>FTBF01000198.1_pt1 | contig 46912 bp, 49 predicted proteins | sample 1639301 | NCBI WGS metagenome assembly FTBF01 (sample SAMEA3914864, study PRJEB12502) | metagenome | biome: forest; material: soil | place: USA | collected 2012-03-12 | depth 0.3 m
CATCGATGACCGGTTGGATCAGCTTTTTGAACTCTTCGACTTTCTTTTTGGCGTCCGCGTCAGCCGCGTCTTGCTTCGCCTGGTCGGCCGCGTACTTGGCTTTGGAGGCGTCGAGGTCGAACTTGCCATCGACGGCGGTTTCAACCGCCTTGTCCAGCCCGTCGTCGGCCTTTCCGATCCAGATGATCGTTCCGTCTCGAACGAGGAAAGAGGTGGGAAGTTGGCGTTGCTTGGCGGCGGCCATCCAGGCCTTGCCTGACGCCTCCTCCTTGCCATCGAAAGCCACGTTGTAGTCCATCTTCGAACCCATGTCCGAGACGAACTTCTTCACCTGAGCGAGCGGGTCGTCGCCCTGCTCGCCGACGGAGATGCCGGTGACGTCGACCTTGCCTTTGAATTTCTTCGCCAACTGAGACAATTTCGGGATGCAGTCTTGGCTAGGTACGCTCCAGGTTGCCCAGAAATCGACGACGTGAAGCCCCTTATCTAGCGTAATGGCGCGGCCTTTGACAATCGTCTCGAACTTCAGGTCCGGAGCGGCATCCCCAATTCCTAGGGCCGATGCTTGGCTCATCATGGCCAAGGCGGGAAGAAGCAGCAGGCTGCGCATAGACCACTATACGTGCAAGAGGGTGAAATCGTACCGCCGATTTGGCGTAGAAGGGGGGATATGGACCTTGCTGTCCTCGGACTCCATCATGTCACCGCCGTAACCGCCGATGTCGTTGGTAACCTCAATTTCTACACTGGCCCGCTGGGGATGCGACTCGTTAAGAAGAGCGTCAACCAGGACGACGTCAGCGCTTACCATCTCTTCTATGCGGATGCCGTCGGGACTCCCGGGACCGATCTGACGTTCTTTGATTGGCCCAGTTCGCCGGCCAACCGCCCCGGTCCAGGATCGGCCTCGCGCACTACCTTACGCGTACCTCCCGGTGGGTTGGACTTCTGGGCAGACCGGTTTACGACTGCCGGGATTCACTTCGAGCGCGACGAGGACGGGCAGGGAAGGGCGCGCATCGCTTTTACAGATCCGGAGGGGCAATCGCTGGCTCTCGTGGACGACAGCGGACTGCCAACGGACGCGGTGGCCTGGGATAAGGGCGTGCCTGCGGAGTCGGCGATTCGGGGCCTCTACTCCGTAGACCTTGAATCGGCTAGGCCGGAAGGGACGACGCGGGTTCTCACCGAACTGCTCGGCTTCAAGGAGACCGGCGTCGAGGGCCTGCTCGAAGCACGCTCGGAGACGACGGTCGGCCAGGTTCTTGTCCATTCGGGCGCGGGCCGAACCATTGGACGGGTGGGCGCCGGTGGCGTGCATCACGTTGCTTTTCGCGTTCGGGACGAGGAGCATCTTTTGGCTTTACAGCAGCGAATCGAAGCCGCCGGACTCCAGACTTCGGGCGAGATTGACCGGTATTGGTTCCGGAGCCTTTACTTCCGCGAGCCGGGCGGCACTCTGTTCGAACTGGCAACGGAGGGACCTGGGTTTTCGGTGGACGAAGACACGGCAACCCTGGGCGACAAGACGACGCTTGCGCCGTTCCTGGAACCGAAGCGCGCCGAAATCGAAGCGGGGCTCCGGCCCTTGCCGCCACCTGCCTATGCAACGGTAGATTGAGGCATGCCGCACACGATTCCGAACGATGATCCGCCGGTAACGGCGGTTCTGGAAGTTCTTGTGCTCGCCGGGCGGGAGAAGGACTTCGAGGACCACCTCCGTACTCTGGCGGAGGCTTCCATGCGGCAGCCGGGCCATCTTGGTCTCAGCACGCTTCGCCCGGCCACGCCGGGCGAACCTTACCGGGTGATTTACAAATACGACCGGCGGTCGAACTACGATCGCTGGCACGCCAGCGACGAGCGTGGCGTACTGTTCGCGGCCGTCGAACAGCACGTCGCGGCCATCGAACACCGCGAGGAGTCGGGACTCGAGAGCTGGCTGGAGTTCACCTCGGTGGGCGGGCCGCCGAAGTGGAAGAGCACCGTCGTAAGCTGGTTTGGCATCTACCCGGTCGCGTTGGTGATCACCTACCTGATGCAGGCCGCGGGGTTGGGCAAGCTGCCGACGCCGCTACGGATCTTCGTGCTGAGCATCATGGTTTTGCCCGTGACGGCATACATTGTGGGGCCAAGAATTGCGCATTTCATGCGTGGTTGGCTTTACGCGCCGTCCGGATAGGTGTACCAAAAATAATTTTGGTACACTTCGGGCGCTTCGCTGCTTTGGCGGAGCTTCCTTCTTATGGCCAATAACTTTAACGACGTTGCGGCAGAAATACGCCGCCGGATCGAAAGCGGTCAGTATCCGCCGGACCGGCCTCTGCCTTCCGAGCGGGACCTTGGTGAGGCGTTCGATGTTCACCGGGCCACCCTTCGTCGGGCGCTTGCCCGACTTGAAACCGAAGGTATCGTCCGCCGGTCTCCTGGGGAGAGGCCTTATCCTAACCCACCGCGCCGACCTGTACAAGGCAACATCGGCCTTTGCGCAACGGATCGCGACGATCCTTATGCCCGCTCGTTAATCGCGATGGGGATGATCGAGGCGCTCCGGGAAAGTGGTTCGCCTTTACGATTGACCTGGACCGACAACCACGCCTTCCGTCCCGGAGAGCCTTTTGCCTACGAGTTGGAATCCCTGTCCGGCCTCGTTCTTTGGCCGCCCTTCCTGACGGATGTGGAGAGACTTAAAGAGGTTCGCAAGAAAATGCCGACGGTTCTGGTGGATGCGCCAGTTGGCGGTTACGAATCCGACTTCGTGGGTTTCCAAGACGATCTTGCAGGCTACGAGGCCACCAAACATCTTCTCGACGAGGGTCACCGCCGCCTAGCTTTTGTGGGCACGCTGCATGTGGTCACGACGCGTTACCGTTACCACGGCTTCGTTCGATGTCTCAATGACGCGGGACTCGAACCCATCGAGGGGCACGAGCCGCTCGTTTACGTGGATCGCATTCCAAGCAGTGTCATCGACGCCTATTTTTCGAGACCGGAGGGTGAGCGTCCCACGGCGTTCCTCTGCGAAAACGACGAGACCGCGGCCCGCCTCATGCCGTACCTTACCGCTCGGGGGCTTAAGATCCCGGAAGACGTAGGCCTCGTCGGGTTCGGCGGAGCGCAGCCCGTGCTCCTCAGTGCCATGGGCCTGACCACGATGGAACAGCCTTATATCGAAGCGGGCCACGAGGCCGCCAAACTGCTTTTGGGCCGGCTCGATGGGCGTATCGAGGGTCCTGCTCGTCAGATCCTGCTGCCCATGAAACTCAAGGTGAGGAGTTCTTCCCGCGGCCCGGCAAATATAGGCGCGTAGACCACTGGTACACATAAAGCACCAGAAATACCAAAATTGGGTCGTATAATAGGACTAGCGGTACATCCACTGGTGACGATTTGTCGCCCCAGGGTGTACCGATGCCTCCAACGAAGGAATGCATCATGAAGCAAAGAAATGCTTTCACGCTCATAGAGCTACTCGTCGTGATCGCGATCATCGCGATCCTTGCCGCGATTCTATTCCCTGTCTTCGCGCAGGCCAAGCTGGCCGCCAAAAAGACCGTCGCCCTCAGCGGCGCAAAGCAGATTGGTTTGGCATTGGCTATGTATGCCGGTGACTCGGACGACATGATCCTGCCGTGCGCCATCTACAACGAACCAGGTGTCAATAATCCTGGCGCCACGGAGGAGAACTCCGGCTCCTACAACTATCACCTGAAGCCCTTCGACATGCTCATGATGCCGTACATCAAGAGCCCCGAATTCTGGGCGGTCCCCGCGGATACGCGTCCGATAGACAACGATTCCGGAGACGACTGGCTCTGGGATGGTAGCTTCCGAGGCAAGATCATTCGCCGTTCATTCCAAATGTCCAGCGAGATCTCGACTCAAGAGGGAGGTGGGTGGCTCAACCGAAACACCGGTATCTCCGGGGCATGGTGGGATGTTCCGTCGGGATATTCCCCGGTTCGGTCGATGACGATGTTCAGCGATCCTTCCAACACCATCGCCTTCATGGAGGTTTGGCCGAGTTACGCCCCGGGAAGCAGCGGCGGCGGCGGTCGAGTGGGCGCGCTTGCGGACCCCATCGTTTGGCGTTGCGACGAGTGGAAACTCGCGGGCCGCGTTCACCCGAGTGGCGCACCCGGAGACCGGATGCCGACCGGTGGCGATAACTGCAACGACTACACGCTCGTCCCGCAGAACAAGCCGACCGTCGGATACATGAACCGCGCGACCTACTCGATGACCGACGGCAGTGCCCGAGTTCTCGGTTGGGGTCAGATCCGGAAGAACGACTTCATGATGCTGAAGATCCAGAAACCGGCTTTGACCGGCGCGGCCTGGGAGACGCCTTGAAACGGACCTTCCTCTTGCTGATTCCCCTTCTCGTTATCGGCTGTTCGCCACCTAAGACGCCGGAGGAGGTGGAAGCGGCCAAGTATCCGCCTCCCAGCAACATGATGACGGAAGAGCAGGGCCGCGCCTTCATGGCCGGCCAGAACGACCCCCGCCACGGCGGGGCGGTTCCACCCCGCCCACCCGGGGATGCGGCGAAGGACAAAGGCTAATCCGAGTGGAGTGCGGCGACTGACGCCGCACTCCACGTCATCGGCTCGCCGCCCCGGGAGGGGCCAACGGGTCCGTTCCGTCGGGAAATCGGTGCAGCGTCTGGAGACCGGCGCGAATGAAGAATGTCCCAACCAGGATCAGCGCCATGATTCCGCCGCCCAAGGCAAAGGAGAAGGGCACGCCGCCGCTGACAGGCAAATTAGTCGAATCACGGGTCGCCCGGGCGATCTGCCCAAACATCAAAACTCCAAAGGGCGAAAGCCCGTTCAGTGCCCAGATGTGCATCGCCAAGACGCGCCCGTGAAGCCGTTCCGGGGCCAAGGTCTGAAACAGGGCGTTCGTCGTGTTCAACTGCATGATCGCGCCGGCGCCCGCCAAGGCGAGGAAGGGAAGGGCAATCACCGGTTGATCCGTCAGCGAAAGCCCAATAAGGCCCACCGCGATCATTCCGATCGCCCCTCGGATAATCCAACCCTTGTGGCGGTTATGCGCGAGCTGCGTGACGAGCAACAGTCCAAGGAAGGCGCCGACCCCGATAGCGACAACGGCCATGGAGAGAATCCGCTTTGCCCCCGCGTCGCTCCCATGAGCCAAAACGTCCTTTGCGTAGGCCGGCATCAGGGCGGAATAGGACAGTCCGAAAAGCGCCGTCGCAAGTTCCAGAAGCCAGAGCGTGCGCAAGCGAACGTCCCGGATCGCGTAGAGGCCCCCTTCGATGACAAGGTCTTTGATCGAGCTTGAGGAGCGGTGGGTGGGCGAAAGGTCGGACTTGATCTGGCGAATTGAGCCGACTAGCGCAAGGTAACTGATGCCGTCGATGAGATAGCAACCGAAAACCCCCAGCGCGCTGTTTAGGATCAACCCGCCGATCGAAGGGCCGGCGATACGGGCCACGTTAAACGTCATCGCGTTTACGGGAATTGCGGCGGTTAGATCTTCGATGGGCACGACCCGGCTGACAATGCTCTGTCGGGTTGGCATCTCGACGCACGCGATCAGTCCGTTCATGACCGCGATCACGATGATCTGCCAGTATTGGATGAATCCCCAATAGGTGGCGGCCGCCATGTAAAGCGAATTGACGCCGAACAGAAGCTGGGCCAGGATCAACACTCGCCGCTTGTCGAACCGGTCGGCGAAGGAGCCGGCCACGAGGCCGAACAGGAACACGGGCATGCTCCAGACAAACGGGATTAGGGCAAGCTTGGCTTCGTCGCCGGTGAGCTTATAAACAAAGTAGCCCTGCGCGAGATTCGAGATCTGGCCGCCGGTAAAGGAAACGAAGGCGCCGATCCAGAGGATGCGGAAGTCGCGATATTGCAGGACACGTAGGAGAGGCATACCTTTCGGCATCCTCATGCAGCGCGTCCCCCCCGTTTACGCATCGCTACGATCTCGGCTTCTAAAGCATCGATCGTCGTGCGCATCGCTCCTCGCTGATCCTCCACCAGCGCGGAACCTTTCGCTCGAACACCGTCGGCAAACTCTTGGTCGAGCAGAGCTCGCCGCCAGATTCCGCTCAACTCGGTTGCGTCGCCCACCCGGAAGCCGACGCCGTGCCGCTCGCACAGCCTCTGCATGGACTCGAAATGGCCACGGCGCATGCCGTAGGTGACGGGCAAGCCATAGCCGACCGGTTCGATCACGTTGTGCCCCATCCCGCTGAACGAGCCGCCAACGTACGCCGCGACCGAATACCGGTAGGCCCAGGCGAGCTCGCCCATGGTATCGAGAATAAAGACGTCGGCTCCCTCGATGGGTTCCGTGCGGAACGAGGCCTTCAGCCCGTACCGTTCGAGCATTTTCAGAATCTCGTCGCGCCGATTGGGCCTTCGCGGGGCAAGCAAAAGCCGACAGGGGGTTTGGGCTCGAACCGCCATAAAAGCGGTCAGAACCATCTCTTCTTCTGCCGGAACGTCGGTGCTCCCGGCCGCCAGAAGAGGTGCTCCCTCACCCAGCCATGCCTCTAAACTTGCGATCGCCTCGGAAGAAAGTTCCTTCTGGCGCAAGTCGTACTTGAGGTCACCGGTGATCTTCACTACTTGGTCAGGGGCCAGAAGTGGCTTTGCCGAGTCAAGGTGCCCTTGCGATTGAAAAAGAAGCGTTTTGAAGGAGGTCAGGAGCTTCCGCGCGTAGCCGCGCTGCAGGGCCTCGATAAAGTTGGTGCGGTTCCGCCAGCGGCCGTTGATCAGAACGGTCGAGATGCCCATCCTGGATGCTCCGACGACTAGGTTGGCCGCGCGGTATCGCTCGGTCATGACCATCAGGTCGGGCTTCATCGAGTTGAGCAGGCGCGCAACGGGGAAAACGCTGTCGAAGGGCCAATAGGCAAGAGAGCGTTCGGGGTGGAAGCGGGCGGCCTGCCGAATGGTTTCCCGGTCGCGAAGAACCCAAGAGATTCCGATGGGGCCTAACTTGGCCTCAAGCTCTTCAGTAACCCGCTCCATGAGGAGGAGTTCTCCGAAGCTCGCCCCGACGATCATCACGTGGGGCCCAGGTTTCGCTCGGGCAACCGAAGTGGCCGCGGGATTGAGCGGCTTAATGGCCCAGCGCTCTGGGTTGATCTCATCGATATTGCGGTAAGCGACGTAGCGACGGATCTTGTGGACGGCGAGAAATGGGCTGACCGCGATCCCGGCAAGATTCATCCCGACGAGGAAAGGATCACACCAGGGCCAAATTCGTCTCGACGGCTTCGCCGCTTCCTCGAGGAAAGCCTCCACTATCTGAAGAAGATACCCGCCGTATCGGCGGGATAGGTCAAAACGTCCTAACTCTGCCATAATCCCGCCTGGTGTCGGAATTCAAAGAGCGGATCGACGCGTTGGCGTCGTTGATGGAGGAGTACCGCCTTACGGAAGCGGTTTTGGAAGACGGACCTTTCCGCGTCGCGTTCCGTCGCAATCCCGCCCCCACGGCCGTTCCCACCGGCGGCTACATGGATTCGGCCGAAGCGGGTCCAGCAGAGTTGGAGGATTCGGTCGAGGAAGCCGCCGAAGCAGCGCCCGCCGCCCCCATCGGAACGCCGATCACCTCCCCGATGAACGGCATCTTCTACGATGCCCCCAGCCCAACTTCACCCCCCTTCGTGAAGGAAGGTGACTCCGTCACCGCCGGCGACATCGTTGGTCTGATCGAGGCGATGAAAGTTTTCAACGAAATCCCATCTCCGGTCAGCGGCGTTGTCAAGCGACTCGTAGCCGAAGCAGGTTCGGTGGTAGCCATCGGCGACACGCTGATTCTGGTCGGCTAAGTTCGTTCGCAGGGAAGGAAGATGAGGGAGCGTCCGGGAAATCGGGTGCCTTTCCTTACCGCCATTTCTCCCGCCCCCGACGGAATACCGAGTTCTAACCGGTTTCCCTTAACCTCCCCTTCGTGGAGAATTTTCGAGAGATCGAACTTCATCCTGCGGTGACCTTTTTCGTCGGCGAAAACGGGAGTGGCAAATCCACGCTGATGGAGGCCATCGCGGTCCGTGCGGGGTTTCCGGAGACCGGCGGACCGTTGAGCAAAGAATCCTTTGTTCGCGAACCGGACGGTGGATTGCACGACTACATTCGGCTCCGGCGGACGCATCGGGTGCCCTCGGACGGGTTCTTCCTCCGCGCCGAGGTGTTCTTTGGGCTTGCCACCGAGTTGGATGAGGCAAGCGTCAACCAACCCTGGGTTCTGGATCAGTACGGCGGGGAAAGCTTGCATGAACGTTCGCACGGGGAAGCGTTCCTTCAATTGATCGCTCACCGTTTCCGGTGGGAGAGTATATTTGTCTTGGACGAACCGGAGGCCGCGCTTTCTCCACAACGTCTTCTAACGTTGCTGAAAGAGATGGACGTACTCGTTCGGGGCGGCTGCCAGTTTCTGGTCGCCACTCACCCGCCGATCTTGATGGCCTATCCGGATGCCTGGATCTACCAGTTGGAAGGTGGTCAATTCACTCTAACCGCTTGGGAAGATACCGACCACGTGCGCACCACTAAGGCATTTTTGAGCCGTCCGGAGGCGTTTCTGCGTCACCTGGAAGATTAAGGTTCGGGCGGAGAACAAGTACAATCCAATGTGCCCAGCCTAAACCCGCGTCCAACTCCGCCCGGCCGCGTCGATCGCTGGAAGAAAATGTGGGGCACTCCGCGCCCCTTGACGGAGGCTCAAGTCAACGACGCCTTCGACGAATTCCGCGAAGCCTTTGTCCCCGGACACATGCATAAGCGGTTCCTGAAGACGTTTGGCGTTCCGAAGGCGTCGTTCGGCAACCGTTTCTTCTCCGACGACGCCAAGTTCTGGAACTGGCTTTCCCGCCTTAACCAAATCCTTCCCACCGATGTGGAAGAGGCCGAAGTCGACGTCATCTACGGCTCGCCCGATGCCATCGAAGGCTGGAAGCTCAAAGGCCCCACGCGACGAAACCTGCGAGACATCGTCATCGATGACTGGCACGCCGCCTGCGCCATTGTCCGCTCGCCGAAGACGACGCTTTACGTCTTCATCGAACCCAAGATCGTGGGTTGTCTAGTGTTGACGGTGCGGGGTTCCGGCGAAGAAGAGGAGTAGGAGCCCTACAGCTTCGCCTTCGAGAAGTCCGGCGACCCGTAGGTCGAAAGAACGACCCCGCTCAACCGGGAAGAGACCAGCCAAACCTTGGGCTGGGAATAGAGCGGAAGGATCGGTACGTCGTTCGCCGCGATTTTCTCCGCCACCTCGAAGTCTTCGATCTTCCCGCTGATCTGCGCCTTCGCATCCGCCGCATCGAACTCCTTGCTCGAATAACCGGAATAGTTCGTCGCGCTGTCCGACCGCAGGAGCACGCTTAGAACCGCCTGTGGGTCGGGATAGGGAGCACCCCAACCGGAGAGGGCCATCGGGAGCCGGTGCTTTTGAATCTCATCCATGAACGAGAGTCCGAAGGGCCGGGTCCGGACCGTGATTCCCAACTCCGACTTCAGCGTCGTGGGAAGAAAGTCGACGATTGCGTTCAGCCGGTTTGCCTCGTTGTAGCCAAAGTCGAGCGGCGGCAACCCTTTGCCTCCCGGGTAGCCCGCTTCCGCCAATAGCTTCCGGGCGGCGTCCGGGTCGTAGGCGGGAAGCAGCGGTTTGTTCTCTGCCAGGCCCGTCGGCAAGATCCGCCCGGCGGCGTGGGCTTCGCCGCGAACTAGATCCTCGGAAAGCTTCTTCCGGTCGAGCGCCATGGCGATCGCCCGCCGGACCCGCGGATCACGGAGGGGGGGATAGGCATCGGGCTGGATGAGAAGGTAGATCACCTTGGTGGTGGGAAGAAGCGTCGCCCGGTCCTTGAGGTCCTTCGCATCCATGATCGTGCCCACGTCGCTGGAAGCGACCTGAAGCAGATCGACATCCTTCGAGCGGAATCGATTGAGCAGAGAACTGGCGTCGGTGATCGGGATCACCTCGATCCGGGCGATTGGCGCCGTTCCGCCGCGCCAATTCGAATTGGCCTCTAACACCGCCCGTTGAGAGGGCCGGTACTCGGTCATTCGGTAGGGGCCGCTCCCCACCAGATCCTCCGGTTTCGTGATCGCCTGGTTTCGGAAGCGCGCCGGAACAATGGCCACTTGGGGGGAGGAGAGCTTTGAAACGATGGTCCGGCTGGGCGCTTTGAGGAGAATCGAGACCGTGTGGTCGTCGACGGCCGTGACGCTCACGACGTCGCTCAGATAGGTGGAGGTCTCAAGGGGAAGGAGCTTCGGGTCCACTGCCCGCTCCAGGCTGGCCTTAACATCTTTCGCGGTGACCGGGGTGCCGTCGGAGAACTTGGCGTCACCGAGGGTGAAGGTCACCTTCGCGCCGTCAACCGTCCAATTCTTGGCCAGGGCGGGCTGAATCTTGCCGTTCGGATCGACGGTGACGAGAGTCTCCACGACCTCGCCCAAGACGCTCGCCGTATTCTCCTCGTTGGCCCGGATCGGGTCAAGGCTTTTCAGATCGTTCCGCAGCGCCCACGTGATCGTGTCGGTCTTTCGGGCGGATCTCTCCGAGAAATTGCCTCGGCCGCAGCCTGCGAGGAGGAGGGGCACGAGGAGAAGAATTCGCTTCAAGACGCCCTTATTATAGTGGGCGGCTTAGCTACGAGCGGGCATGGCGCAGCCATAGAACTCGCCGTGCGAGATCGCCGGCGACTTATCGGCCAGAGTTGCCACGATGGCGGCCTGGGCAAAGGCGGTTTTCGAGTCGTCGCAGAAACGCGCCACGTTGAATCCTCCGGTGTAGACGATCTTGCCTTTGGCGTCGAGAACGACCGCTCCCGGTGCCGCGGGGACGCCGAAAGCTCGGGCGATTTTGCCTTGGGCATCTACGAGTGACTTCAAACCATCCGGCCCTTCGTCGCCGTCTTCGATCACGACCAGGACGTTTAGTCCGGCCGCTTTGTAGTCGTGCTCGAGCTTACGGATATGCGCCACGGCAAATCGGGAGCAGGCACAGCTTGGGGAATAGAAGGCCAAGAGTGTCGCCTTCGCCCCTGGCTCGACAAGGCTCGTTCCAATCGACGGTTTTTCCGCCGGTTGGGCGGGGACGGGCAGGCGGTAGCGTCCGTCGTACCACCAAAACCCGGCCACCGTGGTAGCGGCCCAAAGACTGAGGACGATCGCCGGTCTCATGCCGCTTTCTTGTCTCGGCCTCCGGAAACGACCGCGAGTTCGACCGGTTCCTCTTCGCCGATGGCGTTCGCGAGGCTTGCACCAAACTCTTTCAAGAAAGCGCGCTGCTGGTCGAGAGAGTGCTCGGTAACCGTGATCGCTTCGAGGGTGCCCGAACTCAGGGCGGTCGTCTCTTCGACACGTACCTTGGCCGCCATCGCCGAGCTTTCAGCTTGTTTCGCCTCCGCCGCAAGCTCGCGGGTCGATTCTGCTAGCTCGTGAATATTTGTAACCACCTCACGGCCCGCCGTCGCGGCGGTCGTCGAGTTGGAAAGACTCGTGTGGACGAGACTCAAGATCCGCTGTGCCTGCACCTGGGTTGCGGCTGCCGCTTCGTCGATGGTATTGGCGGCCTCCGAAACTTGGTCGAAGGAGGTGCGCACCTGCGTGATCGTCGTGGAAACGGCGGCAAACGCCTCTTCCGCAGTTCGGCGAAGACCGATCTGACGCTCGTCACCCCTCATCGAGACCACCACGTCGGCGATCTGGGTAGTCATACTCGCCACAACCGCGTCGATCAAGTGGGTCGCTTCCGCCGAACTCTCGGCCAGCTTGCGAACCTCTCCCGCAACCACGGCAAAGCCTCGGCCCTGCTCTCCGGCACGGGCGGCCTCAATCGCCGCGTTCAATGCGAGGAGGTTGGTCTGTTGCGCAATTCCGTTAATCGTTGTGAGGAATTCGGAGACCTCGCGAATCCGGTCGCGAAGATTGTCGATCTTTGTCGCTGTATCATCGACGGAACTAGAGACCACCGACGCCCGGTGGCCAGCATCCGTCGAGGCTTTGATCGCACACTCATTCGCCGCTTCCACGGCCAGCCGCACCGATTCGGTGGTTTTCCGTGTCTGGGTCGCCGCGTTCGAAGTGGCCTCCGCGGCCAGATTCTGATCGCGGCCGTTCTCCCCGATCTCTTCGACTTGTTCGATCAGCCGCTCCAGATAGGTGATGAGCTGTTGGGTCTGCTGAGCGTTCGACTCGAGGTGGAAGGAAAGTTGGCGCGTTTCCTCGGAGACGCGAGACATCTCGCCGGCGGCGAGGCGCGAAACCTCGCTCTGGGTCACGGCGCCCTGTCGGGTGTTCTGGAAAAAAGTCTGAGTCTGGTCGCCGGCCTGGCTGGCTTTGTTGAGTCGAGAGAGAAGCTTCTTAAGAACGGCGGTCAGGGACTCCTCTCCCTTTCCTCCCGGCTCTCCATCCGAATCGCTGCTCAGCGCCGCGCTGAGTCGTGACAGTTCGGCCGAACGGATCCAGTCGCGCCGTCCCTGGAGCGCAATCGGAATGAGGATGCCCGTCTCGAAGATAACGAAGCCGGCGTGGACCAAGGTCAGAACGAGCGGATTCGTTCCGCCCATATAGATATAGACCGGGCTGCCCACGGCGGAAAGGATGGCGAAGGCTAAGTGATGGACGGCGATCGTGGCCGCGCCCACAAGATTGACGCGGTAATCGCGATAGACCAAGAGGAACGCCAGCGCACAGAAGACGTGGAAATGGGTCTCGCTGAATCCGTGGGTCTGGTGAATGAAGAGACCCGAGTAGATTAGGAGCGCCGCGCCCACCGCTGCATGCGTCGTGACCGCGTAAGGAGCTCGCTTTACCAGCCACGCCGGAACGAGAAACGCCGGAAGACCGATGACAACCGCTTCGGCAAAGGTTCCGTGCCAGAAAGCCAGGAGGAAGCCGATCACCGCATGGGCGCCCAGCAACCTGACCATTACGGTGTTTGCCCGGTGCTGAGCTAGCTCGACACTGAATATATCCCGCGGAGAGTTAGGAGTAGACGCCGACATTACTTCTAATGTCGGCGCTTCAAACTTAAGAGCCTAGTCGCTTATTGTGCGTTCGAAAGCTCAACAATCTTACGTGCCGCTTCGCGAACCGTGGCGGCAGGGATGACCTTGCTGCCCTCGAGAATCTTGCGACCCTCTTCAACGGCGGTCCCTTCGATGCGGGCGACGACGGGAATATTGACTTCGATCTCGCTGAACGCTTCGAGGACGCCCTTGGCCACTTGATCGACCCGAGTGATGCCGCCGAAGATGTTGATCAGCAGACCCTTGACGTTCTTGTCCATCAAGATCAGTTCGACGCACGCCTTCACGCGCTCCGCCGTGGCGCCGCCTCCGACATCGAGGAAGTTGGCCGGCCGGCCACCTGCCGCGTTGATCTCGTCTAGCGACTGCATGACGAGGCCCGCCCCGTTGCCCATGATGCCGATGTCTCCGCCCAGGCTGACGTAGGCGATACCACGTCGGGCCGCTTCTGCTTCAATCGGGTCGCCCGCGGAGTCGCTGCTCGTGGCGGCGTAGTCCTTGTGGCGGAAGAGGGAGTTGTCGTCGATGGACACCTTGGCGTCCGCGGCGATCAGCTTGCCGTCGGGGGTCAGCGCGCAAGGATTGATTTCGATCATCTCGGCGTCAGCTTCGTCGTAAGCCTTGATCAGCGCCTTGATCATCGAGATCATCTGATTGCGGGCTTCTTTTGGAATATTCGCGTCGGCGACGGCCTTACGAAGCTCGTAGTCCGTGATCCCAAAGGCCGGGTCGATCGCTACTTTGACGATGGCGTCCGGGTTGTGCTCGGCGACCTCTTCGATCTCCATGCCGCCCTCCGCGGAGAGCATCACGATGTTCTTTTGAAGGTTTCGGTCGAGCAGGATCGAGACGTAAAACTCTTTGGCGATGTCGACCGTCTCTGCGATCAGCACCTTCTCGACCACCATTCCGTCCGGGTTCTGGATCGAAACGAGGGTTTTGCCGATCAATTCCTTGGCAAACGCGCCCGCGCTGTCGGCGTCCGTGAACAGCTTGACGCCGCCCGCCTTACCGCGACCGCCCATGAGCACCTGGGCCTTGACCACAACGTTTCCGCCCAGCTTTTCGGCGATGGCGCGGGCTTCCGCGAAGTCGCTCGTGACCTCACCGGCGGGAACGGGCACGCCGTAGCGAGCGAGGAGGTCCTTCGACTGGTACTCGTGGAGCTTCATGTATGAGGTTTAGGTTACCTTGGGGTGGCGGAAGAGGTTTGAAGCCAGGTCCTCACCGCTCTGCTCGTTCGATGAAGCCTGCCAGCGTCGGGTCGAATTGGTAAGGAGTCAATGCTCTACGCCCTTCGATGGATCCTGCGAGCGTAGTAACGAGCGTCGAAGCTAGGTCGCCGTCTTGGCGCGCGGCGGGGAGCAACTTCGCCAGCGCAGGCAGTAGCGCCGCCCGCCCTGCGGCCGCTTTTACGGCGGCGATGCGCACCGCAGGATCTTGAAGGGCGTTTCGAATATTGTCGTCTCCATCGGGTGACCGCATGGCCGCCGCGACCGCGACCGTGATCGCCGGAGATATGTCGCGCACCGAAAGGGCAGAAGGGCCGATCGTCGAGAGGGCCGACTGGGCGGCCGTGGCTATGGCCGGTTCATCCGATTCGGCGTATTTCCAAAGCAGGAGAACCTCTTCCGTCCCTCCGATTCGTCCCAGGCCAAGCGCGGCAGGCGTCCGCTCGCTTACCGGCATGCTCGGGTCGTCGAGGATGCCGGTAAGCATCGTCTGCGTCGATGGATCGCCAATCGCCCCGATGGCCGCGAGATAGAGGGGACGTTGCTCCGGCTTTCCATCCTGCAATCGCTTCAACAACGCCGGTACCGCCCGGATCGCCCGAAGCTGCCCCAGCGCATCCGCCGCGGCCAGCTTAACGTCGTCGGAAGGGTCGTCCAGCTTAGCCATTAAGACGTCAACCGCCGAATCACCCGCGCGCACTAGGTATGCCGAGGCTGCCGGTCGGGCGTCTCCGTTGGCAAGCATGTCCGCAACCGCCGGTAAAACGCTCGCGCCTTGGGGCCGGAGCGCCTCGGAAATTCCCAGCGTTTGAAAGCTGCCCTTTTGGGTGAACTGGTTGGCCACCGCCTCGGGATGGGCGGCGGCAATCGGCCGAAGTGACTTCGTCAGCTCGCGCCGGGCGTCCGCGTCGAAATCGGCGAGTAGCTTGCCGACGAGTTTCGCCAAAGCCGCGTCGTCGTACCGGCCAATCGCCTTCGCCATCTTGAGTCGATCCGAGTGGGATAGCTTCTTGAAGAACGCGGCAATGTCCGGCCGCTCTGAGGCATCCATAAACCATTCGCGCTGGGCTTGGCCCTCCGGCCCTGTCGCTAAGGCTAGGTCGTGACGGGTCGAAATCACGTTGAGCGTTGCCAGGCCAATCCCGAGGAGCAACATGGCGACCAAGGACTTCACCGTCCTTTGTAGCCGCCCGCCGCGAAACCCGGTATTCCTTTCACCATTGGTCGGAGTACCTTTTGCGGAACGATTCATTACGATGTTCGGGTTCTACCTCCTTGGCTACGTTGCGGTGGCGGCCTCGTTCTATTGGCGGGTCTACCGGACGGCTCCTATGATGGAAGAGATGGAAGCTCCCTTCCTTACCCTTTGGGTCAATCCTGAAATGGCGGAGCAAGACGCCCCGGAAGAGACCGAAGAGATTCGGAAAGCTGCGTAAAGCCGTGGTGCTCAGGGCTGTCTGATCAGAAGGATCTCGCCAAAGTCGATCCCTCCGTCCTTCCGTACACCAAATTTGATGTGTCGCGGAACCGTGTCAGGCTGTTTCTCGATGTTGATGCCAGACACCGTCAGAATCTCGAAATCGAGACTCTCCCCCTGGCGCGCAATCTGACCCTCGAGTGGTAGCCCGCCGTCCTCGAGGGTTGCTTTGCCGTCTTCTTTGATCGTCAGAACGACCCGGGCGAGCTGCTTGGCCACTACGGGATCGGCGCCTGGACGCAAATCGAGCTGACGTTTGCCTTTGAAGACTCCGGTAGGCAGCGGGCCGCCGCTGCAGCCCCCAAGACCGGCCAAAGCCAAAATCAGGAGGAGGCCGACAGATATACTTAGCGTAATGGCCGCCCTCATTACCCGCGAAGTGTACTCATCGATGGGACTCAACGACGGGGAATACGCGTTGATTCTTGAGCTTCTCGGGCGGGAACCTTCGCACACCGAACTCGGCATGTTCGCCGTCATGTGGAGCGAGCACTGCGGCTATAAGTACAGCCGCCCCGTTCTGGCCTACTTCGCCGAATACAAGAAGGCGATGGAGGGCGAAGGCCTGGAGAACGCGGGTGTGGTGGATATCGGCGACGGCCTGGGCATCACGATGAAGGTCGAGTCCCACAACCACCCGTCCGCCGTCGAACCCTACCAGGGCGCGGCTACGGGCGTCGGCGGCATCATCCGCGACATTCTCACGATGGGCGCACGCCCCATCGCTGGCCTCAACAGCCTCCGCTTTGGTCCGATCGAAGGCGACGGCGCGGTCGAGACTCGCAACCGCTACCTGTTTGAGCACGTCGTGGCCGGTATCGCCGGGTACGGCAACTGCGTCGGCGTCCCGACCGTCGGTGGGGAAGTCTCCTTCCACCCCCGCTACAGCGGCAACCCCCTCGTCAACGCGATGTGCGTTGGCCTTCTGAAGCTGGACGAAGTCACGACGGCCGCCGCCTCAGGGGTGGGCAACCCGGTCATCTACCTCGGCTCCGCGACCGGCAAAGACGGCATCCACGGCGCGACCTTCGCCAGTGATGCCCTTGGGGAAGACAGCGATGCTAAACGGCCCAACGTCCAGATCGGCGATCCGTTCGCCGAGAAGCTGGTCATCGAAGCCACCTTAGAGGCGCTTGCCACCGGAGCCCTCGTGGCGATTCAAGACATGGGCGCCGCCGGTCTGACCTGCTCGACCGTCGAAATGGCGAGTAAAGGCAAGGTCGGTATGGAGATCGACCTCGACAAGGTTCCGATGCGCGAATCCGATATGACGGCCTACGAGCTGATGCTCAGCGAGAGTCAGGAGCGTATGATGGCCGTCGCCCAACTCGGCCGCGAGCAGGAGGTCATCGACATCTTCCGCAAGTGGGGCACCAAGGCCGAAATCGTCGGCTACGTGACGGACAACCACCTCCTCACCGTCCGCCGCCACGGCAAGATCGAAGCTCAGCTCGATCCGACCCTCCTCACGGACCACTGCCCGACCTATTCCACGCCCCCCGAAGAGCCGGAGGAGTTCCGCCGCGCCGCCTCCTTCGACCCGTCGGTGTATGCGCTGAATCTTCATGACGATCTCTTGAAGGTTCTGGCCTTCCCGGATATCACGAGCAAGCGGTGGGTCTATCAACAGTACGACCAGCAGGTTCAGACCCAGACCGCCGTCGTTCCCGGCGCAGGCGATGCGGCCGTGCTGGCCCCTCGCGGCACGTCGAAAGGCATTGCCCTGTCCCTGGACGGCAATGCCCGCTGGACCCTGGCTCACCCCTATCGCGGCGGTCTTCTTGCCGTGGCGGAAGCCGCTCGAAACGTGGCCTGCTCCGGCGCGGTGCCCAAGGCTCTCACGGACGGACTCAACTTCGGCAACCCGCAGACCGGCCGCGTCTATTGGCAGTTCGACCGCGCAGTTAAGGGCATCGCAGACGCTGCCGAAGCCCTCGGCACCCCCGTCATCAGCGGCAACGTCAGCTTCTACAACGAGAGCGACCTGGGCGAGGTGCCCCCCACCCCGCTCATTGGCGCCGTAGGTGTCCTGGAAAGCGCCTCTTCGAAACTGACCATCGCGCCGAAGGGGCCGGCGGACCTATTCCTCGTTTCGATTCCCGGACTGGAGATCGAGCAGCAGGGGCTCGGCGCAAGCAGTTGGCTGGCGGCCGTCCATGATCGCGAAGAAGGCTATCCGGTTGCTCCGGATCTCTCCGGCGAAAAACGGCTGCACTTGTTCCTTTCCCAGGGCGCGGCGAGCGGAGCGCTCGGAAGCGCGCACGATGTGAGCGACGGCGGCCTTGCCGTAGTGCTGGCGGAGATCGCCCTAACCGGCGAGCTTCGCGTTGAAGTTAGCCTGGATGGGCGTTCGGTCTTCGGCGAAGTCCCCGGCTGGGTCGTCGTCTCTGCGGGCGATAAGGCGGCGGTATCCGCCCTCGGCGAACGAAACGGACTCACCGTCTCGTACATCGGTACTGCCAAAATCGGCAGCGGTCTCGCTATCGACGAGGTCGAATGGTCCGTAGAAAATCTGAAAGACGCGTATGAAAACGCTTTATCGCGACTAATGGAACGATAATAGAATCTAATCGTCCCAAAGTTGTTTAGGCCCCCAATGGAGAGAATCAGTTTGCGTCAGCTTCGTCATGCGTTTATGGCCGCGGGTATTTTGGTCGTGGTCGGAGTTGCTTCCGCCCAGAATCCGACCATTACCACCCCCACCGTCACCCAGCAAATCGCGGAAGCGAGTCAGCTGTACAAGGACGGCAAGGCCAGCGACGCCCTCGCCAAGTTCGAGGCCCTCGAAAAGCAGGATCCGAACAATCCCGACGTTCTGAGTTGGACAGGATTTCTGTACCTTCAGACCGGCGCCCCCGATAAGGCCGTGGTCCCGCTGGAAAAGGCCCTCGCCGGCCGACCGAAAGATCTTGAGATCCTCAACAATCTAGGGAACGCTTATTTCCAGACGAAGCAGTACGACAAGGCCCTCTCGCGATATCACGAAGTGGCGACGCTCAGCCCGAAGATGTTCGAGCCGCATTACAACTCGGGCGTCATCCTGATCCAGAACAAGGACTACGGGAAGGCGATTGGCGAGCTGAAGCAGGCGGAGACCCTGAAGCCGACCGACCCGTTCGTGCAGAACAACCTGGGCGTGGCTTACGAAGCAACCAAAGACTTTGGCGGCGCGGCTGCCAGCTTTAAGCGTGCGAGCGACCTGCGGCCGGATAACACGACGTTTGCCCGCAACGCGGGCCTCGCCTTGATCCGAGTCAAGCGAACTCCCGAAGCGCTCCCCTACCTGGAGCGCGCCGGCAAGTCCGATCCCGACGTGGCTATCGCGCTCGCCGGGATCTACGTTCAATCGGGCGACAAGGCCAAGGCTTTGGACGCCTATGCGGCCGCTGAATCCAAGGCGGGGAAGAACGGCACGTACTGGTACAACGTGGCCGTCCTTCGCAGCCAGACGGGCGATTCCACCGGCGCGATCACCGCCTACAATAAAGCGCTGGAGATCAACCCGAACGACGTCGACGCCCTGAACAATCTCGGCATGCTCCAGTTCCGTCGAGGCGCCTATAAGGAAGCGGAGACGACGTTCGATAAGCTTGCGGGCATCAACCCCTCGTCCATCTTCGCCAAGTCCAACCTCGGCGCCGCCGCCGCGAAGGCGGGCGACATGGACAAGGCGATGGAGACCTGGAAGGACATTCTCCACATCGCGCCGGACCGAACCGCGGTTCGCCTGAGCCTTGCCGACGCCCAGTTGGCCAAGGACGACGTGGAAGGCGCGATGGCCAATTACAAGAAGGTCTTGGCTACGGAAAAGGACAGCCCGGAAGCCCTCAACGGCATCGGCCTGATCCACCTGCGGGGTTCGAAGCTTCCGCAAGCGGAAGCCGCCTTCCGCGGGGCGGTTGCGGCGAACGACAAGTACGTGCCGGCCTACAACAACCTCGCGATTACCCTTGAGCGAGCGAACCGGAAAAAGGAAGCGATTGCGGCCCTTGAGAAAGCCAGCCGGATTGCTCCCAACGACGAAGAGATCGAGCGAAATCTCCGCCGACTAAAAGGCGGGTAAGGTCGCGTCTGCGTTGCAAATCAACTTTGTTGGAAATCTTCACCGCCCAGACGCGCTTCGCGCGGCTGAGCGGGCGGCGACGTGGCTGCAGAAGCGGGGCCACTCCGTGGCCGCCGAGCCCGAAACGGCAAAGCTCACTGGCCTGACCTCAGTGCCGGATGGCGCGTTTGGCGAAGCCGACCTCGTCGTGGCCTTTGGTGGCGACGGCACAGTCATTCGCGCCGCCCACCTGGCCAGCGAGTGCGGCGTTCCGATCCTCGGCGTCTACTACGGCCGGTTCGGGTTCGTCACCCAATGCACCGGAGACGAGATCTATCCGATCCTCGAGGCTTTTTTTGCGAAAGAGCTGAGCATCGAGCGGCGGATGATGCTGGAAGCCGAGCTGGTGCGGGGCGATGTGACCGTCACGACCCTCCAAGCCGTCAACGAAGCGGTGCTTCAAAGGTCGGTGACTTCGCGAATGCTCACCTTCGATGTCCGCATCGACGGATACGATCTCACGCGCTACCCCGCCGACGGCATCATCATCAGCACCCCCACGGGGTCGACGGCCTACAATCTTTCCGCGGGCGGCCCCATCATGGATCCCTGTGCTGAGGCGCTCGCCCTGGTTCCTCTATCCCCTCACACCCTTGCGACCCGGCCCCTCATCCTCAGCCCGGAGAGGGTGATTACGCTCACCGTTCAGCAGGGAGACGGCGATTCCGTCCTCTCTACCGACGGCTCGCAGAGGCTCCATGTCATCTCCGGAGACGTCGTGCATGTGCGAAAGAGCCCAAGGGTGACAAACTTAATCCGCGTGGAGCTAGACGACTTCCTGATCAAACTGGGACGCCGCCTCTTGTGGGGTCAAAACATGCTGGGTGACGAGATCCGATGAGTGCACTCCTCGATATTCGAGACGTGCGCGTCGAGTTCGGCGGGCCGGGCGGCGCGGTTCGCGCGCTGGACGGCGTTTCGCTACAAGTCCAACCCGGCGAAACGGTTGCCGTCGTCGGCGAATCTGGCTGCGGCAAGACAACCCTTGCCCGCGCGGTTCTTGGCCTGCAGAAGATGGCCGCCGGCGAGATCTCTCTGGCGGGTGAGAAAGTGGAAGGTGTGGCGCCCACTAATGCGGAACGGGTTGGAATGGTCTGGCAGGACCCGTACGCCAGCCTAAACCCGAAGTGGACGGTCGGCCGGTCGGCTACTGAGCCCTTTCGTATCGCGAAGAAAAAGGGCGTCAGCGGTACGATCTTTGAGGAGGTAGGCCTCGATCCGAAGATGGTCGATCGCTATCCTCACCAGCTTTCCGGCGGCCAGCGCCAACGTGTGGCCATCGGACGAGCTTTGGCGCTCAAACCACCGCTCGTCATTTGCGACGAGCCCACCGCCGCCCTCGACCTTTCGATCCGCGCCCAGATCCTGAACCTATTGAAGTCGGTGCAGGCCGCGAACGGCTGCTCGTTCCTCTACATCTCGCACGACCTCACCACCGTCCGGTTCTTGGCCGATCGCGTCGCCGTCATGTACCTTGGCCGCATCGTCGAGGAAGGCCCGGCCGAGGAGATCTTTACCGATCCCCGACACCCCTACACTAAGGCGCTTCTCGATTCTGCGCCGAGCCTGGAGAAGCTGATGGAGCTTCCCGAGGCCCCTCCCGGCGAAATCCCCGATCCACGAACCCGCTTCGTGGGCTGCCGGTATGCCGGCCGATGTCCGAACGCCCGTGAGAACTGCCTCACCGACGACCCGGCGGCGACCTTCGAGGGAGCGCGACGATTTTATTGTCATTATCCGGTGGGTGGGCACATCCCGCTTGTGGGAAGCGTCAAGAGTCCTTAGTCCCCACCATGAACCACGGACGCCAGGCCTTCGACCGGGAGATTCAAGCCCTCGAGCATGACTTGCTTGAAATGGGCAGTCGTGCCGAGACCATGGTGGGCCTTGCGGCCGACGCTCTTGCCGATCTGGACGTGGGCACCGCGATGGAGGTGATCCGAATGGATGATGCCGTCGACGCTCAGGATCTGGCTATCGAGAGCCAGTGCCTTCGTGTCCTCGCGCTCCACCAGCCCCAGGCGACCGACCTTCGCCTCGTTGGCTCGGTCATGAAGATCGTAACCGACATCGAGCGAATCGGCGATCTCGCCGTCGACGTCGCCAAGATCGCCTTGAAGGTGGATAAAGAGCTCGGCTCCAGCGGTGCGATCGATATCCGCCGCATGTCCGGCACCGCCCGCACCATGTTCCGCGAGTCCCTCGTCGCCTTCGCCCGTCGCGACCTCGATCGGGTCGACACGGTGGAGCGCCTGGAAGATGAAGTCGACGCCCTTTACCGCGAATACCGCGCCCAGATCTTCGCCGACATGACCTCCGAAGGCGCCAACGTCGTCTGCAGCGGCTGGCTCCTCATGGCCGTCCACCACGTCGAGCGGATCGCTGACCACGCGATGAATATCGCGGAGCGCGTTCACTTCATGGTAACGGGCGATATTCGGCCGAAACCTCAAGTCGCCTAAGTGGCGCGGGCCTAGAGAGGGATATTCGCTCGCACCACCGTCCCGCCGCGTTCCCGATCCAGTACCGTCAGACACCCTCCGAGGGCAACGGTTCGCTCCCGCATCCCTGCGCGCCCGGTTCCTTCCGCCGCCCCGTTTAACCCCCTCCCATCGTCCTCGACCGCAAACTCTAGGGACGACTTCTTAAACCGGAGCGCAATTCGAACCCGCTGTGCTTCCGCATGCTTCGCAACGTTGTTTAGCGCCTCCCGCACCATGCAGAAAACCGCCTGCTCCACATCCGGCGATAAAGGAGGAACCTCTCCTTCAACCTCAAACTCCAATTCGAACTGATGCCGTCCCGCAAGGGCGTGAGCGTACTGCCGCATCGCAGGCAAGAACCCGCCCGTCAAAGACGGCGGCCGCAGCCGCTGTACCAGGAATCGAAGTTCGTCCGCCGCGTCCCGCGCGCTGGCCCGAACCTCCAGCGCCAGGCCGGCCACACGCTCGGGCTCCCTTTCCGCAATCCGGGAAATCAGTTCCAGCCCACTCGCTACCGCGATTAGAGAACCCTGGACGCCGTCGTGAACGTCCAGCGCCAAGCGGTTGCGGTCTTCCGCCAAACGCGCCTCCGAGCGGTACTCCGCCGCGATCCGGGCCTGGAAGGTCATGAGGCTGGAGAGCACGATCATGAAGTAGATCCGGAAGGTCACGTTGACCGTATCCGCCTTGATCAGCTCCCGAAAGCTCATATGCGCCGGGTCGGGGGCGTTCAACGGTACGTAGGGGGCGTTAAACGTCGCCATGGTCGTGCCCGCGACCACCAGTAGCCCGGTCACCGCCGCCCAGCGAACGCTCAGAGAGCTCGCCGCCTCGATGATCGGGAAGAAGTAGAGCATCGTAAGGCTGCTCAATGGGCCCCGGTGGCTGATCCCGATAAGGATGGAGACGATAAAGACGTCCAGGGGAGGGAAGACGTATTGCCAGTGAAGCCAAGGCGGGTTCTTCCAGGCAATCCAGGTCCGCCCCAACAGATAGCCGAGGATGGCGACCACAAACGGCTTCAGCGCCGAAACCGCCGGATCTCCCAACTTCACGTGGATCGAGGGATCGCTCATCCAAGGCATCATAAACGGCGCACAGGCCCACACATGGGCCAGAAACACCAAGTGCTGCGTTCGGGCCGAGGGTACGCCGTGAAGTCTCATCGTTCGCCAGAAGTCTACGTTAGCCTACTTGCACATCGGCCACGGTCCGTGACAATCGAGACCTAAGTTACAGTACGGGCCGAATCAACACATTCAATCGCGCCCTCGCCCCGACCTTCCGCATCTCCGCCACCGACCGCTCCTGGGTCAGATAATCCTCCTCGATCTGCCGTAGCGCCGGGGCCTCGGGTAGGAAGTCGATTCTCGCCTGGTCCCGCTTTTTCTTCGCCGCCGCTAACGCCTCTTCCGCCGCCTTAGGTACCGCGCCCGCCGCGGCCACGGTACCGCCATCGCTCAAGACCGCCCGGTTCCCCAGGGCCTTCCGGAGTGCCGCTCGCAAGGAATCGAGTCCCGAGCCAGCCACCTCCGCAACAAGGCTCTTTCCGATTTTCCCCGAACTGTCCTTCGCATCCGAGCTGGCCACCACATCTCCGCCGCTCTCCAGAATGGTCCTTCGCGCAAGCGCCTCGTCGGCGTTCAGGTCGGCCGTCGGAAGCTGGGCGGGGACGTTCGGCGCATAGGGGCCGATGGGGCCGCCGCTGGGCGCCGGGAGGTTAGGGAAGCTGCCTACCAACGGACTGGGTTGCGCCGTGACTTCGTCTGGAATCGGCGTTGGAGTTTCGACGGGCGGCTTCGGCATCTCGGGAAACTTGGGCTCGGTAGTTACCGGGGCCAACTTACCTTTCGGTGCGAAAGCGAGTCGGGCGAACTTGGCGTCCTCGGCCGAGGAGTCATGCATCAGCCAGCCGATACCGATTCCGATAAAGGCGGTCAAGGCCACGATAATCCAAGTTCGCATGATTTCTTTTACGTCCTCTGATGGTACGTGAGAGGTGACAGCCTCCCGAATAACGGACCTAAACGCCCGGATCGGCCGCCGAATCCACGTAAAGCGTAACGTCCGAAGGCCCGTTCAGGATCGCCTGAATCGGATATTCCGAAGGATCGTAATCCCTCTTCATCGCCTGCTTCAAAGGCGTCTTCTTATCCGCCCCGGCAATCAGCAGCAGCGTCTCCACAGCATGGTACAAGCGCGGAAAGGTCATCGTAACCCGCTCCCGAATCCCCGCATGGCCTACTGCCGCCGTCACCTGCCGATCCGTAACGTTCACCGAAGGCTCGCCGGGAAAGAGGGAAGCGGTGTGCGCATCCGGCCCCATCCCGAGGATCAGGATGTCCAGCGGCTTATCGCCCAGCTCCCGGATCAGGTCGGCCTCGTAAGCTGCCGCATCTTCCTCGGGCGTCCCCCCGCGGAACATGGGAAAGACCGCCATGGGAGAGATCTTGGATAGCAGAGTCTCTTCCGCCATCCGGTAGTTGCTGTCCGGGTGATCGAGTGGCACGTGCCGTTCGTCCCCAAACCAGATGCGGACCTTTGACCAGTCCACGTCGTCTCGCTCGACCAGCCGAGCATGAAGTTTCTTCGGTGTCGATCCGCCGCTCAGCACCAAGTCGAAGGGGCCATCACTGGCCCCGATCGAAGCAACAATCCGTTCGGCGGCCGCTCCCGCGACCCAGTCGGCATCGGGAAGCGACCGAACGTTCATTTTTGCACCAGAGGCGCCGCCGGGTTGAACCAGCTTCGCCCGTCCCGGGCGAGCAGAGCGTCGCTCTGCTCGGGGCCCCAGGTTCCGCCTGCGTAGTTCGGGAAGCTCGTGGCCTGCACGCTCTCCCAAGCCTCGAGGATCGGCATCACCAGGCGCCAAGCCTCGTGCTCCTGGTCGTTCCGCATGAAGAGCGTCTGGTCGCCCATCATCACTTCCTGAAGCAGCGTCTCGTAAGCCTCGCGGCTCGGCGCGTGGAACGCATCGCCGTAGTTGAACTCCATCGAAACGTTCCGCAGCCGCATTCCGCTGCCCGGCTCCTTGGCCTCGAACTTGAGCGTAATGCCCTCCTCCGGCTGGATGTCGATGATCAACCGGTTCGGCTCGAAGATATCGGCCGCGGCGTTCGGAAACATGCGGTGCGGGACCGGACGGAACTGCACGACGATCTGCGAAAGCTTGCGCGGAAGCCGCTTGCCCGTTCGAAGATAGAAGGGCACGTCTTCCCAGCGCCAGTTATCGATATACAGCTTCGCCGCCGCATACGTCTCGATGTCGCTCTGCGGATCGACGCCTTCTTCCTGCCGATAGCCCGGCTCGATCGTGTTGCAGATCATCCCGGGCCCGTACTGACCGCGTACACAGTAGTGCGAAACCCGATCCTTCGGGATCGGACGCACCGCCCGAAGAACGTCGACCTTCTTATTACGAACCTCGTTCGCGTCGAAGTTCACCGGCGGCTCCGTGGCCACGACGCACATGAGCTGCAGAAGATGATTCTGGATCATGTCGCGCAACGCGCCCGACGTCTCGTAGTAGCCGCCTCGCTTCTCGACGCCGACCTCTTCGCTCACTGTGATCTGGACGTGGTCCACATAGCGTCGATTCCAGATCGGTTCGAACAAGGTGTTCGCGAACCGGAAAGCCATGATGTTCTGGACCGTTTCCTTGCCCAGATAGTGGTCGATTCGGTAGATCTGCGACTCGTCGAACGACGCCAGCAGCGTCTTGTTCAGCGCCTCGGAAGACTCCTGATCGCGGCCAAAAGGCTTCTCGACGACGATGCGGTCCCGCTTTTTATCGGCGGAGAGCCCGACCGCGCCAAGGTTGCTCGCGACGGTACCGAAGATGCTCGGGGGGATCGAGAGATAGAAGATCCGGTTGCATGGCTCGCCGAGGTCGTCCTTCTCCTCGCTCGCCACCTTCTTCGCCAGCCGTTTGTAAACCGCCGGATCGGCGTACTCGCCGGCGATGTACTCCAGGCGAGAGCAGAACTCGTCCCACTTGGCGTCATCGGGCTTGCCGCGGCGCGAATACTTGGCGACGGCCTCCTTCATCTTCTTGCAGAACTCCACCGTTTCGCCCTGACGGCTCATCGCGATGATCGAGAACTGGGCGGGAAGCTGCTTATCGAGAAACAGGTTGTAAAGCGCCGGAACCAACTTGCGCTTCGTGAGGTCGCCACTTGCGCCAAAGATGACGACGATGGCCGGAGACATTGGGGTCTGAATCATGGGGGTTTCGGGACGCCTAAGGCGTCCCGTGCTCCTTCGCCGCCCACTGCGTGTGGAAGCTGCCGGCTTTGTCGGTGCGCTCATAGGTATGCGCGCCGAACAGGTCGCGCTGACCCTGGATCAGGTTCGCGGGTAGGCGAGCCGTTCGGTAGCTGTCGAAGTAGGCCAAGGAAGCGGCGAAGGCAGGAACCGGAAGGCCCGCCACCGTCGCTGCCGCGACCACTCGTCGCAGCGAACCGCTCAGCTCCTTAAGCCGTGCGGAATAGTCAGGGTCGAGCAGCAGGTTCTCCAGCGCCGGGTTGTTCCGGTAAGCCGTCTCGATCGTCGCCAGTTCGCGCGACCGAATAATGCAGCCGGCGCGCCAAACGCGGGCTACCGTCGGCATATCGATGTTGTACTTGTACTCCGCGTCCGCCGCCCGAATCTGCGTGAGCCCCTGGGCGTAGCAAAGGATCGTCGCCGCGAGAAGCGCGTTCTCCAGGTCTTCCTCGGAGGAATCGATGCTGCCCAGAAGCGGATTGCCGTAGATTGCCTCCGCCTTCGTACGCTGCTCCTTGTAGCCACTGATCTCGCGAGCGTTGACCGAAGCATCGATGCTCGGAATCGGCATGCCGAGGTCCATCGCATCCTGCGAAGTCCACTTGCCGGTGCCCTTGCTCTTCGCCTTATCGCTGATGAGGTCGACCAGGCTCACGCCGTCTTCCTTGTAGCCCAGCACCGTCGATGCGATCTCGACTAGGAAGCTCTGAAGCGCGCCGTCGTTCCACTTGCCGAAGAGTGCCGACAGGTCGTCGTTTGACTTGCCCTGAGCCCGGTGGAGAATATCGTAGGTCTCAGCGATGAGCTGCATGACGGCGTACTCGATGCCGTTGTGGACCATCTTCACGTAGTGGCCAGCCGACCGGTCGCCCATGCGGGCCACGCACGGCTCGCCGTCGAACTTCGCTGCGATGCTCTCAAGTACCGTCTTGACGCGCTCGTACTGCTCGGGGGTGCCACCGGGCATCATGCTCGGTCCGTGCCGCGCCCCCTCTTCACCACCGGAGACGCCCATGCCCATAAAGCCAAAGCCCATCTCCTCCATCTCAACGATGCGGCGCTCCGTGTCTTTAAAGTGAGCGTTGCCGCCGTCGATCACGAAGTCGCCCGGATCGAGGTAAGGCTGGAGGCCTTGAATGACGCCGTCCGTCGCATGGCCCGCGGGGACGAGGATCAGGATCGCTCGCGGACGCCGGATCGACGTGATGAAGAGGCCGATATCGCTATAGGCAACGACGTTCGGGCCGCCTTCCTGAAGGACCGCCGGAATCTTAAGCGGGTCGCGATTCCAGCCGGCGACCGGGTTTCCGTTGTCGGCCATGTTCAGCAACAGGGCCTTGCCCATCGTGCCGAGTCCCATTACGCCGAACGCCTGCGTTCCTTCCTTGCACTCCGATTGTTCCATTCTTCTGTTTTAGTTTCCCCGCTGCTCGATGGCGAGCACTTTTTCAAGGCGGCGTACGTGTCGGGGCTCGCCGCTAAATTTTGCGTCCAAAAAGGCTCGCAGCGCTTCCCGCGCCACTTCAATACCGATCACTCGGCCACCAAGGACGAGAATATTGACGTCGTCATGCTCGACGCCTTGGCGTGCGCTGTAACTCTCAACGGCCACCGCCGCCCGCGCGCCCTTCACCTTGTTCGCAGCAATCGAGGCGCCGACGCCCGAGCCGCAGATGATGAGACCCCGCTCGGCTTCGCCCTTTGCCACCGCAACCGCGACCGCCTCGGCCGAATCGGGATAGTCGTCCAGGGCGTCATAGGCGTGGGCCCCGAGGTCTTCAACCTCGTGACCCATCTTTGTCAACTCGCCCTTGAGCGTCTCTTTAAGCTCGAATCCGGCGTGGTCCGCTCCAATCGCGAGTTTCATTCGTTTTTACTTAGCGGCGAGGGCGGCCTCAATCGCCTCTCGCACTTCGGGAGTCTCAGGCTTTACGCCGGGCTTGATGCGCTTGAAAACCTTACCGTCTCGTCCCACGACGAACTTGGCGAAGTTCCACTCGATATCGTCCTTCGGCCGATCGCTGTTCTCGATAAGCCACTGGTAGATTGGCGAAATACCTTCGCCCTTCACCACGATTTTGGTCATCATCGGGAAGGTCACGCCGTAAGTAGCGGTGCAGAAAGTCTTAATCTCCGCGTTGGTTCCCGGCTCCTGGCCGTTGAACTCGTTGGCGGGGAAGCCCACGATCACGAGTCCCTTGGACTTGTACTCCTTGTACAGCTTCTCCAGACCTTCGTACTGGGGTGTGTTGCCGCAGCGACTGGCCACATTGACGACCATCACAACCTTGCCCCTGAACTTCTTCAGGGCAATCGGCTTTCCATCAATGTCCGTAGTCTTAAAATCGTAAAAGCTTGCAGGGGCGAGCGTAGCGAGGAGGGCGAGAGTGGTGATCATGGGATTAGGACTCCTAGCAATATCTACGATCTATTGTCGCATGAAGTAGGCGTGAGGGAGTTAGGGGATTAGGGAGCTAGGGAGTTAGGAAACTAGGTTTAGGTTTGTGCTTCCGGAATTTGCCAACTTCATCTGGAGAAAACTCCCTAACTCCCTAACTCCCTAACTCCCTAAAGCTTCAGCGCTTCCTGCGCCAACCGATACAACACCCGCGCGTAAATCCTCGATGCGCGGAACAGATGTTCGATCTTCAATCGCTCGTCCGTCTCGTGCGCCCGTCCGTCGCCTTCCCAGCACGTGCCGATCGACACCGTGTTCGGAATCGCGCGGGCATAGGTTCCGCCGCCCATCGTTCCCGGCTCTTTGTGCTCGCCCGACTCCTCCTCGTAAACTTCGACCATCGTCCGCACCAGCGGGTGATCGAGGAGGAAGTAGAGCGGGGCGGAGTCACGCGTCACCTTCAACTCGAATTCCCCGACCTTCTTCGAAAGATAAGCGCGGCAAAGCGACTGAAGCTTCTCGCCGGTCCAAGTCACGGGATAGCGGACGTTGACCAGAAGTTCGACCTTGCCGTCCTTCGTGGAGATGATCCCCAGGTTCGCCGTCAGGTCGCCGGCAACTTCATCGCTCCCCGCGATTCCCAGTCCGCCGCCGCCCGGGTGAGTGGCGTCGAGCAGTTCCTCGTAGAGATCCTTCGCCGAGATCGGGGCGATTTCGTAAAGGAACCGGATCGCGCGGATCGCGGCCGAGTCGCCGGTGAAAGGCCGAGCGCCATGCGCGGCCTTGCCGATCGCAAAGACTCCCAAAACGTTCCCGTCCCAGGCGTACGTCACATTGCGGTCCCAAGCATCCGCCAGGTTGCTGTCGACCTCTTTCTTCGCCGCCCCGGTCACCCGAACTTTGGCCGAGCAGGAGTCGATCACGATGTTCGGCCGCTGACCTCCTTCTAGCTCAAGCAACTCGAATTCACCGCCCGGAATCGTCCACTCGATCTCCAGGTTCGCAATGCCTTTCTCCGCGTGGTAGCAGGGCCAGCCTGAGTCGGGAGCCACCCCGAACGTCGGAGCCTCCTCCGTCTTCATGTACCGCTCGACGCAGCCGAAGCCCGACTCCTCATTGCAGCCGAAAGCTTGACGCATCCGGACGCCGAGATCCGGGCAGCAGGCTTGAATCGCCCGCATGGCGTAAAAGCTCGCCATCGTCGGCCCTTTGTCGTCCGTTGAGCCCCGTGCGTAAAGGTAACCGTCCTCGATCTCCGCGCCAAACGGCGCGTGCTTCCAGCCTGGACCCGTCGGCACGACGTCAAGATGGCCAAGACTCATGACCATTTTGTCTCCCTCGCCGAACTCGGCATAGCCCAGGTGGCCTTCGAGGTCCACCGTTCGCATGCCGGTGGCCTTAGAAAGCTCTAGCGCCAGATCAAGGGCCTTTCGGTTCTCGACGCCGTAAGGGGCGTTCGGCGCCGCCTCAGACTCCAAGCTCGGAATCTTGAGCATCGCCACGGTGTCGTCCAACAACGCCTGCTCGTTCGCCTTAAGCCAGTCGAGAAGTCGCTGTACGGTGGGATCGATCATGTCCCGAGGCTACCCGCCGTCGTCGCCACCCCGTCGCACCGACTTCCCGCCGGCTCGCATTTAGCGGAGACTCACACGTCAAAGAATGGGCAAGCGATCTGTTCATCGCACCCATTTCTTTCCCGCAGGAATCCCCAGTCATGCGGAAAATTTCGATCAAGGGCCGGGCGGTTGCTGGGGGGCAGGGGGATGCTTCCGCCTCGGCCATGGACCTTATGCCACCTAAGCAGGTACCCCATACCCAGTACTTTTGAGGGATGAATCGGAATGGTTTGGAACCTTGGGGTAAACCCTGGCTCATGTCTCCCGAGGAGATCCGACAGCGGTTCGTAGAAAAATTTGGGCACGAGCCGGAAGTAGTGGCGGTAGCGCCGGGACGCATTAACTTAATCGGAGAACACACCGATTACAACGACGGATTCGTTTTCCCGGTCGCCATTGACCGGCAAGCGTGGATCGCGGCTTCCGCCGCGCCCGGCTCCTCGGAGGTCTGGTCCTCCGAAGTCGGAGATGCCGCGCCGTTCGACCTCGGCCGGGTCGGCCCCGGTGACGTCAAAGACTGGGGCAAATACCCCGCCGGAATGGGCTGGGCCATCCGCGCTAGCGGCCAGTACGCCGGAAACGTCCAAGCGGTCGTCTCCAGCAACATCCCGATGGGAAGCGGCGTCAGTTCCTCTGCCGCCATCGAAATGGCCTTCGGTCAGGTTTGGAACGCCCTTGGCGAGCTCCATATCTCCAACCCCGACCTCGCCGGTCTCGGCAAGGTCTGCGAGAATCGGTTCGTCGGGGTGAACAGCGGCATCATGGATCAGATGGCCTCGGCGATGGGCCGTGAAGGCCAGGCGATGTTCCTGGATACCCGGTCGCTCAAGATCGACTATGCGCCCGTCCCGGCGGGCTTAAGCGTCGTCCTCTGCGACACCAAAAAGCCCCGGGCGTTGACCAGTTCGGCCTACAACGAACGGCGTTCGCAATGCGAGGAGGCCGCCAAAATGCTTGGCGTGGCCGCGCTCCGCGACGCGACGCTCGCCGATCTCGAAGCACGAAAAGACGCGCTCACCGATGTGGTCTACCGGCGGGCTCGCCACGTCATTACCGAAAATGACCGTTGCGTTCAGTTCCGAGATTCCCTCGCTGCGGGTGATTTGGTCGCCATCGGAGAACTGATGAAGGCCAGCCACGTCAGCCTGCGCGACGATTACGAAGTGAGCTGCCCCGAGCTGGACCGCATGGCCGAAGCCGCTTGGGTCGCCCCGGGTTGTATCGGCGCTCGCATGACCGGCGCCGGTTTCGGCGGCGCTTGTGTCGCGTTGGTCAAGGATGACGAAGTCGAAGCCTTCGTCAAAGCCACCCTCTCCGCCTACGATGCGGCGACGGGGCTAGGCGGGGAAGCGATGGCCTGCTCGATCGTGGCAGGCGCAAGAGTGCTTTAGGGAAGAGGGAAGAGGGAAGAAGGAAGAAGGAAGAAGTAAGAAGGAAGAAGAGCTTTTTCCTTCTTACTTTTTCCCTTTCCTTAAAACGCCATCCCTTCGTAGTCGCGGACTAACCCTACGACCTTTCCGATGACGAACGCGTCCTCTTGTTCGACCTCGATCGGCTGGTAGGCCGGGTTGCTCGGCATCAGGCGAATCCCGTCCCGGCCAAAGTTAATTCGTTTGACCGTTGCGTCGTCGCCAAGCAGAACCGCGACCAGTTCGTTCTGGCTCGCCGTCTTCTGCGGTCGAATGACCACGAGATCGCGGGGCAGAATGCCTTCGCCGATCATCGAATCGCCCTTAATCCGCAGCAGGAACGCGTTCTCCACGTTCCGAACCATTTCGCTCGGAACCGGAATAAGATCCTCGATGTTCTCCTGCGCCTGGATCGGAGCGCCCGCGGCGATCGAACCCAGAAGCGGGAGCATCACCACACGGTTCGTCGCCTGGTAAGCCGGGTGAACAACCTTGATCGAACGAGGAGTGTTGGAGCGAGAGATATATCCCTTTCGCTCCAGCGCGTCGAGGTGGACCGTGACGCCACGAAGCGATCCAATCTCGAAATCGCGACCAATTTCTCGAATGGACGGCGGATAACCTTCCCGTTGGACGTAATCCAGGATGTACTGGAGGATCATCTCCTGTCGCTTCGTCAGTCCTTTGGCCATTTTTTCCTAAACGCGGTTCCAGTGTCGATGACAACAGAGCTTGCGTGTAGACGCATTATAGACCTTCTTTGTCTACCTGTCAAGGCCGGTCGCGTAGAACTCGACAAGACGAGTGCCATACTATCCCGTCCGATGGCGTTAAAGTAGGGAAGAAGGGTCCGAAGCCGTCTCCCCGAAGGCCAAGGACGAGGCTTTTTCATCCGTGTCCATCAGCACCATTCAAGAGAAGCTCTTTAACAAGGGTTGCGGTTCCGTCCTCGCCGTTGGCGCCGCGATCCTCATGGGCGTGTCGATCTTTTCGCAATGCAATTTGGCGTCCTCGATGGATCGCCAGAATGGCCGCCAAACGGCCGTTGCGACCGTCGATGGGATCCCGCTTAACGCGGAAGCCATCGCGACCCAAGCCGCGCGCATCCAGGAGAGGAGTTTCGGCGGAACCGACATCACAAGTAAAGCGACGTCGTACGCCTATGCCATCCACACCGCGCTTCGAGAGGCGGCCGTCCGTTCGCTCCTCGCTAAGGAAGGCGCAATCTCCGACTCGGAAGTGAAGGATGCGGCCGAGCGGGTGTCGGAGCAGCAGATCGATCAAGTCAAAGGCGGCCTGATCCAACGCCAAAAGGTGAAGCCCAACGCCACCGAAGCCGACTTCGACAAGGCCTACGCCGCCGAGAACAACGGAAAGTCGCTGGCCGATCTTCGGAAGAACAACGTGATCGTCTTCACGGATGCCTATAAGGATCAGACAAAGAAAGAATCCGTCATCGAAATCCTGGGCGACCAGATTTTGATGGGCCGATACGGCGGCAAAGCCGTTTCGAGCGATGCCGCTCTCCGCGATTCCTACAAGCTTTACAACCTCAAGCGCATCTTCTTCAGCGCCCAGTCCGGCTCGAAAGAAACCCCGGAGGCCCGCGCGGACAAGGCGATGGCCGACCTGAAGGCCGGCAAGTCGTTCGACCTCCTGATGGACACCTTGTCGAACGACCCGCCCATGCCGGGTAAGGCGATTCACGAAAAGACCGACCCAACCTCGACGGACCTGATGGACCGTCAACCGGAACTGGCCGCCCTCAAGACGAAGGCCCCCGCCAGCACGACCGGTGTCATCGACGTCCCGGGTGGAAAGGCCATCTACGAGCTTGCGTCGGTTTCCGACTCGGTCCCCGGCGATTTCGATAAGAACAAAGAGAAGTACCGAGCCGAGCGCATGGCCCAGGTTGGCCGTCCGGAACTGGACAAGCGACTAGATGCGATCCTCAACTCCGACGCCGTCAAGTGGCAGCACGAGGGCTATCACGCTCTTGCCGCGGTGGCGGACGTGATTGCCCAGCCCACCGGCGGAACGGAAGCCGGCCTGGCGAAGGCTTTCCAAGTGGCGGAGACCGCCTACAAATCGAAGGATCCGGACGAGAAGCAGAAAGCGGCCATGGCGATGCTCGCCGCGACCGCAATGCTCGATAACCTTCAGTCGGCCGATGCCGTTAAGACCAAGGCGCTGCAGCTCACCGCCCTTGAGGCCGTGACCGGCGCCGGAATGCAGGACTCGGCGATCAGCTTGAAGCTTGCCGACCTCTACGGCGACGCCAAGAAGGGCGACAAGGCGACGGAAGCCCTCATCTCCGCGAGCAAGAGCAACTCCCGCTACGACGCCGTGGGCGAAGCGATCTTCCGCCAGGTGGTCGACAAGGCCCTCAAGTTCGAAAAGGACAAGCTCATCACGAAGGAGCAGCTTGAGTCGATCCAGGCCCAGCAGGCTCTCTGGAGCGAAGCTCGTTCCTCCAGCGAGAAGGCTGACGCCGAGGCGAAGGCCGAAATCGATAAGCAGAAGAAGGAAAACGAAGCCGAACTGGCCAAGCAGAAAGCCGCCGCGGGCGTCAAGGGCACGGCCTCCGAGGAAGAGAACAAGAAGGCCAACGAAGCCGAACTCGCCAAGCAGAAGGCCGAGGCAGAAAAGGCCAGCGGCAAGCCCGCCGCGCCGGCTCCCGACGCCCCCAAGAAGGGCGGAAAGTGAGTGAAGGAGAGGCGGTAGGGCAACTCGTCCTCGTCGCCTCTCCCATCGGCAACCTCGGCGATCTGTCTCCGCGCGCCGCGGAGACCCTCGCCGAGGCCGATGTTTGGTTCGTGGAAGACACCCGCGTGAGCGGAAAGTTGGCCTTTCACCTCGGTCTCAAGAAACCGATGCGGGTCTTGAACGACCACACCTCGCCGACTCAGGTCGAAAGGTACGCGGACGAGGTCGCCGCCGGACTGAAAGCCGTCATCCTGACCGACGGAGGCGCACCGGTCGTCAGTGACCCGGGCGCCCTGCTCGGAGACGCCTGCCACGAGCGCAACGTCCCCGTCCTCTCGATCCCCGGCCCCAGCGCCGTAACCAACGCCCTGGCCCTCAGCGGCTTCTTCGGGCAGCGCTTCGCGTTCCTGGGCTTTCTGGGCCGCAAGGCGGGGGCGATCCGCGGTGAACTGGAACCATTTGCGGAATCCCCCCTCACGCTGGTTCTCTTCGAGTCTCAGCACCGAATCGAAGGCCTCCTTTCGGCCGCCCACGAGGCGCTTGGCGCTCGCCGCTATGCGATCTGTCGCGAGATGACCAAAGCCTTCGAACAGACCTACCGCAGCCGCCTACCCGAGGTACCGGACGAAGCTACCGTCCCCCGAAAAGGCGAGTTCACCATCGTCATCGAAGGCCGTCGGCGAAAGGAATAGAAGAACCCCTTCGCCCTCTGGGGCAAGTGGTGACGGGCGAGCCTTCCGAAAATCTAGGCTCAATCGAACTAGCCCTCGCGCTCTCTTGCCGTTTTGGCAGAACCCCCTAACCTGCTAACTCTGCCAGCCACCCACTGCTAACCGTCACCCGCCCACCGCTAACACGAACCCCGTGGTACAATTGCGCCGCTCAGGAACGGAATCTTGAGCCGATAGGTTAAAGGAATCTGCATGTTGAAGCGACTCTTCGTCGGAATCGTGTTGCTAGGCTTGTGTCTTGCGGCCTTTGCGCAGACTGCGGCCCGTAAGCTAAGGCCGGAAGACGTTCTTCGGATCCAGGTTTTCAACCAGCAGCAGATCCTGGCGGACGTACCGGTCGATCCGAGCGGCTACATCACTGCACCGTACATTGGCAACGTAAAGGCGGAGGGCCGAACCGTTGATGATCTGATCGTTGAACTGACCCGGCTCTACAAGGAGCATCTGTTCCTGCGCGATCCGATCGTTTCCGTGACCCTCGTTTCGCTTCGCCCCCTCCGGGCGACGGTGGGCGGCGGCGGTGTGGGCCGCGCGGGAACCTATTCGATTCGTACGGGCGACACCGTTCTCAACCTCCTCAACCAGGGCGGCGGCGCGATTCGCGACATCGCCGACCTGAAGCGGGCCTATCTCCGAAAGGCGGGAACCCAGGAGTCGGTTCCGGTCGATCTCTACGCGCTCACCGTGTTTGGTGACGTGACGCAGAACTACGAGATCGAAGACGGCGACGAGCTCGTCGTTCCCGAAGCCCGAGGTAACCAAGTTCTCGTCCTCGGCGCCGTTCAGCGACCTGGCCTTTACCCTTACCGCGAACCAACCACCGTATGGGATGCGATCGGCGTTGCCGGGGGCGAAATCCGCTTCCGCTCGCGATTTAGCCGCACCGTCGTTCTTCGTCAGAAGCAGGGTCTCCCGGGCGTTTATGTGCGGATTCCGGTCGACCTCGTCCGCTTCATCCGAAAGGGCGATTCCACTCAGAACATCCAGCTTCAGCAAGGCGATATCGTGTTCGTCCCCGAAACCGACACGCCGGACTTCGCCCAGATCAGCGCGCTGGCCAACGTCGGGTTCATCCTCGACCGAGTCGGCGGATCGGTGTTCGGACTCCACATCTTCGGCAACTAAGGCCATGCAGCGGCTCGCCGTTTACCCAGGGTCGTTCGATCCTCCGACCCTGGGACATCTCGACATCGTGGAGCGCGCCGCGCGCCTCTACGATGGCCTGGTGGTCTCCTTAGGACGCAACTCCTCGAAGCAGTCGCTGCTCAGCGTCGAGGAGCGCTGCGAAGCCCTCCGTCGCGCGACGGCCCACCTCCCCAATGTCACCGTCGATTCATTCGACGGGCTGCTGGTGGACCACGCCACCAAAGTTGGCGCTTCCGCTATTGTCCGCGGCCTCCGTGCGACGGCGGACTTCGAGTACGAATTCCAAATGACCCTGGTCAACCGACGGCTTCGCCACGAAGTCGAAACCGTCTTCCTCATGACCAGCCCCGAGCACAGCTACCTAAGCTCCTCGATCGTTAGGGAAGTTGCCCTCCTCGGCGGCGACTACCTCGGCATGGTCCCCACGGGCGTCGCCGAAGTCATCGAAGCCGCCATCGCTCGAAGGAAGTAATCCGGGGTGAAGCGACGGCCGAATCGCCGCTCATAATCCCCGCTCATAATCTAAGGATCGAAAACTCTCCCAAGCACCCTGGTCCCATCGGCGCGGCCATGCTCGAAGAGCTGAGCAAATACGTCATCGCCACCCCGTATCCGTTCGTGGTCGACCTGGCCCGATCCGAAGGTATGTGGCTCGCCACCGTCGATGGCCAACGCCTCTTCGATTGGGCGGGCTACTTCGGTTCCAAGCTCATCGGCCACAACCACCCCGGCCTTTACGAGCCGGAATACGTCGAGCGTCTGGTCCGTGCCGCCAACAACAAAGTAGCCAACCCCGACTTCCTCACCCCGGAATGTCTGGCCTACTACCGAATGCTCTACCGCCTTGCCCCGGAGGTTATGCGCTCCGAGAGTCTGGAGGTCTACGCCGTCAACAGCGGGGCCGAGGCGGTCGAGAACATGATGAAGTACCTCGTGGCGATTCACAACGCCAAGGTGGCGGCAAAGGGAAGGACCCTCACGGGGCGGCGTTTCCTCTACTTCGATAAGGCGTTCCACGGCCGCACCGTCTTCGCCCTTGGCGTAACCCAGACCATCGACACCGTCGCCACCAAAGACTTTCACGGACTCTCGTCCATGGGCAACATGAAACTGCCTTTTCCGGCGCTCAATAGCGATCTGAGCGACGATGAGAACGAGGCCGAGGTCCGCAAGGCGCTCGACCAAGTCGAGGGCGCGCTTAGGCTTATGGCGGACGAGATCGTCGGCATCATCGTCGAGCCGATCCAAGGCGCTGGCGGCCAGCGTGCCGCTCCGTCCAGCTTCTTCCGCGGGCTGTCCGAACTCACGCATCAGTACGACGTCTCCTTGGCTTTCGATGAAGTCCAAACCGGGCTTGGCGCGACCGGAAAGATGTGGGGGCTGGACCATTTCGACCTGCCCCACCCGCCCCAAGCCGTGGCCACCGGCAAGAAATTTGGTAACGGCGTTGTCTACATGCGGGAGCCGCTAGATGACATTGGTGTCCTGGACTCCACCTGGGGTGGCTCCCTTGCCGACATGGTTCGCGTCGTCCGCGAGGTGGAGATCGTCGAGAAAGAGGGCCTCATCGAAAAGGCGGCGGTCAATGGCGAGCGTTTGGCAAAGGGTCTTCAGGAACTCGTCAAGAAGCACGTCGTGGCCTCTAATGTTCGGGGTTTGGGTCTTTACCAAGGGATCTCTCTGACTTCCGGAGAGCACAAAGCCGAAGCGGTTCGAATCGCCCGCGAGGAGTTCGATCTGCTTCTGCTTGGCGCTGGCTATCGCTCCATCCGAACCCGCCCAAACCTAAGTGTCACGGCCGAAGAGATCGACGAGTTTCTTGTCCGCCTTGACGGTGTGCTCGGCAGAATCGCCTAACCGTGGCATGGCCTAAAAGGTCATGCCGAGTTTCTTGCGGCCTAGGACTAATAATTTCTTCGCAAACACATAAGGGGCGGAATTCGTCTTATGCTATGAAGGGGGTCGAAAGGTCTCCCTCGAAAAACCAAATGTCGCTGCACACGGACGGCCTGATCCAATTCCTCGACGTACTTCCCGCGGTCGTTCGTGACCGCCTCGACAAGGCCGGGGAACCGGAAAAGCTTGTCGAGGTGGTGCTCGACTACGGGCGTCCGTTGGAGGCGCGTTACCGCGACCGCACCGAGCGGTGGGCGGACCTCATCGTGTCCGAGCATGACCTGGAGTTCGTATCCAAATCGATCGGTGAATTTGGATCCGACAACCGGGCGGGAATCGAGCGGACGCTTCACCGCATCTCCGCCATCCGAAACCGCCACGGCAAGATCATCGGCCTAACCTGTCGCGTCGGCCGCGCCCTTGAGGGCACGATCGACATGATCGATGATATCGTCCGCTCGGGTAAATCGATCCTCCTCCTAGGCAAACCGGGCGTGGGCAAGACCACCAAGCTCCGAGAAGTGGCCCGCGTCCTTGCGGACGAGGTCAACAAGCGAGTCGTGATCGTCGACACCTCGAACGAGATTGCCGGCGACGGCGACGTGCCGCACCCCGGCATTGGCGCCGCCCGCCGCATGCAGGTCCGGCTTGCATCCGAGCAGCACGCGGTGATGATCGAGGCGGTGGAAAACCACATGCCCGAGGTCATCGTCATCGACGAGATCGGTACCGAGGCGGAAGCCCAGGCTAGCCGAACGATCGCCGAGCGTGGTGTGCAACTCGTCGGCACTGCCCACGGCCAAACCCTCGAGAACCTGATGCTGAACCCGACGCTTGCCGACCTCATCGGCGGCATCCAGGCGGTTACGCTCAGCGACACCGAGGCGCAGCGCCGCGGTACCCAAAAGACGGTTCTCGAGCGTAAGGCACCTCCGACCTTCGACGTCGTGATCGAGCTACTGGATTACGACAAACTCGCGGTCCACCACGACGTCATGAAGACGGTCGATATGATCCTGCGCGGCATCGCGCCCCGTCCGGAGATCCGGGTCCGCACCGGCGCCGGCGAGACGGAAGTGGTCCAACAGGAGGAAACGGCGAACGTGGACGATCCCGCGTTCAACCAGCGGTTTCCCGCCCTCGCCCGACGCCCCGCCGCGACTCCGGAAAGGGAAAAGGTGGCCCCCGGCGGACCGGGACCGTCCTCGCCGACCCTAGCCGCCCCTCGCGAAGACCAGGCCGGCGTCGTAAGGATCTATCCCTACGGAATCGCCCGGACTCGGCTCGAGCGGGCCATCCGCGAAAAGCGAGCCCCCGCCTACGTCACCAATGACCTGAACGAAGCCGATGCTGTCATGGCGATCCGCAGCACCGTCCAGGCCAAGCCAAGGCGTCTCCGAGACCTCGCGGGACGTCCGGTGAACACGGTGGTGGTGAAGTCCAACACCTTCAGCCAAATCGCGACCGCTCTGGACGATATCCTGCGCCAAGCGACCGAAGGCACCCAGGCCGAGCAGCAGGCTCTCGACGAGGCTTCGGCGGCCATCGAGAAGGTCTTGTCCTCGGGGCAGGCGTTTGATCTGACTCCGGCCTCTGCACCCGTGCGCAAGGCTCAGCACCGGCTGGCAGAAGCCAACCGGCTCGCCAGCGAATCGGTGGGCGAAGAGCCTAACCGCCGCCTCCGGCTCCTGCCGACGAGGCTCGCGTAACCGCCCTCATCTTGGCCGGACTCCTCCAGTCCGGCCCGGATCGGGCTTCGATCGAAACCTTTCTTAAGACGTACGATCGTTCAGTTGTCGCTAACGATGTCGAGTGGTCGATGGCACACATGGATCCCACGGTGCTGATTCGCACGGCGTACGGAACGATCACCTACGCCGATCTCCAAGCCAGCGCCCGGAGGGTCCGCGCCCATCGGACGCCTTCCGCGGTGATCGCCTGTCGGTCGACGGTCGAAACCCTGGAACTGATCGGCAATCGCGCCCGCCTAAAGTTCACCACGGCCATGCGCTACCGTCCGGGAATTTCGCACGACGAGATGTGGCGAAACGAAGCCATCCTCTCTTGGAAAGATGGCGATTGGCGTCTTTGGCGCTTGACCCAGACTAACGGATCGCCGTCTCAGCGACCGTAAGAAACTCGGTCGCCGTCGCCACATGCCAGGCAATGTGATCGAGTTCGCTCTTCAGCGCCCGAACCGCTTCCGCGCTCGGATTCTCAAGAATCGCGGGCGCTAACTCGGTACGAATTCGGTCAGCCGCTTGGAGGAGGTCGTGAAGATCGACCGCAATGCCCGCCGTCCCATCGCTAGAGACGCCAACCTCCGCCAACCGATCCTGGACCGCCTCGCCCAACTTCCAATGGTCAAAGTCCATCGGATCGTTTCGCCCTTCATTCGGATCGGGTCCGCGCATTGGAATAAGGGTGACAGATTTAGGCAGGTCATGGAGGACCCGCCTAACGGTGATAAAATATACGTATGGAGATTCCGCGCGAGCTCGACCAGGTGTTGGTTAGTGACTCCCACACGCTCAGTGGCGCCGTGCGTTTCCGTGGCACCCGTGTACCGGTTCAAGCGTTGCTCGACACGCTTACAAGGGGTCTTCCGGTGACCGACTTTTTGGAGGGATTTCCAGACGTGAGCGAAACGCAAGCCCAAGCCGTTGTCGAGTGGCAGCAGAATCAGGCTCGGCGAACCTTCGGCTTGGAACTCGCCGCTTAGATGCGAGTTCTGCTCGACAACAACGTCGACCATCGCTTTGGGCGGCTACTTACTGGTCACGAAGTTGTTCACGCACGCAAGATGGGTTGGTCTTCCCTGCAAAACGGAGAACTCATTGCTGCCGGCGAGACCGAAGGGTTCGATGTCCTGGTTACGAGCGACAAGAACCTCCGTTATCAGCAGAACCTTTCCGGTCGAAAAATAGGAATCATCACCCTGAACTCCCTCTTTGTGACCCTCCAAGACATCGCACCCCTTGCTCCGAAGGTACTGGTTGCGTTGGGAAATCTTGAGAAAGGGTCTTTCGTTACGATCAGCTTGGGTGGGAACTCAGACTAAAGTCGGCGCTCTCCCGCTATCGCCGAGGCGGTGACTTCAAGAAGGTGATCTTCGGGTGCCGACGCTCTAGATAGTCGAACGACCGCTCGTCCATCGTTAGCAGCACCGGATTCCCAAAAGCGTCTTCAACCTGCCGGTTGCCAGAGCCGAAGTAGGCTTCCGCAATATCCTCCGGTTCGCCCTGGAGCCAGAGGATCGCCTCAAACGCTAACGGCTCCACCAGGGTTTTGACGCCGTACTCCGTCTCCAGACGGAACTGGACAACCTCGAACTGCAGGCGGCCGACCGCGCCGAGGATCGGCTCGTGGCGCGCGCCCCGGCGGTCCCAGAAGAGGTCGACGAGACCCTCCTCCGTAAGCTGTTGCACTCCCTTGTCGAAGTGTTTAAACCGGGAAACATCCGCGTTCTGCAGAGTGGCGAAGGTCTCCGGGACGAAGGCCGGGACCTCTTCAAATTGGATTCCTGGTTTGAGGGAGAGTGTATCGCCCAGCTTAAATGCTCCGGGATTGGTGAGCCCGACGATGTCGCCGCCGTAAGCCTCTTCAACCGTCTCCCGCTCCTGGGCGAAAAGGCGCTGCGGGCGCGTCAGGCGAAGTTTCTTGCCCGTGCGGCCATGCGTCACTTCCATGTCCTTTTCGAAGTGACCGCTCACCACCCGCAGGAACGCGACGCGGTCGCGGTGGGCGGGGTCCATGTTGGCTTGAATCTTGAAGACGAAGCCGCTGAACGGGTCCTCCGGGGTTACGGGCTTATCGTCGGACATTCTCGCGCCCGGTTGAGGGGCCATGCCGAGGAAGCGCTGGAGGAAGAGTTCCACGCCGAAGTTGGTGATCGCCGAACCGAAGAAGACGGGTGTCAACTCGCCACGGCCGACGCGGGCCAGGTCCAGTTCTTCGCCGGCGACGTCGATCAGCTCGATGTCTTCAAGCAGCTTCAGATAGAGTTCGTCGCCGAGCGCCTTTTCGAGTGCCGGATCCTCGAAGTCAACGATTTGCGTCTCGCCTTTCGAAGCGCCGTGGGACGTCTTGGTGAACAGGTGAACCTGGCGAGTTTCGCGGTCGAACACTCCGCGGAACTCAGAGCCCTGGCCGATCGGCCAGTTCACGGGCACGCTCCGGATGCCCAGTACGTTCTCAACTTCGGTCAAGAGCGCCAAGGGCCCAATGCCGTCGTGATCCATCTTGTTGACGAAGGTGAAGATGGGGATTCCGCGCTGGCGGCAGACGGCGAAAAGCTTCTTGGTCTGGGCCTCGACGCCTTTCGCGTTGTCTATGAGCATGACCGCGCTATCGGCCGCGGTTAGGGTGCGATAAGTATCCGCGGAGAAGTCGTTATGGCCCGGCGTATCCAGCAGATTTAGGACGTGCCCGCCGTATTCGAATTGAAGCACGGTCGAGGTCACCGAGATACCCCTTTGCTTTTCCAACTCCATCCAGTCGGACGTAGCTTTTCGCTGGCTTTTCCGCGCCTTGACCGAGCCGGCGAGCTGAATGGCGCCGCCGTAGAGCAGTAGCTTTTCGGTCAGCGTGGTCTTTCCGGCGTCCGGGTGGGAGATGATCGCGAAGGTGCGGCGGCGGGCCGATTCCTTCCCGACTTCCGTCGTGGGTTCAAGAGCGTTCATCGGGGAGATGCCTATAGTTTGGCAGGTTCCAGGCAACCTCGGATATTGCTGAGCACCCTAAAAGCTAGGTGCTGTGAGATTGCGGGAGTTTCGTTATAATCGGCGACATACAGGGAGGTTTGACCCCCCTAATGCCGACCTTTGTCGTAACACGCCGGATTACCGGAGCCGATTCTATGACCAACTTGACAATGCCCAATGGCCAACCAAAAGTGAGTCTCACCAAGCGCGAAACCGAAGTTTTGGGCCTGGTTGCCCAGGGCCATACCAGCCAAGAAGCCGCCGAGCTTCTATTTCTCTCGCCGCGCACCGTCAGCTATCACCTTTCGCAGGTGTACGAAAAGCTCGGTGTCAGCAATCGCGTTCAGGCCTTCCGGCTCGCGATGCGACTAGGCCTTTTGCCCGAGGCCCCTCGGATTTAGCGATCGACGGGCGGGGAAGAATCCTTTCCCGTTCCGCTTGTATCACGTGCTCGCACAACGATTCTAATTTCGCATCATCCTAAAAGTGAGGCGCCTCGCCAAGAACCTTGTCGAGTTTGATCAATACAGCTTCACCTTCGACCTCAGATAAAGAAGGAAGAAGAAAGGCCTGCTCGCCGAGAGCAGGCCTTTCTTATATGAGTCTGAAGGGCTTAGGCCTTCTTGCGGCGGCGCATAAGTCCGAGGGCGCCCACGCCGAGAATGGCGAGGGAGGCCGGTTCTGGAACGGGGTTGATGTTGCCGCCGTTGCCGTTGCCATCGGCTGTGTTGGTCATCCCAAGCACCGGGATCAGGACCGGAACCACGCTCAGCCACTTGTAGTTCGGACCGCCGCTCGCCATGGGAGCGCCCGTTGCCATCATCGCCATCTGCGTTTCGCCGGAAGTGGCGGTTGCAGGCATAGCATCGGCGGACGAAGCCGGAGCGGATTGGCTCTTGCCTTCTTGAACCGTGTCCGAAAGGCTCTCCGTCATCGGGTAGCCGCCCTCGGCGAGAAGGATCGGCGTATTTGTCTTGTCGAGGAAAATGGCTTCGCCGCGCTCGAGCTTTAGGGTCACCTGGGTTTCGGAAGCTCCGAGAGCGGGCTCGCAAACTGCGAACGTTCCAGCTTTGGCCAGGGTCCCGGGGTGAAGATCGCCAAGGTAGGAAAGAACCTCCTCGCGATTCATTCCAAAGTGGCTCTCGTAGCGCGCCAAGGCGGCGGCGTCGTTTCGAACCAGGTTGATGAGACTCTTGGTACTGGAGTAGGAGTGAGCCGATGCCAAGGAGGCGGCGACGGTCATCACGGAGGCGAGAGCGGTGACGGTAACAGAACGGTTAGACATTTTCTGGTGGATCTCTTAAGGGTCAAGAGCGGGCCACATTGCCCCCTACTTCTTCGAATTCGAAGCGGTTCCCAAGCGAACGAATACTGGCGCCATCGTCGGCAACCTAGGGCATGGCATCGTCACCAATCCCGGTCAATTCCTCAATTGAACCGTGCTTGCTGAAAAGCAGGACGAACGAGGACCCCGAAATGTTCACAGAATATCGTCAAATTTTATGGACGGTTACTTAAATCCTTAAAATGTTGGGAACGCTGCGGTCCAACTCAATAGATTGGACACGCAGAGCACATTACCCCAGCAAAATTGCTAAGGTACTGGGTCTGGGACTCTTGACCCTGACCCATCGTTGGGCACCGCTTACTCAGCGGTTAAGCTAGGACGGCTCGACCACGATTCCGGGTCCGGTCACCTAGGAGAACGACGGGGTGGCAGAAAGGTTTTCCCAAACTTGCCACCCCGTCGTCTGTTAGCGAGCTACTTGACGGTTTGCGTTCCTACTTTCAGATCGCCCTCGCGTAGGGGACCCTCGAATTCGAACGTCAAATCCCTCTCCCCGACGAACCGAATTCGCAAAAGGTCGGGATCCCCTTTCGGGTGCTCCGCATTTCGACGATCCACGGCGCGAACCGAGACCCGGCCGTTATAACTCACGCGCCGGTTATTTGAGATGACAATGAGATGCCCGCGTCCGCCGAATTCGCAAACGTTTCCGGAGACCCCCAGTGCGTCTGCCACGCCCATCTCAATCAGAACGTAGCGACCATGATCGTTCTGGCGCTGTTCGAAGCGCAGTCTGCCTTCGAACTTCGTGTTCCCATTCGAAGCGGTTCGCTTGGTTTCGGAATAGTCGAAGGACGCGACCCGGCCATCGGCCGAAGTGGATGCGCCTTTGCCATAGGAGCCGGCAAGGATGCCGTCGGCCAGGGCAATCGCGGCGAGCATGGCAAAACCAAACACAAGAGGCTTTTTCATCGTTGAAAGTTCCCGAAGCCAAGGGCTTCCGTAAAGTAATGGACGATGCGGGGTCTGGTTCGTTCGTTTTTCCGGCATTTTTGCCGGGGCGGCTCCTTTAAGTTCCGGCGAAGCGAAAGCCGGCGGGTCGGGCGGTATCGTCTTCGGTCGTTCGGAAGACGAGCATGACTTCCTTTGTCGAACTTTCTAGGACGATGGGCAGGACCTGAATGAGCCCGGCACCTTTTGCTTCGTTTTCTTTGATGGCCGCGTTGACCTTGTCCTCTTCCGAAGGAAGTCGGACGACATAGTGAGTGGGCATTATGACGGGTTCCTATCGATGCCCCTAGAGCTACGAACGACACACCAAATTCGTCCGCGATCCAGCCTCCGCAAATGCGATATACCGACATCGGAAACCCTGCTTGTGGGAGTTCGTCCAAACCTGCATGACCCCAAGCAAACTGAAAAAGCTGTCTACATCGTTGATACTTGCGATTGCGTTGATCGCTCCGACCTTGATGCCGGTGACGGCCGAGGCACAGGATCACCATGGAAAGGATCATCGGAACGACCACCATCAGAATCGGGACCAAGACCGGAATCGGGACCAGGATCGCCGGAATCGTGAAGAGGCGCAACGGCAACGAGGCCGCGCGGAGGCAGACCGCAGGCACATCGAAGCCGACCGAATCCGGATTGCGCGGGAGCGGTCGAGAGAGTCCCAGGCGAGGGCACAAGCTTTTGCGGCACGGGAAAGACAGGCCTCGTGGCAGCAGCGATACGATTACGAACAGAGACAGAAACGGACTTGGAGGGAGCGGTATCTCTATGAGCAGAGGCAGCGGGATGCTCACCGCCAATCGACTAAGAACACTTGGCGCAACATGAGTTACTTGGGTGGGGCGGCCGGACTCTACGGCCTGTTAACCGGAAACAAGACGATCGCCGCGCTCGGGCTCGGCGGGGGACTCTACTCGGTCTATCGCTACGACCAGGACCGCAAGAGTCAGAATCACGATGCCCGAAGTCGCTACGAGTTGTTCCGTCACACCTCCTTTGACCACAACGGCCACCACTACGTCCGAGGCGTAAAAAACCAAGATGGACAGAAGTACTACTACTTTCACCGGACTCGTTGAAAGAGCCTGAAAGTAGACGGTACTCGGATACTTGAATTCGTCACGGCCCCGTCACGGGGCCTGACGTAGGATTTTCTAAACCCTTCTAGGGCTTGGAGAATCCTCATGGCAATCCTAAAATCCAACCTGTTGGCCCTTTTGGCCATACTTCCCGCCGCCAGCATGGCTGCGTACAACACGACCTACACGGTGACCCGCCCGCTGAACGACGACTTTGAGATTACGAATCTTTTCCTGCTCGAGCGAGGACCCTACGGCGGCAGTGCGACTTGGGCGTTTCGCGTCGATCAGGATCAACCGGTGGTGACGCTAACCAATCCGTTCACGACGGACAACCTTCCC
>FTBF01000211.1_pt1 | contig 46165 bp, 41 predicted proteins | sample 1639301 | NCBI WGS metagenome assembly FTBF01 (sample SAMEA3914864, study PRJEB12502) | metagenome | biome: forest; material: soil | place: USA | collected 2012-03-12 | depth 0.3 m
AGCACGACGGAAGCACCGACAGCCTGAATAGCGTGCAGAACCTCCTGCGGGGAAACCTCGGCATTTGCACCCGGGGCGACGACGATCATGTTCCTTCCGCCATCGTCCACAAAAATCCCCGCCGTGCCGGTAGGCCCCTCCGAGGTTCGGAGGAATTCGACGTCGACGTTGGCGGCGGTCAAGCTTTGCCTCAAAGCCGTCCCGAAGACGTCCAGGCCAACCTTGCCCACGAAGGAGACCACCCCGCCAAGGCGGCCGATGGCGACGGCCTGGTTAGCCCCCTTGCCGCCCGGGTGGGTAGCAAATTGACCGCCCAGGAGTGTCTCGCCGGGGATGGGCATCCGGGCGGTGTGAAAGACCAAGTCCATATTCGCGCTGCCGACGACGAGAACGCTCATGGGGTGAGACTACTGTCGATTTGGACGACGCGTTGATACTTGGCGGGCCAGGCGGACACGGGGTTCTGGCCGGAGGGAGCATAGCCGCCCCAATACTCGAAAGGATCTTCGATACTCGGGTCGCCGTTAAGAACCAGACGAGCGAGACCGGGGAGGCTTTGGACCCAAAACCCAGGGTCGGCGGGCGACTGGAGAACGGCAGCCGAGAGAGGGTAGCGGTTCGTCAGCCACCGGTCGGCAAAAGTGTCTGCATCGCCCGGGGCGAGCCAGAGGGCGGGGCCGAAGATGCCCTCTCTTACGAGCTCGCTGTCCCAGGCCGGATGGACCACGACCGACGGAGACAGAAGGGCGCCTTGCCGGATACCGCCCGCGACTACTTTGCCGCCACTGGCGGTCACCCGGCCCAGGCACCATTCGGCTTGAGCTTCATCGAACAAAGGACCACGCTCCCGGTCTGCGGCCAACGCGGCGACCCGCCGAGAAACCGCTTCGAAAAGTTCGGGATGGAGGATCGCCCCGTTGATCGAAGTGCAGGTTTGGCCGCGGTATCGGAATGCCCCTTGGACAAGAATCTCGGCGGCGGTTTCGACCGGGAAACTGGAGTCGACATAGACCCAAGTGTTTCCCTCTCCATCGACCAGAACCGTCTTTCCAGAATCGAATCCGCGGGAGGTCAACTCACCCGCACGGCGCGAACTCCCGAAAAACTGCAGCAACCCGGACCCGGTGGAGGCCATGAAGGCATCCACGAACGAACGGGCAGGGCAAAGGAGGATCGAGACGAAAGGAACAAGCTCGGGGATCTGGGAAACGACCTCACTGAGAAGAGCCGCCGAACGGGCCGACTGAGTCGGGCTTCGCAGAATGACCCGATTGCCGGCCCTAAGAGCATTGAGCATGCAGGCAAGAGCGAGGGGGAGAAACGCGTTCTGCGGCAGGATGGCGGCGACGGTTCCGAATGGCACCGCGGTCAACGCAATCCGCCGGCCTCCGGAAGCAAACTCGGACGCGGGCGGTGGTGTTAGCTGAGTCGAGGGATGGTCCGCGTAACCCTGTGCATACGCCAGGGCGCCTTCGACAAGTTCGCGGCAATCGGACGGTACAAAGCCGGTTTCGCGGTGGAGCGAGTCGGAAAACTCAGCTTTTTGACGAGAGATGCCCCGGACAAGAGCGACTCCGATCGCCCCAAAATCGAGCGTTTTCGGCAGAACGGAGCTCAAAAGGTCATCAAACTCCTCAAGAAGGCGACCGGCTGCCAACTCCGAGCCGTCCACGGGCGAAAGCGTTCGAAACGGCTGACTTCCCGCCCGTTTCTCCCCCCAAATCAAACTGCCGACAGCTTCAAAATCTGACATTTTCTCCCGCGACTTAGCCTACACCGTCTGGCGGGCCTTAAAAGGGTCAAACCTGGTTTGAGTTCGTACTGTCTCATTTGTCCCCCCTACCAGCTACACAAACTTTCTCATATCTTGACAAGTCTCGGCGGTCGAAGTGGAAAGAGCTAATAGGCGGGGCGCGACCGAGAAACCTCGGGCGGCTCGATTCACGGAGAAATTGGCTTGTTAAAGGGAATTCAATGGACACGGGGCCGGGCTTGTCTCGTGCTTGGAGCAGTGGCTTATGCCGCAGTCTTCATTTACATGCTGCTGGCACGTCCAGGAACAAAGGAGAGCTACCATGCCTTCTTCAATGTTTACCAAGGCATACCGCCGTTATTCGGCGGCATCGTCGCGGTGGCTCACGCCTTCCGCTCGGAGCACCGACGGGAAACCGTGCGATTCGGCTGGGCGCTGATCGGTCTCGGTTGCTTCTCGTTTGCTGTCGGCCAAGGGCTTTGGACGTACTACGAGACGATCAAAGGCATCGAAGTGCCGTTCCCGAGCTGGTCCGACGCTGGCTACGTGGGCGCTTATCCGTTCCTCATCTCAGGCGTTCTTCTCCTCTTTACGAACGTCCACGCGGTAGCCGGGCGAGCTCGTTTGCTGATGGACGGCGCGATCGCCGCTTGTGGTGCGGGCGTCTTGAGCTGGTACTTCCTGGTCGGCCATCTTTGGGCCAAGTCGGATGTATCGCTGCTCGGCAAGCTGATCAGCGTCGCTTATCCGCTGGGCGACATCGCCTGCGTGTTTATCGCCATCGTCGCCTTCGCCGGGGCCGGTTCAAACCGCAGCTACCGACGAACGTTTGCCGTGCTTGCGTGCGGCATCCTCATGCTCACGTTCGCCGATACGGTGTTTACGTACAAGAGCCTGAACAGCAGCTATGAGACGGGCAGTTGGAACGACTGGGGCTGGTCCTTTGGTTGGATCCTCATCGCCTTCGCCCCCCTCCTTCAGCAGTGGATCCCCGCTGTCGAGAAAGAGCAGCCGGTCAAATACGTTAAGATCGTCCGACTGGCCGGTAACTGGGTTCGCGCCTTCGGCCCTTACTTCGTAGCAATCGGCGCGCTCTCCGTCACTTTCATTCACGACTACCACGACGACCATCACATCCAGGCGCAGACTTACGGCGAAGCCCTGTTTATGCTCTGTCTCATTTTGGTTCGACAGGTGTTCATGCTCCTGGAGAACCTGGCCCTGGCCCGCCGGGTTGCCCAGATGAACGACAACCTTGAGCAGATGGTGGCGGACCGTACCCGGAAACTCGCCGGCCTACAGGCACTTACCAAGCGAGTCAATTCCACGCTGGACGGTCTGGAAGTCGCGGAAGGAGCCATGGACCAGACCTGTGAACTGCTGGGAGCGACCACCGTCGCGCTCTGGTTGGATCGAAACGGTAATCAAGAGCCGATGTCGGCCCAAGCGATCCTCGGCTTGGATATCGAAAAGTATCCGAAGATCGGCCGCTCTCTTGACGGACGGACGCCAACCGACGAGATTGAGCAGTTCCAGGTGCTCGGGGGCGATAACGGTACGACCGTCCGAACCTGCCTACTGGCCCCTCTCCGCTGGCAGAACCAGATCATCGGGCAGATCGTCGCGATTCGCGAGGACGGCCAATATTGGGCCGAGATCGACGATCTACTGGAGAGTGTCGGCGTGGAAATTGGTACTGCGCTTAAGAACAGCTGGCGTCACGAAGAGGCCCTCGCCGCAGCGGACATCGATTCGGTGACCGGTCTTCTGAACCATCGCGCCATCCACCAGCGCCTGAGCCGAGAGCTGCTTCTCGCCGAGGCGCAAGAATCGAATCTTTCGGTGATCATGATGGATATGAACAACTTCAAGTTGTTCAACGACACCTACGGCCATGTGGTCGGGGACCAAGTCCTAAAGACGGTCTCGGAGCAGCTGACCCGTATCTGCGGCGATGAAGGGCTACCCGCCCGATATGGTGGCGACGAGTTTGTCGTCGTCCTTCCCCAAACCGCCGCGGAGGAGGCCGAACTGGTGGCCCATTCGATCAAAGAATCGCTCCGGGACTTCGACTACACTCGGGCGGATGACGACCGGCGGGTTCCGATTGGCCTTAGCTTCGGCATCGCCACCTATCCTTCTGACGGCAAGAATCGCCTTGACCTGATCACGGTGGCGGACAAGAACCTGTACCGAGCGAAGAGCTCGGATACAGGCATCGCCCGCACGACGGATGGCCAGCGAGTGAACCGAGAGCTTCGGGCTCAGACCTCTTTTGAGACGCTGGACATCCTGGTCGATTCGATCGACAACAAGGACCGGTACACCCGGAAGCACTCCGAGGACGTCACCGAGTACTCCCTTTGGATCGCCGAAGAGCTTGGTCTTTCCGAAGAAACGATGCGAACCATCCGGATGGCCGGCCTGCTCCACGATGTAGGCAAGATCGGCGTTCCGGACGAGGTCCTGCGAAAGCCAGGCCGCCTTACCGCGGAGGAATACGAGATGATGAAGCGCCATCCACGTCTGGGCGAGCTGATCGTGAGCGCGATCCCCGGGATGGAAGGAATCGTGGACGGCGTCCGTTCCCACCACGAGCGCTGGGACGGCAACGGCTATCCCGACCAGTTGGAGGGCGAGGAGATTCCGCTACTTGGCCGAATCATCGCGGTCGCCGATGCCTTCAGCGCCATGACCACCGATCGGCCGTACCGAAAAGGAATGGACTGGGCGATCGCTCTGGAGCAGATCCGGTCGAACATGGGGACCCAATTCGATCCGAAGCTTGCCACCGCTTTTCTGACCGCAGTCAGCAAGCGACGGCGACCGAAGTCGACCCTGAAGCTTCCGGCAGAACTCCTTCGTGCCGCGTAGTCGAAGCCGCGCGATTCCTCCTGAATTGCGCGGCTATTTTGTCCGTATATTTACTGGGTACCTTAGTACCAATACTATGTAAATACATTGCTCTCCGGGGCGCAATCTCTGGGTACGCCTATTTAGGGACATATTGATTCTTGGCTGATTTAGCGCATAACCCGCCACGTTTAGCGAAATAGCCCTACGCAATTAAGAGACCAGTGGTATCGAATGGGGGTCGGTGAATCGAGTGATTGCCCCTATGACGGTAATCCTTTGACCTTCTCCGACGGCTCGAAAAGCCTCTCCGAGACGATAAACATGGTCCAGATTTCCCAAGGATCCTCGATGGGTCAACTCTCCCAAACTTCCGTTCTGGGGGATGCCCTGCTCCCCAGAGATGTTCCTCCGGTTCGCGCGCTTTTGTCCTTTTCGGACATTCTCCGCCAATTCTCCGATCGCCGTGTCATCACTCTGGCGACCGGAACGACCTGCGCTTATTTAGGGGACGAACGTAACCTTCGCGAGTTCTTGGTTGCCGACGAGGCCGCCCGCCTTTTACGAGATGCGGGGCACCTGGTCCACTTCCTTCTGTTCGACGATAGCCTGGATGCTCTCAACTTCCGCCAGCTACGGGTGGGGGTGAACAAGGATCCGGAGATGATCGCCCGATTGGAGCCGGAGTGCGGCAAACCGATCTCGAAGATCGCCGACCCGTGGGGTTGTCACGAATCGTACGCCGCTCACTTTGAAGCGGAGTTTATGGCTCGCCTGGACCGGCTCGGTTGCCACCCCACCCTTATCAGCACGGCGCGGCTTTACGAGCAGGGCGCTTACCGGCCCTACGTCGAGACGACGCTGCTGAATTACGGGGAGATGATTCGATTCCTGAAAACGGAATTCCCTAACTACAACCCGAGTCAGCTCTTCCATCCGATCTGTCCGGACTGTGGCTACATCGATTCCACTCAGATCCTGCTTGCCGGTCCCGAAACCATCTTCGCCTGTTCGCGTTGCGAGAAAAACTTCGAAGAGGCGAGCGACCGGATTGCGGGCAAGCTCAGTTGGAAGCTTGACTGCGCCGCTAAGTGGGCAATGTACGGCGTGGACGCGGAACCCTTCAACCTGGCCTATCTCGAGCCTCGAGAAGGGAGCTACGTCGTTGCCCGGGCCTTGGGACGTGAGTTCTTCGGCGCCGCTCCCGCCATGCCTATTCGCTACGGACTGGTAACTATGCCGAAGGAGATCGGCGGAAAGCTGATGAGCGCTTTGCCCGCCCAGTCGTTGCGGTCTCTCATGGTCGACCGCTGGCGCACCGAACTCGATATCACTCCCGAGCGGGTCCGGCTTGAGGCCTCGCGGCACGAGATCGCCCCGGGGGTTTCGTTTGCGGATGCGGTGAAGCAGTTGGTTCCGTCATGGCTTCTGAAGCCGGAAACCCTCACACCCGAGCAGCGGGAGATCGTCTCGGCGGGCGCGGCATTCGCGAAGCATTTTCAAACGAGCGGAGGGGTTGAAGTTCGATTCCCTTCACGCGACCTCGTTTCGGCGGAGCGACCCGAGTTGCTTTTCAAGGCGGCCCAGTTTGTGAATGGCATTACGCGACTGCGGCACGATGCCGGCAACGACTACGAAGCCTTCGACCCCGGGGCAAAGTCTTTGATGGAAAGCCTCGGCGAAGATGCAAAGGAGATCACCGCCTGTGTTCGCCGTCTCATCGGGCAAGAGCGCGGCATCCCCACCCGAAAGCTACTGTTCCACCTGCCGACCGACTATCTAGAGTTGATTGGTTACGTGGCGGAACTCGGGAGTTTGTCGAACTCTCCGGTCAAGGCCGTCATCAAAATGGATTCACCGGCGTTGGTAATTTAGAATGGGTGTTCTTTTCGGAGTCTTGGCAGCCTTTTGCTGGGGCCTTGGCGACTTCTTCATCACTCTGCTCACACGAAAGATCGGTGGTGAACGGTCGTTAAGCTGGACTCAGATCGCCAGCCTTGTCCTTTGGGTTCTATTCCTTGCAATTCTTGGCGCTCCGCGGTTCACCGCCGAGTCAATCCTCCCCGTAATCGCGGCCGCTGCACTTCACGTGGTCGGTCTCAAGCTGACGTACCGGGCGTTTGAAATAGGGACCCTTTCTCTCGTCTCACCCTTGGCCTCTGGCTTCGCCGTAGTGACGGCAGTACTTGCCCTCATCTTTGGCCACGCCCCGGCCGCCTTCGCGTTGGCCGGCGCCGCCTTACTGGTGTTCGGGATCGGGATGGCCACCACGGGCGAGATGACGGGACCGCGATCGCTTGCGGGGGTTCCCGAGGCCATTGGAAGCGCGCTCGCTTTTGGGGGGATGTTCTATCTGTTCGAGGGCATCGTCGGGCACGTTGGATATCTGGTTCCGTTGGTCATCCTTAAGACGCTGGCCTCGATCACTTTCTGCCTTCCACATCGCAAGGTCGTCTTCGATTTCAAAGAACTCAATCTCCCGGTTGCCGGACTCGTTTTTGGGGTGGCGGCGATGGATACGGGGGCCTGGCTCTGCTTCCTTTACGGCATGCGGACAGAGTACGTGGCGATTGTCACCGCGGTCGCTTCGCTGTTCAGCGTGGTTACGGTGATCCTTGCGGGCGTGTTTCTTCGAGAGCGGTTACGCCCGGCTCAGTGGGCGGGGGTCGCGGTGATTCTGGCGGGCATCTTGGTTGTGAGTCTTCCGAAATAGCACTTGGAGTACGCTTTCCAAAATGAGCGAACGTCCCGTTCTCGCGCGGCCGGCCATTCGCCGGGCGCACGCGGAAGATGCGGGAGCGCTCGGTCTTCTAGGAGCGGCCACTTTTCTGGAGACCTATGCGCTGACCCTGAACGGGGTGGATATCGTGACCCACTGCGTAAAGCACCACGCGCCCGAAGTCTATGCCCATTGGATTGAGCGTGAAGATTGCGCCGTGTGGCTGGCGCAGGCGGGAGAAGGGGATACGGCGATTGGTTTCGCCGTATTGACCCCGCCGGATCTTCCCGGGGCCCTAGACGACGACCTTGAGCTTCGACGGATCTATGTCCTCACGCCTTTTCAAGGCTTTGGACTTGGACGGCAGTTTATCGAGCAGGCGGCGAAAGAGGCTAAGTCCAGGGGCGCCGAACGACTGCTCCTCGGCGTCTACGGCGAGAACGAAACCGCGATGGCCTTCTACAAGAAAGTTGGCTTCCGTCAGGTTGGAACGCGGGAGTTCCAGGTGGGCCGAAAGCTCTGCTTCGACTACGTTCTGGCGCTGAGTCTGAATTAACAGGCGGCCGGCGGGTGTTAGATTTTCACTGACCTGCCCGGCACCGATGGTGTGGAGACCATTGCTACCAAAGGGTTACCGCGTCAAACGATTCGCCGCGCTCACAACCGCGCGCAACGAAGCCAAGGTTGTATTCGCGTCCAGTCCGCAACCAAATCGCTCAGTCTCTCCGCTTCTCAGCGCCACATAAGCGGCGGCTCGAGCGTCTGCTCCGGTGCCCAAGGAATGCTCGCGGAAGGAAACCAACTCGAAAGCGGGGGCACCGGCCTCGTGGAGGATCTTCACGAGCGCCTCAATGGGGCCGTTTCCTTCGGCGCTGAGTGTCTGCTCCGTGCCATCGACCCGGAGGTGGACGCGAAGGTAAATCGCTCCTGGCTCGGGCTGGGTGTATTCGGCGTCGACAAGCTCGAAGCGGCCATTCTGTTCGAGGTACTCGGTTTTGAAGGCGCCCCAGATCGCATCCGGTTTGACCTCGGTTTGGGTCTGCTCGGCGATCTTCTGAACCACCTGGGCGAACTCGGGCTGCATCGCCTTTGGCAGTTCCAGACCGTGCTCCAACCGCAGAACCCAAGCGACGCCGCCTTTACCGCTCTGGCTGTTCACGCGGATGATGGCTTCAAACGTTCGGCCCACATCTCGGGGATCGATGGTGAGATACGGGACCTCCCAGAATTCGCCGGAGAGTGCCTGCATCCCCTTATTGATGGCGTCTTGGTGGGAACCGCTGAACGCGGTGAAGACCAGTTCGCCCGCGTAGGGGTGGCGGGGATGGATCGGGTTATCCGTGAGCCGGTAAACGGTCTCGATGACCTCAGGAAGGTTGCTGAGATCGAGTTCGGGATCGATGCCCTGGCTGAGCATGTTCAGGGCGAGGGTCACGAGATCCACGTTGCCCGTCCGCTCGCCGTAGCCAAAAAGGGTGCCTTCCACTCGATCGGCCCCGGCCATAAGCGCCAGTTCCGAAGAGGCGACGGCGGTACCTCGGTCGTTGTGGGTGTGGACGCTGAGGGTGATGGCCTGCCGGTTTGGCAGGTTCCGGTTCATCCACTCGATTTGGTCCGCGTAGACGTTGGGCGTGCCCATTTCTACCGTCGACGGCAGATTAATGATAAGCGGCTTCTCTTTCGTCCCGCCCCAAATGGCAGCGACTTCCGAGCAGATCCGGAGGGAGAAGGGCAGTTCCGTGCCCGTAAAGCTTTCCGGGCTGTACTCCATGCGGACATCCGTTTCCGGCATCCCGTCGGCCAATTCTCGAATCAGCTTGGCGCCCTTGATGGCAAGGTCCGTGATTCCATCCTCATCCATTCCGAAGACGACGCGCCGCTGAAGGGTCGAGGTCGAGTTATAGAGGTGAACGATGGCGTTCTTGGAGCCACGGATCGCCTCGAAGGTCCGGCGGATTAGGTTTTCGCGTGCCTGGGTGAGCACCTGGATCGTAACGTCGTCCGGGATCAGATTCCGCTCAATCAGCATGCGGACGAACGAGAATTCGATTTCGCTTGCGCTGGGGAAAGCGACTTCGATCTGTTTCAGGCCCAGTTTGACGAGCAACCGGAACATCTCCAGCTTCTCTTCGACGCCCATCGGCTCCACCAACGCCTGATTTCCATCCCGAAGGTCTACCGAGCACCAGATCGGGGCATGTTCGATCGAACGCGATGGCCATGTCCGGTCAGGCAGGTCAATCGGAGGAAACGGTCGATATCGACGCCAAACTTCGGCGGGCACGTCTATTAGGGTACCGGAGGGGCTTTGGGTCCATGGGGTCATTGGGAAGCGGGAGCTTGGGGAGGTAGTTGATTTGGAGATATCCTTCCAAGCGGGCGAACCGACGACCCAATATCCCCATGACCCTGTTTTCCAAAATCATCAACCGCGAGATCCCCGGCGACATCGTCTATGAGGACGACCGGGTCGTCGCGTTCCGAGATATCGACCCGCAGGCTCCGACCCACATCGTCATCGTCACCCGCACCGAGATCGGCGGGTTGGCGGAGTTGCCGAAGGAGGGCGACCATCTTGGGATTCTAAACGCGGCCAAGACAATCGCCGAACAGCAGGGATTAACGGGGGGGTACCGATTGGTGATCAATCAGGGCGAGGATGGCGGCCAGTCGGTTCCCCATCTCCACGCTCATCTTCTCGGCGGGCGAAAACTGGACTGGCCCCCCGGCTAGAGAGCTTGAACCGCTTCGGCCAACTCGCTCCAACGGTAGGCGCGCGGGTCCATGCGGTCAAGCGCGCGATCCAAGGCCCGAAGAGTTTCGCGGGCATAGCGTGCGAACGGGTAGCCGCCGGCCTGGTAGGCATGGCGGTGGGCCGTCCAGACGACGAGTAGGGTGACGAGCATCAGACCACGCTGAGTTCGCCGCCGCATCCAGAGACGGAAGGGCGAGCGGCCGCGGGCCAGAAGCGCCATGCGTTCAGCTTGGAAGCGGACGTGTTCCTCTTCGTCGCGAAGGATCCTTTCGCAAAGTGCCTTAAGAATGGCGGACTGGGTGGCATCCCGAAGCGCGGCGTAATAGACCTGAGCGATGACCTCTGCAGTAACGAGGACGGCGATTGAGACCTCCAGCCCCGCGGCCCGGCGGAGATGCCGGAATGCCGAATCTGAGAACGCCTTCTCAATCCGCGGGATGCCATTGAGATCCAGGAACCGCCCCAGGTCCCGGGCATGGCGACCTTCTTCACCGATGAAAAGCCGGATCGCGTCAGGGTAGGCAGGATCGTCGTTTTGGATCGACCAGGCCCGGGCTCGGTCGATGAGGTGTCGGCCTTCCGAGCTCTCGCCCAGTTGAAAACCCTGCATCGAAGCGGCAACGGCGCTCCGATCGGCTTCGGTTAGCTCGGCTCCCCGATCCCAGGGAATCTCGACCGGCTCCGCGGCGTTCCGCCCGTAGTATGCAACCCAGTCTTCGGAACTCCATGCGTTAAACCCAAGCGCCATGAACCGGCACAACGCTGGGGGTCATTACAAAAGTTTCAGGTCCTAGGACCTTGTGACGGAAGCCGTCCGTCAGCCCGCGTAAGCTCCCCACGGGTAAAACGGTCGCATGGGCAAACGCTTTCCTGCTTTCAAGGCCTACGATATCCGTGGCGTCGTTCCGACCGAATTGAGCCCGGAGCTGGCCTACAAGGTGGGCCGGGCGTATGCGGACGTCCTGAACCCTAAGACGGTTTGCGTCGGTTATGACATCCGACTCAGCGGGCCCGATATCTACGATGCCTTTGCCCGAGGTCTCAACGATGCCGGCGTCGATGTCGTGCATCTTGGCATGGTCGGCACGGAGATGGTCTACTTCGCGACCGCCTACTACGGCTTCGACGGCGGGTGCATGATCACCGCGAGCCACAACCCGGCCGAATATAACGGGATGAAAATGGTCCGGCAAGAGAGCCGGCCGATCAGCGGCGACACCGGCCTGTTCGATATTGAGGAGGCAGCCTTTGAAGGCAATTGGAAGCGGACTGGCCAAGGCACACGTCGCGACGTTGACTGCTATGACGACTTTGTTAACCACCTTCTAAACATCGTCCCGGCAGCGGATCTGAAGCCCCTTAAAGTCCTGCTCGACGCGGGCAACGGAGCGGCCGGCGTCGCCCTGGAAAAGCTTCTGCCCCACCTGCCGCTCAACGCGACCAAGCGGCTTTTCGAACCGGACGGTACCTTCCCGAATGGTGTTCCAAACCCCATCCTTGAGGAACAAAGAGCCGGGACCGAGGCGGATATCAATACGGCAGGCGACTATGACTTTGGCGTGGCGTGGGACGGCGATTACGATCGCTGCTTCTTCCTTGACGGCCGCGGCAATTTCATCGAGGGCTACTACATTGTTGGTCTCCTCGCTCAGGCCATCCTTCACGCCCAAGGGCCGAGCCGGATCGTTTACGACCCCAGACTCACTTGGAACACGATCGACATCGTTGAGAAACTCGGCGGCGAGCCGGTGATCTGCAAGTCTGGCCACGCGTTTATCAAGGAGAAAATGCGGGCGGTCGACGCGGTGTATGGCGGCGAAATGAGCGCGCACCACTACTTTAAGTCTCACTGGTACTGCGACTCCGGCATGATTCCGTTCCTTCTGGTAGCGCGTCTTGTCTCCACGACCGGCAAAAAGCTGGCCGATCTGGTCGACGAAATGATCTCTGCCTACCCATGCTCGGGCGAGATCAACTCGAAAGTGGTGGACGTGCCTGCAACCATCGCCAAGATCGAGAAAGAGTACGCTTCGTCTGGAAAGGTTGACCATATCGACGGGCTTAGCGTCGAATATCCGGAATGGAGGTTCAATTTGAGGGGATCCAATACCGAACCTCTGCTACGTCTGAACGTCGAGTCTCGCGGCGACCGTGCGTTGATGGAAACTAAAACCGAAGAGCTTTTGTCTAAGATTCGAGGCTGATACTTGCCCGATGGTCGACCTCAATGGGTCGGTTATCGGGTTTTTTAACGCCCGAAAACAAGGCTGGCCGCGAAGTTCATCGGCAAAAAGCTATAGCTTTTCCATTTATTCGATACCTTGCCAAGAAAGGTTGCGGATACACTCTAAATTCCGCGGCGTTTGGGCGCTTTAATCCGTCCTTTCAGGCGATATCACGCGGACCGTCGGCAAGGAAGCCCGTCGGCCCTGGAGCAGTATGCGACCCGAAAATCTATTTGAGAATCCCGCCACGATCAAGGTCATCGGCATTGGCGGCGCTGGCCAGAACGCCGTAAACCGAATGATCGCCGAGGGCGTTCAAGGCGTTCACTTCTTGGCGATGAACACCGACGCACAGGCTCTTTCTGGCAGCCAGGCGGACATCAAGATTCAGATCGGTGAAGTCCTTACGCGCGGCCTTGGCGCCGGCGGAAATCCCGAAGTGGGCGAGAACGCCGCGAAGGAAAGCGAAAAGCAGATCCAAGCCGAATTGGAAGGGTCCGACATGGTCTTCATCACCGCCGGCATGGGCGGCGGCACCGGAACCGGCGCCGCGCCGATCGTCGCCGACATGGCGCGACGGATGGGCATCCTCACCGTAGGCGTCGTTACGAAGCCGTTTGCGTTCGAGGGGCCTAAGCGCCGCCGGATGGCCGAGGAGGGCGCTCTACGCCTCCGCAATCACGTCGACACGCTCATCACCGTCCCGAACGACCGGCTCCTTACCGTGGTCGACCGCCGAACCACGATGCAGCAGGCGTTTGCCGCGGCAGACGACGTGCTTCGCCAGGGCGTGCAGGGCATTTCCGACATCATCATGCTCCCGGGCATCATCAACGTCGACTTTGCGGACGTCCGCTCGGTCATGAGCAACGCTGGCGTTGCTCTGATGGGCCTTGGCCGCGGAATTGGCGATCAGCGGGCCAAGATGGCCGCTCAGAACGCCGCTACGTCCCCCCTGCTGGAGACGAGCATCCAGGGCGCCAAGCGGCTCCTGGTCAACGTCACCGCCGGACCGGACTTCTCGCTGGGTGAGGCTCACGAGGCGATGGAGTACATCCTCCAATTTACGGACGCAGAGGACGCGGACATCATCATGGGCCATGTTATGCGGGACAACGTGGACGGAGAGGTCCAGATCACCCTCCTGGCCGCGGGAATGGATGCTAACGCGCCGACGGTGCGAGCCGCGCGGGAAAACTCGGAAGTGTTCGACCGGCCGACCTTCACCGCCCCGACTCCGGCGCCCGTTCCGGTTTCCGCTCCGAAGGTCGAGCCAATCAAGATCGACTGGCCCCCGAAGGCCGAGACCGGAGCCGGCGAAGTAAAAGTCGCCCCACCCCTTCAGTTGGACGAGATCGATCTAGACATCCCGTCCTTCCTCCGCCGCCAGCGCGGCCAGGTGGAATGAGGGAAAGAGAATAAGAATAAGGGGCAAAGGGAGATCCACTAAGTGGATCTCCCTTTGCCTTTTAGGACCTACTCCGCGTCTTCGCGGGCCGTGTATTCGAAGTGGGAGAACCAGGCCATGGAGATGCCTAGGGTGACAGCGATCACAACCGCTAGGACCACCCATGCGGCACCGGCTGAGATGCCGGTAGCCCCGAGCATCGAACCCACCGCGTCGAGGAAGCCTGAGCCGCCCTCTGGAGTGGGGCGCTCAGCGATCGCCATGACGTGAGAGTTCAAGGTGAGAAGCTTCAGGTCGCCCGGCACGCCCGCCGCCAGGGTCTCCCAGCCAAAAGCGAAGAGAAGGCAGGCGATCATAGCGCGATTCAGCAGCAGCGAGGTCAGGACGAACAGCCCGGTGTAGGCCAACGATCCGACAGCGAGGGCGACAAGATCTTTGAAGAAGAGCGCGCCCAGAGTGCCCATGGTGGCAAACGAGACGGCGGCCGCGACGACCCCAGAGATCAGGAAGACCATGAGCGAAGCCGCCAGCGCCCGCCCTAAAAGGAGCGCTTGACGAGGAACCGGCCGCGTGAGAAGATAGACGATCGTCTTGCCTTCTACCTCCTGAGCCACGACCGCACTGGAGAAGATCGCCGCCGCAAGGGCCAGGATCCGGTAGGACAACGTCGCGGAAAGCAAGATGTACGTGTCCTGCCGCGAGCTCCCGGTGCTCACATGAACGTACATGGCTCCGATGCCGTAAACCGCGAGAGCAACCAACGACCAGACGAGAAGCCGCCGCACCCGCGCGAAGTCACGCAGAGCGTGGGAAAAGACGTACGTTCCGACCATGCGAGAACAGTATAGGACTTCCCGCCCGAAGGCGCCACAAGGTCCTAGTCCCCGCAAACCGCCGGAACAGCTACCCGTTCGTTCTCAGGATGTTCGTCGATACTTCCGCCCAAGCAGAGCAGCACTATCAAGATTGACGGGAACGATATCGTTATTGCGGAATGCGACTCAAGAAACATGCCGGAAACTCCGATCAAGTTCGATATCACCGGAACGCCCCTTATGAAGCTTACGATCTCGCAAAAACTTGCCGCACTCTCACTGCTTGTGGCTACCCTCACCGCCGGTTCAACGTGGATCGCTTTCCGAGGCGATACGAACCTCGCGAATGCGAACGAAAGCATGAACGTGAATTCCCAGGGCCTTCGGAACCACATGGAAGGAGACATGGTTCACGATGCGCTTCGTGAAGACGTTCTCAGCGCAACTCTCGACGCCGCGGACAAAGGCGAGAAGAAGGAGGACATTCTCAAAGCAGTCCATGAGCACAGCGACACTTTCCAAAGTGCCCTCGCCAGAAACTCAAAACTCCCGCTGTCTCCGGCCATTCGAGAAGCTCTAACAAATATTCGTGAACCACTCGACAAGTACATCGCCTTGTCCCTAAAGCTTGCTACCGCGATTTACTCCGATCCCGCGACGGCCAAAAAACTGCGGCCGGATTTTGAGTCAGCCTTCGAGGAACTCGAAACTGCCCAAGCGAAGGTAAGCGATCTTATCGTCGCCGAAAACGATAAGGCCACCAAGGTGGCCTTTACCGCCGCCACCGAGGCGAAGCAGAGCACCGTCCTCGTCGGACTCCTTGGGATCGCCATTACTTTGCCCGTGTCCTTCTTCACCGGCCGAGGGATTGCCAAGCGTCTCCACGTCCTGAATGAGAGCGCGAACAAGGTTCGCGGCGAAGGTCTCGCGAAGCTTCAAGACGCCATGAGCCGCCTCGCGGAGGGCGACCTGACTTTCCGTTATTCCCTTGCCGCCGAAACGATTGGCGATACGAGCGGGGACGAGATCGGCGAGCTTGCGAACACTTTCGATACGATGTCCGCAGACATCGTATCGACCATGCAGGCATACGAAGAGGCCCGCTGTGGTCTGGCCGCCCTTATCGGCAGCGTTTCGAAGACCATCGATGCGCTCGGAAACTCCAGCAAATCCCTGAGCGATTCCACCGCCGCCAGCCGGCAGAGCGTCGACTACATTGCGACCGGTTCCGAGCAGCTTGCGCAATCTGCCACCGAGGGTGCCAATGTCACCGCCCGGCTCTCCCAGTCCGCCGGAGCGGTTGCGGACAGCGCCGATCGGCAGCTCCAGTCGGTCCGCGAGGCCATCGCCACCCTTCAACAGGCTCAGACCGCCCTCGACGGCGCGGTATCCGCGGCTAACCGCGTGTCCGAGGCCGCCGACCAGGGCGGAAAGAACGTTAGCCAGACGGAGGATTCGATCAAGAAGATCGAGAACCAGTCGCGAACATCCGCCAAGAAGGTCGAAGAACTGGACAAGCAAGGGGAGACGATCGGCAGCATCGTGGTCACGATCGAAGCCATCGCCGAGCAGACGAACCTCTTGGCGCTGAACGCCGCCATTGAGGCCGCCCGCGCCGGTGAGCATGGCCTGAGCTTCGCGGTTGTTGCCGACCAGGTTAGAGCACTTGCCGAGCAGTCTAAGCTTGCAACCAAGCAGATTCGAGATCTGATCACCAAGCTTCGCCAAACGGTCGGAGAGACCGTCGGTGCCATCGAGACGATGAATACCGAGGTTCAGTTGGGTGCGGCCCAGACGGCCGAAACCGGCGTCGCGCTGCGCGGCATCCTCACCTCCGTCCGGAGCGTCGCTCAGGAGATTCAGGAAGCAGCGTCCGCATCGACGGAGGCGAAGACGCAGATCGAGGCCTTGGCCGATCATGCGGATCAGAGCCGCCAACTGGCAACACAACTCGCGGACGGCACCCAAACGGTTCTGGATACGGTCAACAGCGTTGCCGCGGTTAGCGAGGAAGCGGCGGCCAGCGTTCGGGAGATGACCGTTTCCGCAGAGAAGATCAGCGCTTCGGCCGATGGCCTAAGCCTGCTGGCTAACGAGCTCACCGAATCGGCCAGCCACTTTACCGTCGAAGTACAGGACCGACCGCGGCTTCGTCTCGCCAGCTAAAGCTTATCCTTCAGCGGTGAGAATTTCCGGACCGTCCTTTGTGATGGCAACGGTGTGCTCAAAATGAGCGCTCAGCTTGCCATCCAAAGTTTTGACGGTCCATTTATCTTCCAAGGTGTAGACCTTCGCCGTTCCTTGGTTGATCATCGGCTCGATGCAGATCGTCATACCTTCCTTCAACCGGTCCCCGGTTCCAGGCTTGCCGAAGTTAGGAACGTTTGGCGCCTCGTGAACGCCTTGGCCGATTCCATGACCGACCAGCTCGCGGACAACGCCGTAGCCGTTCCGCTCGCAGTACCGCTGAATCGTCGCCGCGATATCGCCAACGCGATTACCGACGCGAGCTTTGGCGATCCCTTGCATCAGCGCCTCCCGCGTGACGGAGAGAAGACGCTCGGCATCCTTTGAAATCGTCCCGACCGGATAGGTCCAGGCTCCGTCGGCGTACCAGCCCTCTTTGTCCACGCCAAAGTCCAGGTCGACGATGTCGCCCTCTTCCAGTGGAATCGAATTGGGGATGCCGTGGATAACCACGTCGTTAACCGAGATGCAGGTCGCGGCCGGGTAGTCGCGGTAGCCAAGGAAGCTTGGGCGTCCCCCGGCTTCGCGAATCAATCGCTCCGCAAGGTCGTTCAGCTCTTTGGGAGTCGTCTTGCCGGGCACGATCGACTCTTGGCAGGCGCGGAGGGTGCGGGCGATGATCTGCCCGCTCACGCGCATCTTTTCGATCTGTTCTCGGGTCTTTTGTAAAGGCATCGTCAGTCCTCCTTCTTCGTCGGATAATGCTCCGGCGGCGCATCGGCGACGATCGCCTTATAAATTGCTTCCGGATCCTGGTCACCGTTAACGGTTTGCAGGTCGCCGCTTCGGCGGTAGTACTCGATCACGGGGGCGGTCTTCTCTCTAAAAACGCGTAACCGTTCGCGAATGGTTTCCGGCTGGTCGTCTGTCCGCACGAAGAGCGGGCTATCGCATTTGTCGCACAGCCCTTCGCGCTTCGGCGGTTTATTGATGCTGTGGTAAAGCTCGCCGCATCGCGTGCAGCCGAGCCGGCCGGAGAGGCGGGAGACGATGGTCTCTTCGTCCACCTCGATGGAAACGACCTTGTTCAGGTCCATCTCCATTTCAAAAAGCATTTCGTCGAGCGCCTCGGCCTGTTTGGACGTCCGGGGGAAGCCATCGAGCACGAAGCCGGCCTTTCGGACTTCGTCGTCACGAAGGCGCTTGGCCATCATTTCGATGGTGACACCGTTCGGCACGAGTTCGCCGTGATCGATGTAACGCTTGGCGAGGCGTCCAAGATCGGTCTTGGCTTCGATCTCCTTTCGGAAGATGTCGCCGCTCGACAGAGGAATCAGCCCAAGCCTCGCAACGAGGAGGGCGCTCTGGGTGCCCTTACCGACGCCGGGCGGGCCAATTAAGATCAGTCGCATTTTTTGGGTTAGCGGTTAACAGTTAGCGGTCTGCAGAAAAACTGCTCACCGCTAACCGCTAACTGCGCGCTTTATTGGCCGTACTGCTTCATCAGCAGGTTGGCTTCGATCTGGCGCATCGTCTCGAGGGCGACGCTGACCATGATCAGGAGCGAGGTGCCGCCGAGGGCACCGATCATGAAGTTCTTCGGCAGGAAGGCCAGAACCGGAGCGACGTACTGCAGCAGCGCGACGCAGGCGACGAAGGTCGCGCCCACAATCGTGATGCGAGAGATAACGCCGTCCAGGAAGTCCTTCGTCTGCTTACCCGGGCGAACGCCGGGGATGAACGAACCACCCCGTTTCAGGTTGTTGCTGATGTCCTCGACGTTGTACTGAATGGCGGTCCAGAAGTACGTGAAGACGAAGATCAGGATCAGGTAGATGAACGATCCGAAGATGCCCTTACCGATCGGCAGCCACGAGATGAACTGATCCGTGTTCGTCGGCGACATGAATTCGCCGATCTCCTTAAGCCCTCGTCCCATCGGGGTCTTATCGCCACCCAAGAAGGTGGAGAACTGACCGGGCAAGAAGAGGAATGTGCTGGCGAAGATGATCGGCATAACGCCGGCCATGTTCACGGAGAGCGGAAGATAGCTCGTCGCGCCGCCCATCACCTTCGTACCCACCTGTCGCCTCATGTGCTGGATCGGAATCCGGCGCTGCGCGGTGGTGAAGTAGACGATGAACCAGGTGGCAACCAAGAAGATCGCCGCGATGGCGCCCAGGCTGTACCAGTGCACGATGCCCTGCTGGTAACCCTTCCAGAGGTTTCCAAACTGGTTAGGCAGCGAAAGCACGATACCGGCGAAGATCATGAGCGAGGTGCCGTTGCCGATACCCTTCTCGGAGATCTGCTCACCAAGCCAAAGCATGAACATCGCGCCCGCCGTCCAGAACAAGAGCACCATGCCCTTATCGAACAAGGTTACGGTCTCAGGAAGCGCCGAGCTCATCTGAGCAAGAACGCCCCAGCCCTGCGCCACACAAAGGAACAGCGCCAAGAGGCGCGTCCGCTTGTTCTGCGTCTTTCGGGCGTATTCTCCGCCCTCTTGAAGATCTTTCTTCCACTGCGGAAACGCGGTGGTTAGGACCTGGATGATGATGGAGGCCGTGATGTACGGCTGGAGGCCGAGGGCGAGAATCGAAACACGCCGGAGCGCGCCGCCGCCAAAGGCATCGAGGTACTGGAAGAACGTAAGCGTTTCCAGCTTCTTATAAAGGTCTTCGCTGGAGATTCCACGGATCGGCACCGGGATGTGAGTCCCAAGGGTGAAGACCGCGAACATCGCGAGAACGAAGAGGATCCTCGCCTTGAGCTCAGGATCGGCCCAGGCGAGGCGGAAAGTTTCGGCGAGGGGCAGGGAAAGACCCTTGTCGCCCCCTCGCCCACGGGAGGGGCCGTAATCGCCGCCCCCTCCAAACCCCGCCGGCAGGCTCACTTAGCCTCCGGTTCCTCAGCGGCGGCGGCCGCGAGTTCCTTCTTGCTCGGGAGAACCGTCACGGAGCCACCCTTCGCTTCGATCGCCTGAACGGCGGTCTTGCTGAACTTGTGGGCGGAAACGTTGAGCTTCTTCTCGAGCGTGCCGAAGGCCAGAACCTTCACGCCGTCCTTCGCCTTGGAGATGATGCCGCTGGCATACAGGGTCTCCGGCGTCACGACTGCGCCATCGTCAAAGATCGCCTGCAGGTCGTCAAGGTTGACGATCGCGAACGTCTTGTGATTGATGTTGGTGAAGCCCTTCTTAACCGGCAACCGGCGCTGAATGGGCGACTGGCCGCCTTCGAAGTTCGGGTGAATCTGCCGACGAGCGGACTGGCCCTTGCCACCGCGCGTCGCCGTCTTGCCCATGCCCGAACCGATACCGCGACCAACGCGGCGCTTCGGCTTGGTGGACCCGGCGGGAGGATTGAAGTTGTTGAGGCTCATTTATCGGCTCCTCTCTTCTCAGAGGGCTTGCGACCCTTCCGAGTCGCCTTCTTGCGCACCGTGGTGCCGTCGTAGATCAGCGTATCGCCGTCCCAGACCTGCAGCATGTGGTGAATCGCGTGGACCATTCCTCGGATCGAAGGAGTGTCTTCTCGTTCGACGGTCTGGCCGATCTTGCGAAGGGTCAGCGCCTGGGTGGTCGCGCGGTTCTTGGGGTTCTGCCCGATGGGGCTCTTAATCAGCTTAATGCGCAGCATCGGCTTCCTCCTTACGTGCCTTGGCGATCCACGGCGTAAGCTCTTCCGGCTTCAGACCACGTCGCTCGGCAATCTGCTCGGGCGACTGAAGGGCCTTGAAAGCCTCGATCGTGGCGTACGACATGTTGATCGCGTTGCGCGAGCCAAGAGACTTGGCGAGCACATCGTGAATACCGCAGGCTTCAAGCACCGCGCGGACCGCGCCGCCGGCCTTGACGCCGGTACCCGGAGCGGCCGGGCGCAGCATAACCTGCGACGTGCCGGAAACCGCGATGATCTCGTGCGGGATGGTCGAGCCGATCATCTGCACCTTGAACATGTTCTTGCGGGCGGTCTCTTCGGCCTTCCGGATTGCGTCCGGAATACCGCGAGCCTTACCCAGGCCAACGCCAACGCTGCCCTTGTTGTCTCCGACGACCACGAGGATCGACCAGGAAGCGGTCTTACCACCCTTGTGGGTCTTGAACACCTTGTTGGTGCGCACGACGCGGACGTCGAGCTGCGGACCTTCGGTGTTGCGGCTTTCGCGCTTGCCGCTGAGGCGGTTCATCATTCGCATTAGAAGTTCAGTCCCCCTTCGCGAGCGCCTTCGGCGAGCGCGGCCACTCGGCCGTGGTAGGCAAAGCCACCGCGGTCGAAAACGACGGCTTCGATCCCGGCCGCCTTCGCTTTCTCAGCAAGGCGAGCGCCGACGGCCTTCGCACCTTCGACGTTGCCGCCGGTGGTGTGACCTTCGTCCTGCGACGAAGCGGCAACGATGGTGTGACCCTTCGTGTCGTCGATGATCTGAGCGTAAACGTGCTTAAGGCTGCGGAAAACCGCCAGCCGGGGCTTTTCGGCCGTGCCCGAAACCTTCTTTCGAAGTCGGACGTGGCGCGAAATGCGCAATTCGGTTCTAGTTTTAACTGGCATCTTCCCTTACTTCTTCGCGGAGGCCCTCTTACCTGCCTTCAGCTTCACAACCTCGCCAACGTAGCGAATACCCTTGCCCTTATAAGGCTCCGGCTTGCGTACCTTGCGCACGTCCGCCGCGATCTGACCGACGGACTGCTTGTCCGCACCGGAGACGACGATCGTCTGCGCACGGGTCTTCTCATCGGCCTTGACTTCAAACGTCACGCCTTCTGGCGCGGCGATCGTGACCGGGTGGGAATAGCCCATGTTGAGCAGCAGGTCGCGGCCCTGAACCGTAACGCGGTAACCAACGCCGATGACCTGGAGGGTCTTGACGTGGCCCGTGCTGACGCCCTGAACCATGTTCGCAATCAGCGTGCGGGCCAGACCGTGCTGGCTTCGCGCTTCGCGAAGATTGTTCGGACGCTCGATGGTCAGATTGCCATCGGCTTGCGAGAGTGTGAGGAGTCGAGAGATGTCCTGGGTGAGAGTGCCCTTGGGTCCCTTGACGGTGACGACATTGGTTGCCTCATCCACGCTGACGGTGACGCCGGCGGGGACGGGGATGGGTCGGAGTCCGATTCGTGACATTAATAGACCTCGCAGATGACTTCACCGCCCATCTTGCGCTTGCGCGCTTCGCGGTCGGTCATCAGTCCGGCACTCGTCGAAACGATTCGCGTGGTCAAACCACTGCGAAGAGGTTTCAGATCGCTCACCGGCTTGTAGACACGAAGTCCGGGTTTGCTAACGCGTGCGATGTGGTTGAGAAGGGGGACGCGCTTCGAATCGTATCGAACCGTGACCCGGATGACAGGGAACTTGGTCTCGTTGACAACCTCGTGACCGGAGAGGAAACCCTCGGCCTCGAGAATCTTCACGATTTCGACCTTGATCTTAGAGTGGGGAATATCGACGGTGGTGAGCCGAGCCTGAGCGCCATTACGGATGCGCGTCAACAGGTCGGCGATTGGATCGCTGTGCATGTCTTCGTTTTCTCCTTTGCGCTTACCAGCTGGACTTCTTCACGCCCGGAAGCTCGCCCCGGTGCGCCATCTCGCGGAACTGCTGGCGGCAGAGTCCGAAGTAGCCGTAGTAACCACGAGCGCGGCCCGTGATGGCACAGCGGTTGTACTGCCGAGCCTTGAATTGTCGATTCTTGATGCGCTTCGCATCGAAAGCCGCCTGGGCCTCCGCGCGCTTGTCGGCGGGCAGTGCGTCAATCGCCTTCTGCTCCTCCATGACCTTGGCCCATTCGGCCGTCTTGCGCTTGTGCTTCTCAATTAGAGCTTGTTTCGCCATACGTTATCTCTTCACCGTTGTCGAGTCGGTCCGCGGCGTTCCCGGCGAAGGGAGGCAGCGCTCAACTCGTGGTCAGGTTGTGGTCGCAACACGTAGTGTCGCGAATCTGAAAAGATACCCGAATCGATTGGAGGCGGTCAATCGTCCGGTGGCTCTATCCCTCACAACCCCTAGCCTTAATGAGTGGCGTTAACCCAGCGTGAAGAAGAACGTCGAACCCTTCCCCGGTTCCGACTCCGCCCACACCTGTCCGCCCATCCGCTCCACCATCGAGGCAACGTTATAGAGTCCGATTCCTGTACCGGCGTACTCAGAATCTAAGACCAGGCGCTCAAAGGGGCGCCACACCTTGGGCTCGTACTGCATGTCGAAACCGATGCCTTGGTCTCGCACGAAGAAAGCGGCTTCGCGCACTCCAACCTCGATTACCGTTTCGTCCGGCGAATACTTCATGGCGTTTTCGAGGAAGTTTGAGAAAACCAGCTTCACCAGCCGGGGGTCACCGGTTCCGCGCATGACTTCTTCGATGCGGACGTCGAACGATTTCTCGGTGTGAGCCGCCTGCTCCTCCGCCGCCTCGCGGGCGATTGCCGAAAGATCCAGCGGTTCGAGTAGCAGATCTTGGCTGGCCAGCCGAGAAGCCTGCAAGAGCTCGTCGATGAGGTCACCTAGCTTTTTCGCCGCCTTGGCTTGCCGCTCGAGCAGCTCTTGGGCGTCGGAGGAGAGTTCTTCCGCGTGATCCATTTGGAGAATTCGGGCGGTGGAAATCACCGCCCGAAGCGGCGCACGAAGGTCGTGGCTGACGCTGTAATTCCAGGACTCCTGGCTTCGCCGCGAGGCCTCAAGTTGGGCAGTGCGTTCCTGAACCCGGCGCTCTAGAGCGGCTTCGGCTTCCCGCTGATCCGTCACATCCGAGAAGACGCCGATCGCGCGAATCGCCGTACCTTCCGAATTCCGCTCGGCCAAACCGTTGATTTCGACCCAGTGGAGTTCGCCAAGGTGGTCGATGAGACGGAACACGACCTGGTAGGGCACGTCGTCCTCAACGAGCCGGTCGAACTCCTTTACAAGCCGGGGCATATCTTCGGGATGCACGAAGGTCGACCATTCGTCCAAAGCCAGGTTGAATTCACCGTAAGGTTTGCCGAAGAGGGCGGCAGCCTCGGCGGAATAGTGGGTGACGCCCGATTCGACGTCGGTATCCCAGGTGCCGAGGGAGGCGGCTTTGAGGGCAAGGCTGAGGCGGCCTTCACTTTCGCGAAGCCGCTCGTTCATCGTGCGGCGATCGGTGACGTCGATGCCGATTCCGAAGAGGGCCAAGGGACCTTCGGGGCCGTAGGTCGCGCGGCCGCGGCCTTCCATCCAGCCTTCGGAGCCGTCCGGTTTTTTGAAGCGAAACTCGACGTTGTATTCGACGCCCGCGTTGATGGCGGATTCGATGTCGTCGACCAGACGATCGCGGTCGTCGAGGTGAACGAGGGCGAGGAAGCGATCGACCGAGCTTTCGAGAGCACCCGGCTCTAGGCCCAATATCGCCTCCAGTTCAGGCGACCAGGTGATCTCGTCGGAGACGAAGTCGCGCGACCACCAGCCCATCCGGCTGCCCTTCATGGCAAGCGATAGAGATTGCTGAATCCGGCGGAGGTTCTCCTCGTTGACCAGAAGGTTTTCTTCGGCACGGCGGCTTTCGGAATCATCGAACACCTGAGCGTGGATGCCTTCCACTTTGCCGGTTGGTCCGAAGCGGGGGATATAGGAGACGCGCATATAGCGCAACCCACGATCTTCGTAATCAATCCAACCTTCGAATCGGACGTCCTCACCGCCGAGGGCCCGCTCAAGGTGTGGAAAAACGCGGCGATAGGCCTCATCGCCGACGACCTCGTGCAAGTGACGTCCGACGATCCCGTCGACGGAGACGCCAAACCAGTCCTCATAGCGCCGGTTGCAGAACCGGTAGATGAGGTCTTTGTCCAGGTAGGCGATGAAGCCTTGGGCCGCGTCGGCGGTGGCGCGGAGGAGATCGACGTCGAGACGGCGCTGAGTGACGTCGCGGAAATAGATCGAGAGGCCGGCTTCGCTGGGATAAGCGTCGATTTCCAGCCAAAGATCGAGACCGCCTTTCTCGGCGTGGTTGTGAACGAGTTTTACCGGCTGACCGTTTTCCACGGCCGCGCGCAGAGCTGACTCAATGGGATCGCCCGCGGTCGAAGGCCAAGCTTCCCACATCAGAAGCCCATCGTAGGCGTGCGGCTCGACGCCGTTCAGATCGGTGGCTCGGCGGTTGACGAACACCACGCGGAAGTCCGGATCAAGTAGAACAACGTTGTCCGACGTCGATTCTAGGGCCGCCCGCAAACGGACGTCCAGACCGAGATCTAGGTTGCCTTTCGTACCGTGCTGGTTGGTCACATCCTCGGCTGATCGTACCCTTGAGAAGTCACCTCCTGGCGAAGTTCTGGGCCAGGGAGAGACCTCTCCGGACCAGAAAACGCTTCAAATACGGGCCAAGCACAAGACGGTCCAACCAGGAGCCGAGCGGAGAGGAGAAATCCATGATATCGGTCATCCGGCAGGCCTCTCCTTCCGCGCGGAACTCATGGCGGTGGTGAAGGCGGCGGAAGGCCCCCTGGGTCATCGTGTCTTCGAAAGCAAAAGGCGGATCGGTGAGGGTGATTCGGGCGGTGAGGCGCTGGCGCATGCCGAAGTGCGTGGCTTCAAAGGTGACTTCGTCATTGAGCACCAGGGGGTGGTTTCCGGCGACGACGAGCTCTTTGCCACCGGCGGTTTTCGCATGGGTTTCGGGGTCGAGAAGAGCGGCGTAGACCTTGTCCGGTGGGGCGGGGATGAGGGTCTCAACGGTGATACGCATGTTCGGTGCGCTCGCTTTCCTTGGAGGCAAAGATCGCCCGTCTCGTAAACTACCTGGGCCAGACCTTCGGGAACAGATCGCCCGAAATAGGGGCGCCCGGTTCGACCTCGATGAGTTTGGACTTCACGTGGTCGCGTTCACCCCAAGCGTAACGGGTTTTTTCCGTCATGTAATGGAGGGCAATGGCGCGGCGAGGGCGGCCGCTCTTATTCGGACCGGAGCCATGCCAGGTTAGCCCGTGGTGGTAGTGGACCTGGCCGCGGCGAACGGGGCAGTGTTTGACTTCGATCGGCATCCCTCCGAACTCGGCGGGCATGGCGTCGAAGTTTTCCAGCGCTTCGAGCCAGCGGACATGTGTGCCCCAGAGATGAGAGCCGGGGACCATGCGCATGCAGCCGTTCTCATCGTCCACGTCATCGAGGGCGACCCAGGCGGTGACCTGCTCACCCTTGGGTGTGAGCGGTGGCCAGTAGGGCGCGTCCTGATGCCAATGGTTCGGGCCGCCGACCCCGGCGGGTTTGTACTGGATCTGGTCGTGCCAAAGCCGGATCTCTTTGCCGCCGGAAAGCTGAGCGATCTCCTCTGCGATCTGCGGAGTCTCAACAAGCCGACGGAACGCGGGGCTGGCCTGCCAGATATCGACGATCTGCCATACCGCTTTTTCCGGGTTGCCCGTCATGTTGTGGCAGAGCACCGGCTGCGGTTTGGATTCGTCGCCTTGATCCGCGATGACGCGCAACGTCTCTTCCTGGAGTTCAGCCACCGTGTCCTCTGAGAGGACCTGCGGGCCGAGGAGAAAACCGTCTCGATGAAACTGCTGGACTTGCTCCGCCGTGAGCATGCGCGGAAGTTACCCTGCGGGGTTCTTCGGCTTCTTAGGACTCGCGGGGATTATATGGGGATAGGCGGAAATTGGCTGAAGTGCTCACTTTCCTAGCAATCGAAGTCATGGTCGGGCCATTCTCCTCACCTTGTCGCAACCCGGTGCTCGCCTAGGCGTATCCTATCCATAGACATGGCAGAGCGGAAGATTCTTACCGGCCTCACGGCCGACGCGTTCGTCTCGAACGCGGACCGATGGGCCCTCGACAAACTGAAGAAGGTGCCTCTTCTTCCCCTCGTGGTCCGGAAGTTTCACGAAATGGGCTTCGACCGGTGGTTCTACTGCCTCAACATGAGCATGTCGGTGCGCTGCGGACCGAATCAATATCCCAGCCTCTACAACATGCTCCAAGAGTCGTGCAAGGTGCTCGATATGCCGGAGCCGGAGCTTTATATCTCCAATAACCCGATTCCGAACGCCTTCGCGGGCGGCGTCGAGCGGCCCTACATCACGTTGCGTTCCGGCATCGTCAACAACATGACGGACGAGCAGCTCTACCACGTGATTGGCCATGAGTTAGGCCACATCAAGGCGGAGCACGTTCTCTATTTCAACGTAGGTGCCATCCTCGCCGCCCTGCTGGAAATCCTTGGACGCCGGACCCTTGGCGTTTCCGACGTCGCCTCCACCGCGCTGATCATTGCGTTCTCCGAATGGTCGCGCCAAGCCGAGTTCTCGGCCGACCGCGCCGGTCTGCTGGTCACACAGTCGCTTGACATGTCAGTGGACGCGGAGATCAAGCTCACTTCGGGCAACACCCGGTTCGACCATGAGATGAGCCGCGAAGCCTTTATGGACCAGGCCCGCGCCTACCAAGAGGCCGACACCCTCGACCAGTTTGGAAAGGTCGTCCTCTTCATGCTTTGGGGCAAGACCTTCACCCACCCGATGCCGGTCCACCGCGTTCAGGAACTCGAGCGCTGGGTTCTCAACGGCGGCTTCGATACGGTGATGCGCGAATACGCTCAGATGGTCGACGCCGCGTAGTGCCGCCTTCCAGGCGGCATCTGCTCATGTAACCCCGGCTTCCAGCCGGGGACTACTTTCCGAATTCGAAGGTGGTCCAGGAGTTGGTTGGAATGTCCATCAAGAAGGGATCGTCCGCCGTTTTAAGGTGTAGCGCGGTTCCGTTGCTCACGCCCATGCGGCCCCAGAGGGTCATCTTGGCCGCCAGCGCCGCGGTGCAGACCTTACTGTTCACCGCGCCGCCGCCGAAACCGATTCCGCAGAGCGTGCCTCCAGAGGCCGCCTGCTTGCCCAAGTTCTCGTCGTAGGTGTCGCCCAAGAACGCTTTGGCCTTCTCGGCGTCGACTTTGCCTTGGTTCTGAGCGAGAAGGGTGCCCCACCGCTTGCGGCGCTGCTCGCAGCCGTTCGTGACCGGGCTGGTATCCCAACCGCCGGGGATTTCCTTGGCGATCAGTTCGGGATCCTGAGGAAAGTTGCTGCCAACGTAGGCGCCGTCTTTCTTCTTGTCGAAGCGGACGACCTTGAGACCGAGTTCAAGACGGCCGATCTCGTTCGTTTTGTTATCGGCCATCAGCCAGGTGTTCGCGTAGCCGCCATTGTTGCCCTTCTTCATGATCGCCGCCCATTCGTCGAGGGAGGTGGCGTTTTGGGTTGCGAGCCGCATCCGGGCAAATTCCGGGATGCCTTTGGGGTCGTATCCGGCAAAGCCGGAGATGGTGGTCTCTGTGACCATCAGCCCCGCCCCGTTGATCGCAAAGTCGGTGCCGGAGTGGATGAATCCGGGAAGCGCATCCATTACGATCCGCTGCCCCTTATCCGGATGCAGGTCAAGCATCACCCTGAAACGCTCGCCAATGCAGTAGTCCCACCACATGTTGTGGGCGATTACCGGTCGGCCGTCGGCGGTCTGGGACCCGGTCGCGACCATGGCGCTGCAGGCCTGCTTGTTGCTCGCCTCGCCTTTTGTCCAAGGCAGGTAGTAGCCCTCCAGCTCGATGTGGGCGTTCTCCGCAAGCACGTCCCACTGGTCGTACTTCATGCCCTTGCTTTGCAACCCTTCCGCGATGCCCTTAATCTCATCTTGAAGCTCCGGGCCGATTTTTTCCCAGTAGAGATCCTTCGATTTATCGCGGAACCAGTCCCACTCTTTGCCGGTGCTGCGCTTCATCGAGAACTTCAGCGCGCGGATCGTATCGTCGATTTCGGGGGCGACGAGGGCACCGTGTTGGTAGCCCATTTCCTTGGGAGACCCCGCGAGCGACAGTGCGATCCAACCGTCTTTGTCCACTCGTTTGGCCGGTGCCAAACGCGGGTCGCCTTGGAGTATAAGGGCGGCGAGGAGAAGGACGGGCATGATTTAGGATACGCCATCCAAATTGAGGTTCCTCGAAAAGGAACCGGGTATTCAAGAAAGAGGTCGGAAAGTCACGCCGTTTTCATCTGTCCTTCACGTGAGGGGTGGATTCTTTGGCTACCGATCCGTAAGTCGCATCGCGCTGGACCAAGGACTGAAATGAAAAACCACCCGCTTTCGAAGCCGCGAACCTTCGCCCTGCTCGCTATCGCCGCGACTCTTCTGGCGGGTTGCGGTGGTAGCTCTTCCGGATCTTCCAGCGCGAAAACCGCGACGATCCAAACGCAGCCCACGTCGAAATCCGCCGCGATTGGCTCCTCGGTTACGTTCACCGTGGCTGCCACCGGATCTGGCGACCTCACTTATCAGTGGTACAAAGGGGGCACGGCAATCGATGGCGCGACCAGCGCGACCTATACGATTGCCGCCGTCTCGGCATCCGATCTTGGGACCTACGTCGTTACCGTCACCAACTCGCTTGGCACGGCCACCAGCAACGCCGTAACCTTGTCGCTGCCCGGCAGTTCGATCCCGGTCATTACGACCCAGCCCCACTCGATCTCCGCACCGTCAGGAAGTTCGGCCACGTTTAGTGTGGTGGCTAGTGGGACTGATCTGACCTACCAGTGGTTCAAGGATTCCGCCGAGATCTCTGGCGCGACGAGCTCGGCGTATAACATCGCCTCCATCGATTCAAGTTCGGCCGGCACCTACTTTGTGCGGATCACGAACTCGTCCGGTTCGGTGGACAGTAACTTCGCCACCCTGACCGTCGCCTCCGCCACCGCGCCGCGAATCACGTCTCAACCCACATCTCGGACGGTGAACGCCGGGGGCTCCACGACGCTTTCCGTCACCGCATCGGGCACCGCCCCCCTCACCTACCAGTGGCACAAAGACAACACCACGCTCTCCGGCGCAACGGGTTCGACCCTCACCTTGAGTTCGGTGTCCTCGGCGAGTGCGGGCGGATACTACGTGGTCGTTACCAACGGCTCCGGTTCGACTACGAGCGATACGGCGACGGTTACGGTTCTCACCGTTCCGGTCATCACTACCCAGCCGTCGTCGGTCGAAGCGAACATCAACACGCCCGCGACCTTCACGGTTGTGGCGAGCGGAAGTTCGCTCACCTATCAGTGGTACAAGAACGGCTCCGCGATCTCCGGCGCCACGTCTGCTTCCTACACGGTGCTCGCAATCGCGGCAAACGAAGCCTCCTATAAAGTGAAGGTAACGAATGGCGCTGGGTCGGCGGTCAGTTCAGCGGCGACCCTTACCGTCGTCGGACCGCCGACGATTTCGAGCCAGCCTGCGAACCTCACGGTTGGCGTGGGAAGCACGGCCACCTTCACGGTAACTGCGACTGGTTCCGGAACCCTGACTTACCAGTGGTACAAGAACGGCTCCGCCGTCTCGGGCGCAACCACCACGAGCTACACGACTCCGGCGACGGTGAGTGGAGACAATGGCGCGACCTTCTACGTGAAGGTGTCGAACGGAGCAGGCACGACGCAAAGCAGCACGGTAACCCTTACCGTCGATCAAGCGCCGGTGATCGTCACCCAGCCGACTTCGGTGTCGGTCACGGTGGGGCAGACAGCAACCTTCACCGTGTCGGCGACGGCGTCCGGGGTACTCACTTACCAGTGGTACAAGAACGGTGCGCTGATTTCTGGGGCGACCAGCGCGAGCTACACCACGGCCGCGACGGTGCTTACGGATAACGGCGCGTCGTACAAGGTGGTCGTGATGAACGATGGCGTGATTAGCACGACGAGCAACACGGTGACACTGGGCGTACATAGCTAGAGTCGCTAACAATGACCGACGGTTGCCAACCGTTGCTTACAAGGGCTCGCTTTCCGGGCCAATGTAAGCAACGGTTGGCCATTTGTTAGCGATGGTGCCCCCGGGTACCCTTATGGACATAACCCCGCGCGGGGGCAAGCAAATATGGAGCCTACAGAACACCCCACCAAACCCACCATGGGACCGGCGGCGGTAGCCGAGACTCCGGTTCAGGCCTTGATCGACGAGATCAAGGCGATGCCCGCGCCCGAGGAAAAAGAGCACAGAATGGCGAACGACAGCTTCGATGCGGACCTTATCGTGATTGGCGCGGGACCCGGAGGCTACGTGGCCGCCATCCGTGCCGCCCAACTTGGCGCAAAGGTCATCGTGGTCGAGAAAGAGTATCTCGGCGGCACCTGCTTGAACTGGGGCTGTATCCCCAGTAAGGCGATCATCGCCAGCGTTGAGCGGCTGAACCATGTGAAGCACGCGGACAAGCTCGGCATCAAGGTCGAGGGCAATGTCACGCTCGACTTCGAGGCCGTGATGGCGCGCAAGGACAAGATCGTTCAGACCCAACGCGGTGGTGTCGGCTTCCTCTTCAAGAAGAACGGCATCAAGCACGTCGAAGGCTTTGCCTCGTTCGAAGATGCCCACACGATCACCGTTGAGAAGGACGGCCAGAAGCAGACGTTGAAGGCGAAGACCTTCGTCCTCGCGATGGGCTCCAGCGTCATCCACATCCCGGTCCCTGGCCTCGAAGGCGGCCGCGAGCAGGGCGTCTGGACGAGCGACGACGCGGTGACCGCGCCGTTCATTCCGAAGCGCATCGCCATCCTCGGCGGCGGCGCGGTCGGCAGCGAGTTCGGCTACGTTTTCAACGGCATGGGCTCGGAAGTGACCCTCGTCGAGATGCAGGACCGGCTGCTGCCGATCCCTTCGATGGACGCCGAACTCGGTATCGAACTCGGTCGGCTTCTCGGCCGCCAGGGCATCAAGGTCAAGACCAGTTCCACGATCGAGAAGGCGGAGCGCGCCGGCGACGTGTGGAAGGTCTCGGTCAAGACAGGCGACACCGTCGAAGTCATCGAAGTCGACGTAGTTCTCCTCGGCGTGGGCCGCAAGGCGAACGTCGAAGGTATGAACCTCGAGAAGATCGGCGTGCAACTCCACAAGCGCGGCGTCTCGGTGGTGGACGACACCCTCAAGACGCACGTGCCGAACATCTACGCGATCGGCGACGTGACGGGCCGCATCCAGCTCGCCCACGTAGCCTCGCACGAAGGCATCGTCGCGGTGACGAACGCGATCACCGGTTCCGAGAAAAAGGCCGACTATAAGGTCATCCCGAACTGCGTCTATACGGTGCCGGAAGTCGCGAGTGTTGGTCTCTCCGAAGCCGAAGCAAAGGAGAAGGGCTACGACGTACGGACCGGCAAGTTCGCTTTCCGCCCCCTCGGCAAGCCAATGGCGCTGGCGGAGCAGGACGGCTTCGTGAAGGTCGTGGTCGATCAGAAGTACGGCGAAGTCCTCGGCGTCCACATGATCGGCGCTCACGTGACCGACATGATTCACGAAGGCGTTGTTGCGATCAAGCTCGAGGCGACGGTGGAATACATGGTCGACTCGATCCACGCCCACCCGACGATGTCGGAAGCCGTCCTCGAGGCGTTCGAAGACGCGCAGGGCCACGCGATCCACAAGGCGTAAAGCGACCACTAGCGCTCCCCTCCGGAGTTCTCCGGAGGGGAGTTTTTTCTTACTTGCGGCGCCTCTTCAGGAATGCCAGTGCGCCCAGGCCGAGCGCGGCCATGGTTGACGGCTCCGGCAAAGCGGTGACGGCGATGTTATCGATGTAGAAGCCGCCGTTCGCGTTATTCTTCTCGAGCGTCTCGAACGTCAGCGTCTTAATGCCGGACGACGGGAGCCACATTTGGTAGCGCTGCAGCGTGTTGGAGATCGTCCAAATGCCATTTGAGCCGCCCAGCGACACTTTGAGTTCCGTTGGGTCGTTGTGCAGACTCGTTCGCGCCCAGAAAGAGACTTCGTACCAATCTTGAGGAAGGTTGAGCGTCTGCGAGATCGATCCGTTCCCGGTCGTTCCCTCGAGATCGATCGCGTACGGGGCGCTAATGCTAAACACACTGGAGTCAACGACATTGATGCCGCTCTGCCCGACCGTCCAGCCGGTGAGATCGGTATTGCCACTGCCCAACATGCGAGAGCCGGTGAAAGCGGAACCGGTGTAGTCGCTGAAGTTACCGTTGGTAACGAAGTTGGCACTGGAGAGTGCAGCGGCACTCGCGAAAACGGGGAGGATCAAAAAACGGCGATTCATGGTTTCCTTTACACTACCGTGCGGCCTCAATTATAAAGATATCGCTGGCAAATTTGCTGGCCAATGTACTTTCTCTTTAAAATGTCCGAACGGCCAAAAGGGCAACGGCTTGGGCTGCGTTCTAGGCCTTGGCTTTTTTGCCTTACAATAGCGTCGTGACGATCGTCCCGATGCTGCTCGTGCTGAGTCAGGGTCCAGCCCAGACACCTGATCCTCGACTGGATGTCCGGGCGAGCCTGGAGGCTCCTCGTTTGACCTACGGGGAAGTCGGGGCATGGGTGCAGCAGAAGACGAAAGTGCCCGTCTATGTGGTCCCCGCGATCCGGGAGCGGAAGGCAACGATCCTCGTCGAGGACCGGCCGGTGAAAGAGATCATGGACCGGATTTCGGAGGCGCTGTTCGTGGAGTGGGAGCGGACCAAGGGCGGTTATACGATGCGGGTTCCGGCCAAGATACAGGCCGAGGAGGCGGCGATGGCTTCCCTAGAACCCATGGCGGCGCAGGATACGTTGCGGTGGAAATTGAATCAGATGGCTCAGTTGGGGCGCAAATCGAAAGACAGCCTGAAACTGGAGTTGGACGACCTCAACGCTCAATACAAGGAGATCGCAAAGGACACCACGCCTGGCGCGGCGGAGCGGCGGGCGGATTTGAGCGACCGGATCGGGCTTCTCAACAACGCCTATTACAGTGGCTATTCGCGCGGAATGAGCATCTTCACCGCGCAGATTCCGCCAGCGGCCCAGGCCGGGGTGCTGGACGGAAGGACGGTCTACGGTTCCGCTCAGCCTCGGCCGGGATTTTTAATTTTGCCGGGCGAGGCGATCGACGCGATGAAAGAGAATTCGCCGATGCTTTCGCGAGACCAGAAGGTGCTTTACTCGGTCCACTACCTTCCCGCCACCCAGGAGGTGAACTTTAGCTACGGCACTGTTCAGGAGAACGGCGCCTCCGGCGGGAGCCTAACCATCCAAGGGCGCGAAGGGGCGCGCTACCGTTTTGCAATGTCTCAGGCGGCGCTGGGGAAGCGGCTTAAGGAGTGGGCGGTGACCGAACCGGCGGCCATGGAGACACCGCTGAAGCCGAAAAAAGAGGTGCCGGAAGGTCGTCACCAAACGACCTACAAGACGCTTTCGGATGTTCTCGTCGAGCTCCACGAAAGGACGGGCTTACCGATCGTGGCGGACGGATATCGGCCCGCGTTGGTCTCAAAACGCCTTCCCGATGGCGCGACGGTCCAGAAATGGAATCAAAGCTTGGGTCAATGGAGCGATGGCCGATATCGCGGCTACCGGCCGCTCGTCCGGACCGGTAGCGGTTGGCTCATGATGCGCCATCCCCAGTATTGGCAGCGGATCATAAACGAAGTGCCGGAAGGCCCGATCCGACGCTTGGAGGCAGCCTGCGTGCAGCCCGGGAAGGCCACGTTGGACGACTTCGCCCGGTTCGCGAGCGCGGTTGCGCCCGCACAGGATCCCTATGTCGGGGCTGACCAGTTGGTGATGGAGGCGCCTTCCGCCGCGATCGAGGGAAAGTTGAACATTCTCCGGCTTTGGGCGGTACTACCGCCGGTTCTGCGTCAAAACGCAACCTCCAACTCGGGTCTTGAACTGGCGCCACTTCAGCCGAATCAGCAACGGCTTGCCATTGCGTGCCTTAACGAGCGAGCGGGAAGCGTGTTCGGGTCGGAAAAGGAGCTTCCGTATATTCTGCCGGGCGGATTGCCTTGGCCGAAGGACATTCGGCTGTTTGCGAACCTGAATGCACCGACGATGAACATGGAGTATCAGGAATACATCGAAGACGATCCGAACAATAACAATCTGCACAGTTGGAACTCGATGACGGATTCGGTGGCAGGCGTAAATTTGAGGATCGGAACCCCTGACGGGTTGTCTCTGCAAAGCTACTCGATTCCTTTGCGGCCCTCGCGGAAGATTTGGCCTGACTAGCGAGGTGGTTTGAGCTCGGCCCCAAACCACATTCACCTCTCCCTGCCACAATAGGCTCTCGTGATTCCCCTTGGCTTTCAGATGGCCGGCGTGCGCTGCGGGTTGAAGAACAAGCGCAACGACCTGGGCCTCATCCTCTCCGACCGGCCCGCCCGCGCGGCGGGTGTGCTCACCACGAACGAAGTGCGTGCCGCGTGTGTCGATCATACGCGCGATGCGCTGCGTGGCGGAGTGCTGTGTGCGGTGGTGGTGAACAGCGGGAATGCCAACTGCTGCACGGGGGTACAAGGCGTTCGCGACACCGTTCGGATGGCGGAGCTCGCGGGTGAAGGGCTTGGGGTCGACCCGCGGGAGATTGCGGTGGCCAGCACCGGCGTGATCGGTCAGCCGATCGATATGACGAAGGTCGAGCGCGGTATCCGCGACGCCTCGGTCAAGCTGGGCAACGATGTACGGCCGTTTTGGGACGCGATCCTCACCACCGACTTAGTGGAGAAGTGGGCTTGGCGGGCGCTTGACGGCGAAGTCGCCTCTCCCGCTTCGCCAGCCATCGCCCAAGCAAAGGGCACGTTACTCGGCCTGGCAAAAGGGAGCGGCATGATCGCGCCGAACATGGCGACGATGCTCGGGTTCCTAGTAACCGATCTCGATCTCGAAGGGCTCGACCTGGACCGGATTCTCAAGGAATCGGCGGACGTCTCCTTCAACTGCATGACGGTGGACGGCGACACCAGCACAAACGACATGCTCGTGCTGATGGCCAACGGGGCGAGCGGCGTCAAAGCGACGGAAGCCCAGTTCCGCGCGATGCTGGACGACGTCTGCATCTCCCTGGCCAAGCAAGTGGCCCGGGATGGTGAGGGCGCGACGAAGCTTGTGGAGGTCCGCGTAACCGGGACCGATAATCCGACCAAGATCGCCCGCACAATTGCCGAGTCACCCTTGGTGAAAACGGCCATGTTCGGTTGCGACCCCAACTGGGGCCGGGTGCTCATGGCGGCCGGTCGCGCCGGGGTGCATCTCGACGCCCAGCAAGCGATTCTCACTTTCATCGCCGGAGGCGAGAGCCACGTTCTCTTCGACCGCGGCACTCCGACCACCATCGACCCGCACCGCGTTTCGACGGCGATGAAGACCGACTACCTGGTGGTCGATCTCGTCCTTGGTGATGGCCCGACGGCGACGGTCTACACCTGCGATCTCAGTTACGGCTACGTGCGAATCAACGCGGAATATCACACGTAACAAAAATCTGGCGCGATTCCTGGGAGTCTATGCCCTCCACAGGAATCTCAGCCACTTAGCTTAGTCGATCCAAATGGGCCAAGCTTTGTAGCCGTATTCTCGTGCCCACATCTTCTCACCCGTATCGGGATTGAATTTCCAGGCGCGGAATATTAGCCGCTTGCCCTTGGATTTTTCTTGTTTTTTCAAGCGAAACCTCCAAAGCAGACAGTGCACCAGGCGCTTTCGCCAGACTCGAGCTTTCTGATGCGGTGGGTTGTCGAACACACTCGAATGTGCTACCATTTGTTTTGCAAAGAACAGGATGGCTCTGGTCATTCGAGGAGGGGCGAGGCTAAGCATAGTTAGTCTCGCCTTCTTCTTGGTCCTCTTCGACAATAAATTGCAGCCAACTCTTGACTACTTGATCTAGCCAAGCGATTGTTCGTTCTTTCTGCTTGGCCGTCATCGTTTTTGGCGCTATTACGGTAACACCGGGGCTTGGGAGCACGATGTTTATTGTCTCAAAGGAAATTGCTTTGGGTGCTTCGCGGGCACTTTGTGTCGCAGGACCGCTCAAAGTACGGACAACTTGCTCTTCATCGGGTGAGTCGCTACTCGAATCCTGACCCAGTTCTTGGGCATCCTCACCTTTTCGATTGAAGTAGCCGTTGGGATCAAGCACGCCAGCATAAGCGGCTGAATCACGAAATACTTTTGCGGCATATGTGCCGTTTGGTGACATGATTCCGAAATTGCGCTCCAACAATGTCGGCAATGCGTTTGGAATCTGTCCTTCGGGCTCATACTTTTCGACAAGCTCGCGATAAAGAGGAACAGAAAAGAAGCATTCTTGCAATAAAGCTTCTTCTTCGCCGGGCAAAGGACGGAAAAGCTTCTTGGCAAGGGGGCTTACGGCGTAACCGTTCTCTGTTTTCCTAAGCAATCCAAAAGATGAGGTGGCGGCTATTTTTCTCGCAGTGCCTCCCGTTACCCCTTTGGATCCTAGAGCTTTGGACATATCTTCCCGGGAGTGGGAGCCAACCCCTAGGCTGGATTGGATTGTTTTCGCAATCTGAATCGCCTCCTCCAGGTCCGCGCCAGGGTAACCTCGGCTGCGTCGTCTTTCATCCATGTTTATACTATACGCCAAAGACAGACTATTTTGGGTTTCATGTCTAAAAACTCAGTATTCTCCAGCATATTGACTCCATTTACCCCGATTTCCCTCGATATTAAATGGTTATCGTCATGAATACCGAATCTGTCTTCGGAATTAAATGGCCAAATCTAAACTGTCTTCATCACATAGATATCAATCTGCGATCTGTCTGTTTTCTATCTCTACAAACTATCCCTGGATTATAAGCGCAATATTCGCTTCAATCTTATGGAATGCGCATCGCTCTTAGACTCCGTGACTTCTGCCAGCAAAGCAATCGTATCATTTTTCTCTATCGCTCTTCTCTGTGTCTTTCCGGAGGCGGTTGATGGATGACGAGCTGGCGAGAGGGACCAACGCACAAAAGACACGACCGTCTTCGGTCTTGGGGCACAATCTTTGTGATGCGTCTCCTCTTCCCAGCCTTAGGTGTTCTCATGGTCGCGTTCCTGATTGGTTGCGGCGGAGGCACCGTCGTTGGCGGCGATACGACCTCCGGCACGACCAGTGGAACCACGAGCGGTACCACCGGCCCCATGCGGGCTCCAGCGGGCGATTACACCGCCGTTTTGACGGGGACTCAGACCACCGGCGGCACCGTGACCGGTACGGGCACCGGAACTTCGGCGCTGGACGGAACGGTGAGCCTGACTTACTCGGAGACGATCGGCTCCGCCACAACAGCGCGGACGCTCTCCGCAGCGGTGACAACGGCCGGAGTTGCCTCCGGAACCATCGTTGTGGGTGGAACCACCAGCCTCCCGTTTACCGCCGGATCGTTAGTGCGCAATTCGAACGGCACGTTCACCCTTAGCGTTTCCACGGTGTCGGGAAGCGTGACCGAGACCAATACCTTCGCCCTGACCGCCGTTCGACCCGCGGCCGGAACCTTTACCGGGGTCGTGGGCGGCTCCGACAACAAGGGCGGCACCTACACTGGCACCGGAACCGTTACGCTGGCTTCGAACGGCAATTTCAGCCTTGCATATAACTCGCATCGAGTCGCCTCTGGCATTGGGATTACTCAGGCACACAGCCTTTCGGCGACGCTGCTCTCTGATGGCACCTTCACCGGCACGATGGCGGTCGGCACCTCGGTCAGCGTGACGGTCAACGGGACTTGGGTTTCCAACTCCGACGGCACCGTCTTGCTGACTCTGAACTACGACAACACAACCTACTCCCCCGTCCCCACCGTCGCAGAGACGGTGACGTTGACGCGGGAATAGTGTCTCCGTGGAGAAGCCCTTTGCCGCGAGGAGTCAAAGGGCTCTTCCGCGCCAAAAACTACCGATGAAATCTGTCCACCACATGATGCTGGTCGCGGCTGTTGCTTTGGCCAGCTGTGCCGGCTCCCCCGGACCTGGTTCGGTAGGCAGCCCGACGGGAGGAGAAGGCCGCATTGCGGATTTCGTTGGCACCTATTCGGGAGACTTCTATTCGGCACCGACAGGACGGGTCGACCACGGCGCCTTGGTTCCGGACGGAACGGCTGGTCATCTTGGCACGGTATCTCTCACCATATCGTCGCTCGGCGATGTAACGGGAATCCGGCACGATGCGACCACGGGCGGCGATCAGACGCTTACGGGAACGATCGACGACCAAGGGCAACTTGAATTAACCCGACCAGGCACGGGGGTGCACGGAACGGCACCCATTCACGGTTATCTGGTTAAAGAGGAGGGGTTACGGGCGCTTGCAACCCTGGTTGAAGACGCCGACTCCTCGGAAGTACAGACCTGGTACTACTACCGCCTCTCCGGCGAAAGTACGGGCGCAGGCCGACCTCCCCTCACTACCGGGAGGTGGTTGGCAGCCGCCTCTTCTCGTTCCCGACTTCGATTTGTGGGCAAGTGGTACCGCCCGGATATCGAAGCGGCCGGTAATTTGAATATTAACGTCTCAGCATCCGGCAGCATCAAAGGCAGCTGGAAGGAAGCGGCCGGCACCCTACAGACCGTCTCCGGGGAGCTTCAGGATATAGAGGGCATCGGCGATTTCGAAGGCTTTGCCGGAACGTTCACCGTCGCCGGGCGGGCCCTTCAGGTTCGTTTGATCGTTCCAAGTTCTGGATCGTCCTTCTTTGGGCTGGTCGACATGGTTGGCACCGCTTCAACCGACGACGGCAGCCAGGAGTATGCGATGGTCTTACGTCTCGCGGAGTGAACGCTTTCGGAACTACGGTTTGAGCGGTGCTCGCTCAAACCGTAGGATATCGGTGCCCGTACACTTCGAGCGCGGCCGCCAGAATCTTGGTGGCCTTCTTCAACTTCTCCACCTCCAAAACATAGGCAATCCGAACCTCGTTCTTCCCCTGACCGGGGGTCAAATAGAAGCCGGAGGCGGGGGCGAGGAGGACCGTTTCACCTTCGTAGGCGAACTCCTTCACCATCCACTCGCAGAACTTGTCGGTGTCGTCCACGGGGAGCCGTACGACGGCGTAGAAGGCACCCTCGATCTTGGGCACGACCACTCCGGGGATTGCCTTCAGCCCTTCGACCAGGGCGTCCCGGCGGCCCATATACTCCTCTCGGACTGCCGCGAAATACTCGGGGCCAACCTCGCGAAGACAGGCGGCGACCCCCATCTGGTCGAGGGTTGGGGCGGCGAGGCGAGCTTGGCCGTATTTGAGGGCGCCGGCGAGAACTTCGCGGTTCTTGGTGACCAGGAAACCCACCCGCGCACCGCAGAGCGAATACTTTTTGCTCGCCGAGTCAATCATGATCGCGTTCTCCTCGAGCCCTTCGATATTCAAAACCGAGAGCAGATCTTCCGTACCGTAGTAGAAGTCCCGATAGACCTCGTCAACGATAAGGAAGAGATCCCGCGCCTTGGCCATGGCCGCAATCTGCCGGAGCGAATCGGGAGAGTAAACGGTTCCGGTGGGGTTGCTGGGGTTGCAGAGGAGGATGCCGCGGGTTTTCGCGCCGAGGGCAGCTTCGAAAACTTCGGGGGCGGGCAGGGCGAAGTCTTCTTCAATGCGCGTGGTGAGCGCCTTCAGGGTGATTCCGGCCGCGGTGGCAAAGCCGGCGTAGTTGGCGTAGAACGGCTCGACCACCACGACCTCGTCGCCGGGATCGAAGCAGGAGAGGAAGGTCAGGAGAACGGCCTCGGAGCCGCCGGTCGTGACCATGACGTCCGTGGCTTCGACGGGAATTCCCTTCTTCCGGTAGTCCTCGGCGGTGGCGGCGCGCAGATCGGCGATGCCGGCGCTGTGGCTGTACTCCAAGACTTTGAGATGCGGCGCCGCCGTGGCCTTCCAAAATGCCTCGGGGGAGTGGACATCGGGCTGGCCGATGTTCAGATAGTGAACGTGGATTCCCCTTGCCTGGGCATCGACCGCAAAATCGACGAGCCGCCGAATGGGCGAACTAGGCATGGCAAGCGTGCGCTGCGCGGTCGAAGGCATGGGAGAAGGGTACCGGGAAGGGAAAAAGGAATAGGGAAAAGGAGGGAAACGGAAGATTGCAAAGCCGTGTAAAAGATGCGGTTTTTATCTCTCACGCAGCCACATTGCTTGGCCTCTTCCCTTTTCCTTCTTCCCTCTTCCCTCTTCCCTCCCCCTCCCCTGGTACCTTTATCCAGTGAGTTTCGCCTTGTCGTTGGCCGCAGACGTGGTGGAAGTAGAGGCAGGCGCCAAATCGCCACTTAGCTTTACCGTTGTCAACCAAGGGACCGCGACCGACCGCTTCGAGGTCGAAATTCAAGGGATCGACGGCGAATGGGTTGCGATTCCGGTACCCGCCTTCAATGTCGAGCCCGGAGAGACCCTCACCGAAAAGGCTTTTCTACAACCGCCGCGCCGTCCTGACGGAGGAGCCGGCGCATACCCGCTGGTGGTTCGAATCCGGTCTTTGGAGAGCGGTGAGACGAAAACGGCCCAGGCGCTCTTAAAACTTTTGCCCTATCACCATCTCACGATGGAGATCGCGCCGAAGAAAGGCGTGATTTCGCCGACCACCAAACGAAACGATTTCCGGCTGACCGTGGTGAACCTCGGAAACTCCGAGCACACGCTTCAGCTGTCCGCCCAAGATCCCGACGACCGTTGCGCGTACGAATTTGAGAGCGATCAGATCGTCCTCGGCCCCGGCCAACAGCGGGATGTCGAGATGATCGCCAACCCCAAGCAGACGCCGTTATTCTCAAGCGGTCGTCTAATCGGGTTTTCGGTGGTCGCCCGAAGCGTGACCGAGCGAAACGTCTCGGCCACCACCCAAGCGCAGCTCGAACAGCGATCCCTACTTTCACCCACCACGCTCGCGACGCTCGTTCTCGCCTTTGCCATCTTCTTTGGCTGGTGGATCATGCGCCCGGTGCCGCCTTCGGTCAGGATTTCCGTGACGCCTTCCCACGCTTTGGCTGGGGAGAAGATCGAGCTTCGCATTCAAGCTGAACATGCCGACCACCTGGTGGTCACGATGGGTTCGAATCAGATCTACAGCGGCGATGTCGTACCGGAACTAACGGCCGAACTGAAGGGCGAGGGCGGAGATACCGTCTCAATCGTGGCGGAGGTTACGCGCGAGGGCCGTTCCGAAACCCACGACACCAAGACGATAAAGATCGACCAACCGGTCGTGGTGCCGGAAGCCTCTATCGACGACCTCAAAGTGAGCGCCAAGCGCGTCAAACTGGGCAGTTCGTTCGTGCTGAGTTGGAAGGTTTCGAACGCGACCAAGGTCGCGATCGCCCCCATCCTCGACGATCTTTCGCCCGACCTGGAGCAGCAGCAGATCACCCCGAACGCGACCGGCGTCCAGACGTACACCTTTATCGCCTTCAACTCCGAAGGAAAGACTGCCAAGAAGACCGTGTCGGTCGAGGTCTACGACGAGAGCGACGCGACGATTCTCTCCTTCACCGCCGATCCCGAGTCGGTCAAAGAGGTCGATGGCGGGAAAACCACGCTGGCTTGGCATGTCACCAACGCCGAAACCGTCGAACTGACGATCGGTAATGCCGCTCCCGTCTCCGTCTCCGCGGTAGAAACCGGCCGCGAAGTCGTCATCGGCGCAAAGACCAGCTTCATCCTCACCGCCACCGACGCCAAAGCCCGTAAGACGGTGAAGAAGGTGACGGTGAATTTTGAGAAGAAGGACGTCGTTATCGATCCTCCTCCCACCGGCGTGACGACGGCTGATCCGATTCCCAACACCATTCCTCCTCCCAACCGATGAAACCGCGCGCACTCCTTTCGCTTACCGATAAAACCGGCGTCGTCCCCTTTGCCCAAGGCCTTGTAGACCTGGGGTTTGAGCTTCTCTCTACCGGGGGCACCGCCAAGGCGCTTCGGGATGCGGGACTTCCGGTGCTGGACGTTGCGGAAGTGACGGGATTCCCGGAGATGATGGACGGTCGGCTCAAGACCCTCCACCCGCTCGTGCACGGGGGACTGCTGGGCGACCTTCGGCTGCCCGACCACGTGGCGGCGATGGGCGAGGCCGGCATCCAGCCGATCTCGGTCGTGGCGGTAAATCTCTACGCTTTTGAGAAGACGGTCTCCGGCAAGCACACGCTTGAAGAAGCGATCGAGTCGATCGACATCGGCGGCCCGGCAATGATCCGCGCCGCTTCGAAAAACCACGCCAACGTTGCCGTCGTAGTGGACCCCGAAGACTATCCGAAGGTTCTGGCCGCGCTCGCCGACGGCGGGCTGGGCGACCTTCGATTGGCCCTCGCCGCGAAGGCATTCCGCCACACCGCGTTTTACGACTCCATGGTCGCCCGCTACCTCACAGAGCGCGCGGGGGAGACGCCGTATAGCGAGACCCTCACGGTGGGTCTCCGCCGCGCCACCCCGTTCCGCTACGGCGAGAACCCGCACCAGCGCGGCGCCCTTTACCACGACCCGATGGGCCAGCCTGGCCTGAGTCGCGCCAAGCAGATCTGGGGTTGGGACATGGGTTACAACAACTGGAACGACGCAGACGGTGCCTGGGAGCTCGTCGCTGATCTTCCCGGCACCGCCTGCGCCATCACCAAACACGGCAACCCCTGCGGCGCCTCTGTGGCTCCTTCCTTTGCCGAGGCGTTCCGCCAGGCCCGCGACGCCGACCCGATTTCGGCCTTCGGCGGCGTGGTGGCTTTCAACGGCCCCCTGACCTACGAAACGGCGGAAGCGCTTTGCGAGAAGGGTAACAAGCTGGACGTCGTGATCGCCACCGCGATCTCGCCGGAAGCGCTTGAGCTATTCAAGGCGGGCAAGGGCTGGCGACAGGAGGTTCGGCTCCTGGAAGCGCCGCTACCGACCTCTCAGCCGGGAGTCGTACTCCGCGGGATCCGCGGCGGCGCGCTCGCCCAGGACACAGACGAGGATCCGGGCCATGAGTGGAAGATCGTCACTCAACGTGCCCCGACGGACGCGGAGATGGCGGCCATGCGGCTTCAGTGGCGCATCGTGCCCCACGTCAAATCGAACGCCATCGTGATTGGCACCGCGGACCGCCTGTTGGGCGTGGGCGCCGGACAGATGAACCGCGTTCAGTCGGTTCGGCTGGCGCTTCTTCAGGCCGAAGACGGCGCAAAGGGCGCGGCTCTGGCGAGCGACGCCTTCTTCCCCTTCCCCGATGGCATCGAGGCCGCCGCCGCCGGGGGTGTCACCGCGATCGTTCAGCCGGGCGGAAGCAAGAAGGATCCGGACGTGATCGCTCGAGCGGACGAGTTGGGCCTCGCAATGGTGTTCGCCGGTGCCCGCCACTTCCGGCACTAACCTCAACCCCCCTCGCTCCTCCGGGGCAGAGGAGCGGGGGGTGAAAGCGCCGCAATCAAACCCTATTACGGCGGCGCCGGCCACGCCATCAGCGCCATCTCGGCAACCATTCGCAGTTCGGCGGAAGTCGCACCACTACGGGCCTGGACGGTCATGCCATTGAGCACGGTCATGACGTAGCGGGCCAGTTCCTCCGGCGTCGGTTTCGGCGGAAGCTCCCCTTCCGCGACCCCCAATTCGAACCGGGTCTTCCAGGCCTCCTGCCCCGCGTTCCGGGCGGCGCAGAGCTCCTCGCGAATGGCCTGTGACTCATCGCTGCAGGCCAACGCCCCCACGACGAGCAAACAGCCAGGGTGCTCGGGATTTGGCAAATTCTCGGCGGCGCCGAACAATAGAGTTTCCACAGCCTCCCTGGCCGTCTTCGACTGGCGAGCGGAGAGGCAGCCCGTATTGTTGACGTAGCGGGAAAAGGCTTTCTTGAAAAGCTCCTCCTTGTTTCCGAATGTCGCGTAAAGGCTGGGCCGGTTGATGCCCATCGCTTCCGTGAGATCCGTGAGCGACGTACCTTCGTAGCCCTTGCGCCAAAAGAGGCACATAGCCGTCTCAAGCGCCTTCTCCGGGTCGAACGCCCGGGGCCGCCCGGGACTTTTGGCGTTTTTCATACTTATCGGTATTAAACCCCTTGACAAGGCCAAACGTTCCGGTCTAGCATTTATTTACCGAAAGGTAAGAAAACAAATGGCACGAAAGCTAGAAGGAAAAATCGCCGTCGTTACCGGAGCGTCCAAGGGAATTGGCGCCTCCATTGCGAAGCATTTGGCGGCCGAGGGAGCTTCGGTCGTTGTGAACTATGCGTCCAGCCGGGAAGGCGCGGACAAGGTCGTGGCGGAGATCGTTGCCGAAGGTGGAGCCGCGGTCGCCGTGCAGGGAGACGTTTCGAAGCAGGCCGACGTGGACCGCATCTTCGCCGAAACGGAGAAGGCCTACGGGGGGCTAGATGTTCTCATCAACAACGCAGGCGTCTACGAATTTTCCCCTCTTGAAGGGGTCACCGAGGAGCACTTCCATCGGCAGTTCAACATCAATGTTCTCGGTCTGATCCTGGCCTCGCAGAAGGCGGCCAGCCTGTTCGGAGAGGACGGTGGCTCGATCATCAACATCAGCTCCGTCGCCGCCGTGACCGCGGTACCGACCGGCTCCGTCTACAGCGCCACGAAGGGCGCCGTCGACGCGATCACCCGCTCCCTCTCCGCCGAGCTCGGGCCCAAGAAGATCCGCGTCAATTCCCTCAACCCCGGCATGGTCGAAACGGAAGGCGTCCACAGCGCCGGCGTCCTCGGGTCGGAATTCCATCTCCAGATCGAGGCGACCACCCCCCTCGGCCGCATCGGCCAGCCGAGCGACATCGGCCCCGTCGCCGTCTTCCTGGCCTCCCCTGATTCCGGATGGATCACCGGCCAAACCCTCCTCGTCTCGGGCGGAAAAGTCTAAGCCGCCCCGAGTTCTGTCTACGCACTTTCAAGAAGAAACACATGTCACGCAAACTAGAAGGAAAAATCGCCGTCGTTACCGGAGCGTCCAAAGGAATCGGCGCTTCCATTGCAAAGCACTTTGCCGCCGAGGGAGCTTCGGTCGTAGTGAACTATGCGTCCAGCCAGGAAGGCGCGGATAAGGTCGTCGCCGAGATCGTCGCCGAAGGCGGCACCGCCATTGCGGTGCAGGGAGATGTTTCCAAGCAGGCGGATGTTGACCGCCTTTTCGCCGAAACGACGAAGGCCTACGGCAAGCTAGACGTCCTCGTGAACAACGCGGGCATCTACGAATTCTCGCCCCTCGAAGGGATCAGCGCCCACCACGTTCATAAGCAGTTCGACATCAACGTCCTCGGACTGCTTCTCGCATCCCAGAAAGCCGCCGAACTGTTCGGAGATGCGGGCGGCAACATCATCAACATCAGCTCCCGTGTCGCTGTAACCCCCGTCCCGAACGGATCGGTCTACAGCGCGACGAAGGCCGCGGTCGATGCGATCACCCGTTCGCTCGCCCTCGAACTCGGCTCCCGCAACATCCGCGTGAATTCGCTGAACCCCGGTCTCGTTGAGACCGAAGGTACTCACGCCGTCGGTTTCGCCGAAGGCGAATTCCGCACTCAGGTCGAGGCCGCGACCCCGCTCGGCCGCATTGGCCAGCCGGACGACATCGGCGCCGTCGCGGTTTTCCTCGCCTCCAACGATTCCCGCTGGATCACCGGCGAAAAACTCGTCGCCTCCGGCGGCAACCGCTAAGAACCAAACCGGGGCGGCCTCCACCCCGCCGGCCGCCCCGGTTTGGTTCTTAGCGGTTGCCGCCGGAG
>FTBF01000131.1_pt1 | contig 45348 bp, 39 predicted proteins | sample 1639301 | NCBI WGS metagenome assembly FTBF01 (sample SAMEA3914864, study PRJEB12502) | metagenome | biome: forest; material: soil | place: USA | collected 2012-03-12 | depth 0.3 m
CCCAAGAAGCGGATTCTCGCCATTGGGCGTCATATCGGGATCGAGACCGGTCGCACTCACGATCAAGCTCCTCTCGGCGGGAGAGCGGTCGTGGCGGAGCCCCCGACGATGTTGCCCATTTGCGACAAGCAGGCAGTGGGCCACCCGCTCCCTTCCAGACCGGGCGAGGGCAATCGCGGCGAAGTCGAGCGAGAGTTGGTTGAACCGGGTCATCCCTTCTCGAAGGGTGTTGGCAAGAGCCCGGGCGATGAGTCGAAGACCCTCTATCCGCTCGCCGTTGCAGAACAGCGCCAAGCCCAGCGAGCCCGGAACGATCCACCCGAAAACCGGGTGCGCATCCGAAATGCGAAGAGACTCCCGTCCGTGGGGAATCGCCTTCTCCCACTGGCCCATCGTCACGTATACGAAGCAGAGGTTGCTATGGGACGAGCCCCGCATCAGGGTAGCGATCTCATCCTCACGACTTTCCCCCCGCGCAATCGCCGCCTCGTAGATCTGAATCGCCGGCTCGAACTCTTCCAGGTGCCAGTGCACCGCGGCGCGCGCGATGCCGGCACGCGCCGCGTCGTCTTCCCGACCCTGCTCACGGAGGACCCTGACCGCGTCGTCGAGCGTCTGCTTGGCGCGGTCGTACTCCCGCTGCTCAAAGAGCATGAAGCCCTTCATGCTAAGCACGCTCCCGTAGAGAGGAGCCAGCGGGTCCATCGACTCCAACACGAAATCACTCCACCGATGTCCCACTTCAAACTGAGACGACCAGCTCGCAACGGTCGCCGCCAGCGCGGCAACGTGGAGCCTCTCGGGCGAAGTTCCGTGCGTCGCCTCCAACGCCAACGTGAGCAAACTCAGCATGGCCTTGGGGTGGGCCAGGGCCTTGGCCATGGTGCACTCCTCTGCGAGAAGGGCGATCGCCTCGGTCCCGTTCCTGGCGAGATTCGCCTCAAACATCCGGGCCAGAAGATAGAGCTCGCTACGTTTTTTCAGCTTTTCAGGAGGCGGGACGGGCTCCAGACCACCACTCTGAAAGTCGCGGAGCGTCTTTCGAAGCTCGAAGGGCATCTCGATTCCGAGATCTTGGTGAAACAGCAGCCTCGCCGAACGGGCGAGCTCGGAGGCCTTTTCCCGGCCACGCAGATGCAGTTCCAGCCGTAGCGCGTTTTGCAAGGCCTGGGCGTGGTGAGGAACCCGGAGAAGAATCTCATGCCACACGGCCAGGGCCCCCTCCGAGTTCCCCATTGCCTCGTGGGCCTGGGCCAATTCGGTGCCGAGATCGTTCGCCGCCAAGTCGGCCTGGATCCGGAACTCCTCTACCCAGGGGGCTTCCCAACTCTCAAGAAGCGTCTTTCGACGGAGTGTCCATTCTTCGGAAAGCGCCTCAATCCCCTCGGGTTGGCGCGCGGCCAGAAGGAAAACGCGATGAAGCCGCTCGGCGTGGTCGAGATCGGTCTCGACTCGCTCGGGATCGAATCGAAGCTGATCCCCGTCGGTCAGGAACGGATTCTCTTCTTTCGTGGCCTTGTGAACCCTCTGAAGGGCCTTACGGAGGTTGGTCCGAGCGCTCGATTCCTCCTGCTCCGGCCAGAGCGTGGCGGCGATGCTGTCGCGCGAAAGAGGACGGCCCTTCGCAAGGGCAACGAGCGCGACCACGGCCGCCGCGCTTTTGGCTTCGAAGGCCACCGGCACGCCAGCGCCGTCGCTCATCTTGAACGACCCTAGCACGTTGATCCTATACATCGCCGCCCCTATTCTCCGTTACCTAGGCGAATTCTGCGTTGATCGAGAAATCTCGTCACGCCCTTGTCACGCTCTCCGCGTTAACGTACGTTGGTCCTCGAATGGCTCACTTGGGAATGAGTGAGCGTACATTGATGGGGCGGGAGCGCCCCATCCTTTTTCTGTTTCAGCTACTTGCTATTGACGCTCAGCATTGGCCAATCGTCGGTTCGGAACGGCACGGCCGGCAGGCCTGCCCCGTTATAAAGCGTTGCCGCCGGGTTGTGCCCCCAGGCGTAGCGCACGGCTAGCGGATCCGTAACCTCCGACGAAGTGACCAAAACCGAGTTACCTTCGATCATCCCGGTAGCCCAATGCCACTTCCGGTCCGATCCGGCGATCGCGAATCCCTCAAGCGTGCCTTTCGCCTTAAGACCTCCCGCGTGGTCGAAGGTCAACCGGAACCCATTTCCTTCGCGCTTGGCGCTCTTCAAAATCGGCCCCGAAAACTCGACCTTGCGGCCATACTCCTTCGCCAAGGCGTTCGCGGCGAGACGCTCACCGACCGTCTTCTTGTCCTTTGGATGGACGTCGTTGGCTTCGCCAACATCGATCGTGACGGCCAAACCGCTATGCGGAACCGTGGTGGCGGCAAACGCCTGGGCGTCCCGAAGTTCTGCCCAGTAGTCGTCGCCCGGATTTGGATCTCGCGCCATGAAGTTGGCCAGCGAGACGATATAGAACGGGAAGTCACCCTGACCGAAGGCACGCCGCCAATCGGCAATCATCGCCGGAAGGAGTCGCCGATACTGGGCTCCCCGGCCGGAATTGGTTTCTCCCTGATACCAAATCACGCCCCGAATCGCCAGAGGGGCCAGGGGGGCGATCATGCCGTTGTAGAGCGTGGTCGGCACGGTCGGATTTGGTTCGGTATCGCGCGGCTTCGATGATGCCAGGACGGGATTGAAGCTTATTTTGGCCTTCCACTCGCCCGCAAGGGAGACGTGGGAGCCGTCGGCTAACTCCAGATACATCTGATCGGCATTGCCAAGGAACGAAGTGGGCTGTGCTCCGGTGAAGACGCGAACGGCGATTACGTTGCGGCCCGGTTGAAGGGCTACGGGGTAGCGGCGCCATGCCCAGTCAAAGCTGGTAGTGCCGACGAGGCTGCCGTTGACCCAGGTCGTGTCCGTGTCGTCGATACGGTTGAGGTACATCGTGGCCGCGCCACCTGCGGGAACATCGACCGTTTTCCGAAGCCAGACCACGCGCCTCATCCCTGCCGGTCCACCAGGAAGGCTCGCCGCCGCCCAGGTTGAATCGTCGAAGGAGGACGCCTGCCAACCCTCACGCCGGCCAGGATCGTATTCGTCCATCCAAAGGTTGTTGTAGGTACCGAAGACGGGTCCGCCCGTCGACTGGAGCTTTTCAATTTGGGCCAGTTGCGGAGCAAAGTCGCCCAACGGACGAAGCCCTTCGGCACTGGTCCAAGCCTCCGCGCTGGTACCGCCCCAGCAGTCTTCCACTAGACCGATCGGAACGCCGAGTTCGGCCTGGAGCTTCTTTCCGAAGTAGTAACCGACGGCAGAAAACCCGCCCCACCCGTCTTGCGCCACCGTCTTCGGATTGCAAAGCCGCCATTCGCCGCCATTGAGGTTCTTGGGCGCATAGGCGACCTGGCGGGGAGCCATGAAGAGGCGTAGATTTGGCTGATCGGCCGCCGCTACCTCGGCTTGTCCGCCGAGGGATTGAGAGAGGCCGAACTCCATGTTCGACTGGCCCGTGCAGAGCCATAAGTCGCCAACGAGCACGTCTTCGAGAATCGCGCTTCTCTTATAGTGAACATCAATGGTTGCCCAAGCCGGCTTGTCCGCCATCTCTCGATCGATCGAACCCTCGACGAGAACACGGTATGGACCGCCGGCCTTCGGTGGAGTCAACTTCACCACCAATCGGCCATCCGGGCCCGCCTGTCCGGTCGCCTTCTTACCGTCAATCGATACTGTCACCTTCTCGCCCGGCGTCGTCCAGCCCCAAAACGTATTGGGTTTGTTCCGCTGGAGCACCATATGGCTCCCGAAATTCGGACTTAGAAAGGGGAGGTCGGGGACAAGAATTGGCAGCATCGTTGCGTCTTCATTCTACGCAAACGGTGTGGTGGCAGCCCGGTTTCAAGCCGCCAACAATTCCGAAGATCCCATGTACTTGTCCTTCATGAGACCCACCAGGTCAGGATCAAGGGCGGCGGGGCCCTCCCGCTCCATAATCGCGAAAACTTCAGACATCGGAAGGGCGCCACGGTAGGGGCGTTCGGCGGAGAGGGCGTCGAACACGTCCGCAACCGCGAGGATCCGCATGTCGGTATCGAGCATCTCCGCCGGCAGTCCCCGGTGGTATCCCCGCCCATCCAAGCGCTCATGGTGGGCGGCGGCGATTTCGGTGACCCGGTCAAAGCCGCCGATCATGCCGAGGATTCGCTGGGTGTTGGAGGGATGATCGCGAATAATGCCGAATTCGCCTTCCGTCAGTTTGCCCGGCTTCTCCAGAACGGCGGTCGGGACGCCAAGCTTGCCTATGTCGTGTAAGAGTGCAGCACGGCGAAGGAGGGCGAGGCGTGGAGCCTCAAAGCTCAGCATCTGTCCCATCTCAACGGAGTATTGGGTAACCCGCTGCGAGTGGCTGGCGGTAAACGAACTCTTGGCGTCGATGATCGAAGCGAACGCGTCACAGGTGCTGTCGATGCTGACTTCGGTGGCGACTTGAAGAGTTGCTGGCGTTGCTAGCTCAAGCGCGCGTCCACGCGCATCGTCCGCCATCCCATACCAAAACTCATGGTCGTTCTCCAGGCTCATCGCCGCAGAGGCGACCGCCGGATCGAACCATCGACCCGACCGCTTCTTGATCGTTCGGAAGGCCGCCGTCCGACCGACCGCTGGCACCAACACGTCAAGCGTCTGGGCAAGACATAAAATTCGCGCGATGATTGGGATCTCTTCGCCTTTTTTGTTCGAAGGCGCCCCAAGTCCGTCCCAGTGCTCGTCAAGATTGAGCACCGCTTCCGCCACCGCCGCGCCGAAACCAAGCTGAAGGGCGATCTTCGCCCCCCGGTCGCATCGAGCCTGCGTGAGAGCGGCCATCGACGCCTCTCGATCGTTCAAGGTTTCGATCATCTTGACCACCCGCTTCGGCAGCGATTTGCCGGGATGGGTGTTCCTCAGCCCGTACATCAGGCAATCGAACTTCTTGGTCCAATCGATCAGCTTGACAGCGTGCTTGGCGGCATGGTCGTCACCGAACGCGGCGTGAATGCGGACGGAGTTCGACGAACAACCGGCATCCTTCAAGAGCGCGGCGAAGTAGAGATCGGCCAGTTCGCCTTCCGTTAAACCGAGACGATTGCCTACCCGCATCGCGATGAGGCAGGTCCGAACCGCGTGACCGACCGCCTGACCCTCCACGAGATCGAGCGCATAGCTGAGGGCCGACAAGATGTCGGCAAATCGGACGGGCGCGTCGGACACGGATTCCCTATTCCATGTTCGCAGAACGAGCCCGACTATAATTCGCCATGCCCGTTCTTTTACTTGCCGGACTCTTGCTCGCCGGAAAGGCCGACCCGATCGACGCTTGGGCTGAAACGCGCATGATCCGCGACCATATTCCGGGTATGGCGGTCGCCGTCTATCGGAACGGCAAACGGATCAAGGCAAAGGCGTACGGGTCGATCGATATCGAGCGCAACGTGAAGACGCGCCTCGATAGCCCGTTCGAGATCTGCAGCATCACCAAACAGTTCTCCGCCACCGCCGTTCTATTGCTCGCGGAGGACGGAAAATTGAGCCTGGATGACCCGCTTACCAAGTGGTTCCCCACTGCGCCAGCCGCTTGGAAGTCCATTACCATTGGCGATGTTCTCCATCACCTCTCCGGCTTGAGCGATCCCCTTTTGGAAGCGCTCGTCGTGGGCGAGCCGCTGGATAACGCCATCGATGGCTTCGCCAAAGAAGCCCCTTTGGCACCTCCCCGCACCCACTGGGCCTATAACAACAGCGCCTATACCCTCATCAAACCCATCGTGGAGAAGGCGAGCGGAAAGCCCTTCTGGGTTTTCTTAAAGCAGCGCATCTTCGATCCCGCTAGGATGCACCACACGATGCCGAACGACGGTGGAGTTCTGCCCGGCCGCGTGCGTGGCTACGGATGGGAGGAGGGGCGCTACGTGAACTCCGATCCGCTCTGGGAATACGTGGGCACCAGCGCGGGCGGGCTGCTCTCGACCGTCGATGACCTTGCGCTTTGGAGCGAGGCGCTTCGCACCGGCAAGCTGTTAAAGCCCGCCAGTCGGGCGGCCATGTTGGAGCCCGGCAGACTTGCCTCAGGAGAGCCGGCCTGGAATGAAATGTCGGATGGGTATGGACTCGGCGTCTTCCTTCGAACGGTGGACGGAAAGACGATCGAGAAGCATTCGGGTGGATGGAACAGTGCCTCGGCTCAGCTCACCCGGATTCCAGAGGACGGGCTGACGATCGTCGTTCTTACTAACCGTGGCGGCCTTGGGGAGCGGCCGTGGTGGGGTGAAGAAGTCGGGGAGATCGTGACTCACCGGAAGCTGCTTCCGTCCTTCGAGGTCGCCCCCGATCCCGACCCTTCTCGAACGGCTCGGGTGCGGGCGATGGTGGAGAAGCAGGACTGGAAGATTGGAAAGCTCAAGAATTTCGGCTTCGTGAAGGCCGTGCTGCAAGGGGAGACCACCGCCCTGGAGTTTCGGGCTGAATTTGACGTACCGGTAGTCGTAACCGTCTGGCAACGGGGCCAAGTACTCGAAGATCTCGGCCACTTTGAGGTCCCAAAGGGGCTCTAGCGTGTACCATTGGTTGCGATGCCTCTGCTGAGTCTCGGCCTCCTTCTGCTCTCCGCTCCTGCCCAGGATATTGCCGTCCCGAAGATCACCGCCTCCGTCGATCTGACCAATGTCCGCGTCGATGCGGCGACCAAAGCGAAGCTCGATGCACTCGCTTTGACCTATGAGATCGTCGCGCGGCGGAACTATCCCTTGATCATCCACTCCCTGCGGATGGAAGATGCCCCGGTCTCGAAAGACGTCCGCATCGTCGTGACCTACGGCTACAACGGGGTCGCGGCTACGTCCGACTCCGGCTTTGGTGGCGAGAATAGGGGCGCTCGGATCGAGGTCTCGGCCAAATACGCGCTGTCTCACCCCAAGGATTTGGGGATGATCGTTCACGAGATGGTCCACGTGGTGCAGAGCTATCCGGATTACGATCCGGTTTGGCTAGTCGAAGGCGTAGCCGACTGGGTTCGCTGGTTTGGTTACGAAGACGTCGCTCGCCGCCCCCATCCGAATCCCGCCAAGGCTACCGCGCGAGACAGCTACCAGACCACGGGCTCGTTCCTCTATTACGTGAGCACCCACTACGATATCAATCTAGTGCCGAAGATCAACCAGCTCTTTAAGAAGGGTCGGTACAAAGAGAGCTTCTTCAAGACCGACACCGGCAAGTCGCTCAACCAGCTTGACGCCGAATGGCGCAAGACGCTGAAATAGAAACTCCCTCGCCGGCCGTAAAAAAGGCCCCGGACCATTTGGTCCGGGGCCTTTGTGCTGACCGCCAGCCGCGAACTACGAAAGCGCGGTCGAACCGCGCTCGTTGTTGCGAATGCGGACGACTTCCTGAACTTCCAGGACGAAGATCTTCCCATCGCCGACTTCACCGGTCACCGCCATTCGCTGAATGGCGTCGACGGTCGGTTGGAGGAAGGGCTCGGAGACGACGATATTTACCTGGAGACGGGTCGTGAGACCGTCGCCGTGCTTGGCGTTTCGGAACGTGGTGATCGGAACCCGAAGGCGTCCGGAACCACGGCACTCCACCACCGTCATCATCGTTACGTCGATGTCGTGAAGCGCATCCCGCACCGCTTCGAACTTGTCGGGGCGGATGTTGGCTTCGACTTTGTACATTTTTGACATATAAGTTTTCTCCTCGTTGAGGGCTCTCCCTCACCGTACCCTCCCCAAAAATAGGGGAGGGTGTCGAACCAACTACTGCGCAGGATAGGCGTCGATACCGTGCTCGAACACGTCGAGACCGCCTTCGCCGGTTTCCCCTTCTTTCGAAACACGCAGGTTCCAGTGACCCGGAAGCAACCGAAGGAATTTCATCATTGCGAACGCAACCACGAAGGTTGCGATCGTAATTGCTGCGTTACCTATCAACTGGGCTTCGAACAGCTTCAGACCTCCGCCGTAGAAGAGGCCGGCAACCGGAGAGGAATCGTCGGCGCCCATCTGACCGGTTGCGCCGTACTTGCCACAGGCAAACAGACCAAGCGAGAGAGTTCCCCAGATACCGCAAATACCATGAACGGTAACCGCGCCGACGGGGTCGTCGATTCGGAACCACTCCAGCCAGTTAACACCGAGGTAGATGAAGATGCCGGCGATCAGACCGAGCGCCAAAGCGCCGGCTGGGCTCACCCAATAACAGGGGCAGGTGATCGCGACCAGGCCGCCAAGGAAGCCGTTGATCGTGTAGCCCACGTCCCACTTACCCTTCGTCGAACCGAAGAAGTAGGCCATGAACATGGCGCCAATACCGCCCGTACAAGCGGCGAGAGTCGTGTTCGCATAGACGCGACCGATGCCCTGAATGTCCATCGCGGAGAGCGTGGAACCCGGGTTAAAGCCGTACCAGCCGAACCAGAGAAGGAATGCGCCAAGGGCCGCCAGAGGCAAGCTGTGAGGCGCCGGCATGCCGCCGTTAACCTTGTCGTCGCGAGCGAACACCCGGCCGAGACGCGGTCCGAGCGCGATGGCGCCCGCCAGAGAGATCACACCACCAATCGTGTGGACGACCGTCGAACCCGCGAAGTCGCGGAAGTTGTTGCCGAGGCCGGTCATGATGCCGTCCTTGGTGCCCATCAGAACGAGCCAGCCGTCCGGACCCCACGCCCAGTGGCCGATGATCGGATAGATGAATCCGGTAACGCCGATCGAGTAGAGGATGTCGCCGATGAAGCTCGTGCGGCCAATCATGGCGCCCGAGGTGATCGTGGAACAGGTGTCAGCGAACGCGAACTGGAAAATCCAGTGCGCCAGGACCGCAATACCCGTCGTTTCGTACGTATCCGGAATGCCGTTCAGGAAGAACCAATGGGTGCCGATGAAGCCGTTGCCATGGCTGAACATGAAGGCATAGCCCCAAGCCCAGAAGAGCACACCGCAAAGACAAGTGTCGAAGATACACTCCATCAGGATGTTGACCGTTTCGCGACGTCGCGCGAAACCGGCTTCCAACATGACGAAGCCCGCCTGCATGCCAAAGACGAGGGCGGCCGCGACTAGGGTCCAGGCCGTGTTGATGGCATTGACCATCGCCTCGTCGTGCTTCACCGCACCCTGGGCATGGGCGGAGCCGCCAAAGAGGCCGGCGCCGAACATGGCCATGACGCCGAGAACGACGAAGAGGCCGATCATCTTGCCAGCGAAGAAAGTCAAGCCAAGCTTGGCCTTCTGTGCCTTAGTCATCGGCACGGGCTTGATGGAGCGCTGACTATCGGTTTTCAGGCCGATAAATGAGCGCGCGAGACGAAGGGCGCTCATCGGGCAAACACCTCAAGAGAGGCGAAAACGGAAGAATAGGGGAACGGTCCGGTAGAAGGCCACGGACACGAACAGGGCGGGTTAATTCGTCTGTTACAGCGCATGTCTGGACACCCTCCTTGGGTGTGAAAGGGACAACCGCGCCGTTGCGGAGTGCGCCCATTATAAGATGGGTAAGGCGGAATGCCCAAAAGAAATTCCTTAGGTTTTACACAGGTTATTCTCATTAAACTTAGAACTGCCTAAGGAATCCCTAAAGTCGATCAAAGTTAAGTAAGGTTTAAGGCCTTAAAGGGCTACTGAACCGGAAACAGGCCACTTTTTCGGCTTCCCGTTGCTCGATGGCCTAATTAAGAAAATCGCAAAAAACGCGAGTGCGGATACCTTGAAACTTGACGGAAACAAAGAAATGCTAGGAAGGCGGACCCTTCCGCCATCCGTAGCACTTCCTAGATCCCCTAGTTTTTCGGCTCGCGGAGCCAAGAAATTCGCTCGACGAACTCGAGCTTTGCGACGGCCCGAATCGTCGCGGCCGATGCCGTGCCAAACACTAATGTCGCGCCGTCATGAGAGCCGACCTTAAGACCAGCTTTCCGGAGCAGTTCAAGACGGGTCTGAGAGATTGCCGTGACCAAGATCCGGATTGTCACGTTGCCCTTCGCTTCAAGCAATCCCTTAGCGATCTCGACGGTTCGCTTCCCATTCTCCTTGCCCTTGACGACCAGGGAGTTGTCGGTTGGATCGTACGAGACGAAACCCATCACCGCGCCATCCTGTTGAATGTAGCCACCTCCACCCCGGGCACCACCGAAACCGCCGGCAGCGCTCTTCCCCGACTTAAAGTAGGAGATGCCTCCAGGCCCCCCAGCGCCGCCAAATCCACCTGTGGCCCCGGGAGCCCGCATGGCGACGATAGATGGAGCCGCCGCAAGGCCCAAACTCACCCCGTCGGCCATATCGACCGGCACCCGAACGGAGTTAAGGTTTCGATCGGCATTCGATACGCTGCTGTCGACGGCGACGAACGAGGTGTATTCGGACATGATCCGGTAGTCGAGCGCCAGTTTAGTGATCGCCTCCTCGTTCTCCTCTTTCTGCCCCATCGCCCTTGCGGTATAGCCCTGGCTCTTCATCTCAGCGATCCGCGTTCGTGCCCAAAGAGACGATACAGAGGAGCCATCGCCCTTCCCTTTGGTGAGATTGACCTCCACGACCCGCCGCCAAGGACGACCGCCCGAGATGCCGCTTAGAGTAAGCCGCGTTTTTCCGGGCTGTGAGTAGCGTCCATAGACCACCACCGGTTTCGTACTGAATACATCCGGCAGATGGGCCGGGGTGACGCCGGTGACTTGGGTGCCTTCGAACTTTGCCTCCACGTTAACGAGCAAAGGCGTTTCCAACCGCTTAGCAAACCGGTTCTTCGCCGCCTCGGCGCCCTCGGCAAGGGTGACCACCTCCGAAGCGCCTCTTCCCTCCTCGCTCATCGCATCGATGAGACCTCGATTCACGCTGTTGCCGATGCCGAATGTGTAGAGGCGCGAGTTGCGCCGGAACTGCTGAACGTTCTTGAGGATCACCGACTCCTGCCCGGCGAAGCCGTCGGTATTGAACAACACGATCCGAACCCGTTCCAGGTCCGACGATGGGGAGAGCGAAGCGACCACCGCCTTCTCCAGTTCCGTCCCGCCGTTCGCTTCCAACCCTTTAATGAACTCGATCGCCTCCTTTCGATTCTCAGGAGTGTTAGGCTGCGGCCCGGGCCAAAGGGGATTGACCTCGTTCGAAAAGCCCATGACGTTGAACGAGTCTTGGGGCGTCATCGTCGCCAGCAAAGCGAGCGAGAGCTCCTTCGATTTGTCGATCGGGAATCCCTGCTGGCTGCCGGATTGATCGATAACAAAGATCATCTCCTTCGGCGTCCGCAGACTGGCATCCGGGCGAGGTGGCGGGGCCAGAACCAACGCGAAATGGCCGCCCGTTTTCTCGTCCCAAGTCGTAAAGGTCGACTCCTGAACGTCCTTCGAGGCAGTTCGGTAACGGAAGATGAAGTCCCGATTCGGGATCTCGTCCCGTTTCGCGAGCGAGACCTGAACCGTATCCGCATCGACCCGCGAACTACGCACCTGGTGGAGCACCGACCGGAAATCCTGGATCGGGCTGCCCCCGTGGAGGTTGAGGGTCAGGTCGATATTCGCCCCCGACCGGACGCCGGGCGGCAAAATGGGCGGGTTCAGCTTCTCCGGATTCTTCGTCCCCGTGCCCAAGAATCGCGGCCCGACGACCATCGGGTAGGTGAACTCAAACTCCCCTTCATCGAACTTGATTAGCTGGACATACGAGATCTCGACGGTGATCCGCCGACCGGGCATGATGTTTGCCACCGACTGTGTGAACACGTTGTCCGTCTCCTGGTCGAGCAGCGCCGCCGTCTGACCATTCGCCTTGGCCCGATCGTAGACCGCCTTCGCCTGCGCCCGCCGCATGATCGTTCCATCGATCGTCCGATCGCCGATCTTGATTTTCATCTGGTCGACGGCCGCGTCGTGCGGCAACGGGAACGTATAGACCGCCTCGATCGGCGTGCTGCTCGGATTCACAAAGGTCTGGCGGACCGAAACCCGCGCCCCCATCCCCGCGACGTCCGCGGTGACGGAGGTCCGCTCCAGCGGCATGATCGTCCGCCGGTCTTTCCCGACGATGAACATTTGCCCGGGATTCTCGACGAGTTTGGGCGGGGTAAGGAGCAAGGCAGCGGTTGCGAGGATCATAGAAACACCTAAGGATTCAGATGTCTCGATGACCTCGCCGTTACAAAATGACGCGGGGCTTTAGTCAGCGAACGGATCGTACTCGCCGTCCGGCGCCGACTTTCCTCTCGCCTTCCCTCGCCCCGCGCTGGCCCCAACCAGTTCTCTCGCCGCCGGCTCCGGGTTGGCCGGCGTATCTTCCCGCGGCCGGTTCAGCAGATTCAGCTGGTCCGCGACGATCTCCACGATCTCCCGGTTATTCCCGTCCTTGTCCACATACTTACGAGTTTCCAGACGCCCATCCACGGAAAGGAGACGCCCCTTCCCCGCATAGCTGCTCAAAAACTCCGCCGTCTGATTCCAGGCTTTACAGCGAAAGAAATCGGCCGTCGGCTGGTTCGGATCCGTCGGCCGGATTCGTTTGTCCACCGCAATCGTGAACTCCACCACGCTTTTCCCCGTACTCGTCACACGCAGTTCCGGGTCGCGTACCAACCTCCCGATTATCGTTACTCGGTTTAGACTCATTTTCGTAAATAGATCAAGCGGCCCGGGGGCCGTGTCGTTTCCAAATCTATATTACGACGGGTCGGTAGACGAATTAGTAGACGGATTCTGAATTATTTTGGGATTTCTGGTCCAGTTCCGTCAAACATGCCGCGAATAAGCCCTCCCACCGGTCCGGCGCTTTTCGAAAGGACATGAGACATTCTTGTCAGAGTTGGGCCAAATCCTGACCAATTGCCAAGCCGGCCTATCCTTCCCGGACGCTAGTTCCGAGGGGCATAGTAAGTGCTTCTCACTTTTTGTGACGCACGATCACGAGAAATATGAAAACATGGTTCAGAAACCTTGGCCTTGCAAAGAAGCTATCTCTGGGATTCGGAGCCTGTGTCCTTCTTGCGATGTTAATCGGATGGGCTGGCTTCTCAGGCATGCGCGAACTCACGAACAAGGTGAAGAGCATTAACGATGACGCGGTTGGCGGCTTGGGGTCCCTCAACGACTTTAGCCAGGCCGCATCGCTGTATCGAATCCGCCAAGCTCGAATGGGGCTTACGGATGACCGCCAAACTCGAGAGAAGCTGCTTGGCCAGGTGAATGCCTCACGGAAAGACGCCGATGCGGCTCTGGCCGTCTATCAAAAGTCGATCTTCGAGCCAGACGATCGCGCCAACTTTGAAGCGCTTTCCAAAGGGTGGACTGAGTTCACCGGAATCGGAGATCAGATTAACGAGGAAATGGCTTCGGCGCCTAAAGACAAGGTGGCCGAGCTTTTTGAATCTCGAACTGTAAAGCAGTTCAATGAAGAGCTCCTTCCTGCCCTGAACAAAGTCACCGCGTGGAACAAGACCAACGCGGCGAAACTTGTGGCCAGTGCGATGAACGCCTCTTCCACCGGGACGATAACAATCGTCTCGTTTGCGGTGTTGGCTGCCCTATTGAGCGCGGGAATCTCCTTTATCATCACCCGCTCCGTCACCGTCCCGGTCTCCCTGATCAACGAGCGGATTCGCTCGCTCGAAACAAACTGCGTAGCGGACCTTCGAAACGGCCTGGAAGCGCTTGCAAACGGGGATCTCACTGTCAATATCGACCCGGTGACGACCCCGGTCCCCTATTCGGCGAAGGACGAACTTGGGAATATGGCGGGAACCTTCAACTCGCTCCTTCTGCAAATCCATGCGGGTATCTCGTCCTACAACGACGCACGCGGGTCGCTTTCGAGCCTCGTTGGAAAGGTCATCGAGAATGCCGTAAGCGTCGCCGGAACCAGCCGGAATTTGGCCGCCGCCGCTCACCAGAGTAGCGCCGCCGCCACCCAAATCGCCACCGGAACCGATCAGCTCGCGTCCAGCGCCTCCGGCGCCGCCGACAAGGTCCGGCAAGTGGTCGACCGAGTTAGCGTCGTAAGGGCCGGAAGCGAGACGCAGGGACGGCTCGTAGAAGAGATGAGCGCCGCAATCTCCGAATCGGCATCCGGTGTGGCGAGCGTCTCGGAAGCGGCCAGCGATATGGAAGCGGCGGCAAACCAAGGCAACGAAGCCGTGGGAGCAACGGTCTCCGCAATGTTGCGTGTGCGCGGTGAAGTCGAGCGATCCACCGAACAGGTCCGTCTGCTCGACGAGAAGGGTAAGGAGATCGGGGAGATCGTCGGGGCGATTGAGCAGATCGCCGCTCAAACCAACCTCCTCGCGCTCAACGCCGCAATTGAGGCCGCGAGGGCCGGAGAACATGGTCGTGGATTTGCGGTCGTCGCAGATGAGGTTCGAAAGCTCGCCGAACAATCAAGTCAATCCACCAAACAGATCGCCGCACTCATCGAATCGGTCACCGCAACCGTGGAACAGACCGTTCTCGCGATTCGAAGCGCCCAGAGCGAGGTCACTACGGGTACCGAGAAGAGTGAAGCCGCCGGCGCGGCCCTCGACCGGATCATTCTCGCGACCAAGTCGGTACAACTCCACAACCAAAACGTTGCCAAACTCTCGCAAGGCATCTCGGTCAACATGAACGAGATCTCGCGAACTTCAAGCAGCAACTTGGCCTCCTCGATCGAGATGGCCGAACACGCTCACGGAGTGCTTTCGGAGATTGACGGAGTCGCCGCCGTAAGCGAAGAGTCCGCCGCCGCCGTCGAAGAACTGTCCGCCACCATCGCCGAGGTTGGTTCCGCGGCGAACGAGCTTTCCGGAATGAGTCACGACCTCACCGACCTCGTCGCGTCCTTCAAGATCGAAGAAAAGGCGACCGTAACAAAGCCGCTTGCGAAGAAAGCCTCCCACCTCAAAGTCGCCGCCTGACCCAAATCAAAGGAGCCAATCCAGATTTTCTCTGGATTGGCTCCTTTAGGTTCAAAATTTGGTGGAGATAATGAGATTCGAACTCACGACCTCTGCAGTGCGATTGCAGCGCTCTCCCAGCTGAGCTATATCCCCGTACGAAAGAGAATTCTACCTTGCGGCTCGGCAGGGGGGCAAGACGCCCATAATCAGCCATGGATCGCGACGCGCTCGTAAAGGGGCTGATTTCCGTGCTCGGAGCGGAGAGCGTCCTCGCCGGCGACGCCGCCGAGCGGGCCTATGACTGCGACGCCTACACCGTCGAGAAGAGCAGGCCGACCGCTGTGGCCATGCCGCGCAACACAGAAGAGGTCGCGCGCCTGATCCGCTGGTGCGTCGCCAACAACGTCCCCTTCACCGCCCGCGGTGCGGGCACCGGACTCTCCGGCGGAGCCCTTCCCGGACTCGGCGGCGTGGTCGTCTCCACCAAACGGATGACCCAGATTCTGGAGGTCGACATCGAGAACCGGGTTCTCAAGGCCCAGGCCGGGGCGGTGAATAAGAAGCTGAGCGATCTGGTGAAGGATGCCGGACTCCACTTTGCCCCCGACCCCTCTTCCGGCACTGTCTCGACCCTCGGCGGAAACATCGCGGAGAACGCGGGAGGCCCGCACACCCTTAAATACGGCGTTACCGCCGGGCACGTCCTTGGGGTCACACTCGTCACGCCGGAGGGCGAAGTCGTAGAGATCGGCGGACCTGTAGCCGGTGGACCCGGGTTCGATCTGCTCGGGCTCATCGTCGGAGGCGAAGGAACGCTCGGGCTGGTGACTGAGGCGTGGATCAAGCTCACGCCGCTCCCCACTGTGGTAAGAACCGCCCTCGCGGCCTTCCCGACCATCGACGCCGCGACCCATTCGGTCGCCGACATCATCGGCAGCGGAACCGTGCCGGCCGCCCTGGAGATGATGGACCGGGGGATCATGGTGGCTGTTCGCGCCGCCTTCGGTCTGGTCTTTCCAGATAACGCGGAGGCTCTGCTTCTGGTGGAATGCGACGGAAATTCGGAACCGGCCGTCGAGGAGGAGATGAATCGAGTCCGCGAAGTCTGCGACCGCCACGGAGCCATCGAAATTCGAATGGCCGCCGACGCCCAAGAACGGGCCGCTCTCTGGACGGCGCGAAAGAAAAGCGTCGGCGCCATGGGCCGCCTCGCCCCTACCATCGTGACCCACGATGGCGTCATTCCTCGCTCAAAACTGCCTGAGATGCTCACCTATGTCTATCAGGTAGCCGCGGAGAATGGCCTCGGCATCGCGAACATGTTCCACGCCGGCGACGGCAACCTTCACCCCTGCTTCTACTTCGATGACCGCGTGCCCGGCATGATCGATAAGGTGGTCGCCGCGGGCGAAGCCATCGTCCACCGCTGCCTCGAACTCGGTGGCTCCGTCACGGGCGAGCACGGGATCGGTACCGAGAAACTCGATCTCATGCCCCTGATGTTCACCCCGGAAGACCTCGCCTTCCAAGCCCAGGTCAAGCGCATCTTCAACGACGGCGAACTCTGCAACCCCTGCAAAATCCTCCCCTCGGCGAGGGCCTGCTCCGAGCACCGGACCCGGTGGCGAGGCGCGGCGACTTAGGGATTTGGCTTGTGGTTTGAGCAGATGCCCTAGCGCTAATAAGCAATCCAAGACAAGACAGCGGCGTAAGCCTCCCCGTAAGATGTAGCCCATGAGAACGGCAACGCGGAGCGACTACCGGGAGCGGATCCTGTTAGTGGTCTCGCATCTGGCGGAACACCTGGACGAGACGCCTGATCTGGCGGCGCTCGCCCACGTGGGTGGATTCTCGCCGTTCTGGTTCCACCGGGTCTTCGTGACGGTGGTCGGCGAAACTCCGGCGGACATCTCTCGTCGAATGCGGCTTGAGCGGGCCGCATGGCGACTCCGAACTACGAAAACGACGCTTGCCGATCTTGCGTTTGAGGCCGGATTCAACGATCAGGCCGCCTTTACGAAAGCGTTTCGAAACGCCTACGGAGCAACGCCCGGCCGATTTCGGTCAGAAGGCTTGCCCGCTCACGAGTTACCTGGCCTCTCCGAAATCCACTTCAGCCCCCACGGACAGCCGTACCGAATCTGGCTCCCAAAACTGGACGAAAACAACATGAACATCGAAATCGTAAACTTCGACGCTCGGCGCTACGCCTATCTCCGCCACCACGGCCCCTACTTCCAAATCGGCGATACCTTCGGGAAGATGGCCGCCATCGCCGGCGCCGCCGGCCTGATCGGCGTGCCGGGCACTCACTTCGTCGGCGTCTATCACAACGATCCCGACGCCACGCCACCCGAAAAGCTGGAAAGCGACGCCGGCATCACCCTCGCCGGAGATACCCCCGTCCCCGCCGGACTTGAAGAAGGGCGCATTGAAGGCGGCCGCTACGTAAAGGGCGTTCACGTTGGCTCTTACTCAAAAATGACCGAATCCTGGGGCGAATTCTGGTCCGCCATCAACGCCTCCGGCACGAAGACCAAGATGGTCTCCCCCTTCGAACTCTACATCAGCGACATGAACACCACGCCGGAGGACGAGCTAATCACCGAGTTGTATGCGGCGGTTGAGTAAGGGAAAGGAAAGAAGAAAGAGGAAAAGGCGTTGAGGGACCTTTTCCCTTTCCCCCTATCCCTCAAACTCTTGCGGCACGATGATCCTCATCGCTTTGGGGACGCTGCGGAACTCGATCGGGGTCTGGGCGCAGACCTCGCCGTCCACGGTCACCTTTTTGTCGGGCTCCGTAGTCAGGTGCCCACCGTTGCAGCGTTCGCTGTAGACCTCCTTCAACGCGATGTGGTGTCCGCCGGGGAGTTTGAGCGCGTACTTTACCAACGCCCAATTCGAATTTCCCGTAACGGCATAGACATTCAGCGATCCCGAGGTGATATGGGCGTCCGGAGTGATGGGAAACGGGCCACCATGGAACCGACCGTTGCCGATAACGAACTGTAAGGTCTCGAACCGGTGGGTGCCCTGCTCGGTGACGAGCGTCGCCCAAAAGGGACGAGATGAGCGCATCGCCCGAAAGATCGCCACCGCGTACACGAAGCGGCCCAACCGCTTCTTCATGTCGTTGGTCAGGTTTTGGGCGATCTTGGTGGTGAGACCAATCGTCGCGACGTTTACGAAATGGGTTCCGTTGACCCAGCCAAGGTCAATGGATACGACCTTTCCGTGCGCAATGACTTCGCATGCCTTAGAAACGTCCGCGACGATCCCAAGATCCCGAGCCAAGCTGTTCCCTGTTCCTAAGGGCAGGAGACCAATGACGGTGTCCTTTCCCGCCACCAAATCCGATAGTCCATTAAAGGTGCCGTCGCCGCCCCCCGCAATAAGCAGCGGCACTCCACGATTGATCGCGGCCTGGGCCGCCGCCATCATGTCGTCAAACCGCTTAAAGCTTTGGGCCTTTTCGACCTCCAAACCGTGCTTCACGAGTTCGGTTTGAACCAACTCAAACCATTCCTGCCCCCGCCGAGATTTAGTGTTGACGAGAAGGACCGCACGACGAGGAGGCGTGTCGCCCGGCAACGGTTCGGCATCGAGCGAGATTTCCACGGACATAGCTTGCCACTACGACGACAAAAAACGTTTTAAGGTTTAGCTAGGAGCGATTACGGCCCGTCCCCATCTTTCTTCTTTCCTTTTTCCTCTTCCCTTTTTCCTTCCCCCTTCCGAAACCCAAACTTAGGTTCCGTCCCTTCCCGAAGCCGCTTAAGGTTCGGCCGGTGCTTAAACGCGACGAACAGGGCCAGCAGCACGAAGACAGGAAGCAACTGGAGCGTATTTCCGGGGACCAAGATCGAAAACAGAACTACCGAAGAAACGCCGACCACACTCGCGATGGCCATATAACGGGTCGACGCCAACACAACCGCGAAGAGGCCGAAGCAAAGCAGGGCCACCAAGGGCGATGTGCCGATGATCGCCCCAAGGGCCGCCGAGATCCCCTTGCCTCCCCGGAACCGTAGGTACGGGCTGGCGCAATGGCCGACGATCGCTGCCACGCCGACCAGAAACCAAAGGGTCTGTGCATCGAGAAAGCCCAACGGCCCGGGGAGCAAGAAGCGCGCCGCCAACGTGGGCAGCAGGCTCTTCATAACGTCTAAGACCCAGACTGCGATGCCCCACTTGGAGCCAAGGGCTCGCGAAACGTTGGTGGCCCCAATATTTCCGCTACCGATCGAGAAAAGGTCTTTCCCCTGGGCGCGGCAGACGAGAACCCCGACCGGGACGCCGCCAAGCAGATACGCCGCGAGAAGCAGCCCGCAAAAAACCGCCGGCTCGGTCATCCCGCTCAAAAATCCCGTCACCATCATCGGCCGAGCCTCGCCACGCCCGCCTCATAGAGCGCGCGGACCTGGTCCGTAATCTCGGAGTGGTGCCGCAGAAGTTCGTTCGCTCCATCCAGACCCACGGCCTGAGCGAGCCGTCCGAGCCGCTCCGGATTCTCCGGGAGCAGATCGCCGTCGATATCCATCAGCCAGAGCCGGTGCCGAAGGTCGAGCAACCAACCCCGAGACTCCAAGAGAGCGTCCCGCTCGATAAGATTGAAGTGCCCTTTCGCCGCGAGCGCGACGATTCGATCAGCCATTCTTGAAGACGCCGCGCGATCGGCAGGGTGGACCATTTCGGTAAGCCGGATCAGCCACTCGATGTCGTTGAGGCTTCCCCGTCCAAGCTTCACATCGCGCGTGATATGTGCGGGGCGAACCCGTTCCGTTTCGATTCGCCGTTTCATTCGCTTCAATTCTTCGAGATCCTCAGGGCCGATGAGCTTCTCTCGCGAGGCATAGAGCACCGTCTCCAATGCCTTCGGCGAACCCGCGACCAGCCGCGCATGGCCTAGGGCGAAACGCTCCCAGTTCTCCATGTCCCGTGAGGCATAGGACAGCAGACCATCGTACGTTCGGGCCAGCAGCCCCTTTCCGCCATCCGGTCGGAGCCGAAGGTCCGCGCGAAAGGGCGCGCCCTCACGCGCCGCCCGGTCGATGTTGGCCAGGGTCTCTTGGGCCGCTTTCTCCGCCGCCTTTTGGTCGCCCTCGGCGAGGAACAGCAGGTCCAGATCGGACCCCGGGGTGGTTTCTCGCAGGCCATAGGAACCCAGCGCGATGACGTCCACCCCAGGCACTAGCGCAGCCAGAACCGCCGCATCTCCAATCGAGGCAAGACTTTCCTCCGGCGAGAATCCGTCGTGAAGAACCCATCGAGCCAAGGTGCGCGTGAAATCGCCGATCGAGGCGTCGAGGGGACGGCCCAACTCCTCTTCAATCTCGCCACTCAGGAGCTCCTCCGTTAGAGCAAGGCTACTGCGAAACGATCCGGCGAGTCGGGGGGCATCCGCCAAGATGGTGACGACCCGGTCCAGGCTGCTCTCATTATCCCGAAGGCTTTCGTAGAATGCGTCCGCTTCGGGAAGGCCGTCGAACCATGCCAGCAAAGCGGGAGCCAGCGGCCCGGTGCGCGCTCCAACGATCGAACGGGCATCGCCACCATCGCTGTCAAGCCTCAAAATCGATCGGTACAACGTACCGATTGTACGCCGGTGACGAGTGAGGGTGCGACGAAGGGAATCCGCGTCGTATAGACCCATCGTTCGCGCCAACGCCTCTCGGCGGGCCGGATCTTCCGGCATCGTATGCGTCTGTTGATCGCCGCTCAACTGAATACGATGTTCCAGCTTTCGAAGGAACGTATAGCCTTCGATCACCGCCCGCGCCGCCGCCGGCTCCATCACGCCCGCCGCAGCAAGAGCCCGTGTGGCATCCAGAGTCGCCGGGGATCGAAGCTCCGGATTGCTCCCGCCATGCGCCATCTGGAGCGCCTGAACCAGAAACTCCGCGTCCCGAATCCCCCCGGGTCCACGCTTTAAATCGTCCCCTTGCGCGATCTCCTCGATCCGCACCCGGGTGTCGGTCATCTCTCGCAAGCTCGACTCGCTCAGCACCGGAGGAAACGCGATCTCCGCCACCAGCGCTTCCCACCGCGGCGTTAACCACTCGCCCACCACCACCCGGGACCGGAGAAGGGCTTGGGCTTCCCAAGGCTCCGCGTAGAGCCGATAGTAGGACTCCACCGCCCTTGCCTTTCTTAGGATTGCGCCGGCCGCGCCGTAGGGCCGCAATCGAAGGTCCACCCGGTAGAGCGAACCCCGGCCCATCCGATCGCTCAACGCTCGGCCGTACGCCTCGCAGAACCGAGACAACTCCCGCTCCGTCCGCTCATCGATGTCATCCGCGGCCACGTAGACCAGGTCGATATCGCTGGAGTAGTTCAACTCCCGCCCGCCCAGCTTCCCGAAAGCGACAACGGCAAGCGGCGGTGATTCGTCAAGCTCCTTCAACCGGGCAAAGGGGGGCCAAATCGCTTCCATCGCGAGCATCATCAACGCTTCGGCCAAGTCCGAAAGCGCCCGCCAGACCGTCTCCTGGTCCCACAGCTCCGCTAAATCCGCAACGACGATCGGCAGAATCGTGCTTTGCCGAAGGTAACGCAACCGGTCGAGCGCATGCGCCTGCCCCTCTGCGGCGGCCAGAAGCCGGCGTCCCTCTTTCAGCAGTCCTTCAACCGTCGGCGGCGCGCCAATCCCGCCGGGCTCCAGCACGAGGCTGGCGAGTTCGGGGTTTTGGATGAGCGCATCGGAAAGCGGCTGGCTGGCGCCAAGGAGCCCAAGCAGCATCGGCGACCGGGAAGGGAGGCTGGCGACGTGGGCGAGATGCAGGTCCGGGCTTCCGGTGGCCGCCGCCCATCGCTCCAGGTTCGTAAGCGCAAGATCGGGCGACGCGTTTTTCGCGAGGGCCTCGGCAAAGGCAATCGACAGGTCTATCCCCGCCGAGGCCGACAGCCGCTCAAGCCCCCGGGCGGCGGCGTCGGGATCGCGAAACATAACGCAAGTTTGACTGATCACGCCCAATCGAAGGATAAGGTTCGGTACCCTTGCGGCGATATGCGAACTCTGCTTTGCGCCACGGCGCTGTTATCGATCGCGCTCGTTGGCGCAGGCTGTAAGAAAGGCAACAGCCTCGAAGGCAAATGGACGGCCCAAGCCGGCGCCGTTCCGATTGACTTTGAATTCAAAGCCGACAACACCTTCACCCTTGGCGCGAAGGTGATGCAGTACACCCTCACCCAAACCGGTGACTACAAACTCGACGGCGGAAAGCTGACGATGACCCCGAAGGACATCAACGTTGTGGGGCTTCCGGCCGCCGCGCTTGCCCAGATCAAGGCCCAGTCCAAGCTGGGAACTTCGAAAACGGTCGATATCAAATTTGTCTCCGACGACGAAGCGTCCCTCTCCGGCGCCCCAACACCCGGCGGCGGAGACAATCAGTCCGTAACCCTCAAGCGCGTCAAGTCGTAAGCGGTACCCTTCGAAGGATGAAGGCTGTCCTTTGCACGTTGGCGTTGCTGCCACTCGCCCTGACCGGCGGGGGTTGCAAGAAGGCGCCTAGCCTGATCGGAAAATGGAGCGTCTCGGTCAAAGATATGACCGGGACGTTCGAGTTTCAGCCCGAGGACAAGATGGTCTTGTCCGTCAACACCCCCGGCGGGGTGATCAATCTTGTCGGCGAGTGCAAACTCAAAGGCGAGGAGGCCACCCTGACGTTCACAGACGTCAAGGTCCCGGGTCAGAGCGACGACCGTGTGGCGCTGATCAAAAACGCACTTAAAGCCGAACTGAACAAGCCGCAAGTCTTCCGGGTCATCTTCGTCTCGGAGGACGAAGTGTCGTTCACCGACAAGGCCAAGCCCGCCCCGCCTCCTCCCGCAACTCCTCCCGCAACAACGGAGGGAGAGGCCAAGGCGGACGACACCGTCAAACCACCACCACCCGTGCCTAAAGGCCCGGTACCGGCGGCCATGACCTTAAAGCGCCTAAAAGAAGCTTCCTGAGTAAGCTTGGGGACGATGGAATCGACCCTCGTTGTGTTTGACATTGGTGGCGTACTTATCCGCCTTCGCCACACTTGGGACGATATCCTAGCCCACCTTGGCGAAGCGCCCCTCAACCGTGAAAAGCCTTGGCGACAAGCCGATTACGAGCCACTCTCCAACTATCAAGACGGCTCTCTTCCCGAAGCCGCCTATCTCTCTCAAGTGGCCAGCGACCTCGGGCTGTCGACTGAGCGGGCACGGGATGCTCACAACGCGATGCTGGGCCTCGAGTACCCGGGTGTCGAAGAGCTTATTCGAGACCTAAAAGATTCGGGCGTACAGACGGCCTGCCTCTCAAACACCAACGACCTCCACTGGCGAAGCCTAAACGACCCCGCCCTCTATCCGGGGATCGGCAACCTCGCGCGCCGTTTCGCCTCGTTCGAGATCTTGGTCAATAAACCCCTCCCCGCCGCCTTCGACGCCGTTCGCTCCGCCTTCCCAGAAGTAACCCGGTGCATCCTCTTCGACGATCTTCCCAAGAATGTCGAAGGCGCCAAAGCCGCCGGCTGGGAAGCCTTCGAGATCGACCCCGACGGAGACCCACCCGCCCAAATGCGAACGATTCTAGTCGCCCGAGGCGTGCTCTAAGTCCGCCTTCGCGATTTCCTCAGAACCCTCGCCCCTCCGGGGGAGAGGGGCAGGGGAGAGGGGCGAGAAACGCTACAAAAACCTTCCCTCTTCCCTAGCCGCTACGCCAAACTCGCCCGAACGAACTCGACATCCTCGGCGCTAAACGGCCGACCCTCCGCGCCCAAGTTCACCCGAACTTGACGCTCGTTCCGGAAGCCCGGAATGACCGACGCCACCTGAGGGTGCGCTAGGAGATAGTTCAAAGCCACCGACGCCAGATCCTCGATCGAGTCGCCAAACCGCTCCTTCAACTTTCCAAGCTTCGGCTTCAACTTTCCAATCTCTTCGGCGGAAAACGCCGAAGAGCCCTGGCGATGATCGCCCGGCTCGAAGCTAGGAGGCTTTGACGGATCGTACTTATCCAAAAGCCTCGCCTGAGCCAGCGGACTGAAAGCGACGAAGGTCATGCCTTCCTTCTCCATCAACTCGCTCACCGGCGACCCGGCCCGAATAAACTGGTCGTCGAGGGCATGAGCCCAGCTTTGCAGCACCGCAGGACGAACGCGCGGCGTCACCCGAAGAAAGTCGTTCGACGAATAGGCCGACTGACCCTTGACCCGAACCTTCCCCTCTTCCACCAGCCGGTCCAACGTCTCCGCCGCATCGTCCAAATACATGTCCGAAGCCCCGAAGTCACCGTGGTGGAAGTAGTACACGTCGATCACATCGCGGCCTAAATTGATCAGCGACTGCTCGCACTGGTGCCGAATGTGCGCCGGTTCGTAAGCATGCGCCGCTGTGCCCGGGAAGTGGCCGACCTTGGTCGCGATCACGTAGTCCTCGGACTTCACTCCTAGCGTGTCGAAGGCCCGCCTCAACATCCGTTCCGCGCGGCCGTTTCCGTACACGTCGGCATTGTCGAAGTGATTGACTCCGGCATCCAGTCCCGCCTTGATGGCCTGCACGATCTCCGCCTCGTTGACATTCGCCCAACCATTGGCGTTGCCATTCACCCAGTTCAGACCACCCATAGTCCAGCAGCCGAGGCCGATCTCCGAAACCTTGACGCCGGAGCGTCCCAGTTCGCGCATGTTCACGGACGTTAGTTTGGACGAGAACCAGCCTTTAGGGCCGACATTTTAATGATTTATTTGTCGAACAAGCGATTGTTCACATATGATCTGTTCAGGTGCGATGGAGCATTTGAAGGAAACCTGGGACGACCGTCGGGCTCCGACGCTCAAAGATGTGGCGCGGGCCGTGGGGATTAGTGAAGCTACTGCCTCAGTGGTGCTGAACGGCGCCAAGTCAGGCACTCGGGTCTCTGCTGCCCGCCGCCAGGCGGTCATCGAGGCGGCAGTTCGAATCGGCTATCGGCCAAACTCCGTCGCGCGGGCGCTTCAAGCAGGTCGCAATCACCGGATCGGAATCTATTCCGGCCGTTCCGAGCTTGACGCCCGCAACCTCTTCTTTGCCGAACTGCTCGGAGGCATGTGCGATGCTGCGAGGGCACTCGGTTCCAATGTCGTTCTTCACACCTCGGGTGACGATCCAGGGCAGCTCCTGGAGCTCGTCTCCAGCGCCGCGCTCGACGGCCTCCTCGTTCACGCCGCTCAAGACGACCCGATCGTGCCGCTTTTGGGCGAACTCCGGGCACCGGCGATCGCCATCGCCGACCAAGTGGCGGGCCTACATTCGGTGGGCGTCGACGACGCGATGGGCGGGGTGCTTCAGGCCGAACACCTCGCGCAGAAAGGACACCGCCACGTGCTTTATAAGCAGAACCGATATCTCGCCCAGTCTGCGCTGGACCGCATGGAGACATTTCTCCAGACCGCCAAGCGCCTCGGAATGCGGGTCTCCGTGCGGTATGAGGAAAGCTTCGAGGAGTCATTCGACGCCTCCGATGTCGCGCTTGTCCGAAACGGCGAAGGACGCGCCACGGCGGTGGTCGGCTGGCATGACCGCGCCGCTGAACAAGCGTGTATCCGCCTTCGAGAAGAAGGCATCGCCATTCCGGGCGATGTCGCGGTGATCGGCTTCGACGGATTCCGAAGCTACTATTCCCCCCTTTTTAGCCTCACCACCGTCCGCGCCCCCTGGTATCAGGTGGGCCAGATCGCGACCGAGCACCTTGCCCGGTTGACGCGCGGCGAGGCGGTTACGCTTTTGACAACCCTTCCCGTGGAGCTTATCCCCGGAGATACAACCTAGAAACGACGCATCCTATGAAGAAAACTGCAATGGAACCTTAAGCATTCACCCTATCGAATTGCTTGCCGTGATCGCGATCATCGTGATCCACCCAACGCTTGTCAAGCAACAAATCCCCTCCTCAAGAGGCGCGGTATTTGTCGTCTAAAACTGTCTCTTATTGCCTTCCTTTGCGGCCAGCCCAATATTGGGCTGGCCGCTCTTTTGTCTATGAATAATGGCTAATTCATGCCCTGAACAAGCACTTGTTGCCATAAAATAGGATTGGGTTGCAATGTCGCAGGCGTATCAGCATCGGATGAATCATCCTGGTTCCGATTGGGGATCTATCGATTGGCTAGGCGAAACTGCCTGCCACGCACGGCCCGCGTCGCACCTCAGCCGGTTCCCTCGGCACCGGCCCTCTGCCCACGCTTCCGATCGAGCACTAGCTCCGGAGCCACAACCGCTAGAACGTATCCAACGAAGGTTACATAGCCATGTCACGAAAAGCATTCACGCTTATTGAACTCCTCGTCGTGATCGCCATCATCGCGATCCTTGCCGCCATCCTCTTCCCGGTCTTCGCCCAAGCGAAGCGGGCGGCGAAGGCCACCGGCGACCTCTCCAACATCAAGCAGATCGGCACCGCGATGCAGATCTACGTCACCGACGCGGATGATCGGTTCGCGTACGGCATCCCCGAGAGCTGGTCGGGAGCCCCCTCCTGGGGAAGCGCATCCCTGAGCTGGACCCTCAACCTCCAGCCCTACTCCAAGTCGCTACCGATGTTCCGCAGCCCATTGGAAACCAACAACAACTACGGAAGCTGGGGCGATTGGATGGGCATCGCCGTGTCCTATGGCGCGAACGGGTTTACCGCGCCCAACGCGGCCGCGGCGAAGAATTTCATCGGCGTCTCGCCCTCTTCCTGGCAGGGCCGGTGCTTTAAAGACTCGTTCACCGACGTGCAGGACTGCACCCTTCGCGGCATCATGGCCCCTTACGCCCAAGTTCACGGAGAGGGCGGCGGCGGCGAGCTCGACGTGGCGGCCCTGACGGTGACGCAGGTAACCAACCCCGCCGATACCGTCGCCTTCGCGACAAAGTTTAACGGCGATGCCCTGAAGTACAGCGGCGGCGCAACCGGGAACGTGACCCAGTTCGAGTGCGGCGGCATCTTCGAGGGCGTTCCGGCCACCGACGGATCAGCGGTTTACGACATCGACTGGTGCGGTGGCGCCCAACTTCCGAACGGGCTTCGCGCGATCGACAAGAATACGCCCCAGGGCCGCTTCGGCGCGGTTAGTCAGGTGAAGGACGGCATCTCGAACTTCTCGATGACCGATTCTCACGCCAAGGCCCTGCCTATCGCCGCCACCAACCCGAACCCGGATACGGATCCCGGCAAGAACAAGTGGGACGCGCTGCGTCCGTGACCGCGATGAAAACTCGATCCTTTTGGCTCGTTGCCGTCGCCGCATTCCTTACGGGGTGCGGCAGCAGCGGTGACATCACGCAGGCTGATATCGACCGGGCGAAGTCCGCCAAGTTCGACGCTGCCGCTCAAGCGAAGGTGGCCGCCGGGATGACTGCGGGCGGACAAGCTAAGAAGGCGCAGGAAGCGGCCTGGGCCGCTAAAAAGGACCCGGCCGAGATCGCCCGGATCAACGCCGAACGCGCCGCCATGGGCCGGCCTCCCCTCGGAGGTTAGCCCCTTCAGGGAGCGCGGAAGTCCGTGCTCCCTGAATAGATTTAAGTAGACGAAAATCTACTATAATGTTTTCATGTCCCAGCCATCTCTCTTCGGGGAGGAGCTTCCCGACCAGTTCGGCCGGATGGAGGTTCGGCACATCACCGCCAAGACGATCCTCACCCCGGCGACCGGACGGCTGGGAGACGCGTACGACTTCAGCCTGAACCCGTACGTCGGCTGCGGATTCTCCTGCAGCTACTGCTTCGCCACCTTCTTCGTCCCGGACGAAGACCGCGCCGCCGCCTGGGGAACTTGGGTCGATGTGAAAGCAAACGCCCTCGCCCTGATGCGACGGACCCCGGGCATCTGCGGCGCCAAGATCTTCATGGGCTCGGTTACCGACTCCTACCAGCCCATCGAACGAAGAACCGGCCTTTCCCGTTCGCTCCTCGAGTTCATGGCCACGCTCAAACCGCAACCACGAATTGTCATTCAGACCCGCTCCGATCTCCCCCTCCGCGATGCGGAAATCCTCCGGCGATTCAAACATTTGCGGGTCAACGTGAGCCTCACCACGGACGACGACTCCGTCCGAAAGAAATTCGAACCCTCCTGCCTCAGCGTCGAACGAAGACTGGAAGGACTGCGAAAAATGAAAGCGGCGGGACTACGCACCGCCGTCTGCCTCTGCCCACTGCTGCCGGTCAACGAGCCCGAGCGATTTGCCCAAACCCTGGTTGACCTAAAAGCCGATTTCTACGCCGTTTCCACTTTCCACGAAACCCACGGTCGTTTCGCCGCCGGCACCCGCCCCCTCGCCCTCCAACTGGCCGACGAGCACGGTTGGACGCCCGACGCCTACAAAGAAACCGTTCGCCGCATGAGCCGCATTCTCCCCTTCGGCGGCGCCTTTCGGCCCGAATAAACACAAAAAAACCCCTCTCTCCTCCGGGGGAGAGGGGCAGGGGGTAAGGGGCGGCAACCTTACGAACTCAAGGTTTGTTACGCCTCCGTCTTCGGCTCGAGACCTTTGATCTCGATTTTCCGGCTCTGAGGCTTCACTTCTTCAAGCTTCGGAATACGAACGACCACGTTTCCGTGCTCGACGCTGGCCTCCAGCGCCTCTAGGTTCAAGTTCTTCGGGAGTCGAAGCGAGCGCGTGAACGAGCCATAGCGATGCTCGCGGTGATAGACCTTGGCGTCTTCCGTCTGCCAATCCGCCTTGATCTCGCCCTTGATGGTGAGGACGTTGCCGTCGAGGTTGATTTCGACATCTTCCGGGCGAAGCCCCGGGAGCCCGGCGCGGACAAAGAGAGCGTCCGACTGCTCGACTAGGTCGATCGGCAAAGTGTTGCCCGGGTTAGCGCTGCGGTTCCAAAGCGTGTCGAAAGCGCGTTCGATATCGGCGAAGGGGTCTCTGCGGTTCAGGTGATTCATCTCTCTTAATTCTCGTTTGATGGCGGCAAGCCGCCTAAACCATCCTACGTATATGATCCCCAAATTATCACACGTCTTTAGTCCATAAGACTCATATTTTATGCGACGACGAATTGATGCTGTTCGCCGGTAAAGTCACCCCATGCTGGTATCTCCGCTGCTCGGCTCGGAAATTGGAGCCCCGGACGGTTTCGTGATCGCCGAATGGACCGACCCGGGCTGCCCGCCTGAAGGGCCGATGCCGGTCGCACCTTTGCATCTCCACCGGGGGTGCGACGAAGCTTGGGTAGTGCTGGAGGGCACGCTCGTAGTTCAGAACGGGGAGGAGGAACTCACCGTCCCCGCGGGCGGCGCCGCCTACGTGAGGCGAGGCACTCCCCACACCTTCTGGAACCCCGTGCCGGAGCCTTGCCGCTATCTGCTGGTGATCACCGCCAAGACACGCGCTCTCATCGATGCCATCCACTCTACCGAAGACCGAAGCCTCTCCAGCATGAAGGCGCTGTTCGAGTCGTACGACGCCGAACTACTCATTTAGAGGGCTCGTTTTGGCGCGATGCACTTGTGCCTGCACGAGCGGTGTAAGAAACCGCCCCACCTCGCGCCGCAATCCAACGGGGTCCCTATTCCCTATTCCTTCCCTTAACCCTTTTCCGACTCAGCGCCACCAGACCAACCGCCATCGCCGCCCAAGTGGCCGGTTCCGGGACCGCCGCCGGCGTCGCAAAGTTCATGAATAGAAGGTCGACCTGCTGCGAATTGGGAGCGAGGCTGCTGTTGGTGAGCTGGATCTGCAGCTTAGAAACCCCGACCAGCCCGTCGATCAGCATTATCCCGCCCTGACCGAGTTCGTTGCTAGCGCCGGGGTCGTTGACGAAAAACTTGGAGCTAAAGCCGGCGGCAGATCGGCTTGACAGGCTCGTAGAGAAATAGCCCGAGCTGCCGGGGGCTGTGGACGGAAATTCGGTGAGTACCGACCATGTATTCACGTCGATCGGGTTGTTGCTCGCGTCCCAGGCGGAGATCGTGTATTCGTAATAGTTGTGGATGTTGCCGAGGGTCATCCGCCCGCCGGCGCCCCAGGCATAGCCTGAAGAAAAGTTAAAGCTGGCCGTGCCGTTCAGCCCGTTAAGGCCGTGGATCTGAAAGGCGTCGGTGAAGACGAGGCCTGTCTGGATAGCGTTTGGCATGCCCCAAGTTCCGGGCGAAGATGCGAACTGAGAAAGGCCACTGAAACCGGAAATCGTGCCGGCGGCGCTGGTGTTGGTAAAGGAGAAACCGGTGCCGACGAACGCGGAAGTCCAGTCGTGCCAGTTGTAGGCGGCTTGGGCGGAGGTGGTGGCGACAACGGCGGCGGCGATGGCCGCCGACCTTGCAAGAAATCCTAGATTCATCATCGAAATCCCAAACGCCCTTGCCTTGGATCGGGCTTTGTCCCGATCCAAGGCTAAGGCAAAGTCACAGACTTTTCCGCTTGCCGCATGTTCGACAAGGTGCGTTTAGGTGGCGGTTTCCCGCAATAAAATGAGTAGCGGCGACGTCCTCACGGCTTCGGAGGCTTGCTGCCCGCCTTCATCTGCTTCTCGAACATATCAAGCATCGTTTGGCCCATCGCATCGACCTTCTTCGGGTCGGCGTCCGCGGCTACAAACCAGCGCTTTTCGCCGAGGCGATACCCGTATTTCGAAACCAAGGTGCCTTCGACGTCATTCAAATGCATCGCGCCATAAAAGACGCCGATCGATTTCGGGGGCTTAGAGGAAGTGAACGAGGCGTCCAGCGCCTCGATAATCGCTTTGTTGCGGGCGGTGAGGATGATCTTCTCGGTTGCCGGATTGATCATCCCGGCCGCGGCGCCGCTCGCCACCGATCTCACGATGAGGATCTTGATCGCCTCTTTCATCCCTGGCGAAGCGCTCCCCAAAATCACGCCCAACTGTTTCGCCGTCGGAGAATTGGGGTCAAGAATGGACTTGATGCCATCGAATTGGGTTGGCTTGCCACCGCTCCCCGCCTTGTTCATCGCGTCCAGCTCCTCCCAAGTGAGGTCGACATTCTTCCAACCGTCGTGGTTGTACTTAATGTCGTTCATCTGGAAATCCAGCCCAATCGCATCGCTCAGGATCTCGTAGACCGGCTTGCCCGCGGCCACCCCCGGGGTCGGAGCCGCCGGTTTCGGACCGCCACGGACCCCCTCGAAGAACACCGCCTCCTGAGAATCGAGGACCTTCTGCAGGGAAGCGTAATACGACTTGGCCCCAACATGGATCGCCCCGATCAGCCAGATATCCGGCTTACCATCCGCCTTCAACTCCTGGGCCGAAGTCTGAACTTCAAACGTACCGTCCGGCCTGGTGACCGACTGCACGTAGCCCGACGCCACTTTCGCGGGAGGCGCGACGGCCTGGAAAAGAGCGAGGGTGACAATCAGAGGGGTGAGCATAGCGTTGTTCAGGATTCTACGCCGATCCCCCGCGTTCCGAGAGGCTTTTGGCGGAACTGTGATTCTATTGGCAGGACCAGCAACCCTAATGCCTCCGCCTTTTGCTTCCGCGGGAAGGAGGTCTGGCACAAACGGCATGGCAGCCCAAGGAGGGGCGGTAAACTGTTGGTTCCCCCCTCGGGCCCTCTATGGACCAGTCGCACATTCGTAATTTCTGCATCATTGCGCACATCGACCACGGCAAGTCGACGCTCGCCGATCGATTGATCGAGCGATGCGGAGCCATCCGAGGGACGGCGCAGGAGCAGATGCTGGACTCGATGGATATCGAGCGCGAACGAGGCATCACCATTAAGATGGCGGCCGTGCGGCTTCTGTACACCGCCCGGAACGGCCAGGAGTATCAGCTCAACCTGATCGACACCCCCGGACACGTCGACTTCACGTATGAAGTCTCGCGCGCACTGGCGGCCTGCGAGGGAGCCCTGCTGGTAGTGGACGCGAGCCAGGGCGTGGAAGCCCAAACGATTGCCAACGCCTCCATGGCGATGAACCAGAACCTCGAGATTGTTCCGGTCATCAACAAGATCGACCTTCCGCACGCCGACATCGAACGGGCCCGCGAGGAGATCGAAAGCGCCGTCGCCATCGACGCGACGGACGCCATCCCCTGCTCCGCCAAATCCGGGATCGGGATCGACGAGATTCTGGAGGCGATCGTCCATCGTATCCCCGCCCCCGCGGGCGACCCGAACGCCCCGCTCCGCGCCCTGATCTACGACTCCCACTTCGACGCCTACCAAGGCGCGGTCGCCTACTTGCGAGTCAAAGACGGCCACATCAAGAAGGGCGAAACGATCCAGATGATGGCGACGGGCAACAAGTTCCCCGTCGATTCAACCGGCCACTTTAGCCCCGCCCTCACCGTTGACTTCGGCCTGGAGTGTGGCGAGGTCGGCTTCCTTACCGCCGCAATGAAGTCGATCGGCGATGCCCGCGTCGGCGATACGGTGACCAACGCCGTCAAGCCGGCGGAAGAGGCCCTGGCGGGCTACCGAAAGGCCCTCTCGATGGTTTTCTGCGGCCTCTACCCGTCGGATGGCGATCAATACGTCGCCCTCCGGGACGCCATCGACAAGCTTCGTCTGAACGACGCATCCCTCGACTTCGAGCCGGAGACCTCGGCCGCTCTCGGCTTCGGTTTCCGCTGCGGCTTCCTCGGCCTCCTCCACATGGAGATCGCCCGCGAGCGACTGGAGCGAGAATTCAACCTCGACCTGATCCTCACCGCCCCGTCCGTCGATTACCGGCTGACGATGAAAAACGAGGAGATCATCCACATCTCCAACCCAGCAGAGTGGCCCGACGCGAACACCATTCTCGGCACCGAAGAGCCGATGGTCGACGCCACAATTATGGTGCCCAACGAGTACGTCGGTGCCGTCATGACCCTCTGCCAGGAGCGGCGCGGAATCTACAAGCGCACCGATTATCCAACCCCGCAGCGAGTAATTCTCTATTACAAGCTGCCATTGGGTGAAATTCTCTTAGACTTCTTCGATAAATTGAAGTCCAGCACCCGCGGCTACGCTTCTTTCGACTATGACCTCGCCGACTACGAGACGGCAAACCTGGTCAAAGTCGACATCATGCTCAACGGCGACCCGGTCGACGCACTGTCGTTCATCGTCCACAAAGACTTCTCCTACAACCGTGGGAAAGCGATGGTCGAGCGACTCCGAGAAGTCGTCCCCCGCCAACAGTTCGAAGTCCGCGTCCAAGCGGCCATCGGAGCCAAGGTCATCGCCGCCGACTCCATCAAACCGTTCCGCAAGAACGTCATCGCCAAGTGCTACGGTGGCGACATCACGCGAAAGCGAAAGCTCCTCGAAAAGCAGAAGGAAGGCAAGAAGCGCATGAAACAGATCGGCTCGATCGAACTCCCGCAGGAAGCATTCCTGAGCGTGTTGAAGGTCGCGGAGTAGCCTGGGGAGCGCGGGCTTCAGCCCGCCCCGCGCGATAAGCGCGCTGAACTACTTCAGCTTCACCAGTTGGAACTGTGAACCCGCCACCACAACGTCGCCTAGCGAAGTCGCCTGAAGCGTCGGCAGCCCCTCGATGGTCGGGACCACCGCGTAGGTAAGACCCCACTGGGAGATAAAACCCCGGCGCTCATCGTCCGTCATCGGGGACAGCCCCTGTAGGGGACTGGCAAGCAGGAAACGGTAGCTGTCGCGGGTACGACCGCCGTAGTTGGGGGTTTCACTCCAGTGCCCAGCAAACGTGTAGGCCCCGGCCAGACCCGACAAGAACGGAGCCGCATCAGGCACCAACGGCGTTTCAAACGAATCCGGAATCGCATGGCCCGAAGAATCCACCGAAGGATTCGAGGCGCCCGGCCAAGCGATCACGACGTTCCGCCCCGGTTGATTCGAGAGGAAGTTGATGATCCGCTGAAGATCCGGACTTAAGTAAATCGGGTGCCGGGTCGTTGAGCTAACTTTCATGCCGACGTACTCGATCTCCCGGAACGTCCAACGCACCGCCGAACCGCCGAGGATCAAAAGCCCAAGCGTCGTGACCAAGTTCCGCGCGCTCCGCTCCTTGCTCTGGAGAATGTCGTCCAGCGCCACCGCCGCCAAAAGCGCCCACGGAATCGCCAGTCCCATCGTCAGCTTCCGCTGGAAGAGACCCGGGAAATAGATCGCCACCGTCCCGATCAACGCCCACGCAACGATGAGATTCCGCGCCGGCGACCGAACCGCCATCAGCGCCGTCGCCGCAACCGCCGCCACAAACGCCGCCGCCCAGCCCAGCGGCGAAAGGAAATAACCGCCCTGGTGACCGCCAGAAAGCGCGGCCAAGGCCACGATCAGAAGCACCGCGATCGCGAGACCGGCCAGGTGACGCGGGCGATCCTTTTCGTGCTGCGCGGAGTGGCGGTAAAGGCCAACTAACCCGAGCGCCATCGGAGGAAGATAACCCAGCAGCACCTGGCGGAAGTTCGGCGTAAAGGTCTCGGTGGCCGCGCGGGCTCGAAACACTTCGTCCGCGCCCAGCACGTGGAGGAACCAAAGCGACGCCGGTAATGCCCCGAGGACAATAATGACGCAGCGCACCACCCACGGAACCGTAGCCTGCCGCGCAACGAGCGAAGCGGCCAGGAAGCCGATCAGTACGAGGCCCACCAAGAGAGCGTCGTAGCTGTGGATGTTCATCAGAACGCCCATCGCCAAAGCCCCCTGAAGAATCGCCTTCTTCCCTTCCCGCCGCGCTCGAAGAACACAGAGGAACACGGACAGGATAAGGCATAAGCTCACCATGAACAGCCCGTTCGTGAGCATCGAGGGGATCACGAAGCCTTCGGGCTGCCAGATATCGGTCGGACCTTCCACCCCAAACCGGTGCCAGAAGTTCGGAAGGAAGCCGAGACCTCCTCCGACAATTGCCGCCGTAAGGGCCAGCTTGGTCCCATAAACCGTCGGTCGGAGCCGTCGAACCAGCCGGCTCAACAGAAGGACGAAAAGCCCGGTAAAGACCAGTCGGCCAATCGTCATGGCCGCAATCACTCCCGTCACCCGGGCGATCTGGCCAAGAAGGAAAAAGTAGAGGTGAAAGGTAAGGCCTGGCTGAGGATCGACCGCAAAACGATTGTCGAACGTGAGCGCCCCATGGGCCGCCTGCCAAGTCCACGCCGCGTAAACCATGTGGTCATCCACATTGGTCTGAAATCCCACGTACCGAGTCCCCGGCGGGGTCGCCAAAAAGGCATAGAGGGTTGGAAACGCCGCCAACGCCACGCACGCCAGCGCTAGAAGCAGCGCAAAGCGCCGCTCCATTCCTCGTCGAACGGGTGCAATAGGTGGCAGCAAGCGAATAAAAAACTAGTTGGGAACGGGAAGGCCCATCTGCTTATAGATGTCGACGATCATCTTCGAATTGTTGGCGGCTTCCCTGTTTTTAGGGTCGACCTTTAGCACTTCCCGGTATAAACGCAGGGCTCCCGGGTACTTAACCTTGGGAGAAAGTGAAGGTGCGGTCATCGTAGCCATCGCGTAACGGTCGCCGGCAACCACAAACGCCTGCTTGACCTTGGGATCTTTCGGCTTGGCGGAAAGGTTCTTCTTGGCGGCTTCGTAAGCCTTTCGGTAGACCGCAAGTTGCTTGTCTTCGGCTCCTTGGGCACCCGCAAATGCCGACAGGGCAAGGAACGCTACGAATATAACCGGCAAGCGCATGGCTCTATTATGCGAACCTCCGATGGCATCGCGCATGAACCGGTACTGAATTTCGGCTACTTTCGCCGTTTCGAGCGCGCATCAAAGGTAGCCAACGCCGCACGGGCTTCCGACTCCGGTACTCCCGTACGGCGTGCCATGCTTTGTGCCTCATAGTCGCCCGGATTGGTCCGAGCCGCCGCTCCCAATGCCGCGTCCGTTCGCTTGCCACGCCGGTAGAAAGTCGCCACCGCATCCAAAAGCTCTCGAGATCCCCGCTTCGCCGTCGTCTCTGGAACCGGAAGGCCAAAACGAATCCCCCGGGCCACGCCAAAAGCCGCCAAGACCGCCAGCGACTGCCACAACGCGCCCACCGCCCACGGCCCGATCGACTCGATCGGCCCCGGTGCTTCATCCTCTCCGTAACCTCCCGCGAGGAAGACCAGCCGATCGCCGGGCTTGGCGACCGTGGCGAAGGTAGAGAGCACCACGCTCGCATTGTCGAGCCGGCCAAGGAAACGGTTGGTGGCCAACGCCCCATCTTCAAGCCGAGCCATCCGGCCCTTGCCCACCTGACTCAGGAAAGTAATCGAATCTTCGTCGTAATACCAGCCCGTCGCGGAAGCCAACTCCCCATCAGGCTTTCCCGGAGTCGCCGGAGCCGCGCTGGTGTTGTCGATCTTCGCCTGCTTGCCCTGAGCGTCTTTCACCGGGATCGAATCACCCACCGGCTGAAGTTCGGACGGAATTCCTAGGACGATCCCGCGACCGCCGGACCGAACGTGACGCAAAGCCGCCTCGGGCGTCGTGTGATCGCCCATCACCGGCGCGATCACCACGTCATCCGGCCGTAACCGAGGGCGGGACGACTTATCGAACCCGACCCGATAGCCCTGCTTTGAAAGCGTGTCCGCAAGAATCGAGAGCCCACCCAAACCACGGTCATCGGGAGCGGGATGAACGTCCGCCCCCGGGGTCGAAAGCGCGATGAGCGCGTAAGACAGCGCCAACAGCCCGAGCAGCGTCGCCGCGATCCACCTCATTTAGCCGCCTCCCCCAACAACCGGACTAGGCCTTCGTACCAGCCTCGCATCGTGGCCACATCGGCTGCCGAAGAAGGAAGATGGCCGTACCAGCAACGATCGAATAGGCTCGTTGCGCCGCGCACGTCGGAGTCGAACGGCCGTTTAGGACTGGACTCGATCCGTCGAAGATGCTCCCAGTTGGTCTGGTTCGGATCGAAGCGCGCAACCCCCGCCTCATCGAATCGCATGAGCCCCGCCACATAGAGCCCGCGAACCGCTTCGCGGAAACGTCCTTGAGCGAGAAGCGTGTTCGCCTCCTCCAACCAAGCATCCGCCGTTCGAAGCGGCTCGTCCGGAGCGAGCGGCTTTGCGCGCCGCCGAAGCCCGGGCAACCGAACGTATCGCACCAGCAGATAGACGGCAAGCCCGCCCAATAGGGCTAAAACGCCCCACATGAAAATCGTCAGCCAAGGTCCCCCGTCCACCGAAGGTCCCCGATCGCTGCTGGTGTCGAATTTCGGCCAATGGAGACGGTCAAAAGCCTTGCCCAGCCAGTTGCTCGCGATCCGCTCATTCCCGGGCGTCGAGATCGCCGGCGGCTTCGCCACCGAGGCCCCTTCCATGCTCGCCCGAAGCCCAATGTAAGCCCGAACCGACGCTGGTCCGGCCTCGAGCGCCGTCTTCGCCTCCACATCGTCACCGGCCAACCCGCGGAGCGCATTCGTCACCTCCGCATCCGAACGGCTCCCCGATCTAGCCTCCAAGTCGGAGAAAGGGCCAGCAACAAGTGAAGCGGGGAGCAGAAATAGCACTACGACCAGGAGAAGCGGCAACCACCCCATTTCCCTCTTTCTTTTTTCCTCTTCCTTAGCCCTTCGCCAAAAGCTCGACATCGTAACCCTCCTTACGTACGCGGCGATCCGCATCCATGACGGCGACGGCCGTTCCCCAGAAAGGAAGCAGCGTCCAAGCAACGACAAAGGGAATGGCCAGCGAAAGCGCCTCGGCAAAAAGGCCGCCGCCGGGAGCGATCCGGGAAAACGGAACATAAGCCAATACCAATTCGAACCCTCCCCACTCAGCCAAAGCGGCGATGAGAATGACCCCGTAGACGCTCCAGACGGACCCGTAGCCGCCCGGAACCCGGTCGGCCCCGTTCATGAGCAACCGGCTCCGCCGGCAGGCCGCTCGGGGGCTGTCTCCGCGAAGGGTTGCCGCCGGAGCCAAAGCATAGGCGCCTGCCGCCCAGAGCGAGAAAATCCCGCCGAAGAAGAAAGCGAGTGACCCAATCAACGCGAAGACACCGGCCGAATCACTCGCGTCCGCCAAAACTCCGCCCAGCGCCATGAGGCCGAAGCCCGACAAGGGCACAGACCCGGCAATCAGAAATGCCCAGAGTCCCGCGCCGAGGGTACGAGGAAAAGCCCGGCGGACTGCCGCGCTGGCCCCCCTCTCGTCAAGTGGGCGACCCTCGCGATAAGGCGTCACCAAAGCGACGGCTTGGAGAGTTGCCTCGGAGACCCCAAAAACGAGGAGCGGACTGGCTACGAGAAGACCAACCGCCAAAACGAATCCGGACTCCGCCACCTGTGCCGCCGTGCTCCCCGGTGAAGTCGTGGTAAACAGCCGCGGTCCGAAAACCCGGGTCCAAAACAGAACGCTCGCCAACACGAAAACCGCCGGCACCGCACTTCGGCGCAAAAGCGCCGGGGCAAGCACGCGGTATGTTCTCAGTGCCTCGTCCAAGACCTCCGTTGAGCGCAGTGTTCGCAGCGCGGACACGTTGCCAGAGGTCCCATTCGAGTAACGGTCCAGAGTTTCCGGCGTCACTAGAATGGGTTTTACCGTAACCACCGCTATGACCACCATTTTCGCGCTTGCTGCGCTCGCCGCCCCCGCTCTGCAGAGCAACAAGATCGACGCCTACGTTCAACCGAATTTCCATGACGCCAGCTTCACCGCCAAGGTTCTGAAGAAGGATCAGCGCGAATTGGAAAAAATTAATGACGATTTCGGTCAGGCCTACCGGTTTGCCAATACGAACGTCCGAATGAAGGAGCCGTTCAAACTTCGCCTCGACGCGAGTGTGGAGGATACGACGGTCACGTACGTAATCAACGCCCCCCGCCAGCACTTCAAAATCCCCCGCGTCGGCATCAATAAGTCGACCGATCTCTCCAAGAGCCCCGGCCGCCGCCAGACGTCGTTGGACTTTGGCATCCTGACCCCCTCGCTCTTTACCGACCTGTTCGACGCCAAATTCGTCCGCGTAGACCGGGCGACCAACGACGTTGTCTTCGACCTGACCTATCAAGCGAAATTCAACGACAAGACCCGCTTCCGCGTCTGGATCGACCCGGACAAGAAGTACGTCACCAAGCGAGAGTGGTACCAGCGCAAAGGCCGGATGGTCGCGACCTTCATTTACGACACCCCGGTATCCGAGGGCGGCGCCACCATGCCTTCAAAACAGACGGTAAAGAACGGCGACGACGTCGTTGCCGGCATGACCAGCTATGTCGGTGTCCGAATCAATCAGGGACTCGCCGACGACATCTTCTCGTTCTGACGGGTCGTTAGGCCGTTTTCCTAGAGGGAGCGCCCCTAACGACCTACGCTTCCGCGCGTTCCGCGACGAGGCGTCCCCACCGGGCGGTGTCGAGTCGGGCCATCGTCACGATGTGCAAACCAATTCGATACCGGCCGGGAGTGTCGCCGTCTTCCCGGCAATTCGCCACGCTGACCGTGGCCGTGATTGGTCCCATCTCGCTGGGGAGAGTCATCGTGAGGTCTTCGCTAGGCGCGAACGCGTAATTGGCAACGATTCCTAGGCTTAAAGGCGAAACATCGAGGACTCGCATCGCGGCGTCTTGCCCGTTGCCCGAAATACGGCCGGACAAGCCAGTGGCGAAGATGCGGGGCGTTTCCTCACTCGGCGCGTAAGAGATCGAACCGCTCAGCGCGATCGCGACTTCGTGGCTCGCCTGGGCAAAGATCCGGCCCACAAAGCGCGCGACCGTTCCCTGCCCATAGCACTCGCCCGAGACCGGTTCGTTTTCCTCAAAGTCGATCGGGCTCCAAAGGCGGATCCGGGCCTCGTCGCGGGCGAGGTGGGAGACCCACCCGGCCACCCACTTATCAGAATTCCGGCGGTGAATCCTGACTCGCACATTGCGGAAAGTCTTGATGGCAGCTGACATGGCGAAAAAAGTCGGCGACTGCTCGAGAGGCAACGCCTAATATCGATATTCCATACTTCAGCCAAGGACTTGAGTACCAAGACCCTTTTTGGGTCGACTATTGCCACTTGGCGTTGATCCACGCCGTGAGAACGTGATCTTCCCAGCGTCCGTCGATCAGAAGGTAGTCGGGCGCCAACCCTTCCTTTAGGAATCCCAAGCTCTCCAGAAGCTTCCCGCTTCGCGCGTTTCGGGGCAGATAGGCGGCCTCGATCCGATGAAGCCGGTAGCGGGAGACCGATGCCGGAATTATTGCCTCCAGCGCCTCCCGCATGAGCCCTCTCCCCTGGCACCGCTCCGCCAAGCTGTAACCCAAAGTCGCTCGGAAGCCCGGGCTAGAAGAGATCGAGGTGAGGTTGGCCACCCCGGCCACCGAACCGCTCACCTCAAAAAGCACCAACCGCAAAGACCGGTTCTCCCGCCGCTCTGCGTCGATCAAAGGGATCGCTCGCTCCCATGCGCCCGGATCGGTATCTTCCGGCCGAAACCGGGGGTACCAGGGCTGCAGGAAGTCTCGGTTCTTCACGTAGTACTCGGCTAACCGGGCCCCATCGCCGCGACGAGGCGGGCGGATGGTGAGGCGTCCGGTCGTGAGCTCCATAAACCCATTATGAGCCGCCGACGGAAGCCCGTGCGGGTACAACCTTTGAACCCCATGAGCCCATATCATCGCGTCTATAACTTCTCTGCCGGCCCCGGAACCCTTCCGGTACCCGTTCTGGAGCAAGTGCGAGATGAGATGCTCAACCAAGGTGGCTCCGGCATGTCCGTGCTGGAGATGAGCCATCGGGGCGGCCCCTACGATCGAATTCATTCCGAAGCGAAGGAGGACCTGCGCGCGCTTCTCGGTATTCCCGAGGGCTACCAGATCCTGTTTCTTGCCGGCGGAGCCAGCCTTCAGTTCACGATGGTCGCCAAGTCCTTCGGAACCGGCTCCTACGTGGTGACCGGCGCCTGGGGCGAGAAGGCGGTCGAAACCGCCGCGATCGAAGGAGACGTACACGTGGCCTGGAAGGGCGACCGCTCGGTGCCCTCTCGCGGCGAATACGAAGTCCAGGGGGACTACGTCCATATCACCACGAACGAGACCATCGGCGGCGTCCAGTGGAAAGAAGATCCGATCTTCGATCTTCCCCTCGTCTGCGACATGTCCAGCGACATTCTCTCGCGCCGCGTATCCGTCGATCGATACTCCCTCATCTATGCCGGCGCCCAGAAAAACATGGGACCCGCCGGAGCGACCCTGGTCGTAGTCGCCGACGACTTCCTAAAGCGCATACCGAAGGGCTTGCCGCCAATGCTGGATTACGCCCTCCAAGCCAAGAACGATTCCCGCTACAACACCCCTCCCACCTTCTCCATCTACGTCTGCGGGCTGGTCTACAAGTACCTCCTGAAAAACGGAGGACTTGCCGAAGCGGAAGTTCGAAACCAGCGTAAGTCCGGCCTGATCTACGATGCGCTCGACGGCGCGAACCGCTTCTACAAGGGGCACGCGGAACCGAGCGCACGCTCCACGATGAACCTGGTTTTCACCCTTCCGAACCAAGAGCTGACCGACCTCTTTGTCACCCAAGCCACGGAAAATGGCTTCGACGGTCTCCGCGGCCACCGAAGCGTGGGCGGCATCCGCGCCAGCATCTATAACGCGTTTCCGGAAGAGGGCTGCGTCGCGCTGGCCGAGTTCATGCGCGACTTTGCCCAAAGGAACGGCTGATGGGTCAGTTCTCCTCGGCCGCCGCTCGCGGCGTCGAGGCGGTGCGGCATAACGCCAAGCCATTCCTGCTCGTTCAGGGTATCGCCGTGCTCCTGGCGGCCGGCTACTACCTGTTGCCCGGAGCCCCCGCTGCGATGGCCTCCGTCGCTCAGCTCAAACGTGATGGAGGCCTTCCCCTCTCCGCGCTGGCCACCGCCATCGCCGGCGCCATCTTCCCCGAGATCGCCCGCGTCGCCACCGGCCGCAAACGAACCGGCGGCTTGGAGATGGGCTTTCAGCTCCTCTTCTTTGGAACGATCGGCGTCCTCATCGACCTCACCTACCGGCTCATGGGACAGATCTTCGGGACCGATCCAAACGTCGCGACCGTCGCAAAGAAGGTCATCGCCGACCAGCTTATTTTCGCGCCTTTCGTCAGCATCCCCTTCTCCACCGCCGCGTTCGCCTGGAAAGACAGCGGATTTTCGATCGCCCGCACCGCCAACTCTTTCCGCGCCCACGGCGGATTCCTCGCCAAATGCCTCCCCACGCTGGTGACCTGCTGGGGCTTCTGGGCGCCGGTCCTCATCGCCGTCTACGCCATGCCCGGCGACCTACAATTCCCCCTGTTCCTCGCCGCCCAAACCGCCTGGAGCCTGTTGCTCCTCCATCTCAACGACCGGTGAGGCGATTTTGGGTTTTGAAGTTCTTAGAGAGCGTCGCATGACGTCCTAACACCTAACTCCCTAACTCCCTTCCCAGCGCCTCCATATCCAATTCCCTCTCCCACTTCGCCACCGCCAACGCTGCCACGCCGTTCCCTACCGTATTCGTCAGCGCCCTGCACTCGCTCATGAACCGGTCGACCGCAAACACCAACGGCAGCGCCGCCACCGGAATCGAGGGAATCGACCCAATCGTCGCCGCCAACACCACAAACCCAGAGCCCGTGACCCCGCTCGCCCCCTTTGAAGTCAGCATGGCCACCAAGAGCAGAGTCCCAATCTGAACCGCGGACAGAGGCGTGTTGGTGGCCTGGGCCAGGAACAGCGTCGCCAGGGTCATGTAGATGTTCGTGCCATCCAGGTTGAAGCTGTACCCGGTCGGGATCACCAGCCGAACGACGCTCGTGGAAGCGCCAAGCCGCTCCATCTTCGTCATAAGGTTGGCCAGCACCGACTCCGAAGAGCTGGTGCCGAGCACGATGAAAAGCTCTTCCCGGATATATCGAAGGAACCGATAAATCGAAAAGCCGACAAACCGCGCGACCAGGCCAAGCACCAAGACCACAAACAGAATCGCCGTGATGTAAAAAGTCGCCACCAAAGCGCCAAGCTGCTGGAGCGAGCCGAGTCCGAACTTGCCGACGGTGAAAGCCATCGCCCCGAAAGCGCCAATGGGCGCCAAACGGACGACGATCGCGACCACTGAGAAGAACAACTCAGCCGCCTTATCGAAGCCCGCCACGAGCGGCTTACCGCGTTCGCCCAGTCGAACGATGGCAAAGCCAACGAGCACGGCCAAGAGTACGACCTGAACCATGTCCCCACCGGAAAAGGCGCCAACGAACGATTCCGGGATCAGCCCCAAAAGATGCTTGGCGAAGGTTTCGTCCTGAGCCTTCTTAACGAATTCGGCGGTCTGCGATGGATCCAGCTTGGTCAGGTCCGCATTGAAGCCGTGCCCCGGCGCGATCACGAGCCCAACCAGCAGTCCGATCGCCAAGGCGAGGGTAGAGACGACCTCGAAGTAGATCAACGCCTTCCCGCCCACACGGCCAAAACGTCGCAGATCGCTCATATGCGCGATGCCGCCAGCAACCGTCAGAAACACCACCGGGGCGACCACGGTTTTGATGAGCCGCACGAAGCCGTCTCCAAGAGGCTTTAAACTCTGGGCGAAGCCGGGCCAAAAGTAGCCCACCAGAACGCCCAGGGCGATCGCGAGCAGGACTTGGACGTAAAGGTGCCTCAGCGCACGCATCGTAGGCGAGTATAGAGGAAAAGCGGCGTTACGCCGCTTTTCCTACTTTGCCGAACGCTTTCGTTTGCGAAGCAGAATGAGCCCTAAACCCAGTGACAAGATCGGGGCCGGCTCCGGAACGGCCGCAACCGCGCCCCCAGAACCTCCGGCGATCGAATCGAAACCGTCGCTACGGCGAGAGCCCGAACCAGATGCTGCTCCGTACTTGCCGCGTGTCGCGGTGAGCCAATTCTGAAGCGCCGAGTTGGTCAGGTCGATGGCGCCGCTCCCAAAATACGCTTTCGAGGAGAAGCCGTAATCAGGCTTAGTCGTGTTCGTAGAAAGGGTAAACGCGGAGATACCGACCAGCTGGCCCCCGACAAACCATCCGCCGCCCGAGTCACCGCCGGCGAGAACCGATTCGCCCGCTCCTTCGAGCATGGAGACCAAGCTTGGACCTGGATCGTACGTCGATTTTGAATTGATGATGTTGTTGGCCGCGCGGCGAGTGCCGTTTCCGCCATTGACCGTATATCCGGTCCCAGCCGCGTTCACAACGCCCGTAGCTCCGTAACCGACCATGGTTACCGTGGCCTTCGTACTTACGGTTTTGGCAATCTGGTACCAACCGGGCAAGGTATCCGAAACCTGTACGACGCGGAGATCGACCGGCTTCTTGTTAAAAGACGGCGCCATCTCGGTCGACGTCATGTGGTAGGTCTGGTTGCCCAGTAAGAAGTTCCCCGCGGTGACGTGCCCTGCGGTCAAAATCAGGTGCGGTCCGATCGCCACGGCCGAGCAGCCGCTCATCTTTCCGACAAATGACCAAGTCGAATCTGCTCCCAAAGGAACCGTTTTTGACGAGGTCCCTACTATCGCATGAGCAGCGGCTGACGCAAAACCGCAAAGGGTCAAAGTAACCAAAGTCCTCATTTTGAGTTCCTTGACCACTATAGGAGAGGCGTGTTAAATCCCCAAGAGATACGTGAAATCTTGCGCTTATTGAGCCAATTTCGGGATAGCAGCGAACATCACACGATTCATGATTCGTTTAGCTACCCCAACTTTTGTCTACAGAACGGAACGAGACCGCTCGCGATTCTCTACCATCGGTCCTAGTCTCGCCTTTACCTTCGGCCCGTCGAGCCGCACGTCCTTCTCGCCCCCGTCCGGTGCTTCAAACAGAACCTCTTCCAGAAGCCGCTCCAACATGGTGTGCAAACGGCGAGCACCGATGTTCTCGGTGCGAAGGTTGACCTCCGTAGCAAGGCGTGCGATCTCGGCAATCCCATCGTCCGTAATCGAAAGCGCTACGCCATCGACCGCCAGCAGTTTGGTGTACTGCTTCACCAGCGCGTTTCGGGGTTCGGTGAGGATTCGGCGGAAGTCGCCCTCGGCCAAAGGCTCCAGTTCGACGCGGATGGGCATACGGCCCTGAAGCTCGGGAATCAGGTCGCTTGGCTTGCTAATATGGAACGCCCCGGCCGCGATAAACAGGATGTGGTCGGTCTTCACCGGCCCAAACTTGGTCTGCACCGTGCTGCCCTCGATGATAGGCAGGAGATCGCGCTGGACTCCTTCCCGGGACACGTCTGGCCCGGCCCCTCCCGCGCGGCCCGCCACCTTGTCGATCTCGTCGAGAAACACGATGCCGGTCTGCTCGCAACGTTCGACCGCTTCCCGATGGAGACTGCCCTTATCCAAAAGATCCTTCGCTGACTCTTCGACAAGCGCCACTCGGGCCTCACCGACGGTCGCCCGTCGGCTCACCCTCCGGGACTGGCCAAAAGCCCCGCCCAACGCGTTGGAGTCGATGCCCATCTCCTCCATGCCGCCCGGCGTGAACACTTGGAGGAAGGACGGGGCGGCTTCGTCGCTGTCGAACGAAACTTCACGATTCTCAAACTCGCCCGCCCGAAGCCGCGCGCGAATGGTCTCCCGCTTTTCTTCTCGCGCCTTCGCTTCCTCTCCGGTCGACTCGTCGAAGTAGTACGGGAAC
>FTBF01000214.1_pt1 | contig 45195 bp, 42 predicted proteins | sample 1639301 | NCBI WGS metagenome assembly FTBF01 (sample SAMEA3914864, study PRJEB12502) | metagenome | biome: forest; material: soil | place: USA | collected 2012-03-12 | depth 0.3 m
GTTAGGCGTTAGGCGTTAGGCGTTAGGCGTTAGGCGTTAGGCGTTAGGCGTTAGGCGTTAGGCGTTAGGCGTTAGGCGTTAACTCCAGAGGAAGGGTAGCCCATCCCTTGATGCTTCGTGCCTAATGCTCAACGCTTAACCCCCGAAGTATCCTCTTACCAATGGTGTCCGCTTGAAGACTTGGCCGCTCGGAGTTGCCGCTGCGGGGGCGGCGGGGTTGGCGGTCGTCGCGCGGGGCATGCTGCATGGAGTTGAAGACCTGCGGCTCGAGGCGCGGACCCTTCGGCTTCCGGGTTGGCCGGAGCGGCTTCGGGGCTACCGGGTGGCCGTCCTGGCTGACCTTCACCTTGGCGGCGAATGGTCCGTTCGACGCGCCGAACGAGCAGTTGCCATGGCCCTCGATGCCTCTCCGGACTTCGTCGCCCTCGTTGGCGACTACGTCAACGTCTGGCAGCCAGACAGTGCCAAATGGATTGGCGACACGCTGGAGCCTCTCCTTCTCATGAACGGAGCCGTTGCCGCCGTGCCAGGCAATCACGATTACCAACTCGGCGTTCCTTCCCTGTTCGCTCCCATTTTCGACGAGTTGAACATCCGGCTCCTCCGCAACGAAAACTGGCGGCACGAAGGGATCGACTGGGTTGGCGTTGACTCCGTCATCGAAGGGGTGGACGATCCGAAGAAGGCCATGCAGGGCGTCGAGGGTCCGGCGATCTGTCTTTGGCATGAGCCCGACGCCGTCGCCGATCTTCCGAAGGGCTGCTCGCTCATGCTGAGCGGCCATGCCCACGGCGGCCAGGGCCGCCTTTTTGGCCGCTTCAAACCGGTCAAGACTAAGATGGGACGGCTCTACGTCGAAGGCTTTTTCCCGGACGCGCCGACGCCGCTCTACGTCAGCCGTGGCGTCGGGACCACGCTCTTCCCTCTCCGTATCGACGTCCCGCCTGAGGTTTCCCTCCTGACTCTTCTCCCGGCTTAGACCCACATGTTTGCTTCCGGACTCTCCGAGATTGTGCTCATCGTGGCCGACGTCCGTCGTGCCCACGATTTCTACCGCGATGTCGTAGGGTTGGCTCCGGCCAGCGACTTGGACGATGATTGGGCCTGGTTTTGGACCGGAGCGGTAGAAGGCTCGGCGCGGCTCGCGCTGCACCGAGGAACGCTCCTCTTCGAAGAACATTCCCCCTTGCCTCCCGGACGCCGATTCGGCCCGCTTCACTATGCCTTTCAGGTCGATCGTGAGAAGCTGCCAGCTGCCGTCAAACATGTTCAAGATCGTGGGATCGCGGTTTACGGACCTATCCGGCAAGGGTGGATGCAGGCCGATTCGTTTTACTTCTACGACCTTGACGGGAATCTGCTGGAATGGTGGTCCCCAGATCCTATACGATAATTATTTAAAATAGCAGCTAAACGGCGCTTTGTTTCTCGAGATTTCCCGAGAGACGTACGAGATAGAACCCGGGCCGTCCGACCGAGCCCAATAGGGGGCCCTCTGGACCCTACTCGAACAGCGTCCCCGGGTAACGTCGGCGCAATGGCAAAGAGGCTAGTCTGTTCGGCGCCGAACGGGATCGGGTGGCTGGAGGTACCGGACCGCGATCCCGGGGAGAATGAGACGGTGGTCTTCCCCAGTTACGGGGTGGAGAAGCACGGCACGATGGCCGCGTTTGTCAAAGGCTACGCCAACGACCGCGGCCGGTGGGATTCTCAGGCAAGGGTTCACCTGCCGGAAGGAGTGCTTTGGAACTACCCCGTGCCCTTGGGAAACATGCAGTTCGGTACCACCGATTCCGGTGAGCGTGTCGCCTGGTGGGGAGCATTCCAGGATCGGGCGGTCGTCGCGAATGCTTCCCTAAGGTGTCTGGGAGAAGTGGACTGGCGAGACGCGGCGATGCAGGATCCCGGTGAGTTTGCTCTCGGCGCGCTTCGCGACGGCAACGTTCGGATTGGCGACGATGTGGCGGTATTCGGCCTCGGGGCGATCGGCCTGGCCGCGGTTCAACTCGCCCGCGCGGCGGGAGCCGCCCGAGTCTTTGCTCTCGATCCCATCCCGTCTCGCCGCGCGGTTGCCGAAAGCTTCGGTGCAATCGCCATCGATGCGTCAGACCAGGGCATGGCCATCCGCGAAGCGACCGAGATGCGTGGAGTGGACGTGGCTATCGACTTCTCCGGCTCCTGGAGGGCCCTACAGGCGGCTTTCCGGGGCGTCGGCTACGGCGGGACTATCGCTTACGGGGCCTTCCCAGCCCCTTTTCCCGCCGGACTGGATTTGGGCGGCGAGGCGCACATGAACCGTCAAAAGCTCGTTTTCACTCGCGCCTGTTCCGACCCCAACCCGGATCACCCGCGTTGGAGCGAAGCCCGGATTCGGGAGGCGGTGTGGCTAAATATTCAGCGAGGCGCGCTGTCCGGGAAGGGCATTGTCGACGAGCCGATCCCTTTCAGCGATCTACCATCCGTCTACCCGGACATCGCCGCCCATCCCGAATCTCACCTGAAACTCTCAGTGAAGTACCCCTTATGAAACAGTCGTTCTGTCTGCCCTGTTTTCGCGGCAAAGATCAGCCTCTTCCCGAACTCTTCGCGGAAGCTAAGGCCATTGGTTACGCGGCGGTCGAGTTATGGCGCCCCGAAGAATCCTCTTCGAGCTCCGCACCACGAGAGGCCGCGCCGATGGGTCAGGAGACGTTGGAGGAGATTCACGACGCCGCTCTGGCCGCCGGTCTCGTCGTCTCCTCGTTCACCGGCCACGACTCGATCGACGACGGCCTTAATGATCCCGAGCAGTGGGAACGCATCGAGCACGAGCTCGTGCGCTCCGTCGACCGGGCGTCGGCGCTTCACATCCCGGGCGTCATTTGCTTCAGTGGCACCCGAAGACCGGGCCTGTCCGACGCCTATGGCCTATCTCTTTTTATCAAGGGCGCTCGGCGAGTAGTCCGACACGCAGAAGAGCGGGGAGTCAATCTCAACCTAGAAGTCTTGAACTCGCGTATCGACCATCCGCGATACATGGCCGACACCGTCGACTGGGCGATCGCCGCTTGCGAGGGAGTGAATTCGCCCCGAATGAAGCTTCTGTTCGACGTGTATCACGTCCAAATCATGGAGGGAGACCTGATCCGCGGGTTACGACGCGCGGCTCCTTATCTCGGGCATGTGCACACCGCCGGAAATCCGGGGCGTCATGAGATGGACGATGCGCAAGAGATCAACTATCGGGGGATCGCCCGGGAGTTGGCCCGTCTGGGATATGACGGGTATGTGGGGCACGAGCTCTTCGCTAAGGGCGACCGAATGGTCGCCCTTCGTACCTCGTTCGAGACCCTTGCCGGTTAGCGGACGGCGAGCTTGATGCCGCTTGTCAGAGCGACGACGCCGGGTGAAACTTGGACGGCGGAAAGACCCATCGCTTGCAACAACCGGAGTGCGCCGCTGTCCGAAGTCGGGACGGTCGCCTCTTTCTTCGAGGTTCGAACGGATTTGGTAGCCATACTTATTCGATTGGCATCCGGAGGAGAAAGGCGAGGCAGGAAAGGCAAACAAGCGAAAAATGGGGCGAATGGCGCAACTCGCGGCCTATCGCCTCGCTTGGCCAACCTCTTCTGCCGGTCGACTCATGCGTGACTTCTGGGAATCGCCCGCCCTTTCGGCCCGCCTAGGCCGCGGCGCCCTGACTCCACTGTCCTGGCTCTACGCCGGAGGTTGGCAGGCCTATCTTTGGATCTACCGTTTGGGGATCAAGAAGGCCGCCGAACCACATCGGCCGGTCCTTTGCGTCGGCAACCTACAGGCGGGAGGCAGCGGCAAATCTCCCCTCGTTCGGCATCTCGTCGATGTGCTCCAGGAGATGGGCCATGAGGTGGTGATCTCCTGCAGCGGTTACGGCGCTCCCCGCGCGGAAGCGGCAAGTCTGGCCCCCGAAGGTGATTTGGACGCCGCGGAGTGGGGCGACGAGCCCGCGATGCTCCGTAGCCAGTTGCCGGATGTCCCCCTCGTCGTCGGACGTCGTCGGGTTCTGGCGGCAGCCCTCGTCCACGAACACCACCCGGCAGCGGTCATGCTCATGGACGACGGCTTCCAGCATCTGCCCCTTAAGAAGACGGTCTCGCTCGTACTGGATCCGTCGGATCCCCCCAACCGCCGATGCCTGCCGGCCGGTCCCTACCGAGAGCCGTGGAGGAATCGATCGCGAGCGGACGCGGTGCTTCCCGGAAGGTTTCGAATCGTCGAGGAAGGCCCGTGGCTCGATGAGCCTTGGCCGGAGAGGTTTGCCGTACTCTGTGCCCTGGGGCAACCTTCCCGGTTTCTCGCTTCGCTGCCCCATCCACCGGAGGAGACCCATCTCCTCCCGGACCACGATCCGCTTACCGCAGGTACCCTTTTCGACGCCATGGACCCCGCCCTACCGGTCGTCGTGACCGCCAAAGACTGGGCTAAGTTGCGCGCCCGAAAAGATCTCGCCGGACGCACTATCCTGGTTGCCCGCCACGCGGTACGGGTCGAACCGGCCGAGCCCTTTCGGGAATGGCTGGCGGAGCGGCTCGGTGGTTAGTCCTTCCGACCGGATTCTCGGCTGGATCTTTGATGCGGCCCAACGGCGCTTTGCGAGCAAAGACGCAATCGGGGCGGAGCAGGCGGGGGAGCGGCTTGGAATGCTCGCCTACCGGCTGGATAAAAAGCACCGGACGCGCGCCGAATCGAATTTGCAACTTGCCTTTCCGGAGAAAGGAGTCGCTTGGGCAGAAGAGACCGCCCGTGAATCGTTTCGGCACTTCGGCCGCCTGGCCGGCGACCTGATGCGCTCTCCGCAGCGGACCGACGAGGAGGTTTTGTCCACCCTCGAAGTCCCGCCCGACGCGTTGGGCTACCTTCAGGAAGGGCGAGGAACCCTCATCTGCACCGGCCACCTCGGCAACTGGGAACGGGCCGCGCACTGGGTCACCGCTCAGGGCCACAAGCTGAGCGTCGTGGTCCGCCATGTGAATCAGCCGGGCCTGCAGGAGCGGGTTGAGGGTTTACGCCGGAACGCCGGCATCGACCTCCTCAACCGGGGCGATGCCGCGATGGGGATGATGCGTAAGCTTCGGCGCGGAGAGATGGTGGCGGTCCTTCCCGATCAGAACGGCGGCGACGTCTTCGTGCCCTTCTTCGGCCATCAAACGGGCAGCGTCGTCGGCCCCGCGGTCCTCGCCCAACGGACCGGGTCGCTCATTTTCCCCGCCTTCTGCCTCCGCACGGGGCCCGGTAAGTATCGAATCATTGCCCACAAACCGCTCGATCTGAAGGAGAATCCTATGACTCCCGAAGAGATCATGACCGCCTATTACCAAGACCTCGAAGCCGCGGTTCGCGAAGCGCCCGAGCAGTACTTGTGGATGCACGACCGATGGAAGTCGGCACGACGAAGGGGGCTCTTGTGAGATCGACGATTGACGATTTACCATTGACGAATTTTCTGAGCTTCAAAAGCTCGGAAACCAAGATCGTCAATCGTCAATCGTCAATCGTCAATCCAAAACTCTCGGAGGAGTCTTAGTTGGCTCCTCGATTTCTGATCGTCCGCTTCTCCGCGATCGGTGACTGCGTGATGGCGGCTTGGGCGGCGACGGCGATTCGGGAGCGGCATCCCGATGCATTCCTTTGCTGGGCGGTGGAATCGCGTTGCGCGCCGATGCTGGATCGAACTTCGCTGGTCTCTCGGGTCGAGGAGATTCCGCGGGATCGCTGGAAGAGGACCCGCTGGAGCCCGGCCACCTGGCGCGAACAGCTGACCAAGTATGCGGGCCTGCGCCGCCTCCGGTTCGATATCGGAATCGATCTTCAGGGGTTCAGTAAGACCGCTCTCTGCTTGCGAATCGCCAGCCCTCGGCAACGGGTGTCCGCTTACGCCAAGGACGCCTTTGCCGCCCGTCTTAATCCGCTGGCGGGCATCCGTCCCTCCGAAATGCACACTGTGGAGTGGTACGGCCGCGTTCTCCAAACCTTTGGCGATTACCGCATTCCCGAACGTCCGATCATGCCGCGGGACCCGGATGCGGCCCAGGGGATCATCGAGCGTGTTGGCGGCGACCAGCCTCTCGCGACGGTCACCGTCTCCGCCGGCCACTCCAACAAGGCCTACTATGCCGACGGATGGGTTGAGGTGGCGCATGGCCTGATGGCGCGTGGGTATCGCGTTGCGTTCCTTGGTGGCCCCACCGACCGTGGCATCGAGATCCCGGGGACGGTTGACCTGGTTGGCAAGCTGGCCCTCTCCTCCACCTTGGAAGCGGTCCGGCTCAGCGCGTTGCACGTCAGCGCCGACACCGGCAACGCCCACATGGCCGCGGCTCTGGGGGTACCCACCGTCTCCGTCTTCGGCCCGACCGACCCGATCGCCTTTCGCCCCTTCCACACGGAGGGTCGAATCCTTCGGAACGGCGTCGATCCGACGTCCGTGACTCCGAGCGAAATCCTCGCCGCGGTCCATGACCTGGTGGGTCGATGAGCGAGGGCGGGAAATTCCTTATCGTTCGTCTTTCGGCCCTTGGCGACACCGTCTGCTCCCTTCCCGCCGCCGTCGCCCTCAAGCAGACCTTTCCCGAATGTCACATTACTTGGGCCGTCGATCCCCGGTTTGCCGGAATCGTTGAGTGCTGTTCGGCAGTCGACGAAGTGGTCCGCATCACTTCCCGTCTGCAGAAAGTCGAGGGCACCTTCGATGCCGCCCTCGATCTCCAAGGGCTTCTCAAAAGCGGCCTCGTCGTTGGCCGGGCTCATGCGAAGGAAAAGGTCGGCTACCACTGGCAGCGCGAGGGCTCAAGTCTCTTTTCCCGGCGGATCGCCCCGGATCCGACCAGCTTCCACGTCGTGGACCAGTATGTGGACGTCGCCCGAGCCGTGGGAGGCGAGATGGACCGCGCCCAGTTTGCCCTGACGCCGAAGCATGAAGACGTGCTGGCCGTCCGGCGAAAGCTCAAGGAGCGAGACGTCGTTGGCCGGTTCGCCCTCATGAATGCGGGCGCGGGTTGGGTCACCAAACGCTGGCCCGCCTCCCATTTCGCGGAATTGGCGGATCGACTCCACACCGAACTGAATCTTCCTACCGTGCTACTGGGCGGGCCTGGAGATAAAGGGATTGCCCAGGAAGTTATCGACGCCTGCAAGGTTGCGCGACCGGTGAGTCTCGCGGGCGAGACGGGGGTTCGAGAGTTGGTCGCGTTGGTCCGGTTGGCTTCCGTACATGTCGGCGGCGACACGGGATCGACGCATTTGGCGGCGGCGCTGGACGTTCCGGCGGTTGGCTTATATGGCCTGACACGGCCTCAGCGATCTTGCCCTTACGGGCAGATCGAGCGATGTTTGCATGACGAACGGGGATTGTCGTTCATCGAGGTCGATCCGGTCTGGAAGATCATCTCCGAGATTCTTACCGCCGAGGTCGCCGAGGGATGAGCGGCAGGGACAGGGAGCGGCTGAAAACTTCGGTGGAGACCATTCGAGCAACGGTCCGGGACAACTATATGGGAGGCGAACTGACCCTTGAGCAAGCGTTCGAGGCAGACCAAAATCTGGAGCTCACATTAGCGGCGATTCGGGTCGTGGCACCCGATAAGGAAACCCTCAGAAAACACCTCCTTGCGTCCCAAAAGTCGGCGGCCCCGATGGGGGCCGACTTCGATGAAGTGCTTAAGGCGCTCCCGCAATCCGAGATATAGGAACTATTCGTAGCCCGGCCGGCTCTCGATCTCGAAGTCGTAGAGGCTTGAAACCCCCGCGGCGTCCAGTTCGCCGAGCGTTTCGAGCCGGTCAACCACCGTCTCCGCCGCATCACCAAACGCCAACGAACCAAGATTCTGGAACTTCGCACCGAGAATGGATCGAACGTCGGCCCTCCGATTTCGAGCGTGCCCGGCGGGAAACATCACGAGCCCGCTATCCAAAACGGCCCCGGTCGTTAAGGTGACCCGCAGAGAAGTCGGAATTCCCTCCGGGTACTTTGCGTCGTACTCGGCTCCGCCGTGGACGAAGCCGATCTTCTCCATTAACGCTCGTGTCGTCGGGTTGAGGAGAGCTTCTTGACCATAGTCTTCCGGGAGGAGCATGAGGGATTGCCAGAGGGAGTCGCTATGCTCGGTTGAACGTGCTGAGGTGGAAGGCTCTCGCCCCTCACCCCTGCCCCTCTCCCCCAGAGGGGAGAGGGGTTCAGATTCAATGGCCTTCCGTAATAGGGTCGCCACGATGTAGACCATCGAATGGTCCGCCGACTGTCGCGTTCGCGGGTCTCGCTTCGCGGGGTCTCCGATGATCCCGAACGCGGGCTCGTAGGCAACAATTTCGACCCGTTCGATCGCCCCCGGAACGAGCATCTCCGGATGCGTGGCGATCAAATCGATCGCGGCCTGCAGCGCCCCCGCCGACTGGTGTTCGTACAGCCCAAGCTTGAAATGCATCCCCATGACGGCAAAGTCCTTGCCCTCGGTGGAGATATCCAGGTCAAAGCCCTGCGGTTCGAACTGGCGGAACACCGACTCCGGATTGCGGAAGATATCCTTCGGGCCCAGGAAGCCCCGCATGGCCCGCTCCATGCTCAGCACGGCGGCCTCCGCCGATAACGCTGCGCTCGCGCCTTTGCTGTCGGAAAGCTGTTTACCCGCGCGAATCGCGCGCCAAGGCGTGTAGTGGGCGACCGTCATTCCGATGGCGCTCTCGATCTGCTCGGCCGTCGCGCCCATCATTGCGCCGTAGGTCGCGGCGCTCGCGATGGCGCCATGGAGGACGTGGTCGATCTTGTAGGTCTTGAGAGAGAAGACTTCGGCCAGGCGGCCCCGGATTTCGTCGACCAGCACCATGCCCCGTAAGGTTGTCTCCCCGTCCAGTCCGCGTTGCTGGGCTGCCGCCACGGCCACGGGATAGAAGTCGTTATGCCCAAACTCACCCGCCGTCCGGCCGCGGGCAGGGTCGTAGCCGAAGTTGGTGCCGTTCGAGTCCCACTCGCGCATGGCTGAAGAGTTGGCGACCACGGCCTTCTCCGCTTTGACCGTCGCTCCTCCGCCGAGGAGTCCGGCCGGTCCCGGATACTCCAAGGCCTCAGCCCGCAGGATGGTGGGGGCGTTCGTTCTTAGGGCTAGGGCGGATGCTCCGCAAAGGACGGCGTCGGTGTGGAACTGCCGCGTTCGTTCTAGAACCGCCGCGTCGGGGCCTGGCCCTTTCATGAAATCGAGGGCGACCTGACCAATTCCGAGCGCCTGGTTCGTATCCCGCGGGAGCGATGCCATAGGACCTAAGGGTGGCATACGGCAAGGACGATAATTAGGATATGGCGGAAGGCCCGTGGATCTGTTCGCGTTGCGGAACGGCGACGAATGCGGACAACTGTCCGAGTTGCCTGAACGCCCGACCGTACTCGACCTATTCCAACAACGCCCCGGGCAGCTACCTAGGCATCACCCAGGGACCTAAGGGTTGGACGGGGGTTTCGCGGGGCTGGGCGATCGGGTTGGCCATTTTTATCTTCACTCCGCTGATCTCGTTCGTCGCCCGAATGGTCATCGACCTTTTCCGGCATTAGGCCGAACCGAGGACGAAAGTAGCGTTAACCGGTTAAGAATCGGCCCCAGATTCCCCAAAAAGAATCACCCGTAGATATACTAGGAACGCTCGCGGGCAACGTTAGCCCGGTGAGATTATTGTTTCTCGCCTTCCCGATGCCGGGAATAACTTGCTCAGTACTGTAAAATGCCTCCGACGTCCTAGGCGATTCTGTGCTCACTGCCCCGCCGCAGTGCCTTCCAACGCAGGAATAGATCGTTCGAAGCCTTTTACGATTTTTAAGATATGGAAGATTCTCCGCAACTGGTCAAAAGCCGCCGCTACTTTCTAACCGGCGCCAGCGGCTTTGTCGGTACCAACCTCATACAGAAGCTGGTCTCGGAAGGGAACGACGTTCTCAACTACGATAAGGGCGAGCCGCATCTGCCGGAACACAAGCCCTACCACGTGTTGGGGGACATCATGGACCGCGAGAAGCTCCGGCAAGCCATGATCGGGTTCAAGCCCGACGTGGTGATCCACTTGGCCGCTCGGACCGATACCGACAGTGAGGTGCTCTCCGAGTACGACGAGAACAACACGGGCACGCGCAATGTGGTCGAGGCGGTCAAAGAGACCCCGGCCACCCAGCTGATCGTCACCTCTACCCAGTACGTCATTGGACCCGGCCAACCGTTCGACGATATCTTCGCTTACTCCCCACACACCGTCTATGGCCAGAGCAAAGTCCAGACGGAGCAGGTGACCTACGAGGTCGACCCGCCCGTCACCTGGACGATCATCCGCCCCGTCAACCTTTGGGGGCCGTGGCATCCGCGCTACCCGCTCGAGTTGTGGCGGCTGATGAAAACCGGCAAATATGTTCATCCTGGCGGCCGAAAAGTAGTAAAATGCTACGGCTACATCGGCAATGTGATCGACCAGATCATGAAGATCCTCGACGCGCCGGCGGAGCTAGTTCACCGAAAGGTGTTCTACGTTGGCGATCCGGCGTTGGAGCTTGACGACTGGATCTATGCTTTCTCGGAGGCACTCATTGGTCGGCGGCCTAAGACGATCCCGATCGGTGCGCTCGTCCCTCTCGCCAAGGTCGGCGACCTAATCAAAGCGGCCGGACTTCGGTTCCCCCTTTATAGCCGACGGCTGAAGGGCATGACCGAGGATTATCTGACCCCGATTCAAAAGACCACGATCGACGTTTTCGGAACGCCCCCCATCGGAATGAAGGAAGGGATTAAGGAAACCGTAACCTGGTTGGAGGAGTCGGGAGGACCGGTCTACGCCAAGAAATAAGATGATCGATACGACGACAGAGACCAAGGTCGATCCGGCGATTCCCGATGCGCCGGTCGACGACTTCGCGGCCAAAGAGCGAGAGCTTGAGGCGATGCTGGATCGCACCGGAAAGAAGCGCGGCTCCATCGCGCTGATCACCGGCAACATTCCGCCTTACTCCCACTGCGGAAGCGCCGACTACTCGCAGCGCCTTTACCGCGCGGTTGACCACCCGGAGATGGAGTTAGCCTATCTCCCGCTGAACGAGTCGTTCAAGCGGCGCCTGGAGTCGTCGAACATCAAATCGGCCAAGCTCATTCACTTTCAGGCGCTCAGCTGGGACCTGAATAAGAAGCAGGTCTTCCTTCCTCTTCTCGTCCGCTTCCTCAACCCGCGAGCGAAGATCGTCGCCACCCTCCACGAGTGGGACTCCCTCAAACCCCTGCTGCGGGTGGCCATGTACCCGTTCCCGCTGCTGGCCAAGCACCTGATCTTTGTCTCTCGTTCGGAAAGGGCCGCGTTTCTGAAGCATCCGCTGAACAAGATTCTTCGGAAGAAAACCACCTGGATCCCGATCGGCTGCAACCTGGATGTTCCGGAGTTCACCAAGGAAGAGATCGACGACTTCCGGGCGAACACCGTGATGAAGGGGCTTGATCCGGACACGAAGGTTGTCGTCCACTTTGGCTGGATCTACCGCACGAAGCAGCCGGAGACGATGCTGGAGATGGTCCGGCTTGCCAAGGAGAAGGGCGAGAAGGTCAAGCTGGTGATGGTCGGCGACTTCCATGCCCACCACCCGGACCGGAAGGCCGCCTTTGTGCAGTCCATCAAGGACCAGGGGTTGGAGAAGGAGGTCGAAATTCTCGGCTACATCGAGGACAACCGGACCGCTTCCCTTTGGCTGGCCGCATCGGATGGCCAGATCGCCCTCTATCTCGATGGCCTCAGCATGCGCCGCGGCTCGTTCTGGGTCGGCTGCCAGATCGGTCGCCCCATCATCACGACCGAGTTGCAGACGCCCGAAGAGTTTGGTGAGTATGAGGAAGGCCTCGTCGCTCCGCACGTCAATTTCCTTCCGAAGGGGGCCGATGCTCAGAAGCTTTTGAAGGCGGTGGAAGCGCTTCCGCCCTTCGCGGCAAAGGCTTATCCGATGATTCGCGTTCCGGATTGGGGCTCCATTGGCGAGCAACATCGGACCCTTTACCGTTCACTGGGGATCGATGTTTAACGGACGCAACCAAGCTGCGGGTGTGCCATAATGCGGGGCGAAATGGGTTCTCAGACTCTTCCGGCAAACGAGGGTCCGTTCTCGAAAATCCGGGTGATCGACACCTACATTTCCGATTGCGACTACGATAGCGCGTCGGACGCGGTGATTCGCTGGGCGAAAGAAGGGGGCACCGCCACCTACACGACTTGCCACGTGAATAGCCACGGCGCGGTGAATGGCACCCACGACCCGCGGCATCAACATGCGATGAACGAGGCCGATCTCGTCACGCCCGACGGTTGGCCCGTCGTGAAGTCGATGCAGAAGACGGGAAGCAAGATCGGCGACCGGGTGACCGGTCCTCATCTTATGGAGGCGATCTGTCGCAAGGCGGCGGAGCAGGGCGTCCCCATTGGTCTCTACGGAGGCAAAATCGAAACCCTCGATGCGCTCCAGACTTCGCTAGAGTCCCGGTATCCCGGTATCCAGATCCCGTATAAGTACTCGCCCCCGTTCCGTGCCCTCACGGAAGAGGAGACGCTGGAGGAAGACCGGCTGCAAGTGGCATCGGGCGCTCGGATCTACTTCATCGGACTCGGCTGTCCGAAGCAGGAGATCTATGTGCAGGCAAAGAAGCAGCGCGGCGTACCAGGTGTGTATATGGCGGTGGGAGCAGCGATCGACATCAACAGCGGTCTCCAGAAGAAGTGCCCGCCCATCCTGGAACGAACTGGGTTTGAATGGGCCTTCCGCCTGTTCCAGAACCCGAAGCGTCTCTGGCGACGCTACGCAAAATATCCCTTCCTTTTCCTGCTGCTAGATCGTAAGGCCAGGACCCGACCCAACTAAATTAAAATGAGCAAAAAGAAGATCCTTGTTACGGGCGCCGGTGGCTTCATTGGTGGCCATCTTGTCAAAGACCTTATCTCGCAGGGCCACGATGTCCGCGCCGTCGACCGCAAGCCCATGGAAGGCTGGTACCAGATCCTCCCGGAAGCGGAGAGCTACCAGGCCGACATGAGCCTTCTCGAGCCGGCTCGCGAGGCCACCAAGGGCATGGAGGTCGTCTACAACCTCGCCGCCGACATGGGTGGAATGGGCTTCATCGAGAACAACAAGGCGCTTTGCATGCTCAGCGTCCTCACCAGCACCCACGTCCTGATGGGCGCTAAGGAAGCAGGCGTCGACCGCATTTTCTACTCCTCGTCCGCCTGCGTTTACAACGGCGAGAAGCAGACCGACGCGGACGTGACCGCGTTGAAGGAAGAGGATGCCTACCCGGCAATGCCGGAAGACGGCTACGGCTGGGAGAAGCTGTTCTCCGAGCGCATGTACCGTCACTTCCGCGAGGACTACGGCATCACCACGCGCGTCGCCCGCTACCACAACGTCTATGGCCCGAACGGCACCTATGCCGGCGGTCGCGAGAAGGCTCCGGCGGCGATGTGCCGTAAGGTCATCGATGCCGTCAAGAGCGGCGATATGAAGATCGAAATCTGGGGCGACGGCCACCAGACCCGCTCGTTCATGTACATCGACGACTGCGTGAAGGGCACCCAGGCCATCCTCAACAGCGACATCATCGAGCCGATCAACCTTGGCAGCAGCGAACTGGTCTCGATCAATCAGCTTCTCGACATCGTGGAAGATCTCGCCGGCGTGAAGCTGGAGCGACGCTACAAGCTCGACGCGCCGAAGGGCGTTCGCGGCCGCAACAGCGATAACACGATGATCCAAGGCCTTCTCCACTGGGAGCCCAGCATTAAGCTGCGCGACGGTATGGAAAAGACCTATCGCTGGATCTACGACGAGATGCAGAAGACCGAGCCTTCGGTCGTTAACGTCGCGTAAAGAGTTCGCGGTTAATATGAGCGAAAAACTTCTCGCTACGGCGAAGAAGGTAATCGAGATGGAGGTTGACGCAGTGCGCAGCCTCCATTCGATTATCGACGACGCCTTTCTTCAGGCCATCGACCTGATGCTGCAATGTCCCGCCCGCGTGGTCCTCACCGGAATGGGGAAGGCTGGGCTCATCGCTCGGAAGGTTGCGGCCACGCTTGCCTCCACCGGGACCCCCAGCTTCTTCATGCATCCGGCCGAAGGCGTGCATGGTGACCTGGGCATGATCACGAGCCAAGACGTCGTCGTGGCCTTCTCCAACGCCGGCGAGACGGAGGAAGTCCTTCGGGTCATTCCTTATCTGAAGCACTTCGGGGCTCCTCTGATCGCGATCACGAGCAACGGCCAATCGACCCTCGCCAAATCGGCGCAGGTCGCCTTAGTCATACCGAAAGCGCCGGAGGCGTGTCCGATGAATCTGGCCCCCACCTCCAGCACTACGCAGATGCTCGCCCTGGGCGACGCGCTGGCCTTGGTTCTGCTTGAGGCGCGCGGCTTCGCCCAGGAAGACTACGCCCTCCGCCACCCCGGCGGCTCGCTCGGACGGCGGCTGCTGACGAAGGTGTCGGACATCATGCACTCGGGTGAAGACAACCCGGTTGTCTCCCACACCTCGACGCTCAAGGAGGCGATCTTCGCGATGACGCGAAGCAAACTCGCGGCCACCAGCGTGGTGGACGACGAAGGCAAGCTTGTGGGCTTCTTCACGGACGGCGACATCCGCCGCTACATGATGGAAGGCACCCCCGATCTCTCGATCGAGGTCAGCGGTCTCATGACTCCCAACCCAAAGCACGCCTGGCCCAACATGATGGCGGCGAAGGCGCTGGAGATCCTGCGCGAGCACAAGATCATCGAGCTACCCGTTTGCGACGAAGAAGGAAGGCCCATCGGTATGGTCCACCTTCACGACATCACCCGAGCAGGCATTTCGTAGAACGATTCGGTCCGGCTATTGGTCCGCACCCTAAAAGCCGGGGTGCGGCGATCGATCATTTTTCCGCGCCAACAGAACCGCCTTTCGGTTCCGTTTTTGATTCTTTAGCCGCGTAGCGATAGATCTCCGGCAGCAACTCATAGGTATATGAGTAAGGCTTTATATCAGGACCGGTTACGGTTATTTTGATAAACATAGTGGCGGAGGGATTCGTCAATCTCTCGCATGAATATTTCCACGGGTGCGGACGGAGCCCTTCCTCCTTGCGGTAAGCACGGGCCAACTTCGTTAACTCCGACGAAGAGGGCAATGCATGATGGTCCATGTAGTACTGCATGACGCCCATCTGACCGTCGTTTACCGCCGCTGCTTCTGCTTCGCCATCGAAAGAGGAGTGGCATCCGCAAAGCAGGGGCAAGAAGAGTAATTTGGGCAAGTCTCGAACGCGTTCGGATAACTTCATCACCTGTTCTCCTGAAATGCTTTCGTTGCCCACTCACAAACTGCAAGACCCGTAAACGTCAGTGAATGGGCGAGGCGGCTCGGATGGTCGCGATCTGTTCGAACAGTTCGCGTGCCCGCGCCAACGGCCACTGAGTAGCCGAGTCGCTCAATGCATTCGCCGGATCGGGATGGATTTCGAGGAACAACGCGTCGATTCCAACCGCCAGGGCCGCGCGGACCATCGCCGGGATCGACTCGCGGACGCCTGCCGTGGACGTTCCCGCACCGCCCGGGCGCTGGGCCGAATGGGTCGCATCGAAGCAGACCGGCACGCCGTAGGAGCGCATGATCTCAAGGCCAGGCATGTCCACGATCAGCGTGTTGTAGCCGAAGGTTGTGCCGCGCTCGGTGAGCATGATGCCGTTGGAGTGGAACGACTCGAGCTTCTGTACGATGTTCTTCGTATCGCTGGGAGCAAGAAACTGGCCCTTCTTCACGTTCACCGGCTTGCCGGTGGCGGCGGCCGCCTGAAGGAGGTCGGTTTGTCGGCAGAGGAAGGCGGGGATCTGGAGGAGGTCGATCTTCTCGGCCACGATGGCGGCCTGATCCGGAAGATGGATGTCGGTGGTCGTCGGGGTGCCGAGCTTCTTGCCGACATTCGAGATCAGCTCAATCCCTTCTTCCAAACCTGAACCTCGGGTGGTGGTCAGCGAGGTTCGGTTGGCCTTATCGAACGAGGCTTTGAAGATGTAGCCGAAGCCAAACTCTTTGCAAAGTGCCTGAACGGCGCCGCCGACTTCTTCGCACATCGCCTGCGATTCGGCCAAGCAAGGACCCGCGATAATCGTGAGCGGTCCTCCACCGATCGTCACGTCCTTAACCGAAAACTTCGTCACTTCCATCCCGGTAACAGAGTACCTTTCGACCTCTTTTAGGAGCTTCGGGTGGCACGGCTAGATTCCGCGTTCGGCCAGCATCTTGCGAACCTCTTCCGCCTGCTCCGGCGTGTCGACGGCTAGGGCGCTGCCGGTTCCCTCACTCATCTTGATTGCCACTCCGTTCTCCAGGAACCGGAGCTGCTCCAAGCTCTCCGCCGCTTCCAGCGGCGTCTGCGCCCAGGTCGCAAACTGCCCTAGCACCTCGCGGCGATAGGCGTAGATCCCGATATGCTTCTTCAGCGGAATCGTGCGCGCGTTCCGGGGGTATGGCACGGCGAAGCGGCTGAAATAGAGCGCAAAGCCCGTCTGGCTCGTGACGACCTTCACCACCGCGGGATTGTCTTCCTCGCTGGCTGGGCACTCCGCGAACAGGCTTCCCATCTGGATCGAAGAATCCGCGAGCAGCGGCGCCGCGCAGTTACGGATATCCTCCGGCGAGATCAACGGCTCATCGCCCTGAACATTGATGTAGACCTCGGCGGCGTGGGCCTGGGCCACCTCGGCAATTCGGTCGGTACCGCTCGGGTGATCCAATCGTGTAAGCACCGCCTGCGCCCCGAAACGGGTGCACGCGTCGATAATCTCTTGATCTGGTGTCGCCACCATCACTTCGCCGACATCCGCCAACCGCGCCGCCTCGACAACCCATTGCACCATTGGCTTGCCCTGAAGTTCGACAAGGGGCTTGCCCGGGAATCGGGTGCTCGCCATCCGGGCGGGAATGACCACGACGCTTCGCATATGGCCCAAAACCTTACCTTCGTTTCGGGGTGGTATATACTCCCGAGTGGCTCGAGATCGTCGTTGCCGACGGCCACCCAAGGCTCCGCAGCCTTGCCCTCCCGGAAGTAGATGGTCCCCGAAAACGCCCCACTCCTGGTCCTCATCTCGAACACTTTTCCCGTTCTTCGCATGTTCCGAAGGATGGAACCTCTCTTTGCGGAAGAGGGCTACCGAGTTCGCCTCGCGGTGGATTCCTGGCGCACCTTCCAACAGGGCGAGCTCACGGGAGACCACTGGGACTACATCGGCACCATCCCCGCCGACGCGTCCGGCAAGGTCTCAGACGAAGATTTTAAGTTCGCCCGCGAAGCTTTGGCCCTCGACGCCCCTCGTCGAACTCGCGAACCGCGCAATCCCGACGCCTTCGCCCGCACCGCGGTTGTCGCGATTCGGAGACTGATGGACGAGTGGAAGCCGGTCGGGCTCGTCTTCTGGAACGGACAGTCTTTCTGGCACCAGTTGTTGGCACGGGAAGCCAAAGTCCGATCCATCCCGGTCTGCTACATGGAGAACGGCTACTTCCCCGGCACGGTCGCGGTGGACGCGGAGGGCATCAACTTTGGCTCGGCCACTCTGAAATCCAGGCCACCCGCCGATTTCGACGCGGATAAGATCCGGGCTTTCGTCCACGAACTCCAAAGCGCCCAGCTTGAAAACCGCGTTCCCCCACGCCTCGCCAAAGAGCCGGAGGTCGCCGCCGTTCTCGCACAACACGAGCGCAGTCTGGTCCTTGCCTCGCTGAATCCATTTCTCGCGGACGATAAACGGCTGAATGCCGGGTCACTCACCAAGAAGCTGCAGTACGCTCTCGGCCGGAAGAAGCATTACGCCGAAACCGTTGGCGCTCAGAGCACGGATCTCCCAACTGAGAAGACTATTTTCCTTCCCCTCCAGGTCTCAAACGACACTCAGATCACGCTCTACTCGCCTTGGATCAAGAGCCTGGAGCAGTTGGTCGAAGCCACGATCCGGGCGGTGCCCGAGGGTTATTCGCTCATCGTCCGCGACCACCCGGAAGACCGGCGAAACCGCTCCTATTCCCAAATCATCGACATGGTCAAACGTGCCGGCGCTTTCTGGGCGCCTACCCAACCGATCTTGCCCATCATCCAAAACGCAGATGCGATCGTCACCGTGAACTCCACCGTCGGCTTTGAAGGCCTCCTCTGGGGCAAACCCGTCGTCACCCTGGGCCAAGCCTTCTATGAAGGCCCGGGCGGCTCTATCGGCGCGCGAAGCGAAGCCGAACTTAAAGACGCCCTCAAGCGCGCAGTGACCGAGACCGTAGACCAAGAAGCCCGGGAAAGGCTCCTGGCCCACATTGCTTTTGGCACCCACTGCCGCGGCGGACTGGGGCACTTGGAAGCGAACGACCAAAAGGAGGCTGTCCAATGGATTCTGAAAGCAATCCGATAGAAGAAACCCCGGTTGAGGCACAACCCAGCGTTTCCCAACCGAAGTTCTCAGGCAACATCATCGCCCTCGTCGGCTCCTCCGCCTTTTCGGTCGTCGTTGGCTTCCTCCTGAACGTCATCATCGGCCGCGTTTTCGGACCGGAAGGGCGTGGCGCTTACGGAATCATCGGCTCTTTCTGGCCGCTCGCCATGACGATCGGCCTGTTTGGGGTTCCGATCGCCTGTACCCAACTAATCGCCCGCGACCGCGAGCAGGCCACCCCGTTCGTCCAGAGCGCCTTCACGGCCACGCTCATCACGATGATCATCGCCACTCTGGCGCTGCCCATCGTAGCGATGACGAGTCTGTCCAAGAGCTTTCACGAACTCCCGCCCGGCTCCTACTGGCTGACCGCCATCACGCTGCCGCTGATGATGTTCAACACCTATTTGGAGTACTCGCTCCGAGGGGTTCAAGACTTCAAAAAGGTCGGAAGGTCAATGATTGTATGGCGCTCAGCCACGCTCATCACCGTCGTTCTCAGCTACATCATCTTCCACAAGTCGATCCTGCCGATGATCTGTTCGACGATCGTGGCGGAGATCGCCCGTTCGGTCTATCTCCTCATCGCCTGTCGGGAGAAGTTCGGCTGGAAGATGATCACGCCAACGTTCGACTTGCCCCGCCTCAAGCTGGTGGCCACCCAAGGACTCGGCTTTTACGTCGGCGCGGTCTCCGCCATCTTTAACTATCGGGCCGACCAGCTCATCCTGGCCGCTTACTCCCCAGACGCCAAAGCCGTCGGAATCTATGGCATGGCGGTCACGGCTGCAGAGTTGCTGAATGTGCTCAATGCCGGCCTCGCGCAAGCGCTCATGCCCCGTATCGCAAGCATGAGCGACGAAGAGCAGCGAACGGCCCTCACCGCCAAGTCCTGCCGCCAGAGCATCCTTACCGGCTTCATTGCGGCATGCTTCATCGGCGGGACCGCCCCGTTCTTAATTCCCCTCGCCCTGGGCAACGCGTTCCGTGGCTCTGTGCCGCTTCTAGCGCTGCTACTGCCCGCGGTGTTTGTTTTAGGCCTCCATCGAATCATTTCGTCCGATTTTGGTGGTCGCGGTCGACCTTGGGTCGCCTCCATCGCCAACGTCTTGACGATGATCGTTACGGGGACGCTTTACTTCATCCTCATCCCACAATCCGGCGCCTACGGCGCCGCGCTCGCAACCCTCATCGGCTACTCCTTCGTCGCAATCCTGATCATCGCCTACTTCATGAAGAGCTACCACGTCCGCCTCGTGGATCTACTCATTCCGCAGAAGGATGACGTCCAGGCGCTCGCAAGAAAGGTAGGCGGCAAGCTCGCGCGCTCGCGCGGGTAGGTCTTTCCGCCCCGAGCGGCGACGCCCTCGTCTCCGATCGGGGATTTCCGCGGTCGCCGCTCGGCGATACGTTTTTAGAACGACCACCGGGCGCCATAGATATAGCTAGTGGGCTCGGCAGAACGGCGACGGGGGCGTCGCCGCTACACGGGGGGAGGCTAGAAGTATCCCTTGCTGTAGGGATACGAAGCGTCCAGATAGGACCCGGCGAACTTGATGCAGTCGTCCAAGGTCTCCTTCGATGTCCGAGGAATGATCCGGTAGAAGACGCCGTCGACATCCTTCTTGCCTTTCAGCAAGCTAAACACCATGCCGAGTTTGAGATCGCGGGTGGTCGGCGCGAAGCCGTCCGGGCCTCGGTAGAAGTAGACGGCGATGCTCGGACCGTTCGGCCCGTCCATGATCACGCTCGTCGCGGGGACGTTGCCCCGGGTCTTCGTCGGGATCTGGACAACCTTCTCTTGCTTGATGTTGTAGCCCTGGCCGGTAAAGCAGATCCGAGGATCGTGGAAGCTTTCGCGGCGATTGCTGGCGATCAGAACCACATCGTATTCCCGATCGCGATTCTGAAAGACCCGCGAGACAATGCCAAACGGGTTCAGCGTCTGGTACGTCGCGTCGTTCATCTTGTAGGACTGCTTGGGGTTCTCGGTGGAGGTCAGCATGTTCCAACCGTCGAACGCCATGAGGGAGTTATCCTCCATCCAGCTTTCCGTGCGGTTCGAAGCCGACATCTTCGGCGCCGAAAGCTGCGCGATCCCGAACACGCCGAAAACGGCGGTCAGTACGACGATTCGCTTAGTTAGTCCTTCCATCCCAATAGTCTCGCAAACTTGAACAAAATGAAGAAGCAGATGATGAGGGTGAGGTAGCCACTATAGTCGTGGAAGCTGTGACCGGCGTCCGCGCCCCACGTGTTACCCACCACTCCGATCAATGCGATCCGCAATCCGTTGATGAATAGACAGAGCGGAATAATCAGCGCCATCATCATCAGGTTCTTCCACGCCGAAAGTCGGCCGATCAATACGAAGAACACCATGAACGCAGTGACCGCGATCAAAAGCTTTAGGCCGCTACACGGAACCTCGACGCTCAGCGTAAACCGATCGAGGTAGATCGTGGTGGTATCCGTGCGAATCGGCTGGTATCCGAAGATCTTCAGCAACTGGTACGAAACCGTCGTAGAGATCGACTGAAGCGGGTTCGTGTAGATGTCGACGACCGACGTAAAGACCGGAAGGCCAAACAGCAGGTACAGCGTCGGCAGCGTCACCGCCATCATCCAACGGAAGCCCGCGGCGAACCAGACGCCCAACAGGATCGTCGCGACAAAGAGCAGGCTGGAGAGAAGCTGAATCTCCACCAACTGCGTCACCCTCGCGAGGTAGAGCAGGGGGAGCATGAACGGGAGGACGAACCAGCAGCCGTTTACCGGAATGTCTTTGATCCGGTCCCAGTTCCGATAGATGATCACTCCCGAGATCAACGGCACCAACGGGCCGTGCGAATAGTAGCCATCCCGGCTCAAAGTCCCAAAGTAGAGGCTTTGTAGGCTGGCGATCAGGCCCGAGAAGGCCATCGCAATGCTCAAAGTGATGATCACCCCCGGCCAAAAAGCAGGGCTGGCGACCACGGCACGCGCAATCTCGGCGTAGCTTCGGTCGGCGGCCTTCGGCTCCGCCACGCCTTCGGGCGCGGGAGCAGGGTTCTCCGCCGCAGCGACAGGTTGCGGCTCTATCGGCCGTTCCTCGATCGCTACGTTTTCAGAATCGTTGACTGGGTCCATAGGAAAAACAAATCGAAGCCCTCCTTATTGTGGCGGAAATCGGAGCTTTTCTCACCCAACCGAACTGATCAGTTAAAGAGTTCCCAGGACAGCGAACTTAACCGTCTCAGTAGGCGCCGTGGCCCTTTATGACCGCGCGGGGGGTCTGCAGGAGGGTTGCGAGGTCGGTCGTCATGCACATCTCTTCGATATACAGGAGGTCGAGATCGATCCACTCCTCGAAGCTGAGGTTGCTCCGACCTCGAACTTGCCAGTAGCAGGTGATGCCTGGTTTGATCGAAAGACGGCGACGTTGGCGATCATTGTAGTTCGCAACTTCGCCTGGAAGCGGCGGGCGCGGTCCAACAAGGGTCATCTGCCCCAGGAGGACGTGAACGAGTTGCGGAATCTCGTCCAGGCTGTATTTCCGGAGGATCCGGCCGATCGGCGTGATCCGCGGATCATGCTTCATCTTAAAGATCGGACCGTCCTTCTCGTTATGCGCCTCTAGTTCCGCCCGCCGCTCGTTGGCGTCCACATACATCGATCGGAACTTGAGAAAGGCGAAGGGTTTGCCGCAGAGGCCGATGCGCGTGCTCCTGTAGAAGATCGGACCCGGGCTTGTTAACCGGACGATCAGGCCTACGATCAGGAACAGCGGAAAGAAAACAAGCAGAAAAAGGGACGAGAAGACGACATCCAGTGTTCGCTTCGCGAATCGGTACACCGGAGGCAGGGGGTGTTCTGTGATCTCCGCGATACTTAACAACTCGGTTTCACTTCCGTTTGCAAACTGCCCTATTGCCATTGGATACGAAAAATCAGCGCAAACCCCTCCGTGAAGCGAGCCGCGAAAACCAGTATAGCATCGTGCTTGGACGAGTGGGTGGCGCGCGCCAAACGTTCCTTGGCAGCCTTCGGCGTCAGGACGTCCCCAAGGACTCCCGACGTGGCCCACTCTAGAAAAAGGGCCGTCACCAATGTTGGCAGACGGCCGAGTGCGTCCCTATTACGCTTTTCCGTTCGGCTGCGCCCATCGTCATTTTGCGTTGGGTCGCGCTTACTTTTGTGTCGCCCTCCCAAGCAAAAAGGTTGGGAGGGCTACCAACTTATCGTCGTTATCCGCGCGGGACTTTTTCGACGACGACCGCTTGGTCGACGGTCAACCGGAACGAGGTGCTGCCCAACCGGGTCGGTTTCATCGCGCGGACAAGCACCTGGACCGATCCGTCGGTCTGGATGTACTTGCCGGTCGAGGAGACGTCGAGGCCGACCGTCACCGTTTTCATACTGCCGGTTCCCGTCTGGGTCGAGACGAGGTCGTAGGCGTTTGTCCCCTTGTTCAGGAGGTAGATATAGCCGGTAGTAAGGCTCGGTGAGTTGAAGGCGACGCTCACGCTGGCGCTTCTCCGAATCTTCGCCGTCTGAAGGTTCACGCCGATGGATACCGCCGCCACCTGGCCCACGCCCGTCTGCTTGACGGAGCTGACCGAGTAGGTCACGCCGTCCGTAGACGGCAGTGAGTCCGCCCCGCCCTGCGCCTGAGTACCGAAGACGATCGAAGGATGGGCGAGCGAGTAGATCGTAGCCGTCGCGGGGGCATCCACCAGGCTCGTGCTGCTCAAGGAGAGCATGGCGTCGTGTAGACCTTGGCAGATCGGGGCGCCCCAACCAGTCACGTAGTCCCAGCCGACTTTAGAACTGGGCGTCGTTCCGTCTGGAAGGAGGAACTCGGCATCACCCTGCGTCACGTCCCAGAAGGCGGTGGAATCGCCGTTCAACTGGTACATCAGGTCGTTGATGCGGCCCAGCCGGAAATGGCCGTTCACCGAGTCAGCGGCGCCTTCCGTTTTCAGAGTCTCGAGAATAAGCGCTAATTGGCCGGCGAATTGAGGGCCGGAGGAGCTCGTTCCGCCGACTCCAATTACGCTCCCGCCGGCAACCATCAAAGATCCGGCCGCCTGAAGCGATACGTCGGGGAAGAGGCGGCGGTCCAGGTTCGTCGGAACCGTGGTGCCCGTCTGGTAGGAAGGAAGGTGGTTGAAGTCGTAGAGCGTCGGCTCCCAGCCAGCTCCGCTAAAGAACCAGCCGATCTCCTGCTGGCGCGTTCCCTGAGGATCGCTTACCGTCGCATCGGTCCCGCCGATGGCGATGACGTCCGGGTAGGCGTGAGGATAGTTACCGCGCGACTCATCCGCGCCCCAGTCTCCTGTTCCGGCCATGTAGGTCATCCCGATGAGGGTCATCGCCACATGCTGGTCGTTCACCCCGGTCAGGGTTCCGGTGTCCGCGGAGAAGACCCAGCTCTCGGAGGCGATATCGATCAGATCGTCTTGAACTTCGCGAGCCTGGATGGAGACGAGATCCGATCCGAAGCCATCGTAGACGAGAACTTTCGCGAACGGGGCTTCCGCCAACACCATCTGGATATCGAGGTTTGTTTCGATGCCTTCCGGCTGGGTGTTTCCATCGACGCCGGCAACCGCAACCCCTGAAACGTTCGAGCCCACGCCTCCGGTCGGGGTGGGAAGACCGAAAGTGCTGTAGAAAACCGGGAGGTTGGAGAGCCGATAGCCGTCCCCAAGGTTGGTGATTCCCACGGTGACTCCCTTACCCTTGTTGCCGTTGGCGTACAAGCCGGAGGCGACATAGAGGCCACGGGACTGAGCCGGCGTGAGGGTCGTGGTCAGCGGGGTCGGCGCGTAAACGTTTTGAATCCCACCAATCGAAACGACTCGCGGCGCGAAGCTGGCGGGCACCTTCGGGGTGGACGCATAGCTGTAGAAGTCGGCCGGACCGGTCGGTCGGGCGGGCGCGTGATACTTGTTGATCTTCGTCGCAAACGCCGTCTCAACGCTGCTCACCTTGCCCTTAAACAGGATCGCCAAGCGGGTGTCGCTCACGAGCGTGATCGTCATCCCCTTCGACTTCAGGTAGGAAACGACCGAATCGATCGTCGCCTGAGGAGCGCCGAAACGCTCGCCTACCTGCTGCGGGGTCATCCACCGGTGGTATTCCGGGCTGTTCGGGTTGCTCACGGCGTCCGCGTAGGCGCGGAATGCTTTCCGGTCGGCGGGCGCAATGCTGATGGACATGTTCAGCATCGTCGCCGGAGGCAGATGCCCCAAGAGCGTCGCCTGTCCGACCACCGACGGCACCGGCGCGCTGATCGGAACCAACGTGGAAGAGGCAGAGCCGCGGGCCGGAGCGATGGCCGCCAAGCTAAGCGCCACCACGGATAAGGCTAGGGATAGAGGGGACACCGCCAATTTGGCAGTCGCTGGCAAATGGGAAGAGAACATCGTTCGGTTCACGCTAAAAAGACACGCATCAGGACTTATCCTCACACGCTGTTACATTGGACGAGAAAATGCTCACCCAACGTTCTACACGGCTTAATATCTAAGAGTAATCTCAGGAAACCAAATTCGCCCAGAACTCGTAGGCGCGGCCTAGACTCGAAGATTCCACCAAACCGAGACGGCGCAAATAACCAGAAGAATCAGACCAGCCAGCACCGGATAGCGTAAAAAGCAGCGCGTATTCCTTTTCCCGGAGAAGTGTGCCAGTAGGAAAAAGAGCGAGCCTAACCCTGCGGAAACCGGCAACGCCCAACGCCCGGCGATCAACGCCACCGTGGCCACTTTGCAGAACTGAAACGCGATGCCTTCGAAGATCTCGCCGCGCGTCGGTTCGGGCTTCGCTCCCTCGCCTACCCCTTCCACAGCTTCCTCACCCATAGGAGCAGAAGAAGACAGACAAAAATGAATGGAACACTCAGACCGCTACCCATCGTTCTGACCTCACGATTGGGCGAATAGAGACCATCGTTGACCAAACAGGCCCCGACGCCTCCGCATGGGAGAACCAGTATGAGCAGCACAGCAAGCGCGGCCGCCCGATTCCCCGGATTCGATTTCGTATGTCCGCAGTTCGGACACACGCGTGGGTAGTCAGAGTTGTGGCCGCAGTTAGGGCAGGTCATTCGTGGTTCACATCCGGTAGATCGACTATTGGCCTCGCCACAATTGCCTCACCCAAGTAATCAAACCAAAACAAAACAGCCCACAGATTGCCGCGATCGAGAACACCACGAGGCTATTTGAATTGTTCAGCGACAAACCCGCCAAGAGGGAGCAAGCCCCAATTCCCGCGCAAGGCAAAACCAAAAGGACAAGCACCATAACTGCTGCCACCCGATTCCCGGGATTTGATCTGACATACCCGCAGTTCGGACACACCCGGGGGTAGTCGGAGGCTTTGCCACAGTTAGGACATGTCATGTTGCTTTCCTGCCGCGATTCTTATCTCGCTCATTTCCCGCGCCATAGCTTCCTCACCCAAAGGAGCAGACCGATCAGGCCAAGCAGAATTGGGATGCCGAACATAAGCGCGTAGAACTGTCCCTCCTGGTTCGGACTGGCGACAACCGGCAAAATCAGGCAGGCTCCCATCCCCGCGCAGGGGAGGACCAAGAGGATAAACACGGTGATCGCCGCCGCCCGATTTCCTGGGTTCGACTTTACGAACCCGCAGTTGGGACACACGCGGGGGTAGTCAGAGTTGTGGCCGCAGTTGGGGCAAGTCATTTCTCTTTCTCCGAAGAAGACCAATGGAAGCGATGACGATCAGATCGAGGCAAAACCACTGCATCGGCGAGAGGCCTCCCAAGGTCGACTCTCGCCACCGCACAAACTCGAGCCCGAACCGGGTGACCCCAAACAGAAGCAGATACGCGCGAAAGAGATCTCCTTCCCGCAGCTTACGGCCATCCAGCCACAAAAGCGTCCCGAAGATAGCCAACGCCGTTGCCGATGAATAGAGCTGCGCGGGATGGCGCCAAGCGTCGTGCTGCCAAACCGCCCACGGCACTCCGCTCTTCTCGCCGTAGCAGCATCCGTTGAAGTAGCAACCGATCCGCCCCACCGCCTCCCCCGCCGGAAGGGCCAGCGCAAACAGGTCGCCCGTCGAGCGCCGAATCCCCATGCGCCATTTCGCGATCTCCACCGCGACCCAGCCGAAGACGAGGCCACCCAGGAGCGCCCGCCCTCCGATCTGCGGCTGTAACGCGGCGGTCGCAGGCAGACCTGAGGCCAGCACCTGCGTCAGCTTCGCTCCCGCGATCCCTGCGGCAAAACCGATCCCCGCCAGAACCGCCATCCCCTCGGTCGCCAGCTTCTTCCGCTTGGCGGCCCAAGCGAAGACTCCGGCTCCAACAAGATACGAAAGGTTGGTCAGCCCCTCGCCAAGCGTCATGAGACCACCCTCAGACGCAGGCCCCGAGACCTCTCTGGGAAATCCTCAGCGTCGGCAAAGAGCCAACGCCAGCAGAACGAGTGGCGGCGAGGATCCTCTTCGAACGTGCCCACGTGGACGCAGCATTGACGAATCCGGTGCTCGTGAAACGTGTGCTCGTCCATAAACTGCTTCACGGTCACCCGGAACGTCCGCTCCGCCAGCTTCTCCAAAGACTCCTTCGTTCCCCCCGGCGTGAGCAGCTCCCGAATGCCCGGGATGCAGTCGCACATTCCCAAAATGTCTCGCGCCAGCGCCACCGCGGACACCTTCTGTTGTTCGCTAAACACCCGCTGCAAAGTCCCGGACTTCACCAGGGCCCGCACGGCATCGCTCGCGCCCTCGAACGAGATCGTGTTCGAAACCAGGTGGATCCAGTTCTTCAACTCGTCGCGGCCGAGCAGCGAGGCTAAAGAGCGCCATTCGCCGCTCGGCATTTTGAGGAAGTAGGCGATGTCGCAGCAGTCGCGGTGAGAGCATGGAAGCGGGACAAAGTCACCGTGGTCGATTCGCCCGCCGGTTTGATCGCCTAGCCGCCGCATCACCCCGGTGGGCGTCACTCGGTTGAGCGGGTCGTACTGAGAGGTTCGCCCGCTGCCAAACATCGGCTGAATGGCGAGACCGGCGCACCGCGGCATTTCCAGGCCCATCTGGAGCACATCGCCAACCTCGTCGTCGTTGACGCCTTTGAGAACCGTCATGACCAAGGTCGTCCAGATGCCTGCCTTCTGAAGCCGATACAAAGCCAGTTTCTTCTCTTCGCGGAGATCCTCTCCGCGAAGGGTCAGATGGGTCTCGGGCCGGAAGCCATCGAACTGTAAATACACCTCGACGCGGTCTCGATGCTCGGCCAAGAACTGGAGAAAAGCATCGTCCTTCGCGATTCGACGTCCATTGGTATTGAGCAAGATTCGCGTGATTGGCCGCTCCATTGCCTGGAGGAGGAACTCCGTCAGATCGCGCCGAACGGTCGGTTCTCCGCCGCTGATCATCAGGACGCTCAGCTTGCCCTTCTCCCGTTCGAGCATGGTGTCGACGGTGTGCAGCATCTCCGCCATCGTCGGCCCGTCCCCCGTATCCGCGTTGGCGGGGGGCAGGGCGTCGGCGTAGCAGGTGGGACAGGAGAAGATGTCGAGGCTTCGATCGAGCAGGGGCCAGCGGTTCCACAGTGCCCACTGGGCGGCGTGCCACCAATACATCTCCATGTGAAACCGGCCGAACCAGCCGTTGTTCACTAGCCCGCTCTCCTGCGGCGGATAGGAGCCCGCCTCGTTCACCGCCATCAAGTACTGCGAGAGGATGATCCGCCGCTCCAACTCCCGCCACCGCTGATCCTGGCTTCCGGAAAGATCGATCGCGCCTCCGCTCTTCCAGAACGCGGGCCAGCTTTTCCGCGCGGCGGCAAAAGTCGCCGTCGTATCCGCCAGCTTGGCGGGCAGTGCCTTCGGCGAGAAGGTGCATGTAAAGTCGAGCGTCTCCGAATCCGTCGATGGTTGGAGCCTAAACCGCCGCCGATTCGGCGAGGAATCGACGACCAAATCCTCGTTTTCCCTCGCCGACGCCTCGTACCGCTTCCCCGCCACCGCGTAGGTCACTTTCAGCGTCTTGACGAAACCGTGAATCGGTTCTCCGAGCAGATCGTTGGTCACGTGCACCGACGCGCGGCCGTTTTGAACCCGCTTCGCCACGATCTCGGTCACGTCTAGCCACTTTTCTTGCGCCCCGTACTCCGCCTTGACGATCTCGAGGAGAGGCGCCTCGTCGCTTGGCGGCACTAACGTTGCATCGCCCCTCCAGGTCAAGCCTAGGTGGATTGAGTCGTCCTCGAGCCGCTTCACGAGTTCGACTCGCCCCTTTCGGGCACCGGGTTGCGGTTCGAGCCGACCGGAGGTGTTCCAGTCGCCGACAAAGTTGGCGAACTGAAGCGGGTTGTCGCCCGGGCAATCAATGAAGACCGCGAGGCGCCCCTTTTGGATCAATGGCGATTCTATCTGCGCCGCTACCGCATCGGTTGTCGGGTGAGCGGCCGTCTTTACCGTGACGGGTAAACCTTCCAAATCGAAGCGGCTGGTCACAAGGCCGTTCCAAAGGTCAAGGGTCTGCTTTGGATTCTGTAGATCACCGACCTTCGCCGGCTCGCCGTCGGCCTTGGTTAGTACCAGGCCGATGCGACCTAAATTAATCCGGTGCGGGCTGGCGGCCAGCCAATCCGAGAGTTCCGGATGTTTCGGATCCGGCATGGGGTACCGGACCGGCCGCCCATGGGTATCCCAAACTTGCCCCTCAAAGTCCTCCGCTTTCTGGCCCGTCGGCGGCGGTCCGCTGTGCCAGCCCCAGTGGGACATCGTGTTGAACGGGGCAAAGGTCTGGAGGCCGGTGATATCCATCCCAAAGGCGAACTCGCCGTTCCCCACCTGTAGGGGCCGTTCGCCGTCGAACTTGGTGAGCACGACGTTGTGGCGGGTGACCAAGGCGTGACGGTCGATAGGGGTGGACATAAGGGCGAAAACAAGAGGGACGAGCATGAGGGCTAGCGAATGGACAGGCTGGTTTCGCCCTTTAGTGCGCCCGCCGAAGCGCGAAGTTTGAATTTCATGGCGCTTAAGGGGGTGCGGATGAGCACGGAGGCAACTCCCATCTCACAGGGGGCCGAGTTCTCCCCGGCGAACGAGGCTCCCGAAAAGGAGATGCGGCGGGACTCGTCGGGGCATACCGTCCCCTTCGCGTCGATGACCGCGGCACGGAGGAAGACGAGGTCGTTTCTTCCCGGAGCGACACCAAGATCGTCGACCCAGAGTTTTAGACTAGCTGGCTTCCCGGCGGGCCGGATCTGGTCCGTCGCGCCATTGGAGCCGACGACTTTGATATTTCCTTCCGGCACGTTCCGGAAGACGATGGGTGGATGAGGCAGGTGGGCCGTGTTGGAGCCGTCGTAGCGATTTTCTAGCCGGTATTTCGTTTCCGAACCAGGAACAGCTTTCAGGGTTTGGAAGGAGCGGCCGTTGATAAACAGGGTGGCGGAGGAGGCGTTGGCGAAGACAATAACGCTCCAGGCGTCAGGCACTACTGAAGCGGAGATTGGAAGGCTCTCGCCCCTCACCCCTGCCCCTCTCCCGCGGAGGGGCGAGGGGTTCTGAATGGCGGCTTTCAGGTACGGCTGCTTCGTTTCCTGGCTCGTGTAGAACCAATAGCTCGGCTTCTCCCGCCGCATCAGATCCGCCAGCCCGCTTGCGGACACGGCGAAAGCCCACGGTACATTGTGGTCGAACATTTCCCATGTTCCCGCGCCCATCGTCGCCGGATACTGCGGTCGGAACTTGTTGTAGGACCAGACGTGGTTCCAGGTTTCCTCTAGGAGTTTCGACGTGCCCTGCCCGATTCGAACCCGCGAACTTGAGGTTCCCCCGCCGAACTCGTAGTCGCCGTACTCACGGATGTATCCCGGCTTCGGGGTGTTCTGCGGCCGGGAGAGGTCCTCCTTCCATCCGTTGTAGATCACATCCCACGGCGCCCCGGGCGTATCGTCCCCCGCCACTAAGGAGGCATGTTCCGCCTTCGCCGTATCGTACCAAGACTTCGCGAGCACGGCACCCGGGTAGGTTTCGTTGAGACTCGCTTCCCACCACGCCACCGAAGGCCGGTTGCCGTCGCGGCGGATCGATTCCCGAATGTCGCGCAAGACCCGGTCCTTAAACCTCGGATCGTTGTTTACGAACTGCCAGCCTGGGATGCAGGGGATGGTAAGGATTCCCAGCTCGTCGCAAGCATCCATGAAGGCGGGCGACTGATTGTAATGGGAGAGCCGGACGATGTTATGACCCGACCGTTTGATCATCAGCGCATCGCGCCGTTGGGCGGCATCGGAAAGCGCCGGGCCGACCCATGGATAGTCCTGGTGACGATTCGTGCCAACCAGCCGAAGCGGGCGACCGTTCAACAGAAGTCCCTTTGCCCGGGACACCGTGATTGTCCGCAGTCCGATTCGCGTCTCCACCCGGTCGACCACGTGGCCTCCCTCCTCAATCGTCGTAACGAGCCGATACAGCTTGGGTGAGTCGGTCGACCAGAGCTGGGGATGCGGAATCGCGATGCTTTGGGCGATCTTCTCCGACTTGCCGGGGAGGAGAATATCGTCGATCGTCTTTTGGGTCGAGCGACGACCCGATGGATCGAACACGGTCTGCTTGACAACGAACTTACGCTCCCGCGTGCTCCGATTTATGACCCCGGTGTATATCCACGTCGAAGCCCACCCTTTGCCCAGCACCGGCGGCTCGACACGCACCCCGCCCTGGTCTTCCAAAGGATCGGTGATCGCCAGCGGGTCGGTAAGGGTCAGCGTCGCATGGCCGATCAGCCCGGCACCATACATAAAGTCCATCTGCCCCTGCGGCTTGCCTGGCGGGATCAGCGGGTTGTCCGTATTGTCCACTCGAACCAGGAGATCGCCGCCCTCGTGGATCTCGGCTCGAAGTGGAAGGTAACCGCCCCGTCGGTGGCCGATCGGGCGGCCGTTGAGCCAGGCGTCGACGCTCTGCATTCCCTGAAACTCCAGCACAGCGCGCTTTCCTTGTGGTGGCGTGGGAATGTGGCGGCGGTAATAGGCGACGCCTTGCCAGATCTCGGCGGTGTTGAGGGGCCGGATCCAGGCCGCGTGGGGCAGGGTGGCGGGTTGCCAAGCGTTTAGCTTCTTTGTTTCGGCCTGACGAAGCTTCTCAAGATCGTTTGGGCTTGGGTCGAAACGCGCGTCCCCGGTTGAAACGTTGGCAACGCTGTACTGGCTCGCCCAGTCCGTCCCCTGCTCCGTCGGTCGGATCAGGCCAATCTCAGCGATCGCGAGGAACGGCTCTGGCCGATAGCCGTCGTCGAAGACCAGGGTCATCCGGGTTCCCCGCATCGTTTTCGGGAATCGCAGTTCATACAGGTTGCCGGTATCCGGAATCGTCCCGGAGGTCTCCATGGGCATGGGGTAGTCCCTTCCCTGAAACATTACGAACTTGAAGTGGCGCGGACGGCCGTTCTGCGGCCCGGTCTGGCGAGGCAAAATCCGCAAGCCGATGGCATCCGTCAAACCCCCGAGGTCAATCGAAATCTGGTGCGGATACGCGGCCTGTTTCACTTGCCACTCGGTGTGCCAGAAGGTTTCCGGTTTTCCGTCGAAGGCCCTAGCCGCCGGGGCGTCCTCGCCTTTCGTCTCCTCGCTTGAGACGAACCGAACCCGCCAATTTGCCGTCGGCACGGCGTCGGGTCCGTTCCAGATCGAAGGCGGCGTGGGCACGCGGGCAAACTGCCATCCGCCATCGAGATCGATTATCTGTCGGCCGCCGGTGGCCACCATCGCGAGGAGCGCGAGCACGGAATCACTATAGCCGCGCCACGAACGGGCCAAGTCGAGTACATAGATGGGTAATGAGTCAGTTGTCCGTCCGCGCCGCGCGGGTGCCCACCGACGAGGGCACGGTTTGGCGCTCGATGGTTTCCGAATACTGTTGCGACGAAATGCAGGAGGCCTGGGAAGACGGGCTGGTTGGTTTTGGCGAGCACGAGGGTGAGACGAACGACCCCGCGATCAACCTTTACCGCGTGGATGTCTGGCCCGAGGCCACGATCTGGACCGAATACCCGATCCGTTTTTGCCCCTTCTGCGGCACCGAGATCCTGCTTGAGACTGCGGAGTAGGGGTTCTTAAGTTCGACCCACAATCTGAAAGTCGGCCACAACCATCCGGTGGTCGGAGTTCTGGGTCTTCCGGACGTACGATTGCGTCCACCGGATTTCTGGCGAAGCCCAAATCTGGTCAGTCCAAACCACCGGGAAGTCGTTGGTTCCAGTTCCACGCCAGGTGCGGCCAACTGACTGGCCCGCCTCGGTAAATCCAGGCTCGCTGTCGGTAACCAGGCGCGGGTTAGTCGCGTTAAAGTCTCCGCCAAGTAGGCAAGGCTCCGAGAGGTGGGCGAGAACGAAGATCTCCTTTAAGCGTTTCCGACGCATCGCCGCGTCCGAAGCATAGTTCTCCCAGCAGGATGGGTTGTAAAGATCGAGCCGAAAGACCGGGGGTGAAAGACGAAGGGCAATGGCGCGAAGTCTCGTTCTGCCAAGCATCACGGTCCCTGCCGCGAAGTCGATTGCCTTCGCCGGTGCGTCCACCGCGCCGCGAGAGAAGACGGCGTCATCGACGCTCCAAGAAACCGCAGGATAGCCCGCTGCCTTCCCGGCCTCTTCAAACTCTTTTCGGCTACCCACTTCTTGGAGCAGAACGACATCCGCATTCTGAGCGAACGCCTCCCGTGCCGCCCCAACTTCCCCCGCAGCACAGTTCAGAGACACGATTCGGAAATCACCGATGGCCTTTGGATGAACCGGAAGGAAGATTAGTCCTGAGGGCTCCCGAGTCCAGTGCAACGCAATCAACCAAACGGCAATAGAAATGCCGAAGACTTTGAACAGAGGCCTTGGTCTCAACGTGAGAAACGGCGCTAGAACCACCGGTGTCCAGATCGCCATGGGCCACCAGTGAAGCGCCTGAGCCCAGTCGGGGCGTAGGCGGTAAAGAAGGATGAAGAAACCGGCGAGCCCGGCGAAGACAGCAAGACGAACCCGAGGGCTTGGCTCTCCGCGCTTTGCTTCCCTCACAGACGCAGTTTACGTGGAGACTTGGAAAGTGACGCTGAGTTCGCTGAGAAAGGGAGGTGTTTCGCTAAGAGGTTGGCCTCACTTTGCGAAACCGTCGCAATAAGGACAATGCACTCTCACCCCGGACGGCCCTTAAGCCCAATGACTTTTCAAAGCTTTCCGATCGCTTCGGCCAGTCGCGTCGTGCTGTAGCCCGGCACCAATGGCACTAGGCGGACCTCGCCGCCGTAGCTCAGCACTAGTTCCGATCCCACCACGGTCTCGACGGTGTAGTCGCCGCCCTTGATGAGCATGTCCGGCCGGACGGCTTCGATGACGGCCAGGGGGGTGTCTTCTTCAAAGACCACGAGGGCGTCGATGCACTCCAGCGCGGAAAGAACCACTGAGCGTGCCTCTACGGGCATGATCGGCCGGGCTTCACCTTTCAGCCGCGTTATCGAATCATCGGAGTTAATCGCCACGATCAAGCGGTCCGTCTCCGCGGCCGAATCCTCAAGGAGCCGGACGTGGCCGGCGTGGATGAGGTCGAAACAGCCGTTGGTGACGGCAACCCGAAGGCCTTGCGCCTTCCAGGCGTTTACCAGCGTGGTCAGTTCGTCGATCGAATAGAGCTTGCGGACGCTTCGGTTCCGTTCTTTGTCCTGGACAGCCAGCAGCAGTTCGTCCCGGCCGATGGTGGAGGTTCCGGTGCGGGCGATGACCTGGGCGGCGGCAAGGTTAGCCAGGGCGACGCCGTCTTCAATGCCAATCCCCGTGGCCATGGCAAAGACGAGGGTTGCGATGACGGTGTCGCCGGCACCCGATACATCGAACACCTCTCGGGCCACCGTGGGGATCTCGTGGAGGCTGTCCCGCTGGACCACGGCGATGCCGTTGGCGCCTAGGGTCAGGGCGACGAAGTCGAGATCGAGATCTTCGCGGAGACGGACGGCGCAGGCGACCGGGTCGTCCGCCGGCCATCCCAGGGCTTGGGCCAGCTCGACGATTTCGACCCGGTTCGGTTTGATCGCGCTGGCGCCGCGATACTTTTCGTAGCTGCGTCCCTTCGGGTCCACGATTACGGGGATGCCGCGGCTCCGGCCAATCTCGATGACCGAAGCGCAAAGTTCGGGCGTACAAACGCCTTTCGCGTAATCCGAAATGATCACCGCGGTGTAGCGGTCCCCGTCGAGGAGCGCCTGGATTCGGGCAACGATCTGCGCGCTTTCGCTCACGGTCAGCGGGACCGCAAGCTCATCGTCAAACCGGAGCACCTGGCGGTCGTCGGCAATGACGCGCGACTTTACGATGGTGGGGAAACGGGGCAGGGCCACCACGGCATCGGTCCCGATTCCGGCGGCGGAGGCGGCCTCCAGGAGGACGAGGGCATCGCCATCTTCGCCCACGTAGCCGGCCAGATCCACCGGCGCGCCGAGGGAGGCGAGGTTTGCCGCCACGTTTGCGGCCCCGCCCAGGACCACGGTTCGTCGTTCCACCCGGACCACGGGTACGGGCGCTTCCGGAGAGATTCTGGTCGCGGAACCCCAGAGATAACGGTCGACGATGAGATCGCCCACCACCAGAATTCTTCCCTCGCCGGAGCGGCCGAGAAGTGCGGTTTTAACGGCTTGGATGTCCTTGAACATTCGGCTTAGAAGCCTGATGCCTTTCGGCGCAGCCTCCAGTAGGACTGTACCAGCCTATGCCGAAACCGGCATGTCACAATGGGCACCAGCGGCATGATCATTCTCACGGGCGGCGCCGGCTTCGTCGGAAGCAACCTCCTCAAACGGCTCAACGCCGAAGGAATCGACGATATCCTCATCGTCGACAACCTCAAGAACGGGGATAAGTACCGCAACCTTGTCGGCGCTCGCTTTGCCGATATCGTCGATCGGTTCGAGTTCCGCCGTCTATTGGAGGCCGACAAAGCCCCGGTAAAGATCGACGCAATTCTGCATCAAGGCGCCTGCACCGACACCCTCGAATACGACGGCGCGTACATGATGCGAACGAACTACGACGATTCGAAGGCGCTGCTTCACCTTGCGATCGACCGAGGGGTGCCGTTCGTTTACGCCTCGTCCGGCGCGGTGTACGGCCATGCCCGCATGGCGACCGAGGGGCCGGAAAACGAGTGGCCGCTGAACGTCTACGGCTACTCTAAGCTCCAGTTCGACCGGTACGTCCGCCGACTTCTTCCTCAAGGAGATTCCACCGTCGTCGGGCTCCGCTACTTCAACGTTTACGGCAACGGGGAGTCGCACAAGGGGCGTATGGCCTCGATGGTCTACCACTTCACCAAGCAGTTACAGGAGACCGGCGTGGCCAAGTTATTCGGCGAGTACGCCGGCTACTCCCCGGGCGAATCGACGCGCGATTTCGTGTACGTAAAGGATCTCATCGACGTCAATCTCCACTTCCTGGTAGGCAAGGGTACGCGAGGGATCGTCAACGTGGGCAGCGGCGTGCTGAGAACCTGGAACGACCTCGCCAATACGGTCATTGCCACTCTCGGCAAGGGCCAGATCGAGTACGTCGACTTCCCAGAAGGGATGAAGGGCAAGTACCAGCTCGGCTCGCAGGCGGACCTTGCAGGGCTTCGTGCGCTGGGCTATGGGAAGGAGTTCACGACGCTTGAGGATGGCGTTCGGGACTATCTGACGACGATGGACGCGGAAACCGCGAAGTTTGAGGCCTAGGGTGGCGAGGCCGTCCCGGTCTCGTAGTTAGCAACTAGTTCCTTGTTTGATATCAGGTGAGCCCTGAGAAGCACAAGACCGGGACGGTCTCGACACTTTTAGTCGACGCCGAGCATCTTTTCGACGGCTTCGATGGCCAGGTGGAGCACGGTCATGTGCACCTCCTGGATCCGATCCGAGGTGTCTCCGGGTGCCATGACGACCAAGTCGCATAGGGGCGCTAGCCGTCCGCCGCCTCGGCCGAGAAATCCTACAACTTTTACTCCCTTCGCCCGGGCCGCTTCCGCGGCGAGGACCAGATTGTTCGAATTTCCGGAGGTCGAAAGGAGGACCAGCACGTCTCCGGGCTGGCCGAAGGCTTGGACGAGGCGGGAGAAGACGTGGTCGAAACCGTAGTCGTTGCTGACGCAGGTTAGGTGGGTCGATTCGCCCAGGGCCATGGCAGGGAGAGGCGCCCGGTCGCGGCGGAAGCGGCCGGTGAACTCTTCGGCGAAGTGGAGCGCGTCGGCCATGCTTCCGCCGTTGCCGGCCGCCAACGCCTTGCCTCCGTTTCGGAAGCTCTCGGCCAGCATCGCCGCGAACTGGTCGCATGCGGTCAGGCAGGCCTCATTGCGGCGGAAGAGATCCAGCACCCTTGCCGCCTCCGCCAGACCTTCCTCAAACACGCCGCGCATGGGAGGGAAAGTACCCGACAGGTACGCTTTGCCTGTGGAGTGAGCCGATGAATCGGCGAGCTCTATGCTGGCGGCCATGTTCTCTTCCCTTCCTTTGACGGACAAAAAGCTCCGCGTTTTCGTCACCGGGGCGAGCGGGATGCTGGGCGCCGCGGTGGTTGAAGAACTGAAGTCGAGGGGGCATGAGCCTATTCCGGTTACTCGCGAAGAGTTCGACATCTCCGATCCGATGGCGGTCGCGCGTCTCATCGCCGCGGAATTCGGGGCGCTCAACGCGGTGATTAATTGCGCTGCCTACACCGCGGTAGACAGAGCCGAGTCTGAGGAGCGCGAGGCCACCGAGGTCAACGGAATCGGGCCGTCCTATCTGGGGCGCGCCTGCTCGGCGTTGAGCATGCCGCTCATCCATATCTCCACGGATTTCGTCTTCGACGGCAACTCCGATGTCCCCTACCAGGAAGAAGATCCGACGAATCCGCTTTCGGTCTACGGCCGGAGCAAGCTAGAGGGCGAGCGCGCTCTAGCGGGCAACCCGGCTGCCCGGATCGTTCGAACCGCTTGGCTTTACGGCCCTAAGGGCAAGTGCTTCCCTCGGACCATGGTGGAGGCCTATCGTGCGGGCAAGTCGCTTCGAGTGGTGGCAGACCAGCGGGGGAACCCAACGTACGTTCCTGACTTGGCCCGGACGCTGATTGACGTCCTCGAAGCCAATGTTCCGCCGGGCATCTACCATGCCGTCGGCCCGGAGACCACTACTTGGCACGACTTCGCTATTCGGGCCATCCGCGCGGCGACCGGGGAGGACGCGGAGATCACGCCGGTGACCACCGCCGAGTATCCGACGCCTGCGGTCCGGCCGAAGAATTCGGCGTTGGCCGATACCAAGCTCGGCCTCTGGAAGATTGGCCCGATGCGGCCCTTGGACGAGGCGTTGGCCGATTGGGCGAGCAAACTGGCCTGAGACCTCATCCGAACCGCGGCAGAACCGCGTTCGCCAGAAAAGGAGCGACCTCGTCCTTTGACGAGATGACCGGGTCCACGGCGTTCCACTTAACTCCGATTGCGGGGTCGTCCCAGCGGATGGCGCGGTCGCCGGCTGCGTCGTAGTGGGCGGTGACCAGGTAGGCGAAGAGGGCGAAATCCGAGCGGACCACGAAGCCGTGGGCGAAGCCGGGGGGGACGTAGACTTGGCGGTGGTTTTCGGCGGAGAGGGTTTCTCCCCACCACTTTCCGAAGTGCGGCGAGCCTTCCCGGATATCGACCACGACATCGAAGACCTCGCCCTGGACGCAGCTGACCAGCTTCCCTTGCGGGTTCGGCTCTTGATAGTGCAGGCCGCGCAACACGCCGCGGGCCGAACCGGAGAGGTTGAGCTGGACGAACGACTCGGCGATCCCGGCCTCCCGGTAGGTGGGCTCGCGCCAAAGCTCCACAAAGAAGCCGCGTGCGTCGCCGAAGGCCTGGGGCTCGAACAGGATCGCGCCTGCGTCGCCGAGCGGTCGAAAGGTCACGAAAGGAGTATAACGAACCGATGAATCCTCGACGCGTCGCCGTTGTCATGGCCGGCGGTTCCGGCGAGCGCTTCTGGCCGCTCTCGACCGCAACCCGGCCCAAGCAGCTCCTCCGTCTCACGAATCCCGACCGCACGATGATCGAAGAGGCCGTTGATCGCCTCGTCCCGATCGTCGGCGTCGACGGCGTCTTCATCTCGACCACCATCCCGCTCGCCGGGCCGATTGGTGCCGCCGGAGTCGTGGACGAAAGCCGGATTCTCGCGGAGCCACTCCGGCGCAATACGCTCGGTGCGCTCGTCTGGGTGGTCGCTTCCCTTCTCTCCCGCGGCGAGACCGAAGCATCGGTCGCCATCGTCACGGCCGACCACGCGATCGGCGAGCCCAGCCGGTTTGCGGGCACGGTTTCTGCCGCCCTTGAGGCCGCCGAGTTGACCGGGGGCCTTGTTACCATCGGCGTCACTCCGGATCGCGCGGAGACCGGCTACGGCTACATCGAGCGGGACGAGACCGCAGTTTCACTCACCGATGGCCGCCTCGCCCATGCGGCTCGCTCGTTCCGGGAGAAGCCAGACGCCGCGACGGCCAAGGAGTATGTGGAGGCGGGCCGGTTCCTATGGAACGCGGGCATGTTCTTCTTCACCGTCCCTGGTTTCCAGAACTCTTTGGCGGCTACGCAGCCGGAGGCGGCGGCAATCCTTGCGCAGGTAGCGGAGAAGCTGAAAGCCGGGGATGCGAAGGGTGCGGAGGAGACGTTTGCGGGGCTTGAGTCGATCTCGTTCGACTACGCGGTCATGGAGAAGGCGGACACGGTTCACGTGGTGGAGAGCGACTTCCCCTGGGACGACGTGGGCGCCTGGGACGCTTTGGAGCGCACCCTGGGAACGAACGACGAGGGCAACGTGATCGTTGGCCCGGCGGCAGCGCTGGACTCGAAGGGGTGCGTGGTTTACAACGAGACGAGCAATCTGGCCGTTGGCATCTGCGGGTTGGAGAATGTCGTTGTGGTTGTGACCCCGACCGGCGTGCTCGTCTGTCCGAAGGACGATGTCCAGCGCGTTCGTGAGATTGGGCGGGCGGCCCAGGCGGCCCTCCAGGGTTCTTGATGATTCGTAATATCTAAAGCCGATTTAGATATGAACCTAAAACGCGATTTTTTCTCAAAATGCAGTCCAACTATCCTAGACCAACCCCAAACATTCCGAATGCCGTACCCTGCCCCCAGTGTGGGCAAGTTGCCGGCAAACGAGTGAAATTCGCGTGGTGGGGCGGCGCCATAGGCCCCGCGATAATGAGCCTCACTAAGTGCCAAGCCTGTGGCTACCAATTCAACGCAAAGACGGGCAAGCCGACGAAAAACGCCATCATCGCTTACAACGTGATCGCCTATGCGATAGCCATCGTTTTTGGCATCGCCTACGTCCTTCTCGCCAAGTGAGGGCACCTGCTGAACTGCAGAAGCCGGAGGCGTCCGCCAAAGTCGGGTGAACTTTATCCTTTCCCTTCGGCAAGCCGTGCTAACTGGCGTCCGTACTCGGTTTTGAGGAGCGGTTCGTAGCAGTGGCGCAGGCCGTCGACATCGATCCAGCCTTGTCGAAAGGCAATCTCTTCCGGGGAGGCAACGAGGAGGCCTTGTCGTTTTTCGATCGTCTCGACAAAGTTGGAGGCTTGGTTTAGCGATTCGTGGGTTCCGGTGTCGAGCCACGCGGACCCGCGGCCGATGGTTTCGACGCGTAGGCGATCTTGGCGTAGATAGGCTTCGTTGACGGCGGTGATCTCGTACTCGCCGCGGCCCGAGCGGCCGACGGTCTTTGCGATTTCCGGAGCATCGGGAGGATAGAAGTAGAGGCCGGTGACCGCGTAGTTCGACTTCGGGACCGACGGCTTTTCTTCGATGCTGACAGGACGGCCCTCGGCGTCGAATTCGACAACCCCGTACTCGGTGGGATTCTGAACGTGGTAGGCGAAGACCGTCGCCTCGTTCTCCCGGGCGGCGGCCACTTTCATCTGCTCCGGCAGGCCGTGACCGTAGAAAATGTTATCGCCGAGCACGAGGGCTCCTCCTTCGCCTGCCAGGAAATCCTCGGCGATGATGAGAGCCTGGGCAAGGCCTTCAGGCTTCGGCTGGCCGGCGTATTCGATCCGGATTCCCCAGTCCGAGCCATCTCCCAAGAGTCGCTGAAACAGTTCCGCCTCGTGGGGGGTGGTGATGAGCAGGATCTCCCGCATTCCCGCGAGCATCAGCGTGCTCAGCGGGTAGTAGACCATCGGTTTGTTGTACAGCGGTAAGAGTTGCTTGCTGACGGCTTTGGTAATGGGCCAAAGGCGCGTGCCCGTGCCGCCGGCCAGCACGATGCCTTTTCGGATCATGCCACCCCTCCGTACTGCTTGGCCATCCAGTCTCGGTAAGCGCCCGAGCGGACTCGTTCGATCCAGCGGGGGTTGTCGCGGTACCACTGGACGGTCTTGGCGAGGCCCGATTCGAAGCTCTCGGTCGGACGCCATCCCAGTTCCTCGCGGATCTTGGAGGCGTCGATGGCGTAGCGATGGTCGTGGCCGGGGCGGTCTTTGACGAAGGTGATCAGCTTCTCGGCGTCCTGGCCCACGGCGTCGCAGACAGCCCGGACGATCTCGAGGTTGGTTCGCTCCTCGTTGCCACCGACGCAGTAGGTCTCCCCGGCCCGGCCTCGCTCCGCAACCTCCCAGATGGCGCGGCAATGATCGTCCACGTAGAGCCAATCGCGCACGTTGAGACCCGATCCGTAGACGGGCAGGGGCTTCTCGTCGAGCGCGTTCAGGATCATTAAGGGGATCAGCTTCTCGGGAAACTGGCGCGGCCCATAGTTGTTGCTGCAGTTCGTGATCGTCACGTGCATCCCAAACGTTCGCGCATAGGCACGTACGAAGTGGTCGCTCGCCGCTTTGCTGGCGCTGTAGGGGCTACTCGGATCGTAGGGCGTCGTCTCGACGAATTCGCCTTCGTCTCCCAGCGCGCCGAAAACCTCATCCGTGCTGATATGGTGGAATCGTTCCACGCCTTGGGCCCGGCAGGCCTCCAGGAGGTTGACGGTGCCGACGACGTTGGAGCGAACAAACTCCAACGGGGCGGCGATGCTTCGGTCGACGTGGCTTTCGGCGGCGAAGTGAAAGACTCGGTCCGGCTTCACAAACTCAACCGCGCTCTTCACGGCATCGAAATCGGCGAGATCGAGTTGGGTGAAACGATAGTTGTTCCGATCGTCGATTTCTGTGAGGCTGTCTAAATTCCCGGCGTAACCCAGCTTATCGACGTTCACAAACCGGATCTCCGGGTGGGCCGGGACGAAGAGGTTGAGAAAGGCGGAGCCGATAAAGCCGGCGCCACCGGTGACCAGAACGGTCATAGGTGGCGCTTCCGGAGAGACGACGTTGTGATCATGGCTTCACTATACGGCAACGCTTCTTGGTTGCTCTGCGTTCGCCAATCTTGGGGTCACGGACGCCGGCTTAGCTGAGTGATTCTGGAGAAGCGGAGCATCCATCCTGGGATGAAGCTGCGGCCCGTCGAAGAGGCCCAATAAGTTCCGGAGTTGACGTTGTTATCGTTCACGATTCGGGTGGAAACGCCGCTGGCGTAGACGTAGATTCCCGGGGCGTCCGAATCATTCGTGACGGCGTAGGAGATTCGTGTTCCGGTGTCGTCGAAGGATGCCCCGAACTCACTGCGGCCCGCGGTGTTGGTGAGCCGGACAATGGTGCCGCCCGCCGTGGGGATCGTGTAGAGGTCGAAGTCTCCCCGGTCCAGATCAAGCGCCGAGTAGACGACCTGCGTTCCATCTCGGCTGAGCGCCGGCATGTGGTTGAAGCCTCCGCTAACGATCGTGCGCTTGACGCTCGTCGATGCGGTCCATACGTTGAGCACGGTGGCATCGCCTGAGAGCTTGACGTAGACGGCTTGGCTGCCGTCCGACCGGATCTCCGCCGACTCGGCTTGGTCGACCAAGGTAGCGATGCCGCTATGAACGATGTAGAGTCCGCGAACCCCCGACGAGACCGCGAGCAGGAAAAGGCTTCCATCGGAGGTCGCCTGAATCATGTTGACGTCTTCGAAAGTGCGGTTCACCAGCAGCGTGCCGCCGGAGAGCGAGGTGCTGCGATAGACAGAGAAGTTGCCCAGGGAGGCGGCGTCGGACGCGTAGATGAATTTGCCTGAGGCGGTTGGATCGGCGATCGCGCAGCTCACGCCTGCCGGGAGAGCGGCCATGTCTTGGAGTCCGCTGCCCGAGGAGAGCACGGAACGAACTGCCGGGGTGGAGCCTCCGGAGGCGAAATAGATTGCGTTGGCCCGAAGGAAGCCGGGAGTTTCGCCGGAGCCGGCCGTAGTCCCTGAGGTGGTTCCGGCTGTGCTACCAGCGGTAGAACCGGCGGTACTTCCCGCGGTGGCGCCGGCGGTTGAACCGGCCGTGCTGCCAGATGTGGAACCTGCGGTGCTGCCCGCGGTTGAGCCGGTAGTGCTGCCCGAAGTCGAGCCAGATGTGGAACCGGTAGTACTTCCTGCCGTGGCTCCGGTGGTTGAGCCGGCCGTGCTGCCAGATGTGGAACCTGCGGTGCTGCCCGAGGTCGAGCCGGCCGTCGAACCCGCGGTGATACCTGCTGTACTGCCAGATGTCGAACCCGCGGTGCTACCCGAGGTCGAGCCAGCCGTAAGGGAGGAACCGTCCGTCGAACCCGTGGGGTTCGAGTGGGAAATACTCGAAGAACCGCCACCCCCGCCGCCGCATCCGACCAGGAGCACCCCGACCGCTACGGCAATGCCTCCAAACACAGTTGCGGCCCCCAGTCGAAAACCCAGTACCTTCATCTCTAGCAGAGTTATCGGCAGGCAAAAGTACGGTGCCTAGGTTCTGCGGTCGGAAATGCAATCTTTCTTTTGCCCGTTGATCATCGTGCGGGGGTTGAATTTATGGATGGCCCCGGCCCCGGGACTTCCCGCAGGCGTTACTCATGGGAGAGCCCCGGGGGCTAGGCGTTTTCAGAAGACAAACAGTTTGCCTCGTCGACCCCCAGGGCATTGGCAGCAAGAAGAGAAATATCGGCGGGATATTTCCGACGGTGGGCTACTTATAAGGCGCGCACAAGGGATCTCCGATGACGATGTCTTTCCAGTGCACGGCTGGCGAGGCGGAGTAGAAGCTGTCGGCGAGGTTTGCCCCGGACGTATAGCGTCCGAAAAGGAGGTCGGGTTTGGCCATGGCGATGAGGTAGGGCTCGCTCACGTAGCCTTTCACTCCCGTCACGCCTTGGGCGATCAGGTCGGCGATGAGGCTTTGACCGGACGTCACCGGGTGGAAGGCTCGTCCGCTCGTCGAGACGAAGGTCTCGGCAATCGCGCCCGGTTGAAACCTCAGCGAGTGATAGACGTTGACGTCGTACCGGTTGTCGTTGCTTCCCCAGGATACGTAGCCGGCGACCGGCTCGGGGGAGCCGACGAAGGTCAATTCCTTATCGAAGATCGTCGAAAAGCCCTTTGCTTTCAGGAGATCCGTGGCCTTGTCCATCAACGACTGGAGTTCACCGTAGCTTTGAACCCGCTTGCCGGGGGTCTGATCCAACAAAAATGGTCCTTTGCTGCGCTTGGCGGCAAGCGAGTGATCCACGAGATTGCGTACGTCTTCGAACGTATAGCCGTCGAGACGACAGGCAAGGTAGAAGCCGAATTTGGCGTGGCTAAACGGTTCGGTCTTGCCGAAGTAGGGATTGTCGGCGATCTCGAAGGTATCTTTCCCGACAGGGAGGGGCTGGGTCTTGACGTCGGCCGACATTAGGAGCGAGTCCACCGAATAGCCTCCTTCGCGGATGCGGAGCGGAACACCGCGAATGAGAAGGAGGTAATCGATCGGGGTCTTTGCCTTGGCCAAGGCAGCTTTCACGGGCGCCTCGATTTCCTTCTCGAACTGAGCTCGCCGGACCTCGTCGGAGGGGGTCGTCTCCAAAACGACCATGTTTTCCCGCGGCACACCTCGCTTCTCCGAATAGTAGCGGCCTAACCGGATCGATTCCGGATCGCTGCTATTGACGATCACGAGCACCCGCTTCCCCTGCGAAACGTCCGGCTGGGCTCCGAATAGGGCGCCCGCCGCCAAGGCCAAAACCAACATAGCTCTACTATACGTAGCCTTGGCCCTAATTCGGTGTTAGACGCGCGATCGGAAGTAGTCGATCGTGTGGCGCAGGCCCTCTTCGAGCGAAGTGGTGGGCTCCCAACCGAGGATTTCACGGGCACGAGTCAGGTCGGGACGCCGTTGTCGAGGATCGTCGATGGCGGCGGCACGGTGGACGATCTCGCTGTTTGAGCCGATCGCATCGCGTACCGCCTCGGCGAACTGGAGGATGGTCCGTTCGTAAAGGGAGCCGATGTTGACAGGCTCGGTGAAGTCCGAGCTCATCAGTTTCCAGACGCCGTCGATGGTGTCCGAGCAGTAGCCAAACGAACGGGTCTGCTGGCCGTCGCCGTAGATCGTGATGGCCTCCCCTCGAAGCGCCTGCGCGATGAAGTTAGGAACCACCCGGCCATCGTCCAGACGCATGCGCGGTCCGTATGTATTAAAGAAGCGAACGATGTGGGTCTTCACGCCGTGGACATTTCGATAGGCCATGGTCATCGCTTCGGCATACCGTTTCGCCTCATCGTAAACGCCGCGTGGTCCGATGGGGTTGACATTGCCCCAGTAGGTTTCGGGCTGGGGGCTGACGTGCGGATCGCCGTAGACTTCGCTGGTGGAGGCGAGAAGGAACTTGGCCCCTTTCGCTTTGGCCAGCCCGAGGGCCTTGTGCGTGCCCAGTGCGCCAAC
>FTBF01000169.1_pt1 | contig 41835 bp, 36 predicted proteins | sample 1639301 | NCBI WGS metagenome assembly FTBF01 (sample SAMEA3914864, study PRJEB12502) | metagenome | biome: forest; material: soil | place: USA | collected 2012-03-12 | depth 0.3 m
CCACTGGCGTTGCCGATCGCTCGCAACTTATGGATGAGACCGGCTTTCGAGCGGGAGAGGTCTTGGGGCGAAAGTTGTCTAATGAGAACCGCCTTGATCTTGGCCTTGAGCTCGACCGGCGGAAGAAAGATGGCAGCGGCCACGAGCTTCATTCTAGCGGAGGTCGGCGCCCCTAACTCTCTAATCTCTGGAACCCCAAATTCCTGATTGGATGCGAGGCAACGAGCAGTCGGTTAAATTAATGTCCGGAGACTCCCCCGCGTGATCTCCAAAGCGCTGATGCCGTACTCTGATTTTGTGAGCGGCCGATGACGTTTCCTATTCTCCTTTTTGTCGCCTCACGGACCTTGTTCGTTTCACCGAGCGGGAATGATGGGGCGGACGGTTTGTCGCCGGCGCATGCTTGGCGGTCTTTGGCGAGGGTTTCGAACGAGACCCTTCAGCCCGGCGACCGGGTTCTTCTGGCGGGTGGCAAGACGTTCGAAGGGAGCCTGGTTCTTTCTTCGGGCGGGACGCCCCAAGAGCCGGTCGTGGTGGTTGCCTCGGGCGAACCGGCGACGATTATATCGAAGACGGCCCCCGCGATTACGGTGAAGACGGGCGGGATCGAGATTCGGAATTTGAATCTGGTAGGCGGGGCAACGGCAAAGAAGAAAGATCACGTGGGTCTTCTGTTGAGCGCTCCCTCGGCGAAACGATCGCCGTACGTTCGGGTAGATGGGATCGAGGTTTCCGGCTTCGGTGCGGAGGGGATCTCGATCACGGCGGAGAAGGACTGCCGGAACGGTTTCGACGACGTTCAGATCTCGCGGGCGATCGTTCACGGTAACTACGGGACGGGCATTGTGTCGGGCGATGGAGTGGCCCATCTCAGCAAAGGCTACGCGCATCGCGGGATTTCTTTGCGCGACTGCGACGTGTCGGACAACCTGGATGGGAATGGGATCATCCTTAGCGGGGTCGACGGGGCCACGGTTGAGTATTGCCAAACCACGGGCAACCGGGCCGAAGGAGGCGCATTGGGGATGTGGGCCTGGTGCGCAAAGAACGTGAAGTTCCGGTACTGCATCGCGAACGGGACGCGAGGCAGTAGGGACGGCGGGGGGTACGACTTGGACGGTGGAAGTGTGGACTGCGTGGTCGATCATTGCCTGTCGTACGACAACGCGGGGCCGGGCTACATGCACTGCGACTATCCGAGTGCACCCCGGACGCATCACAACGCGATTCGGAACTCTGTAAGCGTGGACGATGGGCGGAAGGCGAAGGGGGAACCGTTTGGATTTGGTTTTGTCGTCTGGGGCTCGGGACTGTATGACTGCACGATCGAGAAGAATCTAGCGGTGCTGACCAAGCCGGATCCGCAAAAGCGGGAGAACGGCGGGCTGTTCGCGACCTTTATCCGCGACGAGAAGGAGCCCATGGAAGCTCAGCGATTGGAGGGAGCGATGGTGAGGGAGAACGTGGTTGAGATATCCGCGTTGGGGGCTTCGTTCGTTCGGAATAACTTCCCAATGCGCCTGCCCGGGGACGTGACGTTCCGTGGTAACGACTATCGAGCGGGTCTGCCGGTGCCCTTTGTCGAGGTGGGTAGGCGGTTCGATTCGGTGGCGGATTGGCGTCAGGCAGCGGAAGAAGGAGCGCCGACGAAAGCCAAAGGGGCAGAAGCTTTAGGAGACTACGCGCGCCTGAAGCCACACGATTTGCCGGATTTCTTTCGAAGGCTGGGGCGGTGATTGTCCTGTTCGGGGAACAGGTTGTGCGATCGTTAGAGCGCTCGTAAACCTGATCGTTTCGCCTGGCACACAAAAATACCGGGTTCTTTCTTGTTGAGGCATGGAACTCCACAACTAGACGGAGTTTCGTTATGCCTAATTGCTTGCCTCGCTTCTTAGCCCTCGGCGTCGTGCTTTCTGCTGCTGGAGTCAGCCACGCCGGACCGACCAGTCTCTTTCTAATGCCAATCGCAGACTGTCTGAAGAAGCTTGAGGGGTTTGCCTATTCCGGGCTCTCCGGTACTGAGCGGAATGTCTCGAAGAGCTATAGCTACTACAATGCGATGACCATCGGTGTGGGAAACAACGTCGAGGTCGGCTATGACTCGGACTACATGGGGCACATCAGCGGAAACGTGAAGTACCAACTTTTCGAGAACCCCAAGGGCGCGAAGGGCACAGCGCTTAGCGTTGGCGTGATGAACTGGCGCGGCGACGCGGTTGACCCGTATGTAGTCGGTCGCTTCGACGGCAAGGGATATCGGCTCCACGCTGGCTATTGGCGAACGATGGGCACTGACCGCCTGATGATCGGCAGCGACTTCCCGGTGATGCCGTCGCTATCTGGCGCGGTCGAATTTTTGAGCGGCCCGGGAAGCCAAGCCTGGGGTTCGCTCTACTACGCAATTCCCAAGCTACCAGGCCTCACCCTCGGAGTCGCGGTGGGAGTCCCGTCGATCCATGAGCAAGGCCTGATGCACTCGGTGCTGTTGAACTACGCGTTCAAGCTTTAGCGATTCGCCCGCGGGCGACGGTGTCGCCTTCGTTGGGCGTCGCGCCTTTGATCGTCACGGTTTCGCCGATGTGGAGCCGCTGGCCCTCTCGCACGCAGAGCGTGTGGTAGCTGCCGGCCACGTGAACGAGGATCTTGGTGCCGCTCTTCTCCACAACCAGATCCTCAGAGACGCGCTGGCCGAGCTTGCCAGCGAAGACGGAGGTGCGGTGGATATCGACGATTTTGTATTCGGTAGCCGTGGTGGGGATCGGGGCGAGAATGAACATTACATCAAAGCATACGGCAGCTTTCGAGCCAATTTTGAAGTTCGCCTGAAATCCTAGTAGATGGGCCTGGGGGCTGGTGCCGATGGTCATTGGGTCGTTGGGTCGAGCCACCTGAGAACCTTTTCGAGGTCGTCGATCCCATGAAGCTGTTTTATGGGTCGTAGGGCTTGGTTATGGGACATATTCGACAGATAGGTCTTATCTTCCAACGATCCCAACAAAACTTATCCTCGCCCGAAAACAACATTTAGCTAAAACGCGAAACGATGCTCCTCACCTTGATCCTGCTCGCAACGAAGCCGTTGATGCGCGACTTCATCGGCCTGAATACGCACACTGTCCAGTTCAAACCGGAGCTATACGCACCGGTCACGCGGCTGATTCGGAACTATCACCCGGTCGGTTGGGATCTGGGCGACGACCTTTCGAAACAGGCCAACTTCCCGGTGACCCAGAACGGCGTCAATTGGGATCAGTTGTACGGCGAATGGAAGAAGGCCGGCTATAAGACGGAGGCTTCAGCGATGTTCGAGTCGATTCCTTCGAAGTCTTGGACCGACATTCCGAAGCAGGCCTTCGACTACGGCGAGCGTTTCGCCCGCTACTTCGGGCCATCGGGTGAGAAGAAGTCGTTGGAGGCGGTCGAGATTGGGAATGAGCCGGCCGACTTCAACGAGGGGCAGTACCGGGCGATGTTCGAGAACATGGCGAAGGGGATTCGAAAGGGCGACCCGAAGATGAAGATCGCGACCTGCGCGGTGGCGGTTGGGAAGGGGGATAAGTACTCCAAGGACATCGCTTGCCTCGACGGCTTGGAGTCACTGATCGACGTGCTGAATGTCCACACCTACGCGTTCGCGGAGATGTGGCCGACATGGCGGCGAAGCTATCCGGAAGATCCCAAGATCAACTATCTGAAGCAGCCGCAGCAGATCATCGACTGGCGCAACGCCCACGCGCCGGGGCGGCCGATTTGGGTGACGGAGTTTGGTTATGACTCGACGACGAAGCCAAACAAGCCGACGGGCGACTTCTCCAAATGGATGGGCAACACGGATGAGGAGCAGGCGAAGTACATCGTCCGTTCCTACCTGGCCTTCTCCGCTATGGACATCGACCGAGCCTATCTCTACTGGTTCAACGACGACGATAACCCCCAACTCCACGGCTCGTCCGGGCTGACCCGGAACTACAAGCCGAAGCCCTCGTTCTACGCGGTTGCGCACTTGTTGAAGTCGCTGGGGGATACGCGATTTGAGAAGGCGATTCTCTCGGAACCCGGCGGGACCTACCTCTATCAGTACCGGGGGTCTGACGGGGTGGTTTGGGTGGCTTGGTCGTCCACCGGGTCGGGGAGGAAGGCGGAAGTGACTTTGCCCGAGCCGAAGGGGAAGGTGGTTCGGACGGAGAGGATGCCACTGACGGAAGGAGCAGCGTCGAGCGTGGTGACCGCGATCTCTGGCGGCCGGTTGAAGTTGTCGATCAGCGAAGAGCCGGCCTACTTGTGGATCAAATAGCGGGAAGGTGGCCCGATGAATGGACTACCAAGCCTCCGGGGCGTCGCCCCGGAGCCAGAGGTAGGTGACGAGCTGGCCGGTGTGATACCACTCGTGGGCGGCGATATTCCGTAGGATCTCGTCGAACGGACAGGCTTGAAGCCGCAGCGCTTCCCACCAAATCTCGGGCGCTGCAATGGGCTTCCGGAGGCTTTCCTCATCGAGAGAGTCGATGAGGAAGAGCGTGTCTGCGCGGATCGCGTCCAAGCGGCCGCGGATCTCGGTCAGCGAGGCGTCCGCGGTGAAGGCGCCTTCGTGATCGTCGGGCCATGCGCCGGTCGCGACCCAGCCCAGGGTTTCGATCTCCTTGTCCGCGATCTCCAGCAGCTGCTCTCGAATCGTCCTCATACCCTCGCGCGGAGACCAATCGAGATCCTCTTCGCCCAGTCGGTCGAGGACCTGCCGAAGATCCTGGCGCGTCGTCGCGAACCTGGCCTTGAGCAGATCGTGTAGGGATGGCATCGTTCCTCCTTCTACGAGAAGGACTTTCCAAAAAAACTTTTTATGTGGCCGGCAACATTTATTGGGTTATAATTATGTGGCTGGCAACATAAGCCGTGGCCGCGACAACGAAACCCAAGAAAGGAAAGAAGACCATGAACAAGAACGCTCTCCTCACCCCAACCGCCGTCGGTAACCTGAGCCTTCAGCACCGCTTCGCCCTCGCGCCCATGACCCGTAGCCGGGCTCAATTCGACGGTACGCCTGGCGAACTCGCGGCCGAGTACTACGCTCAACGCGCCGGACTCGGACTCCTCATCACCGAGGGAACTCAGCCGTCTGCTGACGGCCAGGGTTACCTCATGACCCCGGGCATCTTCACCGACTCGCACGTGGAAGGCTGGCGAAGGATCGCTGACGCCGTTCACGATAAGGGAGCCGGACTCTTCATTCAGCTCATGCACGTGGGCCGGGTCTCGCATCCAGGAAACACTCCTCATGGCCGTCAGGCGGTCGCCCCTTCGGCCATCGCCCCCGGCTCGCCCATGTTCACGATGCAGGGCATGCAACCCATTCCCGAGCCTCGTGAACTTTCTGGCCAGGAAATCCGCCAGAGCATCCAGGACTTTAGACACGCCGCCGCGCGGGCCGTGGAGGCGGGAGCGGACGGCGTGGAGATCCACGGCGCCAACGGCTACCTCATCCAACAGTTCTTCGCGTCCAACGCGAATCGCCGCACCGACGAGTACGGCGGCTCGGTCGAGAATCGCACGCGTTTCGCCATCGAGGTGGCAACAGCGATTGCACAGGAAATCGGGCCCGAACGAACCGGCATCCGCCTGTCTCCAGGCGTGACGCTGAACGGAATCGAGGAGGGGGAGGAAGGGCCGAGTCTGTACCGATACCTCGTACCGGAGCTAGCCAAACTCAACCTGGCCTACCTGCACCTGATGTACGCCGGCGACGAGGCGCTCCTCCACGATATCCGATCGGCCTGGAAGAACCCGCTCATTCTGCTTAGGCTCGGCCGAACGCTCGAAGGGCTTAGCGACGACGTGGAGGCGGGGCTCGCCGACGTGGTGTCGATCGGCCGCTGGGCGCTCGCGAACCCGGACTTCGTCGAGCGGTTCCGGGCGGACGCCCCGTTCAACGAGCCTGATCCAACGACCTTCTACGGTGGAGGCGCGGCAGGCTACACCGACTACCCAACGCTCCAGCGAATGCTGCAGCCTGACTAGATACACTACTCAGTGATGGCGAAGCCCAAGACGAACTCACAGGACCAAGAATTGCCCGTTCTCGCCGAAGGCTGTCCCTTGAGTTTCGCCATCTTCGGCGTGGCGCGCGCCCACCGCGCGCTCGCCGGAACGCTTATCTCGGATCTCGGGCTCTATACCGGCCAGGAACTCCTACTGGCCCAACTCGGATCCGAGGACGGGCAATCGCAGAAGTCGCTGGCCCACCTCATCCGCTCCGACCACTCGACGATCGCCAAGACGGTGGGACGGCTGGAAGCGGCGGGTCTGGTGGAGCGCCGTAAGGACGACAAGGACGCGCGGATCACCCGCGTATTTCTCACCGACGCCGGGCAACGCATCCAAGGAAGGATCATCGAGGCATGGCGGCAGTTGGAGGAGAGGACCTCAGTCGGGCTCTCCACCGAGGAGGCGGAGACTTTTATCCGCCTTGCCCGCAAAATGCGCGAGGGGCTCGAGTAGCGCTAATCGATCTCGCACACAGCTTTTCAGTCGCGATGAAAACGCTTTCCTGATCCGTGCTATATTTGCTCTGAAAGCGCTTTCATGCCTCCCGAGATCCGGCTTGCAGCGGCATTCATGCCGTCCGCACTAGCTGACCATCTCATTTGGCTAGGTCCATTTGGGACCGAATCTCGAAAAAATACCAATCTGCCAATTTTATGTTGCCGACCACATTTTCTGTGTTATAGTTATGTGGTCGGCAACATAAAGCCAGGAAAAGGAAAATAAAATGAGTACAGATAACAACACGAACGCTTCCCTCTCGAACGAGAACCTCACCCAGTTCCGTGCCATCCAGTTGGTGAGCTACGGCGGCGCAGACGCGATTAAAGTAGCAACCGTCGAAGCGCCTAAGGGACCGGCGGCCGGTCAGGTTCTCGTTCGCGTGCACGCCGCTGGCGTCAACGGTTTGGATTGGAAGATCCGAGAAGGCTACGTGCGGGATGTTTTCCCGTTGGAACTTCCGGCGACCCTCGGACTGGAGATCGCAGGCGTCGTCGTCGCCGTCGGCGGGGGCGTCGACCGGTTCCAAGTGGGTGACCGCGTCATGGGCTGGCTAGGCGCCATTGGCGCTTACGCGGACCAGGTGGTCGCGAGCGCCGATAACCTCGGGCACATTCCGGAAGGTATGGACTTCGTCCAGGCCGCCGGCCTTCCCACGGTCGTTCAGGCAGCATGGCAAAGCCTTCAAGCGTTCGGTCCGGTCAGCGAGGGAACCCGCGTCCTGATCCACGGCGCAGCAGGAGCCGTCGGAGCGTTCGCCGTCCAATTCGCACGCCAATCTGGGGCGACGGTTTACGCCAGCGCACGAGGTGAATACGGCGACTACCTACGCGAGCTCGGTGCAAACGTGGTCATCGACTACAAGACCGAGCGGTTCGAGGACAAGGCCCAGGACATCGATCTCGTACTCGATCTCATCGGCGGCGAAACGTTGGACCGCTCATGGTCGGTTCTTTCCCCGAATGGCATGATCGTCTCGACTGCGGCCCCGGACGCCGCCGCCAAGGCTCCCGCAGGAAAGAAGGGCCTCTTCCTAATGACCAAGGCCGACCCGGCGCAGGTCGAGCAGACGGCCAAGGATATCGTGGAGGGGCGCGTGAACCAAAAAATCGAAGCGGTCGTGAGCCTTGAAGAGGCTCCTGAGGCGATCGAGCGCAACCGAACCGAGCCCCACATCGGCAAGACGGTCGTCGCCCTCGTGCCTGCCGGATGATCGAAGGTGTCGGGCTGCGACTTGCTGCATTTAGACGGGATTTGCTCCGTAACTGCTACCTTGGTGGCGGTTACGGAGCTTCGGCAAATTACTGCCGGAGATCAGCTTGCCGTCTTATGACGCAGTCGGTCTAGGCCAACGGCGAGGACGATGATCACGCTCGTCACGATCTCTTGGACCCAGTTCTGGAGGTCCATCTTGGTACAACCGTTCGCGATTGAGGTCATGATCGTGGCGCCGATGAGGCTGCCGAGGATGGAACCTTGGCCGCCGGTGAGGCTTCCGCCGCCGATGACGACCGCGGCGATGGCGCTCAACTCGTAACCGTTCGCGGTCGTTGGATCGCCCATGCTGAGGTATCCGAACTGCAGGACGGCGGCGAGGCCGACGAAGCTGAGGCCGAGGGTGTAGATGAGGATTTTGCGAGGCTCGACGGCGATGCCGCAGAGGCGGGCGGTGGCTTCGTTCGAACCGATCACGAAGATGTGGCGGCCGAACCGTGTGTACTTCAGCATCGCACTGACGAGCACGCCGAGGATGATCATCAGCCAGACGCCGATGGGGAACAGCATCCACTTGTGCGAGGGTGCGCGAAGAAGATCGTTCAGCCAGGTCGTGGGGGCGGAAATGACGGTCTCGTTAGCCAGGCCCTTGGCCAAGCCGCGGAGAGCGCCCCATGCGCCGAGGGTCACGATAAAGGGAGTGAGTTTGCCCTTGGTTACGAGCAGACTAATGAGCAGGCCACAAAGACCTCCCGCGGCGATACCGCCGAGACCGGCGAGCAGGGGCGGCGCGCCCGCGTTAAGCAGCTTCGCAACCACGACGGTGCAGAGCGCGATGTTCGAGCCGATCGAGAGGTCGATGCCGCCCGAGATGATGACCAGGGTCGCGCCGATGGCGGCGATGCCGACGACCGCCGTCTGAAGGAGGATCAGCTGGAAGTTGTCGAACGTCGCGAAGGTCTTCGGCCGCAGGGCGGAAAAGAGGATCAGTACGGCAATGAGGCCCAGGAAGGGACCTATCTTATTGAGAGCCTTCAAGCCGCGGCTCCGGTCGCTTGTCTCATGATTTCGTGTTCGTCTAGGTTTTCAACCGGCGTAGCCGGGCCGAGCACGCCTCGGTGCATGACGGCAATGCGATCGCAGATTCCAAGCAACTCTGGAAGGTAACTGCTGACAACGAGGACGGCTTTGTTGGAGGTGGCCGCAAGCTCGTCGATGGTGCGGTAGATCTCGGCTTTCGAGCCGACGTCGATTCCGCGCGTTGGTTCGTCGAGAAGGAGGACGTCGGCGTCGTGGTGGAGGAGGCGGCCGATGGCTACCTTCTGTTGGTTGCCGCCGGAGAGGTCGCCGATGGGTTGGCTCATCCGGTTGCGCTTCACCTGCATCCGGTTCGCGGAGGCTTCCGCCTGCTTCTCGATCTCGGCGGGGTTGAAGAAGCGGGGGAGCTTCGTGAAGGTGGTGTTGTCGGCGATGCTCATGGCGAGGGCGAGGCCCTCGGTCTTGCGGTCTTCGCTGACCATGCCCATGCCGTTTTCCCATCGTTTCCGCACGGAGGCGCCGCGATCTTCGTGGGTGGCTACCTTGACGGAGCCGTCTTTGACGGCGTCGAGCCCAAAAATGGTTCGCAGGAACTCGGTGCGGCCCGCGCCGACGACACCGGCGATGCCGACGACTTCGCCGCGGCGAAGGGTCAGCGACGAGGCGCCGGGCCTCTTCTTACCTTCCAGGCTCTTGACCTCAAGGATCGGCTCGCCGGGAGTTCGCGGTGAGCGCGGGTAGAGGTCGCTCACGTCGCGCCCGACCATCAGGGAGACGATCTCGGCTTCGCTGGTGCCTTCCGTTTTGCCTCCGCCGACGGTTTTGCCGTCGCGGATGACCACGTACCGATCGGACAGCTCGCGGACCTCCTCAAGGAAGTGGGAGATGTAGACAATGGCGTGGCCCTTGGCGCGGAGCTGCTTGACGAGATCGAACAGTCGCTCCGCGTCGGCGCGGGCGAGCGAACTGGTGGGCTCGTCGAAGACGAGGACTTTGCTGCCGAGGCAGACGGCGCGGGCGATCTCGACCAGTTGCTGGATGGCGATGGGGAGCAGGCCGGTCGGGGTGTCCAGGTCGATGTCGGGACGTCCGACCACCGCCATCGCCTCCGCCGCGCGGGCTTTGAGGGCTTTCCAGTTGATGAAGCGGCCCTTAAGAGGCTCTTCGCCGATGACGATGTTCTCGGCCACCGATAGGTCGGGGGCGAGGGAAAGCTCCTGATAAATCATGGCGACGCCCGCTTTGCGGGCGTCGAGGGGGCTGTGCGGCCGGTAAGGCGCACCTCCGAGGGTCATTTCGCCTTCATCGGGCGCGTGCACGCCGGAGAGAACTTTCATGAGCGTGCTCTTGCCCGCTCCATTCTCTCCGACCAAGGCAAGCACTTCGCCGCTCTGTACAGACAGATCGACGCCGTCCAGGGCCAAAGTGGCCCCGAACCGCTTGCGAATACCGGCCATCCGCAGTTCGCTCATTTACCGGCGAGCAGCTTCTTGACTTCGTCGGACTCGAGGTTGGCCTTGTCGATGACCGTGACGCCCGTGTCGACCGCGGCCGGAACCGTCTTGCCCTTGATCTTGTCGATCGCGGCTTTGACGCCTTCGTAGCCCATCTTGACCGGGTTCTGACCCACCAGCGCGTCGACCTTGCCGGCCTTCAGGTCGGCAATGAGTTCGTCCGAAGTGTCGAATCCGACGAACTTGATCTTGCCGCTCAGGCCGTTCTGATCCAGAGCCTGGATCATGCCGAGGGTGGAAGATTCGTTCGGGGTGAAGATGCCGTCGGCCTGCTTGAGCTTGTCGACCATCTGCATGGCTTTGGTCTGAGCTTCGGACTGCGTGGCGCCCGCGTACTGGTTCTCCGAGATCACGGTGATGCCGGGGAACTTCTTGATGGCGTCCATGAAGCCGTCTTCGCGGTCCTGGGTGCTCGCCGAGCCGATCATGTAACGAAGCAGGATGACCTTGCCCTTGCCGTTCAGAAGCTTACCGAGGCGCTCGCCACCGAGCTCGCCGGCCTTCTTGTTGTCGGTCGCGACGAGAGAGACATAGTCTTTGCCCGCTTCGCCCTTGAGCGAAGAGTCGATGATCACGACGGGAACGTTGGCCGTCGTGGCGTCGGTGACCGAGGAGGCGAGGGCGTCGTGGTCGAGCGGGGCAAGCACGATCGCGGAGACCTTGTCGGTGGTGAACTGCTTCACGATGTCGATCTGACCGGCGCGGTCGTCTTCCTTCAGAGGTCCCTTCCACAGGATCTTCGCTCCGAACTCTTTACCTGCCGCCTCGGCGCCGGCTTCGACCGACTTCCAGTAGGCGTGCGTGGTGCCCTTGGGGATGACCGCGATGGACAGGTCACCGGCCGGAGCGGGCGTGGTGCCGCCGGAAGTCGATGCGGAGGTACCGCTATCGGTGGCTGCCTTGTCTCCGGAGCCGCAGCCCGCGAAAACGACGGATGACACGACGAGTAGGGCGAGCGTTTTTAGGTTCAAAGTTGCCTCAACTGTGGGGACGGCGAGACCCTCGATGGACCTCGCAAGATTGACCTGAACATATTACTACGAAGGGATACCATCGCCTACGGTTGGTACATCTCCGGGCCGTGTTGGTACATCGATAAACCCCAGCAAGTGGGCGAAAATACCAGAGGAAGATCAGACCGCGATGCCTTCTTTCGCCAGGAGTGACCGGTGGTTTTCGATGCCGCCGGGCATCTTGGGATCGGGTTTCTTGTCACGGGTGAGGCGCCACCAAGGGGTGACCTCGGTCGACCCCTCGGCCCGGTCTTCCTCCGCGGCGTGCGCGACGAGCCGCCAGCCGACGCTCATGGCGAACGGACAGGTGACACCGGCGTTGCAGGCTTGGGCCAGTTCTTGGCGGAGTTCGAGGACCGTCTTGGAGGAGCCGCAGGGAATGGCGGCGATGGCATCGCGGATCTGCGCGGGGGAGGGGATGAGCATGGAGTCCGCTTTGAAGCGGGCCGCTTTCTCGCCTTCGAGGGGGGCGACGAAGGATGGCGGCGCTTCGACGATTCTTTGGCGGGCGCTGGTTTCAGCCATGGGGGATTTTAGCTTTAGGAGGTCGTCTGCGGAACGTATGTCTTCCGGACAGGGGTGACGGGCACGAACCGTCCTTAGTTCTCTATCTCAGGTCGGGAGATGCCGGCTGGAAGCCGGTGCTACCGGATTTTAAGATAATTATTTAAAAGAGCAGTTAAATAACGATTCGCTTTTGCGGGATTTTTACGAGGAAATCTCGTTATTTTTTCTAAATCAAGAGGTATTTCGTTCACTAAGACAAAAGCACGTTATTTTAAATAATGAGGCAAGAATGTGATCGTATGTCTACTATTTTACCTTAGAATCTCTGGGCATGTGGCGGTGTCCAGCGGTGGTTCATCTCGGGATGCCGCCGTTATAAGAGTCCACGGGGCCGCCCGTTAACTCCAAACACCAATTGGCCAGTGCGAGCGAGGCATCGGCCATCTCGCCTTCGTCCGTGCTCCCGAGTAACGCGGCGAACAGTTCCTTGACTTCGGTCGGCAAATCAGGATCGCCTAGCAGGCGCGTGAGGTTCTTGCCAGCGTCTACCGAGTGGCCATAGCGCGCAGTTGCCAGGAGTCCGCAGGCAAGGAGGGAGAACCCCTGGGCGTACATGCGCAGGTGGAGGGCCATACCCTTCTGGCGGAAGCCCGCAATCTTGTCGCGCTGAATCGCTACGCCATTGCGCATTTCGGCGATCGTCTCTTCCGAGGCGGGCGGCCACTCAACCATCACGCGCTCGGCAGTTGCGCCCAGTTCGGGCAGCAACGCCTCTGGATCGTGCAGCGGCATGCCCTTGGCGAACGTGAAGTGGTGCTTGGCGTGATGGTACGGCGCAGCTAGGATATCTCGCCATTTCTCGAGCGGGTAGACGGTGAGTTCAACGCGTCTCCCGCCGATCCGCTCCATTGTCCAGTGTCGGGGCAGTTCCTCGGCGCTCACTGCGTAGAGATCAACGTCAGAGCGGTCGTGCTGTTCGTGGCCAGGATATCCGCCCGCCCAGATTAGCGAGCGATACCTGCCTGAGGCCAGCATTTTCTGGATGAGAGATCGGACGGCGTCATCGAGCACGAAGCAGCATAGCTCCAGTTTTACCGCCAGCGAGATCCGCCCTTTGGACTCCCGAAGGCCCCCAGGCGTCGCCCCTGACGACCATCGGAAATGTCTTTAGGGGAACAGGTGCTTGTCAAGCAGCCGGAACCCCCTCCCCCACGTTTCCCCCTTGCGCTCGTGCCTCGCTTCAAGGGGAACCATCTCCAGCGCTACTTCGCTGCTGGTCTTTCTTTCGCCTTATCCGACTCGGCGGCCAGCTTCCGGTTTTCTTCCGCCTTTGCTTCCATCTCCTCGATCGTCTTCGTTGGGAGCCGCGCGGCGCCTTGATAGTCGCGGGTGGGGACGAGGGGGCCTGTCGCCAATCGCTCTTGTGCCAGCGGGATCTCGGCGGACCATTGGGGGAGCCAGGGGGCTAGGTCGACAAGCATCTCGTCGGTCATTTGCCAGACCTCGGGTGGGTTGCAGACGGCGGCGGTGAGGGGGTCGAGGAGGATGGCTTGCTTGAGTAGGGTGACGTCGCCTGACATGCTGGCCTCGACGGCGAGCCGTTGGACGGCGACCGAGGCGTTGCAGACGGCGGCGCAGCCGAGGGGTAGCGCGCCCACATGCGGCGTTGAGATGCCGTTCTTATCCACGTAGCCGGGAGCCTCGACGATGCAGTCGTCGGGGAGGTTGGTGATCGTCCCGTTGTTCACCCGGTTGAAGTGGCCGCGGTAGACCCGACCGGTTTCGAGGGATTCGATGATGTAGGAGCCGTGCTCTTCGCCGCGCTTTTCGGGCTTGTACTCGAAGGGGTCGGCGGTCATCCAGTTCGGAAAGTCGTGTTCGAACCAGTTTCGGCCCTCGGTGCAGACGCGAAGGTAGCCGCCGGTTTCGCCGTTGATCCATGAGCCGAGATCGATCCATTCCATGATCTCGCTGGGCCGCTTGCGGTACCAGGGGAGGTATTCGCTGAGGTGGCCGTTGCTTTCGGTGCTGTAGTAGCCGAAGCGGCGGAGCATGTCGATGCGGACCTTTTCGGTCTTTCGGAAATCCTCGACCGATTCGAAAGCTTCGAGGAGGTGCGGGGTCATGTCCATGTCGCGCCAAAGAACCTGGATGTACCAGGTCTGGTGGTTAATGCCGGCACAGACGATGTCGACGTCCTTTTTCGAGACCTTCTCCTCTTCGCCAATCAAACCTTTCAGGCGAGCCCAGGATTCGATGGAGCGGGAGATCTGCCAGTGGCCACCCTGCACGCCGTGGCAAAGCCCGACCGTCTCGACCCCGCCGTAATGGTTGCAGGCCCAGGTGAGCATAGCCATGGGGTTGGAGTAGTTGAGGAAGAGCGCGTCGTTGGAGACTTCGCGGATGTCCTGGCAGAAGTCGAGGAGGGCGGGGATGCCGCGCTGGGCGTACATGATGCCGCCAGGGCCGAGGGTGTCGCCGACACACTGGTCGACGCCGTATTTGAGGGGTACGTCGACGTCGGTCTTGAACGCTTCGAGGCCGCCGACGCGGACGAAGGAGAGGACGTAGTCCGCGCCGTCTAGGGCTTCGCGGCGGTCGAGGGAGGTCTCGATGGTGGCGCCGACGCCGTTATGCGCGATGTCTCGCCGCACGAGCTGGGTGAGCATGTCCAGGTTGTGGGCGTCGATGTCGTGGTAGGCGAATACCGCGTCCTGCAGTTCCGGCACGCAAAGGATGTCCCGGGTGATCCCGCGGGTGAAGCCCACGCTTCCGGCTCCAATGACGGCGACTTTGATCGGCATGTCGCCAGTTTGCCCCGGCTAAAGGATTTGCTGCCAGCCGGAACTTAATAGACGGTTTCTAACGGGTAGCGCTTCTTCGCACCGGATTCGTCGACACGTCAAGATTGCCAGGACTAAAGTAACATTACCGGGCCATCTTGTGCTCATAATGCAGGTCATGAGTCTAAGATTTGTACCCGCCGCCCGCCTCGCGCTCTTAATGGCCCTGACGGCCCTCGCCGCCGCATCCCACGCCCAATACGTCGGCGGTCTAGCTGTCACGTCCGTGGCGGACGGATCTCCGGATCGGCAGGACATCGACTCATGGGACTTCTATAACAACACGTCTGCGACCTACAACTCGCCGACCTCCCATACGGTCAACGCCACCTTGGGCGGGGGAATGAACGGCAGCAGTTACATCTCCGGGCAGATGGGCACTCTGCGCGCGGCCTCGTTCGCCGAATACCCCTATCTAACGACGGGCAAATCCGCACAGGCGCACACCGAAATCAACGCGATGGACTACCTCACCGTCACCGATCCGACCCTTCCCCAGGGCACACCGGTCACGCTCAGCTTTCGTTACGCCCTCTCCGGGACGTTCTCCACGCCCGTGTTCGAACTGGGCGGTAGCTACTCCGCCTCCGCCGTTGGCTACCTGAATGCGTCGAGCAACCTGGGACAGATCTCGCTTCGTTACGAAAACGTCAACGGCGCCGCGCCGTACGATCTCGTCGGGACGATTACCGCCGCCGTCGGCGACAAGGTCACCCTCTCCTACGGGCTCGATACCTTTGCGTACGTGGCCGGCACGGCGACGGTGGCGCGTCAGGCGTCCGTAGACTTCTCCCACACCGCGCGCGCCTTTGCTTGGTCGAACGATCCCGGCGTGACGCTCGTCGCCGCAAGCGGGCACGACTACGCCGCCGTACCCGAACCTGCCTCGGTCGCTGCCCTCGGGATGGGCGCGCTCGCGTTACTTCGCCGCCGGCTTCGGTGAGCCTTTGGGCTCGCCGAAGCGGAACGGAGAGACGCTATGGACAGATTGAACCTGCACGCCTTGCAGGTTCCGGTGGCCGGTGGACGTGCAGCCTTCCAAAAAGCGCTGGTCGTGCAATCTGCCCAATCCCCATCTCCGCTCCGCTGTGGACACACCAAGAATTATCAGCCGCCAAGTTCGAGCATGGGTCGGACATCAATCTCCTAACATCGTATCGCTACCACGGGTAAACCGGTGGCATGAAGGAAATCTATCCGCGATATGGCCGATCCGCCTATAGCCTGGGGTTCCTTGTCCTAGTCGTAGCGGCGGTGATGGGCTATTTCCAGTGGTCGGAGTATCTCCAGACCGGCCGAGTGATCGTGTCCTATCGCTCCGATCGCGGGGCCTCGTATGGGCCGACCTTCTATCTAGTTTTTCCTTTGCTTGAGGCTGGTTTTGGAGCGCTTTGTCTTGGCGCCGGTCGCATCCGTTTGGAAGTCTCGTCGGAGGCGATCGCCCAGTTCGGGCTGTTTGGCCGGTTGCTTGCGAGGATCGAATGGGCGGAAGTGACGGCCTTTCGGCGGACGGGGCAGCATGCGGGAAGGTCGGGCAACGATATTTCGAGAGTCGTAAACGACTATGCGGTCGTGGGAGCTTTCCAGACGGTGACCTTCGACGAGTCGCTTCCGAAGCTAAGTCATCTCATCCGGGGAATTCGGGAGAACTTACCGGCAACGGCGGTGAACGAGTTGCCTGCGCCGACGGCTTAGCCACGGAATCGGACGTCGACAATCCGGTCCGGACGAACGCCTCGTACCTTCTGAATCTTTCCGCTGGGCCAGGCAATATCGAGGGTCACCTTGCCCTTGAAGTCGCCGAGGCCGAAGTGGAGCTTGAGGTCGTTCTGGTTACCTTCGCCGGTGCCGGCCTCCACTTGGCGGGTGAGGGTTTTGTTTTTTAGGCGGATTCGAACCTGGGCGCCGATGGCGCTGCGGTTGACGCGTTTTCCGTCGCCTTCGAGACGGACCTCTAGCCAGTGGCCACCTTTCGTGGTGTTGGCGAACAGCTTGCCTGCGGTGCAGAGGGCGAGATGGCCCTCGTTGGTGAAGTCGGCGAAGGCGGCTTGGTAGGTGGGGGGCAGCTTTTCCAATCCACTGCCGGCAGTGGAGTCGGAGAATTTGAAACCGCCGCCGTTTTGGTAGAGCACGGGGTAGTTGGGCCGGTTGAACGAGGCGACGCCGTAGACCGTGGTGAAATAGAGGTCGAGGTTGCCGTCGTTGTCCACGTCGCCCACGGCGGGGGAGGCGTAGGATTCTTGGTACCAGACGCCGCTCGGGCCGAGATCCGCGAAATGGTAGCTCCCTGGCTTGCCGAGGTTGCGGAGGAAGCGGGACTTGGGCTGGTCGCCGCGGTCGTCTACGTGGGCGAAGTTCCCGGCGAAGAGGTCGATCTCGCCGTCGTCGTCGAAGTCTCCCCAGGCGGCGCCGATGGAGTGGCCACCGTCGAAGCCCGGGGAAGTCGCGACGGCGTTGTATTCGGCCGCGACGTTACGTAGGCCGCCTTTGCCGTCGTTGAGCCAGAGCTCGTTTGGCTGGAGCCGGTAGTTAGAGGCGTAGACGTCGATCGCACCGTCGCGGTTGAAGTCGCAGGCGGTGACGCCGCGGGTGCGGAAGGTCGCGTCGGTCCAGGTGACTTCAAAGCCTTTCGGGCCGCGATTCATTAGGACGAAGCTGGGGTAGGTGATGTCCTTGTCCCAGTCTTCGTAGCCTCCTACATAGAGGTCGACACGGCCATCGTTGTCGAAGTCGCCCCAGCATGCGCCTCGGGAGGAGGTCGGCGGGAGTTTGGGAAGGGGAACCTCCGTGAACTTTAGACCGCCATCGTTATGCCAAAGCCGGGTCTGGGACCAGGAGAAAAGGTCCGGATAGCCGTCGTTATCGAAGTCCGCGGCCACCACCACTCCCACACCCTCTGCCAGTTTTTCGAACCGCTTGCCTTCGACGTTCTTATAGACCACGCCGCCAGCGATGAGGTCCGTCCAGCCGTCTCGGTTGACATCGACCCAGCAGGCTTCGTCATTGCCGAGGGCGAATCCCAGCGCAGCCGTCCGGTCGATGAACGTCGGGATCAGGAGAATCGCGGCGGGCAGGAGCATCGCTGAGGCAGCTTAGCTGGCTTCGTCAAACGCATGCCCGCCCGGGGTGGAGATGTAGTCGATCGGGCCGTCGACGTACGTCGATCGCTGCTGCAGACGTGGATGCTTGAGGAGTTCTTCGGCGTCTTTGTGGAGCGTAAAGTTGCCGCCGTGCCACCAGCCGACGAAGTGGATCATGGCCATCATGGGGCGCGGCGTCTGGGTTCGGTTGGGCATACCGGCGTGCCAGAGGCGGATGTCGCGGATGACGACGCTGCCGATTGGGACGGTGGGTTGAAAGGGCGGGGAGATAGCGCGGCGGGCTTCCAACACTTCCAGCGGGACTTCGATGTCGCCGCTCTGCATGAGGACGGTCGGATCCGTGTGAGTGCCGAGCCAGATCTCGGTGCTGCCGTTTTCGGGACTCATGTCGACGAGGCCGACGTTGACTACGAGCGCGTAGGGCGGGGTGGGAACGTCGAGGTTCGGCCAGAGCTGTCCGGTGTCGGCGTGGACGGGCTGGCGGCTTTCGCTAGGCATGGCGGTGTTGCCGCTATAGAAGGCGTTGAACATGCCGGGGCCGAGCAGTTCACGGTTGACCTGGATGACGAAGTCGTTGGCGAGGACGTCGCGGAAGAGGTAGGGCGGGAAGGGTGGAGGATCCTGCTGGAGGTTGCCGCGATTCCAGTTGAACGGGGCGTTGGGGCGGTTGACGAGTTTGTCGATGTCCTCGAAGACCCGCTCGCGGATAGTCGCGATATGGGCGGGGTCGATCACGCCGTGGAGGACGACGATTCCGTCTTGTTTAAGGGCGTTGGTGGCCTTTGCGAGGTTGTCCGCGTCGAGGTGGCCCTGGGACTTCTCCTCGGCGGTGAGGGAGATTTCGGTCATGGGGTGATTGTGAAGGAGGTTAGCGGTTAGCGGTGAGGGGAGTGTCTGACCCGGTTGCAGCTAACTGCAAACCGCTAACCTTTACATCGGTGGCTTGGCGCTGGGGTCGCCGGTGGGGGGTGGGGCGTGGTCGGTGGAGGCGGGTGGGCCGAGGAGTTGGGAGAGGATGGGCTTTAGGCCGTCGGCCCAGACTTGGTAGCCCTTGGGGGACGGGTGGAGGTTGTCGATGGTCATGCCTTCGAACAGCTTTCCGCTCGCATCCGCCAAGCCTGCGTTGACGTTTAGGAAGCGAATTTTCTTCCCGTCGGCGAACTTAGCTAGGTTTCGGTTGATGGCGTCGATGGTGGGGACCACGGCCATGTTGTCGTTCCTCGGGAAAATGGCGGTGAGGATAATCTTTGCTTTAGGAGCTTTGGCGTGGCAGCGGTCGAGGATGGCCTTAATGCCGCGGGTGACATCCGCGATTTTGGCGTCGTTGCCGGGTTGGCCGCCGACGTTATTGGTGCCCGCCAATAGCACGATCACCTTTGGGTTGACTCCGTCGAGTTCGCCGTTGTCAAGACGCCAGAGGATGTTTTGGGTGGAGTCGCCGCCCCAGCCGAAATCAGCGGCGTTCCAGCCCCAGAAGTTGGCCTTCCAGTTCTCGTACATCTGCTTCCAACCGACGTCACTGCAGCCCCATCGACGGGTGATGGAGTCGCCTTCGAAATAGACGTCGATCCCGCCCTTCTTCGCTTTTTCGAGGAGTTGGGCGTGGGCGAGTTGGGAGTTCTTATCCGTTCGCTCGACGGGCTGGTCGGCGGGCGCTTGCAGGGCGAGGAGGGCGGCGTACAGCATTGAACTGGGTTAATTTAACCATAAATTTGAGGGGGTTAGGCAGGAGGGCAGAGGCTTGAGGGGACGCCTACGCCACGGTTAGTTCTTTTTGACTTCAACCTTTTGGCCCTTTACCAGCGCGTTAAGCCATGCCGTCGCCCTCGTGAAGTAGGGCAATTGCTGTTCTTGGGTGGCGGTGTTGTTGTGGGGGGCTTCGGGCATGGGGGCGGCTTCTTTGGGGCCTCGGATCTGGTTGAAGGCGGTCCAGATTCCGGTGGGGGGTGCGATGGTGTCGACGAAGCCCATGGCTACTAGCGAAGTCGCACGGATGTGGGAGGCGAAGTTAATGGGGTCGACGTACTGAGCGGCTGCCATCACCTTCGCGTTGCTCGGCGGGAAGTTTGGGTAGCCCTGCTGGCGGCCGTGGAGGGCGGCGTTCATGTCGCATCCGGCGGGCTCTTCGACAATGACGTGGGTGACTTTAGGGTGGAGTCCGGCGACGCAAAGGCTCTGCTGGCCGCCCATGCTGGTGCCCATGACGACGATGGTCTTGCCGTCCCAGTCGGGGCAGTGGGTGAGGTAGTCGACGGCGCGGTAGTCGCGGAGATACATCTCGACGAAGTAGCTCCTATCTCGATCTTCCTGACCGATGGAGGCGTAGCTTTTGATTGCCGTCGGCAGGCCTTGGTAGTAGCTGGGTGGGCCGTCGGGCAAGACGTCATGGGGCTCGATATTGAGGGTGAGCCAGCCTTCGGCGGCGCGCTCGATGACCCAGGAGTTCTGCAGCGGATAGGGCGGACTGGCCCATTGAAGGATGAGCAGGGCGGGGTACTTGCCCGCCTTCGCGGGCTTCGCGAGGTGGCCGTAGACGTGCGTGTTGTTCACATGGTCCATCTGAATGGTGAAGAACGCGACATCCGGTTTATAGCTTTTTTCTAGAACGAGTCTAGCGTTCTCCGGCACCTTGTGAAGCTCGTCGATCCTGTTGTGCCAGAAGGAGAAGAAATCCTTGGGTTTCGCAATAACGGGCTTAAGCTTGGTGGGGGCGACGGCGGCGCCGTAGCTCCAGCCCCTTCCGCCGCCTTTTGGCGTGATCTGGAGGCAGAGCATTCCCGGGTGGTTGAGGATCGTTTCGAGCGATGCCGTTCCCTCCGGAGTCAGATCGACGGATTGCAGGACGACGGAGTTGTTCTCCTTGATCGAATACGTGTATTTGGCGGTCGTGCCTGCCGGGAACGTGACTTTCCAGCCGGCCGATTCGCTCTCTCCGTAGATTCCGGAAGTTTTGAAGGGCGTAACGATCGGGGCGGGGACCTGTCCTCCTCGAAGACCGATGGCGATGACCGGAAGGACGGCGAGGGCGATGGGCAGGCTTCGGCGACTGATCACGGTCGCATTCTAACCTACCAATCGTACGGACGGTCGCCCCGGGCCCAAAGGTAGCTGGTGAGTTGGCCGGTGTGATACCATTCGTGGCCCGCGATGTTGACGAAGATCTCGGCGCGGGGAATGGTGGGGAGGCGGAGCGAGGCCATCCAGCCGCCGTCGAAGGAGATCTCTTCGGCGAGTTCGGCTTCGGAGAAGGAGTCGAGGTAGGAGAGGGTGTCCTTGCGGACGGCGATGAGGGATTCGCGGAGGTGATCAAGGCTGTCGCAGTCTCCGACCAGGACCTTCGCTTCGTGATCGGAGATCCGCTTGCCTTCGCGGAGGTTGGCAATGATCTGCATCTCGGTGATGAGGACCTCGACGAGTTGCCCGCCGATGGTGCGCATGCCTTCGGCGGGAGCCCAGTCCAACATGCTTTGGTCGATTCGGCCGAGGACCTCGTCGAAGTCTCGGCGAACGAAGGCAAGGCGGGCCTTGAGGATTGTGGCGCGAGGCTGGGGCATAGATCAGTATGCCCCTCGGGTCCCGGGGGAAGGTTCTAAGCGACGTAAGCTTCGCCTTCATCCGAGAACGGCGGGATGCGGAGGCCCTCAAGCCGCGACTGAGCTTCCCGCAACGCCTCTTCGAGCGGCGCATGAAGGTGACGCCCCAGGTTCTCCCCGTGCAAATCCCACAGACCCATGTGGGTCCAGCGGTCGCGTTCGTGCCATTCGGGCATGCCGAGGATGGGATAGAGGCAGACGCCGCGGAGGGGGATGCCGCGGTCGAAGAGGGTTTCGACTTGGCGGGTGATCGTGTTCATCCAGGGCGCGCGCTGATCGCCGACGTGGGCGGTCTCCGTGATGCAGACATCGCCCCCGTAGCGGCGGTAGACGGTTTCGACGAGGTCGCTCAGGGGGATCAGGCGCTCGTCGTCATCTGCCAGGGGAATGCCGGCGTGGGTGTATTCCCATTGGTTGGTCCAGTAATAGTTGATGCCGACGACGTCAAGATGGCGGCGGCTGCCGCCGAGTTCGGGGAGGGAGCGGCCACAGAGCATGTCCCAGCTCTCGTACACGGCGACCTGGTTGAAGAAATCGGCCTCGCCCTGAAGCTCGGAGGCATGGCGGGGCGTGGCGACGTGACAGAGCGGGTCGGCGTTCACCATGCGCGCCTCGGGGCAGGCGGCCCAGATGGCTTCGATTCCGCGGATCGCGGCACGGGCAAGGTTCACCTTGAGTTCATAGGAGCGGCCTCGTTCGTGGGGGCCGAACAGGCCGGCCTCACCGGCGGCGAAGGAGAAGTAGGAGGGTTCGTTCACCGGGGTGAAGTAGTAGGGGCCGGGGGCGTGGCGGGCGATGTAGCGGGCGGTCTCGTGGCAGTAGTCCTCGAACCGGTCGACAAATTCGTAGGAGAAGGGATCTAGCCCGGCGAGGTATCCGTAGTGGAAAAGGTCGTAGATCAGCTCGATTCCGTGGCGCTCGGCCGAGCGAAGGATAGGATCGATGGTCGAGAAGTCGTACCAGAGGCCGTGGTCGACCAGGGGCCACCGGACGCCCTCGCGCGCGGTGAGGATGCCCGCGTCGCGGAGACGGCGGTAGTCCTCGTCCAGGTGGAGGTCGTGCTGGGTACAGGCGATTTGGTCGATCCATTCGCCGCAGGCGTTGTGTCCGGTTGCGCACTCAAAACCGGCCATATAGAAGCTACGAAACATGATTTCCTCCCCTTAGAAGTCCGGTGGGCCGGTGGCCCTCCGCGATCAGGGCTCGATAGGCGTGGACGACTTCGGTATCGACGCGTTCTAGTTCGTCTCCCCGAAGATCCCAGAGGCCCATCGGCACGATGTAGTCATGCAAGGCGCCCACCTTTTGCCGGTAGGCCCAAGTAATGAGCGAGAACATTGGCCACCAGGTGTAGCCCACGACCGGTACGCCTTCCTCGCGCAACTCTCGGACTCCGGCGAGCGACTCTTCCAGCCAGTCGAGGCGTCGCTGTACCGAGCCGCGGGTGGCAATCTCGGAGATCATCACCGGCCGGTTATAGCGGGAGTGGAAGCCGCGGCAGATCTCTTTCACCATGGCCCGGCTTCCGTAGGGCGCCCGGAATTTGGTCCGGTTGCCGACGCGGGAGATTTCGCGTCGGGAGAACATGGGATACATGTTCACCCCCAGGACGTCCGGGGTCACGCGGTTCTCGATCAGCCAGTCGAGTTCAGTTGACTTGGCCCCGTACTTGAGTAGCCAGGGATAGAGGGGGCGATCCGGGGTCATGCGGCCGCTCACCAAGTCGGTGGCCAGGTAGATCAGCTCCCGCCTAAACTCGACTTCCGGTTGGGCGGCGGGGTCGCGGGTTTCGTAGGTCTCGGTGGCGTCGACGTGGAGGCAAACGATCTCGGGATCGACCTGGTGGAGGGCACGGTCCGTTTTGACGATGCCTTTCGCGCAGGCCATCATTACCGCCGTGAAGCCTCCCCAGCCGAAGCGGTTGGGGGGCCACCAGCCGATGCGGCCGCAGTAGTGGGCGGTGATACGGGGTTCGTTCAGCGGGGTGTACCAGTGGATGCGGCCTTTGTATCGCTCTGCGACGGCCGCGCCGTATTCCGCCATCCGGTCGGGCAAATCGGGGTTTAGGAAGCCGTCTTCCATCCAGCCGGGGGTTCCGTAGTGGATGAGATCGACGATGGGGTCGATCCCGTGTTCGAGCATCCGGTCGAAGGCGGCGTCGGCAAAGGACCAGTCCCAGCGGCCCTTCTCGGGTTGCACGCGGTACCAGGGGATGCCGTAGCGGGCGGCGGTCACGCCGAGGGAACCCATGAGGTCGAGGTCTTCGCGCCAGAGTTCGTAATGCTTGGTCAGCTCGTACTCGTCGAGGATTCGGCCGGTGCTGGCGTGCGGGTTGTAAACGAAGGTGTCTTCGATTCCGGTGGCCCAGAGAAATGCGTCCGGCTCCGCGAGCCGCGCGAGCTGTGATCGGAGGACGGCTTTCGGATGAGACGCAACCATAACGGGGCGTCGACCATGCGGCGAACCGCGTCGGCCGACTGGGTGGTTGGACGGGGTTGTGCCTTAGGGGGTTCCGTGGACCTTTCTCATCTCGCCGCGGTTACGGCCAGTAGCGCGGGTACGCCTCTCCGATCAGGACCATATTCCAACCCGATCGACGCAATTGCGATCTCTGGGTGAGGATTCGTCCACTGCATGAGGTAGGCGGTGGCCGATCCCTCGCCGGCGGCAAACGGTTTCGACCAGGCCAGGCGGGCGCCGGGCAGATCGTGAGGAGTCACTTGCCGATAGTCGTCCACATCAAGTTCGGCAATGATCGGCACGCGGGCGACTGAGCCGTCGGCGTAGGTGACCACGTAACGGGCCATCTCATACCGCTTGACCTCACGGATCTCCCGTTGATCCCGGCGCTGATCCAGTCGCGCGGTTTGGAGGAAGAAGAGAGCGCTGGCTTTAGCGCCGACTTTGATCCCGTCGACATGGTCCGGTAGGTTGCCTGGCACACCCGGGGCGCCTAGGACGACGGCGGTGGGGACGGGTGAAGTAGGGAAGTCGTAGACGTCGAACGGGACGCTGCCGAAGACTTGGTGGCCGGTTGGGAGATCGGCGAGGGTCTTTTTGGCGTCGCCGAACCAGCCGCGGTCGTTTCGGTAGGCGGTGGTTTTTCCGGCGAGGCTGATGGGGGTGTAGGTGATGCCTTTGGCGCCGGGCACCACGACGTTGGCCCCACCCGAGAAGCCGGCGCCGAGATTGCGGAGCACAGTTGCAAGCATCGCTCGCTTCTTCCCGGCGTTCTCCGGAACCGACTCCTTCTCTTGGAAGGCCATGTTCGCCAGCACGACGTTGCCCTTCCCTTGGGGGTAGCGGATCAGGCCGCCGACGTTCATCAGAGGCCTCACCTTTTCAAACCAACCGGCGGGGCGGGCGAGTTTGAGATAGATGTTGTCGATGCCCACGACCTCGTTAGTTGCGCCGTCGTTGGTCGTCCAGTCTAGGATGACGAGGCGGATCGACTTGGCGGTTCTCACTGGACTGATGGCGAGGAGCTGTGGTTCGATGTTGGGCTGAACGTCGTAGGTTACGAGCGGGCTTCCGTCGAACGAGAGGCCGATCTTGGTGACTTTGTGATAGAAGCCGTTGCCGATCCAGGTGAGCTCGTTGAACGGCTGCGGCTTGGGCCAAGACATGGTGTATTCCGGCTTGTCGCCCGGTTTGAGGGAGAAGGAGTAGATGTACTTCCAACCGTCCGCACTGACGAAGCCGTTGACGGTGTTCTCCATCCCGCTGGGAATAGCGGCGAACGGGGCCACATCGTCGGTGTCGACCACAAAGCGGAAGATGTCGCTCGCCACGAACATGTCCGAGTTGAAATCGAACATCCGCTCGCTGGAGTACATCACGACGTCTCCTTGAGTGAGCCCGGCCGCAAGTGGGTCTCTCGGGGTGGCGAGCCCGGTCTTCTCGCGGCGGAAGGGGCGAATCTGGTGCTCGACGCCGACGATTTTGTTATAGTCGGCGAGGCCTTCCGGGGTGAGGCCGTTGAAGACGAGAGAGCCGCCTGCCGCGGTGAAGGCGCGGACCTTCGGCAGGTTCGCCGTGAGGGTGTGAAGGTTCGTAGGAGTAGCCGAGACGACGGCGATGCCCGTACCTTGTAGGGTCGCCAATGGGTCTTTTACCTCGGTCGTCCGGACGCCGGTGGCGTCCAAGGCCTTACTGAATACGGGGTCAGAGATGGCGGTGCGAACGGGCCGTTCGATGTGGCGGTAGGTCCCCGCGTAGTTGATCAGATTTGCTAGAAGCGTGCGAGCCGGGCCGCCGCCGGCGAGATTGTGGCCGATCTGGAGTTGGCTGAGGAGGACCACGCCTTTGCCCACCGGGACCTCGGCAAGGGCGGTTTGGGTCAGGCGGGGGCCGACTTCCACTAGGGAGCGCATCCCGCGCGTGGCCTTGCGATAGGGTTGCTCATAAAGGCGGGCGTTCGGTCCCCAGGCGCGGAGGTCATCGCTGGAGAGGCCGGTCAGGATGGGGTGGGTGGCGTCTTCGGCGAAGCCGAAGGCGCCGCCTTTGTCGGCGGGCTCGAGGTCGGTGGGGAGGGCGCCGTATTTGAGAGGATGACTCTGCTCAAGGACGATGACGCGGTGGCCGTCGAAGGCATAGGCGGCGAGGGCGGGATCGCTGGCGGCGGTTTCTGGGATTGCGTCTGGGCCGACGAGGAGGGTTTGGGAGTCCGCGGGAAGGTTGGCGAGGGATTTGACGGGTTTGAACGGGACCTTGTTTTTGGTTAGGTAGGTTGCGACGGTGCCCGAGGGGTCGTAGAGGGCGATGGGCTTCTGCCCCTCACCCCCGGCCCCTCTCCCCCAGAGGGGCGAGGGGAGGATCGTGATTGGTTTTTGGTCTTTGAAGACGGACTTTCCGGAGGCCGTTAAGTTTAGATTCAGTCGTCCTGTGGTTCTTGCGGCGACGGTGGGTAGGGCGAGGGTGACATCGAAATTGGTGTGGGTGCCGGGGGTTACCGAGAGGGTCCTGGTGCCTTTCTCGAGGGTCTTGCCGTTGGCAACGAGGGACCAATCCACGGTCAGTGGGTCGGCGAAGCGAGAATCGTTGAAGACGCCGAGGGTGCGGGTTATGCTGGTTCCGCCCGAGAAGGCGGAATCGTATTGGCGGACCAAGATGGCTCGCTCGGCGTTGGCGACGTACTTGTCGTGGAACTGCCGACCCTCGTCGCCGATCCAGAGATGGAATCCGGTGAAAGCGCCGGACCAGCGGTAGCCCTCGGTGATCATCCGCTGGACCATGGCCATGCCGCGCTGGGCTTCGGTCTTGCCGCCGAAGGCCTCTTCGCCTTGGATCCAGGCGTAGTCGGCGGGGTTGATGCCGGTGGCGAAGTAGTCCTCGCCTGCATAGCGGGGCCGCTTGCCGTCCCAGGTCCAGCGGCCCCGACCGCCGCCGTTGGGCTGGTCGGTGTAGGCGCGGTTGGGGTAGTCGCTCGGCTCGTTGGTGTAGACGTAGTGGTCGCCGTGGATGGGCAGGATGTGGTCTTTGCCCGATCCTCCGCCATCGGTCATGGCGAGGCGGGTGGGGTCGACGTCCCGGACGGCGGCAATGGTACTGGCCATGTCCCGCTCAAAATCGTCCATCAGACCGCCGTAGAGATTGATGCAGTTGATGTAGAGCCACTCGTTCTCGACCGACCAGACGTTGACGCTGGGGTGATTTCGCTCGCCTTTGACCTGGGCGACCATCTGGTCGCGGACGTTCTGAAGGAGCGGCTTATTGATCCCGCCTTGGTCGTCGATCGCCATGTAGCCGATCGCCTCTCCGTCCAACGGTCCGCATCTTCGAACATTCACTCCGTTCGCATCGCACCAATCGAGGGCCGCGTTGAACTCCATTCCGTGCCAATAGACGTCGCCCCCGTTCTGGCAAGGCCCCATCATGCGGACGAACCGCTGGCCGGAATTGCGATAGTTGGCGAGCCAGGTTTCTTTGCTTTCACCCTGGGCCAACTCGGCCCAGCCGTGCCAGATCACGCCGTTCAAACGGTAGTTCGGACCGTCGGTGGTCCACTCGCGGAACCCGAACGGGGTGTCGCTCACGTCGACCGGCTTCCCATCAACCGCGACGGTGGTGCGGAGGGTGTACATCTTCGGCCGGTCGGGCCACCAGAGGGTGGGATCCGTCCAGACGCCGCCGAGGGTGAAGATTTTCTCTCCGTCGATCGGTACTTCGGCCTCGGCAAGGGCCTTCACCGACTTGCCGGTTTCAGGATCGATGACATCGAGGCTGACCTTGGCCGAACCCTGGCCATGAAGCGTGATGTCCGCATCAAGCTCCTTCTTTGCGACGCTGGGCTTGACGAAGACGTCGGTGGCGAAGACTCGTCCACCGACGGTGAGTTCCGGGGTGACGAGGAGCCCGGATTTGAAGCAGCCCCAGACCGGGTAGTCGAGGTGCAGGAAACCCTGATGGTCGAAGGACAAGGGGATGGCGAAGCTCGTTCGAATCGAGGCGGGGCTCTTCGGGTCCTGATGGAAGCCATACCAAGCGTCGCGAATACCCACGAGCAGTTCGTTGCTTCCGGGGTGCACCGCGGGAGTGAGGTCGGCGCTCCACTTCACGAACGGATTCTTGTTGAAGCCGCATGGTTTGCCGTTGACGAGCACGGTGGTATTGAGGTTGTTTTGGCGGAAAGTAAGGTTGAAGGAGCGCCTGGCTTGTCCGTCGGGAACAGTGAAGCGCGTACGGTACCAGACACGGTGGGCAAGGGTCAGGTCGGGCCGCATCGTGGCCTTGTCACCTGGGACAGCGATGGCCGTCCAGACCGGATGGGGGTCGAGAACGGTCATTGGGGTGGCGACGAGGGCAGGGGCGATCTCGTCGTCCCGCGCGATCTCCCAGTCGCCGTCTAGCTTAAGGGTCTGACGCTCAGGGCCAGGTTTGTCTTCGATCGCAAAGCTGCGGGTTTCGGCCTTTAGGTCGCGTTCGGTTCGGGGGTTCTGGCCGGGCTGCCATTTGCCGTAGGGATGGAACGGTCCGTCGACGAGGGCGAAGGCATCGGAGCCGTAGAGGACATCGCCCTTGGGTTTCGGGATGTGGATTTCGAGCTTGTGATCCGTTCCGGCCAGATCGAGCGAGCCCATATCCATCCAGGCGACCCCGTTCCAGGTGGCGAGTTCCGTGAGGTCGGTTGTGGGGGTGGCGCTCTCGACATGGTGCCAGCCACTGCCGTCGACGCGCCAATCGAATGGCGAGCGGGCCGCCTCGTAGCCAACCCGGTGCCAAATCTCGCGCTTGCCGGGCGGGGCTTTGAAATCGTAAGTTAGGGAAGCGCCGTCGTCCGGAACGGCGCCCGTGACGGTGAGCCAGTGTCCGCCGGAAAGTAGTTCCGGGCGTCCGGGGGCGCCGGAGCCGTATTTGACGCTGGCGGACGTAGGGCTTTCCCCTTCGATCCAGACGACTCCTGAGCTTTGGGAAGTCAGGAGAGCGAGCGCCAGCAACATTGCCATCGCCTTTCAATATACGCGTTCATCGGCAAATGTCGCGGCCTTTTCAGGTGGCATCTTTCAAATCGAGCCGCATCGGTTCTTGGAGGATAGGATAGACAGCGTGGTGGAGGATTTTCTTTACGAGTGGAAGGATGGTTTCGGGGATCGCGTGGTGATCGATGACGACGGTCGGGTCTGTTACGCCTACCTCTTCGTCGGAGAGAAATGCGAAGGAGATGTCTGGCTCTACAACGTCGCGGCTGCGCCGGAGATCCCCGAGTGGACACTGCCGGGACGCGAAAAGTACATGCCTTTCCTCAACCCGTCTTCGTTTTGCGTGGACACCGAATTTGAGCCCCTTCGCGATCCGGCGGACGCGATCGTTGTGTGGGGAATGTTGGAAGGCCGCCGTCAAGCGGCGATCCACCTCCGCGGTCGATATCACGCCCTGCTAACGGAAAATGAGCGCCCGGGATGGTGCCGTCTCGCGCGGCTTGATGGACCGGTGGCAAAAGTGCTGAAGACATCGGCTTAGCGATCCAATATCAGCACCCAATCGTTCTCATCCGGAGGCGTGAACTCGTCGACGATTTCCGTCGGCCTCGAGTCTCCGGTTCGCGGATCGAACCAGAGAGCCGTTCTTTTGCCCTCCGAATCGACCCCCGCCGAGACTCCGCCCGGAAAATACGTCAGCGAGTAGCTCTCATCTCCGGTGGTGAAAAGCGATCCCGGCAACGGCACACGTGAGAAGAACGGGCGCGAGAGCATTAACTCCTTCAGGTGCCCCATCTGCGAGGCCACCGGTAGCCCCAACGCTTCCCTCCAAGGAGTCCGGGCCCAAGCAATCGGCGTCCGGCCGGGTTGCCACATTTGCCAGACGTCATGGCAACCGTAAGTGACCCCATGGCCTCCCGCGAAGACGCTGGCATAGGCTGGCCGCCGCACTTCAATCTCTGAAAACCAGCCCTCCTTTTCCGGATTCCAGTTGACGGGATGATCTTCGTAGGCCGACTCGGCCTCCATACATGGCTTGACCGGAGTGCGAGAATAGTCCGCCGCGATCATCTCGTGGTTAGGCAGATTGCGGCCCCCGTGCCCGGACTGGATCATATTGAAATCGAGCCAAGGTTCGTCGTGCACCCATTCGGCCGAGGAGTGATTGCCCATCGGATGAAAGGTTCGAAGGTGTTCGTTCCCGAGACCCTCCGCCATGGCGCGCCAGATTCGCCGGACCCTTTCATTCTCGACCTCACGGTTGCCGCCGAGAACCCAGATAAGGTCGGCGTCTCGGTACCGGTCGCCAAGGAACTGGCCGTAGAGACGCGCATTCGCCTCGTCGAAGATCTCCGGCCCGCCACCCCACATGCGGTTAACTTTGTCGGCCCAAGTTGGGAGCATCGCGATGACGAGTCCGAGTTCGTTGGCGCGCCGGACGATTCCGTCGACATGGGCAAAATAAGGCTCGTTCGGCCGGCTCGGATCAAGGTCGTGAAGGGGCAGGTCGCCGTTTGGGTTGGGGACGCTGAGGCCGTCGATTTCGGCGAGAACGACAGCTTGGATGACGGTGAAGCCCTGGTCTGCGCGGCGGCGAAGGTAGAAATCCGCCTCTTCAACGGTCAGGCGATGGAATAGCTCCCAGGCGGTGTCGCCGAGATAGAAGAAGGGGGCGCCGTCTTCGCACTGAAGAAACCGGCGATTGGGGTGGACGACAATTCGGTTCATGCGGCTTCGAGGTAGGTGATGGAAGTGGACTCGCGGAGTCGGGGATTGAGGAGCAGGCGGCGGTCAGCGTCTCGTTCTTTGGCAACCTGGCCCTCTGGCATGCCGGGAAGGGTCATCGCGATCATGTCCTCGGCGATGCGACCAGGGTGAGTGACGAAGACTCCGTCCTTTGTCCCGGTCTCCTCCGCCGAAAGGTAGGGGAGTCCGAGGGTACAGACGGCGAGCAACCCCTCCTCCCGGCAGAACTGGATCAACGCATCCCGAAAGCCGGGCAGCCAGCCAACGCCCATGTGTTCGTCGAGATAAGCGGCCGGCAAACCCACCTCGCGCAGACGATCGAGTTGGGCGCGAACCTCGACCATCGCTTGGCCGAGGTTAAAACCTCGTCTGTTGAGCGCGCCGGGTTCGGCGGTAAAGGAGCCATCGGGTTCGACGAGATCGGGCACATCGTCGGCGACGGGTCCCCACTTCACGCGCTCCCATTCGGAGCTCAGGGTGACGTGAAGACCAACGCAGATATCCAGACCACGGAGCCGCTCCGCGGCGTGAGTAAGGGCGGGCCCGCACGCCATCACGGAAACGTTTCGCAGAACGCCAAAGCGAGCCGCCTCGGCAATGGCTTCGTTTGCGCTGATGCATGACCCGGCGTCGTCGCCGCGGAACACGGTTCGAATCATCGATCCATTATCGCCAAAAGTCATGAACGCGTTCACTCGAAAAACTCCTCTGGATGATGCGGTTGCCTTTTGAGTAACGTTGAGGTGGCCGGTCACGTATGCATCCATAGCTTCCCTGCGGAAGCGGCTCAATGACGAGTTATGAAAACGCTCTTGGCGGCCCTTTTTGCCGCGCTCCTCGCTCTGACCGCCGCGATGGTGGCGTCGCGCCCGCGAGAAGGGAAGCCCGGAAAAGTTCCGCTTGTCTGGGTCACGGACAAGAACCCCACCCGCGACGCCCAGATCGAGGTGTTCGAGCGAAATCACCCCGACCTCGATCTCTTCATCGATCCTGGCAACACGGATACGCAGAAGGTGATCGTCCAGAGCCAAGCCGGGGTGGGGCCGGACGTGTTCGATTACTGGGGGGAAGCGGCGAAGAACGCCTACGTTCAGAGCGGCATCGCGTGGGATCTCACCGACGCGCTCCTGAGCCATGAAATGGATTTCCGGAAGTCCATCTGGCCTTTGGCGCTCTCGTGGACGACGACAAAAGATGGCCGCATCTACGGAGTCCCGGCCAATGTCGGCGTCGATGCGATATGGATCCACCAAGACCTTTTTGAAAAAGCCGGCGTCCCGCTCCCGAAGCCGGGTTGGACCCTTGACGATCTGGTAAAGACCGCAGAGGCGCTCACCGTTCGTGGCAAAGACGGCCACATCGAACAGTACGGGCTCCTGGTGGATTTTGGAGGTGCGTACCGAGAATTCCTTCCGGAGTTCGGGGGTGACCTTTTCGATGAGAAAGGTCTTCACTGCACGGTCGCCGATGAGCCTTCGGTCGCTTGCCTCAACTTCATCCACGACCTCCTCTACAAGTATCGGGTTGCCCCCTCACCGGCGGACGAGCAGTCGCTGACCGCCGGCGGCGGGTGGGGCGGCGGTGCAGGGCCACAGGCCTATTTCCGGAAAAAGATGGGTGCCATGGCTCTTGGCGGACGCTGGTGGTTGGTCCAGTTAAGAGACGATGTTCGGGATCACGGCTTCAAGCTGGCAGCGGCACCCCCGCCGGTCGGCAAGTTTTCCAGTCTGGGCGGCGGTGGGACGCGGGCAGTGATGATCAACTCCCGGAGCCCTCACCGGGAAGAGGCGCTGCAGTTCCTCCTCTACTTGCTCGGCGAGAACTACAATCTTCTCCTAAACGACCAAGGCGATGCGCTTTCCGGGGTGAGGAAGTACGCCTACACGGACCGGTATGTTCACGTACCGGACTATCCCACGGAGTCATTTCACGTGGCCTTCCGGGCAACCCTCGAAAGGGGGGTGATGCTGAGGAGTTCGCCCTTCATCGATATGGTTCAGGTCGACGCAAGCCTAAACCGGCAGCTCGACTTGGTGAAGTTAAACCAGAAGGAGCCTGCGGCGGCGATGCGGGATGCGGTGGATGAGATCGATGCCGCGATCCGGCGAAACGCCTCGCGCGATCCGAAATTGCGCGAGGCGTTCTTGGCGGCGGGAGGCAAGTTTTGAAAAGAAAACGAAGAGATCTGGTGCCGGCCTTGTGGTTCCTCGCACCGAACCTCATCGGCTTCATGGTCTTCACCGCCGGCCCGGTTCTTGTCTCCCTGCTGGCCAGCTTTACCGATCGGAGTCTCCTCGATCCGAACTGGCACTGGATTGGCCTGCGCAACTACGCGGACCTTGCGGGGGACGCTCTTTTTTGGACCTACCTGGTCAACACCGCCTACTATTTCATCGGCCTTCCCGTAAGCATCGCGGGCTCGTTGTTCCTGGCCGTCCTGCTCCACCAAAAGCTGCGCGGCATGGCTATCTTCCGAACGCTGCTCTACCTTCCAAGCTTTACCGCCGGGGTGGCGCTTATGATTCTCTGGAAGCAGCTTCTTAACCCCGATTTCGGTGCGATCAACGCGGTTCTAAAGACCCTGCACCTTGGGTCTCCCCAGTGGTTGAACTCCACGAATAACCTGCTCGCCCTCAACCCTGAACGCGTCGCCCTCGATCCGAAACAGTTCGGCCTTGGCGCCCGCGATGCTCTCATGCTTATGGGTATCTGGACGGGTATCGGCGGTGGAACCACTCTCCTCTACCTAGCCGCCCTCGGCAATGTGCCCGAGGAGATGGGCGAAGCGGCATCCCTCGACGGCGCGAGTCCCTGGCAGCGGTTCTGGAAGATCACGTGGCCTCAATTGGCTCCCACAACCTTCTTCGTCGTCATCATGGCCTTCATTGGCGGCTTCCAGGGCGGATTTGACGCGGCGCGTGTGATGACCTCGGGTGGCCCGGCGGGGACGACGACGACGCTGGCATACCACATCTACCAAAAGGCTTTCGAGCAGTATCAGGTGGGCTACGCGTCGGCGGTGAGCTGGGCGTTGTTCGCCCTTGTCTTCGCCGTGACCTTGGTGAACTGGAAGTTTGGCAACCGGGAGGACTTGGTTTCGTGAAGGTCCGAACATGGCAAGCGGCGTTGGTCTACGCGGTGCTCATCGTCGCGTCGATTTCGGCCATCGTGCCGTTTGCCTGGATGGTGCTCACCAGCCTAAAGCCGGAGAGCGAGTTGACTCAACTCACTCCGATCCCGAGCCACACGCAGTGGAGCAACTATCTCGAAGTCTCCAAAGCGGCGCCCTTCTTCGGCCGGTACTACATGAACTCTCTGTTCCTAGCGAGTTGGGTCACCTTCCTCACCTGTGTTACCAGCGCCATGGCCGCCTTCGCCTTCGCCCGCCTCGATTGGCCCGGCCGGAACGTTGTCTTCACTATGTATCTCGCGACCATGATGATCCCCGGCGTGGTAACCACCATCCCGAATTTCGCGATCATGGTGAAGCTTCATCTCCTTGACTCGTACAGCGGCCTCATCGTCCCCGCCGCCTTCTCCGCCTTTGGCACCTTCCTCCTCCGCCAGTTCATGTTGGGCATTCCCCGGGCGCTCGACGAGGCTTCGAAAATCGACGGAGCGACGTCTTGGCAGATCTTCACCGACGTCATCCTCCCTTTGACGCGCCCCGGGCTGATTACCCTGGCGATCTTCACTTTCATGGGCAATTACGGTTCCCTCTTCTGGCCCTTGGTGATGATCAAGAGCGAGTCGATGCGAACCCTGCCGGTGGGGTTGCTTCAGTTCGACTCGTCTTATAACAAGGCGACTCACCTGATGATGGCGGCGAGCGTGATGAGCATCGTCCCGCCGTTGATTTTGTTTATCGTCGGGCAGAAGTATTTGGTGCGGGGGATTCAGTTGGGCGCGGTGAAGGGATGACCGCCTAAAGAAGCCGAACTAAACGGCAACCCATCGCGGGTAACTCAAAACTCAAATCCCCGCTCCCTGTCTGGTCTTTCCCGGACCAAAGATCGTGCATCGTCCACGAACCCTCACGGCCGATCCGAGAAAGAGGAACCGTCTTCAGCTTCGCCGCATCCTTCGAATAGTTAAACACCGCGATATAAGTCGCTGCTCCATCCCGCCAGAAGAATGCATCTCCCGCCTTTGCTTCCGTATTACCGTCCACCGGCCAGAACTGCGGCGTGCGACCAGCCAGCGCTAACACTTCCGCGTTTGAGAACAACGGCTTCACCCGAGCACGCGCCTCTGGTTTGGTGAGATCGTCGCCTTGGATGATCATCCCCCCGGAGATCACCGATGCGGTTAGCCGAGTTGCCCCCTCTGCCTCACTCACCGGCGGCTCGTCCATCGGCTGGTAAACGCAGGCGCTGTCTGGATCATCGAACATATAAAGCCGCTTGGCCGGCCACCAGCCGTAGTTGGTGGAGTTCAACAGATACTCGCTCGCGCCGATATTGGCGAACACGTCGCAGGAAATCCGTCGGCTATGTGCGAAGCCGTGCGGAAACATCGGTGCGATGCTCAGCGAGATGAAGAATGGCCGCCCGATTTTCTTCGGCGAGAGATCGTCCACGATCCGTTTCATCCCCAAGGCATAGGCCGCGGTCCCCGTCGGAACCTTCGGATCGAAGTGCTGACCCTCGATGGCTCCGTGGCTAAGGAAGTCGAGCTTGACGTAGTCGAACCCCAGATCGACGAAGTTCTTCATCTGAAGATCGATGTGGGACAGGGTGCCTGGGTGGGTTGGATCGACCGGATAGGCGCCGTCCAACTGCGGGATCAGAGCGCCCTTCGCGTCCTTCAGACAGATGTCGCGATACTTGTAAGGCGAGCCCGGATCGATCGTGTTGTTCAGCCCGCCCCAACAGGCGAAAGGCGTCCAATAGATCCCGGTCTTTAGTCCCGCGTCGTGCGCTCGTTTGACGAACGCCAACAGTTCTGGCCGGCTCAGGTTGCTCCAATAGGAGTCGAAGTTAATGTAGGCGGTGCCGCCGCTTCGGAAGTCGGGGAGTTCGTCGCGGATGTATTCGGTGGCGGCTTGAGAATTGGCCGCGTTCACTTTGGTCTTGTAGGGAGACCAGGAGTTCCAGCCGAACGGGACCTCGCCCTTCCAAGCCAACGGTGGTCTCACGATGGCGTTCAGGTCGCCAAATCGCTCTAACCCGCCCCGCCAATCGTCGTAGAGACCAATCACCATGCGGGGTGATCGAACGACCGGGCCTGGCACTGTGCCGTGAGGCTGGCTGTCGTGGGTGTATTTGCTTCCCACTCCGGCGAATGCGCGCACTCCGCCATTTCGCTTGAAGCGCACCGCCGATTTCCAAAGATCGTGATCGATCGAGCCGACCACAAGCCCCTGGCGGGTGGAATCGTCGTAAAGCGAGCCCACCTCGTAGCTGCCGTCGCCGTCCCCATCTCCCTCCCCCCAGCCGTCGGAACGGAAGCGGAAATACATGTCGTTGTCCCACGGGACGAACAGCGAGTTGAGCGGCGCCTCATGGGCAAGCTTGACCGGTGTCTCGGTCACCACCGGCGCAAGGTAGTTGGAACCGGCGGCGTTCAGCAGTTCGATCCGCGTGGTTGCCTCTGCCCGGTTTTCGTAGACCCAAAAGATCTGGCGGATCTCTGGTTGACCGGGCGTTTGGTGGCGGACGGTCACCTCTTGGCCCGAACCCAACGCGTCCTTCACCTTCCGTGAGGAGATCTTGTGGGTGGCGTAGTCAGAGGTTTTGACCATGCGTCCCCCTGAGAGCCTAACTTCGCCCGCGACCGCCTGGATTGAGGCCCGATCCCCCCAAACCACCTCGTAGAGCCCGGTCTTCTGATCCAGGCTGAGACGAACTTGACCGTTGTCGACGACGACCTGTCCCGCCTTGCGCGCCACGGTGACCGGTTGGGCTAAGGCATCGGTAGAGAGAGCGAGCAGGGGGATCATGGTGTCGTTAGGAAACGAAGGGTGTTCGCGAGACATCGCCCTTGAAGCGGTGTGTTGGCTGGGGGCAGTGCGTGGAAGAGGAGACGTACCCGCCATCCGGAACCTGAATCTCCGTCTGCGCGCCGGCGATTGCCGTCAAAGCAAGGAGGCCGAGCGCGGGGAAGCGTTTCGTCATTGTGGGATATCGCCGAATTGTCCTCGGAACTCCTCGTCCCACGAGACGAGAGGACCAAGCTTTACGGGATGTAGATTCATTCGAATCCGAGAAGAGGTTTCCCGAGATGTTACGGGAGCCATAAACGACAAATCGGGCGCCTTAAAGGGCGCCCGATTTAACTTTCGCGATTGCATCCTTCTTCTGAGCTTCCGGAATTCCGGCGTTCTCAATCGCTTTGATCTTCTCGTCCATCGTAGATGGCACCTTTGGATGAGCGGTATCCCGCGGCGCCATCGCTTGGGGAGGCGGGGTGCTTGCCGAGTCGCCGCACCCTGCCAAAAGCAGGGTGGCGGCGAGCGCGAGAGCAGAGTAAGTGAGTTTCATGGTGTGCCGGCGCGGAACCTACTTCCACTCCTTGATGCCGCGCATATAACCCTGGAGGTTCTGCTGGCCGGAAGGATCGTTCTTAAAGCGATCCCACTGATCGTCGCTGACCGACTTCATACCCTTTGTGGCCTTGGCATGGCCATCAAAGTAGCCCGCATTAATAAGTCCGTTGCCAACGCTACGACCCATGGTGACGTCCTCGGTGACCACGTCGCAAAGGTTCCAATCGTCGCAGCCGTAGCAGAGGTACCAAGCGCCGGTATTCGGATAAGGATCGCGCGTGCCAGAAATCATGATCGTGCCCGCCGGGTTATCCAGCGACGTCATGTTTCCGCTTCCACCCACGTTACGGGGCGTTTCCCAGGACCAGTACGAAACCCATCCCCAGACGCCAGCGCTGCCAGCACCGCCGAGGCCTTCGTTGATGCCTGCGTCACCGTTAATCGAGTAGGAGCGCGGGAAGCGGGTCGTCGCGTCACCGTAGGAGTTTGCGGGCAGACCGCGGTTGGTCCAGCTGCCGGAGTAGGTGGGCGAAGCGAAGATGCCACCGTCTTGATTCGCGTTTCCGGTGTAGTTTGAATTGTCCGACTTAATTGGCTTGCCCCCGTTCTTAACGTAGGGAAGCACGGAGTCCTTCCAGATCACGTACTGGTAGCGCGGCCAGTCCCAGGCGCCCTGCATAACCAGAGGCAGCGTGTCGTCCGAGTCACTGCCGTAAAGCGGCATGGCTAGGGAAAGGTTCTTTGTATTGCTGAGATCCGCGGTTCGTTTTGCGGCCGCCTTGGCCTGGGCGAACACGGGGAAGAGGATCGCCGCAAGAATCGCGATAATTGCGATCACGACGAGGAGTTCGATGAGAGTAAATGCTTTTCGGTTCATGGAGTCTCTTCTTTGAGGGCGTGCGATTTTCCTAGGATCAACCCTGGGACGATTCGCGGACGATGAGTTCGGGGACTAAAATCTTTTGTTGGAGATCCGCTTTCGGGTCTTGGATCTGGGCCATCAGGAACTGCCACGTCAGCGCGCACATCTCCTGAATGGGCTGACGGACGGTGGTGATGGGGCAGGGGCAATGGGCCGTCTCTTCGATCCCGTCGAACCCGACCAGTAGGACATCCTTTCCAACAGCAACGCCCATTCCTTGAAGAACGTATGCCGAAGCGATGGCGAGATCGTCGTTCATGCAAAGGATCGCTTCTGGGAGCGGCCCTGCCTGCATCAGTTCGACCAACGCCTCTTTTACCGAGCCAAAGGAGTCTCGTTCGACGCCGATCATCGTCGGCTCCAGGCCGGCGTCCGCCATCTTTGCGTGATAGGCGTCAAAACGGGGACCGCTGTTGATAAGGTCGGAGGTCCAGGGCGCCATGTGGGCGATCCTTTTCCGCTTGGTGGCGATCAAGTGATCCATTGCGGACTCGGCTCCTGCCCGTAGGTCGACACCGACAAAACTCTGAGCTTCCGACCAGTAGGCCCCCATGCTCACAAAAGGAGTCATGGGCGCCAATTTCTCGCGTTGAGCGGCAAAGGCCTCAACCGAAGCCGAATTGTCGAAAGCGATAATGCCATCGACCGGCACGCGGAGCGCGCGGGAGAAGTTGTGGTCCCACTGGTACTCCTCGTCCACGTCGGTCACCGCCATCGCGAGTTCCGTTCCGCCAAGGACGGATCGCATCTGATCCAACACTTGACCGCGATAGCGGGAGTAGACGAGGCTCATCCAGAATCCGATAAGGCCGGTTCGTCCGCTGGTGAGAGCTCGTGCGGCGGAGTTAGGCTGGTAGCCCAACTTCTCGGCGGCTTCCAGCACCCTGGCTCGAGTTTCAGGGGAAATAGAGAGGTCGGTTCGTCCGCTCAGCACGCGCGAAACGGTCGCTCCGGACATGTTCGCATACTTCGCGACATCGTCCCGTGTAGGCCGCCCGCTGCTTCGAGGATGAACCCGTGTTCTGTACACGTGATCATTGTATCACAGAGACGATTCTTCGAGCGGTGAATTTCTTTGCGAAGACGGAAAAACCGGTATGGGATTACCCTCGGATCGCCAATGGATTTAGCCGACGGTGATTTCGAAGATGCCGCTCTGATATTTGCCCATCGCCGGCAAAGACAGACCCTGGCCCGCCAAGACGGCGCCGCTCACCTTCGCGTCAAGACCTTTCTGCCCAGGCGCAAGATTGATCTCCCGAACGTGGTACTGCTTAGCGCTACTCAGCCCCTTCAGCTTCAATCCCGCAGCCGGTGCTTCGCCCAACGAGTAAGCGAACACGACGGCCCGGTCGCCCTTCACGTACATCAGCGCCGACCGCGGCCCGTTGTAGGGAGACTCGAGTCGATACAGCTCGCCCATCTGCACCACGTCGCGGATCGACTTGTAGGTTGCGATTGCCGAAGTCGAAAACGCCCTGTCTTCCGTTGAAAGCTTATCGACGTCCACGTCCATCCCCAAGCGGCCGCTCATTGCGACATCAAAGGCGAACTTCATCCCGTGGCCGCCCGAGAGCGTCACGTGGTTGGAACTGGTGATTGCGGGAAAGAAGAACGAGTAGCCCCACTGGATGAAGATGCGGTGCTCCGGATCGGTCATGTCGCTCGGCCAGTACTCCTGGGCGTAGCGCATGGAGCCATAGTCCACCCGGCCGCCGCCGCCCGAACACATCATGATTTCGACGTTCGGGTGCTTCTTCGCCAAACGATCCATCACGCGGTACAGAGCGTGAACGTAGTCGATCCAGAGGTGCGACTGGCGATCCTTCCCGAGGTAAGGCGAACCGGGCTGAGTCACGAATCGGTTGCAGTCCCACTTCACATAGGTAATCCCCGGATTCTTCGAAAGCGTGTCGTCGACGATGTTGAACGCGTATTCCTCGACCTTCGGATTGCTCAGATCCAGAACCATCTGGTTTCGCGAGAGATCGAAAGCCCGCTTCGGCTGCTGGATGAGCCAGTCGGGGTGCTTTTCGTAAAGCTCCGACTTGGGGTTCACCATCTCCGGCTCGAACCAGAGTCCAAACCGCAGGCCCTTCTTCTCGGCCGCCGCCGTGAGCGCGCCGAGCCCGTTCGGCAGCTTCTTCGGATCGGGCGTCCAGTCGCCGAGACCTTGAGTGTCTCCGTCTCGCGGATACTTAACCCCGAACCAACCGTCGTCGAGGAGGAACATCTCCATCCCGAGCGCCTTCGCGCCATCGAAGAGGGAAACGATTTTCTTCTCGTCGAAGGTGAAGTAGGTGGCCTCCCAGTTGTTCAGCAGTACCGCTCGCGGCTTTTCGCCGTCGCGAATCACATCGGAGCGTACGTAGGCGTGGAGCTTGCGGCTGAGTTCCCCGGTGCCCTTGTCGCTCCAACCCCAAACCATCTTCGGCGTGGTGAATTTCTCGCCCGCCTTGAGATGGTAGGCCGAAGCGTAGGGGTTCATGCCGCAGGTGGCACGAAGCCGGCCCGATCGCTCGCGGCCCATCACATAGCCGGCTGGCGGGATCTTCTCGAACGCGAATTGGAAGCTGCCGGACCAGGCCAGCGAACCGCCGAAAACTTCGCCCTTGTCTTCCTGGGCGGGGCCGCCCTTGCTCAATAGGAACCAAGGGGCGCGGAACTGGTTGGCCCGGACACCGAGTTTCGAGTCGAGAATTTTGATGCCGTAACCCAGCTTCTCCTCCGCCAGATTCGCTTCATCCGCCCAGTTTCCGTGGAACTGGGTGAGATAAAAGTCATCGTCACCAAAGTCTGGGGCGGAGGAGGCAAAGCCTTCCAGCGTGACGGTACCGGGCTCTTGATGGTGCACCTCGGTCCAGGTTTCGATCACGTCGTCTTTCCCGACGGTCCGGAAATAGAGATCGACGAACAAAGGATAAGCCGGGTCCTTCAGCTCAATCTTCGTCGTGTCGCCCTCGCTCGAAGAATTCACCACCCGTAGGTCGGTCGACGTATTGCCGTCGGCATGCGTCACCCGGATCGCCGGTTCGAAAGTCCAACCGTCACCGGCCGCGGGATAGGCCACTTGGCCGGTGGCCTCGTCGGAAGTCTTGGCCCCGAAGGAGCGCTGGAAGAGCCTCCCTTCGTCGTCAACGAAGAGGGCCAAGGCCGCGTGCGCGGTCTCGATACGGATCGGGCGAAGGTCTCTCACGGGGGTAGGCGCGGCGCCGGAGCCCGCGATTCGGGCATCCGCCCAGTCGGCGTGATCGTACCCACTTCCGTCGCCGCCATCGTTGGCGAGGAGTGCGAGGGCCTTTGCGCCGGTCAGGTCCAGGTGAATCGTTTTCGGCGCCGATCCGCCCTTAAGGACGCCACTGCGCCACTTAATAGTTCCATCGACCATGGCGATAAATTCCACCGAACCTTTCCCAGCGGTCTCGTCGTCGACGCCGACCGTTGCATCGAACGAAGAGGCGCGATCCAACCTCAGATTGAGTCGGCTGGGGGCGTGCGCGCCGATTCCATGGGCGAAGGTCTTGCCGCCCAAAGTCAGCATCTTGCCCTCGATACTCCGGTTGGCACCCGGCCTACTCCAACCGTTCGTCATCAGCGAAAGGTCGAGCGTATCGAGACCGATCGTACTGGTCTGAAGGAGGATGAGGCCAAGGAGGGGGCTCATGTGGGCCAACTATACCGATGTACCGCGGTACATGGAAGGGTCACCCGTGGCGCAGGCATCCGCGCCTGCAAATCAAAAAACGATGGAGGCTTATTCGTGGGCACGTAAGCCCGCGCCACTCCGATACCCTCGGGGCGAGACTCCGGTCTGCGCCTTAAATCGCGCCGAAAATTGAAACGGATCCATCCCAACTTCCTCCGCTACCTCCGCCACGCTCAGGTTCGTCCGCGCGAGCAA
>FTBF01000192.1_pt1 | contig 41828 bp, 36 predicted proteins | sample 1639301 | NCBI WGS metagenome assembly FTBF01 (sample SAMEA3914864, study PRJEB12502) | metagenome | biome: forest; material: soil | place: USA | collected 2012-03-12 | depth 0.3 m
CAGGAAGACGATGATCGCCGTCCAGTCGTTGAGGTCATCCTCTTCTTCATCTCGTAGAAGCTCTTCAAGGAAAAAGTTTGATCTCCTCGGTCGCGGACCGACATCTGCAGGTACAGCAGCGATCCACTGAGGATGAAAAAGGGGCCGAAAAGGATCCCAAGCCAGTTGAAGATCCTAAACCCGGAATAGCCGAGGGCCGCGAACAGCCCGAAGCAGACAAGACCAATTCCGACGAGGACGAAAAGGACGCTCGTCTGGACAAATAGGCGGAGCCCTCCGCGGTTGAAACCAACGGCGAAGGGCTCCATCGTTGGGCTTAACCCATGTGGGCGATGATAGCATCGCCGAATTCGGAGCATTTGACTTCGGTGGCGCCTTCCATCAGACGGGCGAAGTCGTAGGTGACGGTCTTGGCGCCGATGGCACCGTTGACGCCCTTGAGGATGAGATCGGCGACTTCCGTCCAGCCCATGAAGCGGAACATCATCTCGCCAGAGAGGATGACCGAGGAGGGGTTGACGACATCCTTGTCGGCGTACTTCGGCGCCGTACCATGGGTCGCTTCGAAGATCGCGTGGCCGGTGAGGTAATTGATGTTAGCGCCGGGGGCGATGCCGATTCCGCCGACTTGGGCGGCGAGAGCGTCGCTCAGGTAGTCGCCGTTCAGGTTCAACGTCGCAATAACGTCGAAGTCCGTCGGGCGGGTGAGAACCTGCTGGAGGGTGATGTCGGCGATCGCGTCCTTAATGACGATGCCGGCACCTGGCTTGCCTTCGGGGATCTTGCACCAGGGGCCGCCGTCGATCTCTTCGGCGCCAAAGACTTCCTTCGCGACGTCGTACGCCCAGTCCCGGAACGACCCTTCGGTGAACTTCATGATGTTCCCCTTGTGAACGATCGTGACGGACTTACGGTTGTTCTCGATGGCGTAGAGAATGGCGGCATGGACGAGGCGTTGGGTGCCGCTTCGCGAGACGGGTTTGATGCCGAGGCCGACCATGACTTCCGCGTCTTCTTTCTGGTTGGTGGAGTCGAGGAACTCCTTGGTCTTCTTCTCGGTCCCGAACCGGATCTTGTCGAACATCTTCGGATAGGTGTCCTTCAGGAAGTCGAGAAGCTTGGCCGCATCTTCGGTTCCGGCAGCGAACTCGATGCCCGCGTAGATGTCTTCCGTGTTTTCGCGGAAGATGACCATGTCGACCTGCTCCGGCCGCTTGACCGGGGAGGGAACGCCGGTGAAGTACTGGACGGGGCGGAGGCAGACGTAGAGGTCGAGGATCTGGCGGAGGGCGACGTTGAGAGACCGGATGCCACCGCCGACGGGCGTGGTAAGGGGGCCCTTGATGCCGATGAGGTACTCGCGGAAGTCGTCGAGGGTCTCGTTGGGAAGCCAGTTACCGGTGGCGTCGAAGGCTTTCTGGCCAGCGAGGGTCTCTTTCCAAGCGACCTTTTTGGTTCCGCCATAGGCTTTCTCGACGGCGGCATCGAACACGCGCACGCTCGAATTCCAGATATCGGGACCGGTACCGTCGCCGATGATAAACGGAATGATAGGGTCGTTCGGGACGCTCAGTCCACCTTCGGACATCGTGATCGGAGTTGCCATGGCTGGGCCTCAGAATACCGGACCCTATTGTTTCCGAGTTCCGAACCATTCGCCCAGAGGGCGATCCACTCAATCCTTACCTTAGTCTCACAATTCGTCCCTTCCATCGCCTTTTCACTGAACTCGTCGCCCTTCTCTGGGCAATCCACTTAGTCCGAGCTTGGAGGAGCGGAGGTTATCGGTCTTTGGCTCTGTCCTTCGTTGTAGGGCTCGGGGAAAGTCGTACGGGGAGTGCTTGAGAAGGCCGATAGCATGAAAACTTGAAGGATGAGGAAGATCAGGACTCCGGCGGCGAAAAGGAGGGTGGCGACCATCCCGAGCACCTTTCCGGCGACCGCCATCGACCGCTCGGTCGGATCGCCACCCAGAGTATCGATCTCACGGACGGTGGTGTTGCCGATAATCCACGCGGGGATGCCGGTGAGGCATCCGAACCCCACAAAGGAGAGAATGCCCAGAACAAGGGCGACAACGGCATTTGGTCTGCGCACGGGGAATAGGACGGGAGCTGCCGAAAAGGGTTGCGTTTAGATCGCGATGCCGTAGCTGCGGGCGGTACTTCGTACTCGGCGCTTCGATTTTGTCCAAGGGCAGAGGGCACCGACGCGGCGGAGGGCCCGTTCGAAGGCGGTTCGGCGTTCGGTGTCATTCATCCAGTCCCAGCGGGCGACGTCGCGGGAGACGAGATCGTGGATCAGGGGGCGGGTCGCGCTTTCGTTAGCGAGGTATCGCAGCGCATCCAAAACCTGCTCTACCGGGGGCGGGGTAGTGATCGTCTTGACCATGACGTTTTTAGTATAGATCACAAATAGTAGACAAATATCTACCATCATTGAAAAAACTCAATTTGACACGTTAAAGAGGGCACTTTGACACGCTCTCTGACACGCTTCAGGCTCTAAAACCTACTTGCGCGGTCGGGTCGGTCATTGCTTTTCCGAGCCAAAGCCGCTTTTTAAGTGAATATCCATGAGTAATCGATCGCGTCTCCTCACTCTGCTCTCCCTCGCGGCGCTTACCTCCGTCGCCCACGCTTCCGGCTACAGCTATACAACCATTGACGCCGCCGGGGCAGATGGGACGGTGGTCACCGGCATCAATAACTCTGGCCATGTGGCGGGCTACTGGGTCAACCAGACGCCCTTTGGCCTGCTCTACTCGGCCTTCACGGCAAACGGGGATGGCAGCGGCTTTACGCAGCTCACCCGTCCCGGCAGCCTTGCCCTCGGAGCTTCCGGCATCGACTCGGCCGGCAACATCGTCGGGGTCTCCGTCGATTTCTCCGCGACGGCGAAGGGCTTTTACCGCAGCGCGGCGGGTGCCTACAGCGACATCGATCCGAACCTTGGCGGCATCACTTCGGGCTACTCCGAGGCGGTGGGCATTAACGATAGCGGCACCGTCGTCGGCTACTACACCTCCACGACGCCGGCATCTCAGGCGGACGTGTCTCAGGACAGCGTCGGCTTTATTCTTCATGGCGGGACCTACACCTCGTTCGATGCCTCCACCTATGTGCCCGGAGCCCATGGGACGCAGATCTTCTCCGTGAACAATGCGGGGCTCCTTGCCGGGCGGTATGTGGATGGCACGTTTGGGGCGCCCCACGGCTTCCTTTACGATACGAACAGCAACACCTTCATCAGCGGCGGACTTGGCAGCGAGTACGGAATGGTCAATAACTTTGGTCAGTTCACGGCGATCCAGTACACCGGCCCGAATCCGTCTAGCCCGCTGGGATACAACGCGCTTGGGTTCGTGGTCAGCGGCGGTACGCCGAGCGCCTTTGCGTTCCCTGGGGCAACCACGACCCAACCGCTTGGAATTAACGATCTTGGACAGGTGACCGGCCTCTACCTGGGAGCGGACAACGTGATTCACGGCTTTGTGGCCACGCCCGTTCCAGAGCCGGCCTCGTTCGCCGCCCTAGGCGTAGGCGTGGTAGCGCTGCTTCGCCGGCGACGACGAGCGTAACGTCCGAAGCGAGTTGGTTGCGGATTGAGGACCGATGGTCCCCGCAACCAATTCGCGTTCAAATCGAACCTCCCTTCGGCCAATCGGCTAGGCTTCTTCTATGCCGCAAGGGCGCGAAATTGGAATCTTTGAGAACTACGGGGACGTGGGGGATGTGGGAGCGGCAGGGTCGGCGTCGTTTGAGACCGGTTACACCGTGACCGGGAGCGGCGCGAATATGTGGTTTGGGGCGGATGCATTCCATTACGTTTGCAAACGGGCGCAAGGGGATCTGACGCTGACAGCGGACATTGCCTTTGAGGGCGAGGGTCAGAATGCGCACCGGAAGGCTTGCCTGGTAATTCGACAGAGTCTTGATGCGGATTCGGTCTGCGCCTACATCGCGGTCCATGGCGATGGGCTGACCAGCCTCCAGTATCGCGACGAGAAGGGAGCGACGACCCACGAGGTTCAGGCCAACGTCACCGCGCCAAAGCGGGTGGGTATCGAGCGTCGCGGCAACTACGTCACCGCGACGGTGGACGGGCTACCGTCGGGCGGATCGGTCCGGTTGGAGTTGAAGGAACCGTTTATCATCGGGCTCGGCGTCTGCTCTCACGAGAAGGGGGTTCTCGAGACAGCGACGTTCACCAATGTTCGTCAGGAACCGTTGATCGGTGGGAAACGGAAAACGCTCTACAGCACACTGGAGACGGTGGATATCGCGTCAACCGACCGGCGGGTCGTGCGGGTCTTTAAAGACCACATCGAAGCTCCCAACTGGACGGCGGACGACCAACTGATCTACAACTCCGATGGACTGCTCTATAGCATTCCGGTCACCGGGGGCTCCAGTAATCCGATCGATACCGATTTTGCCGACCAGTGCAACAACGACCACGGTATCTCGCCGGACGGGACCCAGATCGTGATCAGCGATCAGTCAGAGGGCGATCACAAGTCGATTATTTACACCCTGCCAATCGAGGGAGGGACGCCGACCCAGGTCACGGCCAAGGGCCCCTCCTACTGGCATGGCTGGTCTCCCGACGGGAAGACGTTGGCTTACTGCGCGCAACGCGACGGGAAGTACGGCATCTTTACGATTCCGGCCGAGGGTGGCGAGGAGAAGCGGCTTACGACGGCGGAAAGTCTGGACGATGGGCCGGACTACTCCCCGGACGATGATTTCATCTACTTTAACTCCGACCGCACCGGCTTGATGCAGATCTTCCGGATGCGGACGGATGGCACTGGCTTGGAGCAGATGACGAACGACGGATGGGGTGACTGGTTTGCCCATATCTCGCCCGATGGGAAGTGGATGGTGTTTGTGTCCTATTCGCCCGAAGTACAGGGCCACCCTCGGGACAAGGATGTGATGCTCCGACTAATGAACCTGTCCAACCGCTCGATCACGGTGCTAGCGAAGCTGTTTGGCGGACAGGGGACGATGAACGTGCCCTCCTGGTCGCCGGACAGTAAGCGGGTGGCATTCGTGAGCTACCAGTACCTATAGGATGCGGCCATACGAAGAACGCCTCGACTGGGTTTATCCGCCGCCCGGGATATCGCCGGTGTCCTTGGGCGCGACGCTCCACGACGGCTACCTTATTGGGGCGTCCTTCGATTCCGCGGTCCGTTCGGCGCGGCTCCGGGTACGGATTCCTCATCTGGAGCTATTCACCACGCTGATCTTCACCGGAGTAGAGGCGCTTCGGGTAGCTCGCTCCGAGGGCACACCGGGTAGCTACTATCACACTTCGATCGACTGGGCGACCTTCCTTGAGGCCCTACCGGCGGGAAGGTTTGAAACCCTCCGGTCGGCGATTCTCTTAGAGGAGGGAGAGTTGTCGTTTTGGTTAGGAGGATTAGAGAGCAATTCCTGGTACGAGCTGACGATCCACGCGGAACGGTTGGAATTGGAAGGGGGTACCTCGCTCGCCGAGTTTATTGGTCTTGGCGAGGCGTATTGGGCCGCTTTTGGGTCTTAGGGCGTTAGGGGCTTCCTATAGCCCCCTTAGATCCTCGGAGTTCTAACGCCGGCGTCGACGCAGGAGAGCGAGTGCACCAACGCCTAGGGCCGCCATCGTCGCCGGTTCCGGCACGGCTTCGACGCTAACTTGGTCGTAGCTGGCTTGGGAGCCGGCCGGGCTGAAGAAGTGAACGCGAAGGTTTAGACCGGCGGACGGAGACGCGATGGGCACGGTGTAGGAGATGGTTTCCAGATCGAAAGCTCCCACGGTTGCGGAGATCAGGCCGGTGGTGACGAGCGTATTGCCTCCACTGTCCTGAAGGGAGATCTCACCGAGGCCGTTCAGGCCGTAACTCGGCAGGTTCGTTCGATTTCCAAGATAGACCGACAGTTTGTAGGTCTTCCCTACCGCGATGATCTCGGAGAGATCCTGATGCATGCTTCCGCCAGATCCGTCGCTCGTGTAGCCGGCTTGAGTTCCGTCGGGAATTGAGACGAACGTGTTCGGTCCGAGATTCGGCGCCCAGAAGCCGGACGTTTGATCAGCGATCCAGCCCGTGAAAGAGCCCTGCGAATAGATCCCATCGGGGTTGCCGGTGATAGTGGGGGTGTCAGCCTCAAAGCTGGGGTTGACGACGGTGATTCCAACTGCGAAAGTGGCGCTAACCAGGGTTAGCGAGGACAAAAAAACGGCACTGCGAAGTATCAACATTGACGAAATCATTGTAACGTACTTCTGTCAGGCATCCTAATATTGATGTGTATCCAGCCCTAAATGAGGTCAAGACGTCAGTCCGCAGTACCAGCAGATGCGACAATTGTTGAAGCGCAATGTTGAGCCTCATTTTCCCTCTCGCTCTCTCGTCTAGCACCGGAATCGATGCCTTAAGCCGGTTGGATCTGCTTCCCTCGTTGCGCACCGGCAAAGTAGCAGCGGTGACGAGTTATGACCGGTCGGAAGGGAACGACGATGGGTTCTCTGGAAAGTACTCGTTCGTTCGGAAAGAGGGCGATGGCCTGGTGTTGGCGGATCTCAAGGGGCCGGGCTGCATCATGCGGGTCCATACTCCCACGCCGACGGACGAGCCTCTAGACTTCTATTTCGATGGCGAGGCTAAACCGCGGCTGAGCCTGCGATACCAGGATCTGTTTTCCGGAAAGGTGCCGCCGTTCGTTCCCCCGGTTGTTGCCTACGCGGGAGGAGGCTACGTCAGCTATGTGCCGATGCCATACGCGAAGTCTTGCAAGGTCGTCCTCCGGGCGAAATCGACGCAGTTTTACGACTTGAACTACGCCACTTACCCAATTGGAACCCCGGTGCGGACGTTCGATCCCGCAGCCCCGGCTCCCAAAATGTCTCTCATACCGGCGGCTGGTACCACCGTCGCCTTCTCGAAGGCACTGGCGGCTGGCAAGTCGGTAACGCTTTTTGAAACCAAGAAGGGTGGCCGGATCAACCGGTTCCGGATTGGGCCCGCGGAGGCATTTGAGGGAAAGGACCGAGACCTTCTCCTTCGCATCACCTGGGACGATGCAAAGCGGCCAGCGGCGCTGATGCCGGTGGGCGACTTCTTCGGCTACGCCTGGGGCAAACCAGCTATGGCTTCTGCTCTGGTCGGCACCTCGGGCGGGATGAACTACTGCAACCTGCCCATGCCCTTTTCGCGCGCAGCGAAGATCGAGTTGGTTTCGCGGCGCAGCACTGGGGTGAATGTGCGGGGCGACGTGGTGGTCGGCAGCGGGCCTAGGAGGGCGGACGAAGGGGAGTTCTATGCCGAGTGGCGGCGCGAGAATCCGGCGACAACGGGCAAACCCTTCACCTGGTTAGATACAAAGGGACGAGGCCATCTGGTCGGCTTGGTACTGCAGGCTCAAGGGTTGGAGTCGGGCAATACGTTCTTCTTTGAGGGGGACGATAAGACGATGTTGGACGGCGAGATGACCGTTCACGGCACCGGCTCGGAGGACTTCTTCAACGGCGGCTGGTACGACGTTCCCGGCCGGTGGGACGGGCAGTTCTCGCGACCATTGAGCGGTTGCCTCGGTTATAAGCGGTATCTCGGAAGGACGGGTGCCTATCGGTTCTTTCTTGGCGATGCCTACTCATTCGACCGCAGTATTGTCCAGACGATTGAGCACGGGCCAACCGGAAATGCCCACCCGGTGGATTACGTGGGGGTGGCTTATCTGTATCGAGAGAAGTCGCCGACCGAGGCGCTGATGGAACTTTCGGCCGCAAAGCGGCGCGTGGTCGATCCGACCCGATTGGTCTATTCCGCTCATTGGACGATGCCGATCGAGGGGTTTAGTTTGCAGGGCACAACGTTGACTCGAGGATCGATTCGAGTCGAAAATCGGTCGGAACGAGTGCTATCCCTGCGGGCACAGGGCCCAGGCGACTTCGATCTCTTGTTTGTAACGTTCCGGGCAGATGTGCCCGCCGCAGGCCGCTACAGGGTCTATCTGGACGCGGTCAAGGGACCGGAGTCGGGACAGGTGGCGCTGTATAAGGAGGAGGTTGCGCTCGGTTCACCGGTCGATCTTTACGCCGCCAAACCGACGACAGCGAATGGCCTCTACGTCGGGGAGATCTCGGCCGTAGAGGGCGGGAATCCGTTGATGTTGAAGGTGGTCGGGAAGAACGCGGCGGCTACTGGGATGGGGATGGATCTGGTGAACATCGTGCTGGTCAAGGTCTCACAGTAGCGACAACGGTTCCCTTTTCACGAGTGAAAGGGGAACCGAGACTATTCCCCGCTGTCGTGCAGGAAGTTCACTTCGACCAGCCGGTTTGCCTTGAACGTATAGGTTTGGGTGTCTTTTCCATCCGTATCGGATTTCCCATGCGGCCAGATGTAGACATAGTCGACAAACTGTTTTCGGGCCCCCGATCGTTCGATTCGCGTAGGCTTGCCTAGCTTGACCTGCACTTGTGAAGTCCCATCGCCGATTTTCACCCCTTTGCCAGTCCCCAACGAGGGCAGAGGCTTGACGGTAAGTTTCATGTCGCCTTCGGCCTTGATCGAGGGTACGGCGTAACCTTCGTTGGCGATGACATGCCGATCCTGGGTCAAGACGAGACCGAGGAGGGCTCCGTCGCACTCGACAGTGCGCAGGAGGAAGAAACCCGACTTCGGATCCGAAATCCCAATCGGCTTCCTCGTTTCGTCGTACGTCAACGCGTACCCCGCGACCATAGTGTCAAACCAACGCGGCGCGGAACCGATCACGGCCGTAGCAAGCAAAGCGAGCATGGGATTATTATCGTACCGATGCGGCAGCTTCGCAATATCTTTTCGATCGGCCTAGGTCTCTCGGCCTGTTTTGCCGCCGCGCAAACCGCTCATCGCGTTGTAATCGAAGTGAACGTCTCCGGAAAGACGCCATTCGGAACGATCCTCAACAACGCAGCCAATCTTCGAAAAGCCTTCGCCCCCGACCCGATCCAGATCGAGATCGTGTGCCACGGCCCAGGGTTGGATCTGCTATTACGAAAGAGCCCGCTGGCGAGCCGGGTAGCGGATTTGGCGAAGAATGGGGTCGTGTTTGCGGCTTGCGCGAACACGATTCGCGGTCGGCATCTTTCGAAGTCTTCCCTTTTGCCCTTTGTGCAAGTCGTTCCGTCCGGCGTAGCCGAAGTGGTTCGAAAGCAAGAGGCGGGATGGTCTTATTTGAAAGGGGCGTTCTGACGTTTGGCACAGAGTGCGATGGCCCGACACCGCACTCTAAGAGGCTTTCCTACTTCGTGAACACCCTCAACTCCTGAATGTGGACACCAACATTGGCCGAGTTGCTGATCATGGTGACTCTGACGTAACGTGCCTGAGCCGGCGTGAAATGGTGGCGATATCCTTTGAGGGTGGCCTTCCCCTCCCCGCTACCGACCTTGGTGTAAGTCTTGCCATCAGCCGAGACCTCAACCAGATACTTATATGATCGGTCGTCGCCAAAAAACGGATAGACCGTCACACCGGCAATCGTCTGCTCGGATTGAAGGTCGACTTCCAGCCATTGGGGCGCAGGACTGGCGGACCAGTAGCCGCCCAGGACGTGACCATCTACCGCTTCCGATCCGGGGTGCCCCGGCTCGTTGGAGGAGACCCGGACGGGCTTGCCAACCGCGATGCCGGGGTCATCGTCGATTCCGCCCGGCATCTTGATCTCCGGGGATTCGTTCTCGAAATCGGCATAGGCGCGCTTCGCAACGTCGTACGAATCGCCAGGAGCGGCTTCGCCGAGAGGGCCGATGCGCTTGGTCCACGCTAACTCCCAAGCCGGCAGATCGACCGGTTTGTGCTGATCGAGACCTTTGAAATAAAGTGCCCAGCGTGCCTCTAAGAACTGGCTGGTGAGACCAGACCATTCCTTGTTGGCGTAGTCATAGAGCTGGTCCTTGCCCCAAACCGTGACCTGGGTGCGGGCGTTAGCCTCCATTAGATCCTTCTCCGCCGGCGTGGTACCCCAGCGACGAGCATTGGCAACCCAGGTGTCAAGCCTGTGCTCGGGGCGGGTGGCCATGACGGCATCGATCCGGTCAAGCAGCCCAAAGAACGGGGTGAGCTCCGTCTTCCAGAGCGGGTCCTCGACGCTGTGCGCGAGGAGAACTCCGGAGAGCCGCATGTCCGCAAGCGCGCCAAGCCACGTCTTGGTAACGTCGACGAGATCTCGGCGATAAAGAGAGTTGCCCTTCAGTTGGGGGCAGGCCAGGAGAAGGCGGACGGCTTCTTTTAGCTGTCGGGCATCGTAGGGCGGCTTGCCGACGCGATCCGCGGGGCGGAGGCGCCAAGCGGCACGGTACCAAGAGAGCTCTTGGCCGTAAATGGAATCGAGAATGATTTTCCAAGCTTCCATCGCCTCCGGCGGGGTCGAGCCATAGCGAGAGTGAACGTAGTCCCCGATCCACTTCGAGACATCGATCCGGTCGGTGGTCCACATCTCGTCGGTCATCAGTTCGTAGACGACCGGGTTCTGCTCAATCCCTTCTGGGGTGAGACCCATGCCGAGAAGCTTGCCGTGGGCCGGGTCGCTCAGGTCCTCGTAGGCGCGGTCTGCAAGGTGCTGGAGGTTGCCGTAGAGGCCGGTGGTCTGTCCGTAGTTGTGGAGGGTGTTGTAGATCCAACCCATCTGACGGACCGGGGGAAGGCGCTTCCAAACGGCGCTTTCGTTGGTGGCGAGGTCGAGGACAATCATGCCGTTCTGCGGCACATCGCGGAAAAGGGCTTCGACCCGCGGGACCGACCAGTAGGAGGCGGCGTTATAGAACAGCCAGCCCTGCATAACCCAGACGGCGCTAGGGTCGGCCTTCCGGAGCGCGGTGATGACGCTGCGGCCGCTGGAGGCGAGGTCCTCCATCTCCGTTGCTTTGGAAAACTGGGGAAGCTGCTCGTTGAAGGTGTCGCAGAGGTAGAAGTGATCGGAACCAAACTCCTTGCGATAGTTTTGAACGAACCGTCGGCCGATCTCGACGAACATCGGGCTGCGGACATCGACGAAGGTGGTGGGAGCGAAGTTGCACCAGGCGGTGGGGCTAGAGAGCTTGACCTCGGGGTGGTACTTGGTGAAATCGGTGGGAACGAAGCCGCTGAAACCGGGGACGACCGGCTTCATGCCGAGGCTGCGTTCGCGGCCAAGGATCTGCTTTTGGAGATCGGCCTGGCGGTCGATCCAGGACTGGGGGAGCGGCCCCATGTGGCCGTTGAGGTTGCCCATCCAGTGCCAGGGGAGGAAGGCCGGGCCGGAGAAGAAGCCGTCCAGCGACTTTTGCGGGACGCCGAGACCTTTAAAGGTGGTTTGCCAGACCTTCTCTTGGCCGGTCATGGCGAGCGGCATATTGATGCCGTGGAGCGCCATCCAGTCGATCTCCTTCTGCCAGCGGGCCCAATCCCACCAGACGGTGGTGTAGCCGAAGGTGCAGATATTGAAGTAGTGGCGCCACTTATTCGGGCCGACGACGTCTCGTTTAGCGTAGTCGGGCAGGGTCTTCGGCATCGTGACCGGAGCGCCGTTCCAACTGACTTGGACGTGGCAGGCGGCTTTGAGATACTCGTAGGCGCCGCGGCAGATAGCCACGGCACTCGTACCTTTGAGATGAACGGTTCCGTTCTCCGCAGAAATTTCAAAGGCATCGAGTCCGTCCGACCGGGCCGGGAGGGTGGCCAGTTGGAACCGGGAGGCGAACGGACCGACGGTGCGTTGAAGAACTCCTCGCGCGGCTTCGAGCGCAGGAACAGGCACGGTTGCGAACACGCGCCTAGCGTACTCCCGCTCTTGCTTTCGGAGCTGAACTGCGATGGGTCAGGCACGAGAGCGGAACGTTCGCGCCACTATTTTTTTCTCAACCAAAACGCGAACATCAGCCCCGGAAAGAGCAGGCCTAAGGCGAAGGCCGTCAGCATGAACCAAGGGTAAGGGCCGATCTGGAGGCCGATTCCGCCTCCGACGGACATCGTGACGACGGTACCGATGGCGACGGCGCAACCACCCCCTTCGTCGTTACGAGCGGAGCCAGTGCGAATGGAGAAGACCACGAAGAGGATGGCCGCGAGGAGCCAGGCCACACCGAGGATAAGATACGCGCCTCCCGAGGCGAGCCAGAGATTGCGCACGGTTTATTATGAAGGAGCGCCGAGTAGCACTCAGCCAGGCGCTACTCGGCGCTCCTTTCCTCAGCTTTCGCCTGATTCCACAGAGCGTCCCAAGTAACCGCGTCCAGATCTCCTAAAGGCACGGTCGCCAAGGCTTCCATTCGTTGGAAGCGAGACGTAAACCGATCGAGCATCCCACGCAGCGCCTCTTCCGGATCGATCTTCGCCCAGCGGGCGATGTTCACCACGGTAAACAGCAGATCGCCGATCTCGCCTTCGATCTCCTTGGCGTTACCGGAGGCCAACGCCTCTCGGACTTCGGCCTCTTCCTCGCGGAGCTTCTCAAGCACTCCTTCCATCGACGGCCACTCAAAGCCCACGCGAGCGGCTCGTTTGCTGACACTCAGAGCGCGCGCCAAGGCGGGCATGGAGCGAGGGACGCCCGCCAAGACCGAGCCGGACTTCTCGGTGCGCTTGATCGCCTCCCAGTTCTTAAGGACCGCGTCTGTATCGGCGGCAACGACATCTCCAAACACGTGGGGATGGCGACGAATCAGCTTATCGACGATGCCGCGGGCAACCGCGTCGGTGTCCCAGCCCCCGGCGACTTTCTCGATCTGGGCATGAAGGATCGGTTGCAGGAGTAGATCGCCGAGCTCTTCCCGAAGGCCGTCCATGTCGCCCGCATCGATCGCGTCGATGGTTTCATAGGTCTCCTCGATGAGATGCTTCTTGAGCGTCTCATGGGTCTGTTCCTGATCCCAAGGGCAACCGCCCGGGCCAAGGAGCCGGTCTACGATATAGACCAACTCACCGAGCGGGGTTGAAGTCGCGTCCGGCAGAAGGATGACGCCCTCCGCCACCCCTTCACTGGGAAGAGGGATCATCCCGGGGCGAAAGGATGCGTGCGAAGGGTCCGGGTGGTACAGCGGCCCTCCTGGTAGAGGACCCTCGACGAGCATCGCCGCGTCTAAGCGAACCACCCGGACCAAACGGTTAGCCCTGGCCCTGCGAGTTTTTGACCCGGTCAAGCAACTGGGCGTAAAGCTGCTGGAACTGCGGGATGTTGATGACGACCTTTGCCGACTGGGTCGCGGCCTTAAGATCCTTCGAGACGGTGTCCTTGTTCCGAGCGGTGCCCTGTTCGAGCATAACGCGACGGCGAAGCTTCGGCTTAAGATTGGCGTCGAGCGGAATAACCTTGCCGGGGGTGATGGCTTCCACGAGGAACTTGACCCGGGCCGCGGATTCACCCTGAATCCAGGTACTGGTGGAGTTCACCGGAGTGATCTCGATCGCCTTCTTGGTCGCATCCGCAATGGCGGTTTCGGGCACTTCTCCGTACTCGCCTCCCCGGGCCTTGGTGGTGAGATCCATGCTCAGATCGGAGGCAACGTCGGCGAACGGCTTCCCGGCTTTGAGGGCGTCATCGACTTTCTTAGCGGTGGCGTCGTCGTTCACGGCGATCATCCGCAGCTTGTACGTCTTGGGCACCTTGAACTGATCAGGGTTGTCCTTATAGTACTTCTCGACCTGGAGATCGGTAATCGTGAGGCCGGCGGTGAGAAGGTTGAACTGGGACTCCTGATTCAGGAAGTCGGAGCGAAGGTCGGCTTCCGACCGTCCCGCTTCCGCAAGCTGAGCCTTCAGTCCAGGGTTTTCCTTATAGATCTCCGCGACCCGAGCATCGATCTGCGGAGTGGTGGGGAGAACACCCTTGGACTTAGCGAGCTGGACGATCATCTTCTCGCTGATAATTTGGCGCAGAACTTGGAATCCGGCGGGCTGGCTCACGAGCGCGCTCTGGGGCTCGGGGCGGAACCACTCCAGGCGCTTGTAGTATTCCGGCGCCTTGATTTCCTCGCCATTGACGGTCGCGATCACCCGGTTCGGATCCAGGTCTTGAGCAGGCGCGAGGGCCGGCATCGCGGCGGCCAGGAGCATTAACGGAAGGAGACGGCGCATAAGAGAGAGTACGTTCGAAACGGTCGAGCGTAACGGGGACGGTACCCTGCGGAGGGCAATTGACGAAGGATGAACTCAAAATCGCGGCGCAGTCCCTAGGCTTTTCGGCCGTCGGGATCTGCGAAGCGACGCCTGCCCCCCATCTCGATTTCTTCGACCAATGGGTCGGACGAGAGCGTCACGCCGGCATGGACTGGCTGGCGGCGAGCCGGCCTTTGCGGTCCGATCCGGAGGCGCTCCTTCCCGGCGCACAGACGATTATTGCGGTGACGCTGGACTATAACCGGCCAAACCCGCCCGTCCCCGGCCATCCTCGAATTGCCCGCTATGCGCTAGGGCGGGACTATCATAAAGTGCTGCGCGGGAAGCTGAAACGGCTGGCCGGTCTTCTAGAAGCCGAAGGCTTTGCCGCGCGGCCATGCGTCGACTCAGCCCCCATCTTCGAGCGCGACTATGCACGGCTCGCAGGACTCGGTTGGTTCGGCAAGAACACGATGCTGATCGACTCCCGGCGAGGGAGCTGGTTCTTCCTGGGGCTACTGCTGACCACGGCGTCTTTCGAAGCCGATCAACCGGCGGAAGGCGGATGCGGAACCTGCACCCGATGCATCGACGCCTGCCCAACCGGCGCCATTGTCTTTGCCGACGGCCGCTGGGGAATCGATTCCGGACGGTGCATTAGCTACCTGACCATCGAACACGAAGGAGCGATTCCTCCCGAACTGGCCGCTCAGATGGGCGATTGGACTTTCGGATGCGACGTTTGCCAGGAGGTCTGCCCTTTTAACGAAGAGCGGTTGACCCAACCCTTGCGCGGGGCGGTCGCGACGGAACCGGATTTTCTTCGCGAACGAATCTGGCCGTCGCTCGAAGAGATCGAGACGATGTCGGTAGCGGAATGGGACGTCCTGACGCAAGGCTCGGCGATTCGCCGCACGGGACTCGAGGGGCTAAAACGGAACGCGCGGATTAATCGGCGGAACGCGGAGAGTTAGCCAAACAGCGCTTCGGCCGCCATGACGGAGTGAGACTCCCCATGGACGCTGCAAAGCAGCCGCCCGTCGCCACCGATGCCGAGCGCCACGGCATCGTCTCCCGAGGGAAGGCGGTACTTCTTCCCCGGAGTCCGGTCGAACATCGACCAGATAGGGGCGAGAGCGGACCAGGAATCGGGCTCGGGAAGAGTGCGAAGAACGGCCAGAATCCGGCCGGCGATGGCCTCCGGCGGGTGCTCTCCGCCGAAGGCGAGCTTCAGCGATGTCGCACGATCCGCAATCTCCTCCGGAAACTCTTCGATATCGAGATTGGCGCCGACGCCGACGAGGGGAACGCCATCCACGATCTCCGTCAAAATGCCGCCGAGCTTAAGGTCGCCCAGCATGAGATCGTTTGGCCAAGCAAGTTGACAGTGCATCGCAGAGGCGGCGGCCAGGGCCACGGCCATGCCGATGTACTGCGGGGCGGGATGATCCTTATAGTCGCTCAGGATCAAGGTCATGGCCAACGAAGTGCCGGGCGGCGAGTGCCAGGGCCGGCCAAAGCGGCCGACGCCACCCGTCTGCGACAAAGCCAGTACGGCGCCGATGGGTTCTCCTCCGCGCAGCAGATCGGCGGCGAGACGCTGGGTCGAATCGACTGAATCGACCACCCGCCAACCTTTTCCACTGCCCAGAGGGTCTTTCATTCAAACTCCATATGGAACGGTAGCGCGACCGCCGAGTGAGTCAGCGCCCCCACGGAAATAACGTCCACGCCGGTTCCGGCCACGCCTCGCACTGTATCCAGATTGATTCCACCACTGGCCTCGAAAAGCACCTTCCCAGAATGCCGGGTCACGGCCTCACGCATGGTGAACGGGTCCATGTTATCCAGAAGCACCACGTCGACGCCGACGGCAACCGCTTCATCCACCTGATCCAGGTTCTCACACTCGACCTCCAGCTTCAGCATATGGCTGGCCGTCGCGCGGAAAGCTTGCACGGCTTTGGTGATCGAACCCGCAGCGGCGATGTGGTTGTCCTTCAGCATCGCCGCGTCGTAGAGGCCCATCCGGTGGTTGTGGCCTCCGCCGCAGCGGACGGCGTACTTTTGCAGGCTCCGGAGCATCGGCAGCGTCTTGCGCGTGTCGATGATCTTGGCGTTCGTGCCTTCGATGCGGCGGACAAACTCGTGCGTGAGGGTGGCCACCCCACTGAGATGCATGATGAAGTTCAGGACCGTCCGCTCGGCCGCAAGGACCCGGCGGGCCGGGGCGCGGCCACGGGCGACGAGGGTATCGCGCTCGACCCGGGTTCCGTCGGCAATCATGACCTCGACATAGGCGCTCTCAGGGTCGTTGCCGATGGGGGCGAGAAGGTGTTCGGCAATACCGACCCCCGACAGAATCCCATCGCCCTGGGCTTCGATTCGCCAGTTCGCCATCAGGTCGGGCGGCAGACAACCGGCCGTCACATCTCCCGAGCCGAGATCTTCCATCACGGCCTCATCAACAACCTGCCACCAACCCTGCGGTTCCGGCTGTAGCCAAGGACTCACGGGAAGAGGGTACCAGTTAGGGGTTAGGGAGTTTGGGAGAAGCGTAATAGCTGCTCCATTCGTTTTGGATCTCGATCCAGGCTTCGAATTCCGAGTCGAGGTCGTTTGAAGCTGCGAGTTCGGCGCTGCGGCGAATGAAGGAACGGATAGCTAGAATCTGCGACTCGCTCAGAGTCTCTTCGACATCTCCAAACGTGCCCCCGGGTCTTCGGAGTGGATTTTCCGCATCGACTCGGTAGTCGCCGAGCAAATTGCAGATCATCGCCGCCGGTAAGTAATATCGGGCCCCTTTGGGGTCCAGGAAACCAAAGCACCAATCTCCGTACCACCAGTTCGCCGTTACCAATTCTTCCCAAGTGGAATCAGTGTCGGGGAAGCGTGCGGAATCCTGCCCGTACATGTCCGCAATGTCGGCCTGATTCCAAGAAAGAGCCTGCATTCGATCCACTCCTTGAAAGGCGTTGTAGATCTCCTCCATGACTGCATTCGTTGCAGGATCGTCAGACCACCTGCGAAGAGCAAGCAAGCGTTCCCGATTCGCTTCTTCATCCTCCACATGCCTCCGCTTCCGATTCGTCATGTCCATTGACCTAATGCCTAATCCCTAATGCCTAACCCCTAATCTGTCACAATCCTCTGAAGTGGCCGTCACCGATCCCGCTGCGAACCGTACGGCGCAGGTTGCCCGACTTGGGTTTGTGATGTTCGCCTCCATGCTGCTCAGCCGGCTGCTGGGAATGGCGCGCGACTCAGTGATGACGTCGCAGTTCGGCTACGGCAACGCCTCGGACGCTTACAGTATCGCCGCGCAGATTCCGGATCTGATCTTTATGTTGATCGCCGGAGGCGGGTTGTCCTCTGCGTTCATGCCTGCGTTTAGCGACTTCTGGCACAAGGGCAAAGAGCGCGAAGCCTGGAAGATGTTCAGCGTGGTGATCACGATCACCGGGCTCGTAGTCACTACTCTGGTATTGATCGCTCTTGGGCTAACACCTTGGATTGTTCTTCGCTTCAAAGGCCAGCGGCCGGATTCGATCGTTCCGGAGATCATTCTGATCCTGCGAATCCTTTGGCCGGCCCAGTTCGCCTTCCTGGTTGGCTCGGTCCTCCAAGCCACGCTCTATGCCCGAAAACAGTTTGCTGCGCCCGCCCTTGCGCCCAACGTTTACAATCTTGGGATCATCCTTGGGGCGATTCTCCTTCCCCGCCTCTTTGGTTTCGGGATCGAAGCAATGGCCTGGGGCGGACTGGTCGGGGCGACGCTCGGCTCCTTTGTCATCCCTACCCTTGCGGTGATGAAGACGGGCGGCCACTTTACGCCTTCACTCGACGTCAACGCCCCGGGGGTCAAGTCTTTCTTCCGTCTGCTTCTGCCCGTGATCCTGGGCTTTTCTCTGCCCAGCGTGGTGGGCATCCTCACGCAGTACTTCGGCTCCGATTTCCCCGGCGTTGGCGTAAACACCATCCTCCGAAACTCAAACAACCTGATGCAGGCACCGCTTGGCTTCTTCGGCCAAGCGTTGGCGTTGGCGGTTTTCCCCGTACTTGCCGAGTACGTCGCGAAGGACCGGATGGACCTCTATCGGGAGCAGGTGACGAAAACGCTTCGTACCGTGATCTATCTCGGCGCGATGTCGGGCGCCCTCATGCTGGCGCTGGCTCCTCAGATTTCGCATCTTCTCTACGGGTGGGGAAAAGCGCGGGGCGACGAGGTGGCTCTAAACGGGGTAGCCGATTGTCTCTCCGTTTACGCCCTGGCGATCCCTTTCTGGTGTATGCAGCCGGTTTTGATGCGGGGATATTTCTCGCTCCATAAGACCCTCAAACCGATGCTCATCGGAACGGCGGCGACCGCGACATTTATCGTCCTTTGCCTCGTCGCGATCCATCAGCGGGCCAGCTACCTTTCTTTGCCTTGGGCCACTAATTTGGTGGCGGCTGCCCTCGCAATCGTTCTCTTCTTCGGGTTGGAAATGGATGTTGGCCGACTTGACCGCAAAGGCGTTGTCGAGACGTTTCTCAAGTCGATCTTCGCGGCGACGATCGGCGGTGGAGTGGCCTATCTGGGCACCGTAATGATCCCGGCGGCGGGAAGCCGCCTGATGAACGCCGGAACCCTCCTTTTCTTCGGACTGATGGGCTTCTGGGCTTTCTTCGGGGTCAGCAAGGCGCTCAAGATGCCGGAGTCCGCTTACTTGGATAGAGCGATGAATAAGTTTAAGCGGAAGTAAAAAGCCGTTGTATAGTGCCATCCATGGATGTCACCGAAGCCCTACTCGACTCGTGGACGCGTCAATGCCGGATCGTCAAGGCCGCCGCGGATCTGATCGACGAGTCGAACCGGCATTTTAAGCCCTCGGAGGACGGTTGGCCACTGGATCACCAGTTGGCCCACATCCATCTGGTCCGGCGGTATTGGCTCTCCCAAGCCGTTCCAGCCCTGGGATCCGCCTTGCCAGAGACCTTCTCCGACGGCTGGACGACGCCCATCACGGATTTGGACGCGATCAAACACAGCTTAGACCTCAGCGCCGATGCGGTTGCCGCCGGATTCCGCCATTGGATGACAAGCGGCGGCGGACCATCCGGAGGGTACGACAATCCGGTCCTCTTCCTCCAGCACATGGTCTGGCACGAGGGCTGGCACGTCGGCCTCATCTTCCTCGCCCTACGCCTCGCCGGACAAGAGCCGACCGAGGAGTGGTCGGAAGAGAACGTCTGGGGCGAATGGCGCGTGGAGGAGTGGGGCTAGGGAGATACCAGAGGAAATGTGACTGGGTTCTGCGTCTTATCCAAGGCGCCGTCTACAGAACCGATTACGAGAGGTTTTTCATGCGAGCGAAAAGCCGCGATTTTGAGGGCTTTAGGCTCGTTAAGGTTTTCTATTCGTGCAGAGCCTTAGGTTCAAATCGTTTATGTCGGGTGCACGATTCAGGTTCAAATTTCGGTTTTTTCTCGGTGAAATCTCGGACACGAGAGGTATTTTATTTCTGTAGTTAATAAATAGGAATATTATCTTAAGTTTGGGTCGATATCCCCTAATCCCCTAGCGCTTTTCGAAGCGCTTCCGGCGATGGATGATCTCCCGCGTCGGAGGCTGGGAACGAGGCGGAGACGTTGCCTTCGCCATCCATCACGAACGTGCCGCCGAGTTGCCAAGGATCGTCGATGAGGCGGCCGGGGAAGTTACCTCGTCGCATGGCAGAGAGGGCGCGGATGCCAATTTGGGGAGCGAACACTTGGGCGAAGGTTCCCCGCTCCAGCCCGAAGGCGGAATAGAGCTTATGGTCCGAGTCGCACAGGAAAAGGTGGGGCGACCGGATCCAGGTTCGGAAGCGGGCGGCTAACCGAGGTTCGGCCATCGTTACGAACGCGATGTTCGCGTCGGGCATGGTGTCCCGCAGGGTTGCCACTTGCTCTCGGCAGAAAATGCAGCCAAGGTGACGAAGGAAGACCAACGCCACCGGACGGTCGGCGGCGAGACTGAAAAGAGGCGTCATCTCGCCGTCGTGCTTAAGGACGCAGGACTCCGAAACGCGCATGTTTCGGAGTCTACCGAGTCCCTTAGCTGGCGCAGGCCATGATCTGCGCGGAACAGTCAGGCTGGCGCAGCTTGATCAGCGACGCCTTCTCGATCTGTCGAACCCGCTCGCGGGTTACGCTCAGGGCTCGGGCAACCTCTTCCAAGGAATGGGGTCGGTCGTCGGCGAAGCCGAAGCGGAGACGAAGAACGTCTCGCTCGCGATTGCTGAGGGTGTCCAGCAGCATCTCGACCTCGATCCGGGAGATTCGGCGCATTGCCTCATCGTCCGGCCGGGCGTTGAAACTGTCGGCAACGACGTCGCCGAGGGCGCTCCCTTCGACGTCGTTGACCGGCGCATCCAGGGAGAGTGGATCGACGGCCGCGTTCATGATCCGCGTAACTTGCGCGGCGGTGATGCCGAGACCTTGGGCGATCTCGTCGGCAGTCGCTTCGCGTCCTAGCGTCTGACGAAGCCTGGAAGCCTCGCTGAGAGCCTTGTGAAGGGCTTCGCCGGCGTGAACCGGTAGGCGCACGGCACGGCCCTGGGCGGCCAGTCCGCGGGCCACTGCCTGGCGAATCCACCAGGTGGCGTAAGTACTGAATCGGTAACCGCGTTCGGGGTCGAACCGGTCAACCGCTTTCATAAGGCCGAGGTTGCCTTCTTGGATGAGGTCGAGGAGAGGAACACCGCGTCCCGCGAATCTTTTCGCGACACTAACGACGAGCCTCAAATTGGTAGCGACGAGCTTTTCCCGCGAATGAACGCACCCTTTCCGAGCCCGGCGGCCCAGTGCAGTTTCCTGCTCAGCCGTGAGCAGAGGGACTCTACCGATTCGGTCGAGCCAGAAGGCTAGGGTGTCCTCCTCAAGAGGCATTTCGAGGGACGAGATCGGCGCCGCTGCCGTTGAGAGCGTCTTCGGATGCATGGTGTAGGCGACACGGCCGCAGATCGACCGGTGATCCTACGCAATGTAACACGGTTTAACCGGGAACCCAAGAAGATTTTGATGTTTTTAAGCGAACGGGTCGTCGTCTTCGGACACAACCTTCTTTTGGGCGTCCGGGTCCATGGCTTTCAGGCGCATATGGATTTCTTGCCGCTCTTGCATCGTTAAGTCAGTCCTCCTTAAGCGCAACATATCCCGTCTTGCCGCACGCTTCTTTAGCGCCTCCCCGGCGTCGACCAATACGGACTCATTGATACTGTCTCCCCGAAAGTCGAGCCGCAGGATCTCCATCGTCCTTTGGTGATCTTCGGGCAGCCGGGAAAGCCAGTTTGAGATGGGGCCTTGCGGCGGCGCATCCGGGAAAGTCTCATGGATCGCCTTCGAAAGAGAGATCGCCGTTCCCGTCTCAAAGTAGAAGGTTGTCCGGGCAAACATCCAGGCAAACATCCGGAACTCCGGCTCTTGAAAGGCCCGGAAGATCTGGAACTCCGCACCGTTCATCGGCTCTTCCAAGGAAGGGGCTCGGGCGGGCCGTGGGGCGGCTTGGCCACGGCCAGGGCGTTGGGGTTTCGGGCGAAGTTCGTCGATCATCTGCTCGAGACGGCGCCGGGCCGCCCCCGGATCGCGTAGTCCGGGATACATCGCGGACAGACGGTCCAGATGCTTCTCCAACTCGAGGTTGGCGGGAGCGCTTGCCAATATCTCGACCAACTCCTTCCAGAAATCCTCGTCGGTGGTTTTGAGCCGCGCTTCAAGTTGGCCAATGGCGAAGTCCAGGGGGCTCAGGCCACCCTCTACCGCACGCCGGACGGCAGCAGGGCCAGCCTTGCGCAGGAGAGTGTCCGGGTCCTCCCCGTCTGGCATGAGGGCAACCCGGACGCGGAGCCCTTCGGCCCGCAACAGGCCCACAGCCCGCTCGGCCGCCTTCTGTCCGGCCGCATCCGAGTCGTAAAGGATGGTGACCTCATCGACCCAACGCTTGAACAGCTTGGCCTGCTCTTCACTCATGGCCGTTCCGAGGGAGGCGACGGCCGTTTCCTCGTCGGCGCGGTGGCAGGCGATCACGTCGAGATAGCCTTCGACCAACACGGCGCGGCGTTCCTTGGTCAGCCGGTCCTTCGCTCGGTCGAAGCCGTACAGTACACGTGACTTCCGATAGAGTGGCGTATCCGATGAGTTGATATATTTCGGCTGCCCATCCCCCAACAATCGGCCGCCAAAGGCGACCAGTTCGCCTCGCTCATCCCGAATGGGAAACATGAGGCGGCCGCGGAACTTGTCGTAATAGCCTCCACGCTCGCGCTCATCGATGAGGAACAGCGCTTTGCACTCCGTAAGGTTGTGGCCTTTCCGGCGGAGTTGGTTAAGAAGGGCCTCCCCGGAGTCGGGCGCGTAGCCGAGGCCCCAAGTATCGACGGTGGCTTGGTCGATACCCCGACGCTCCAAATACTCTTTCGCGGGCGCACTGCGGGTGAGGCACTCCTGGAAGAAAGCTTGCGCGTCGGTCATCGCGGCCCGGTGAGCTTCACGAAGGCCGGGGGGGGCGGCTTGACCGCGAGCCTTGAGTTCCACGCCGGCCATATCGGCGAGCTCCTTGAGAGCTTCCGGAAAGTCGACGTGAGCCGTCTTCATGACCCAGGTAAAGCAGTCGCCCGCCTCTCCGCAAGACCAGCAGCGATATCGGCCGGTAGCCGGGTCGACGGTGAACGAAGGGTTACGGTCCTCGTGGAAAGGGCAGAGCCCCTTAAACGTTTTGCCGGTGCGTCTTAGCGCAACTCGGCTTCCGACGAGGGTGACGATATCGATGCGCGATCGAATTTCGTCCCGCTCGTCGGAGAAGGAGATGGACGGCTCTCCTTAGACCTTACCGGCCGCGACGACGACGCCCGTCACGACATGCGGCTTCTTCTCGCCGAGGCGAGTAAGGCGGAAAGCAACCTTCTTGTCGACCAGGTACTTGACCAGGATCGTATCGCCGCCCACTTCATAACCGTCGGGGTTGCCGTAGGTCTTGATGAGCTGCGCGAAGGTCGCGCCGAAGCCGAGGCCCTTGCGGGTCTTGACGCGGTTGTTCTGCATGCCGATCGCTTCGATCTGAACGACGTGGCCCTGAGTGTCGATGATGAAACCGTACTTGCTACCGGCTCGGTTATAGACCCAACGGGTGTATTGCGTGGTCTCCGTAGCACCGCCGGTTGCACCGCCGCCCGGGAATCCGCCGGGAGCTCCGCCGCCGGGGCCGCTCGGGCCGAAGCCGGGAGGGGCACCGGAAGGACCAGCCGCACCGCCGGGAGGGCCGCCGGAGGGGGGTAGTCCGCCGCCACCTCTTCCAGGTCGCTGAAGGAGCGACTGACGGAAAAGATCGTCACCAAAGTTGAACGGACCGAACTGATCCGCGCTGCTTCCGGAGGCCGCAGGGCCAGCACCCGGTCGACCGCCGCCGCGAGGGCCGCCAGGGCCGCCCGCGCCACCGAAACCGGGGCCGCCGAAACCGCTACCCGCTGACGCGCTACCGCCGCCCAGCGAGACCGCCTGGATCTCATCGGGAGAGCCATAAAGGGCAACGACCTTCGCGCCTGAATCGTACAGGTTGATGCCGATGAGTCCGCGTTCGGCTCCGCTCGCCTTCTGCGCCGAGGCACTGCCGGCGATCGCCGCGAAGGCGTACACACCTAGCCCAAACTTCGTCCAATTCGTATTCAAGATCGTGCTTTCTCCTGCCGTGCGCCTCTTCGGCGCTTACGTTGGTTTAGGACGGTGGAAATCCCGAAAACGTCACATCAATTCCCCAGGAAACGACGACGAGGGGCCTCACCCCGTAGAATAAGGCCCTATGGCAGCCGATCTCGCACTTTCCTCTGCACAGTTTGAGGAGAAAGTCCTTAAGTCCGACGTTCCCGTCCTGATCGACTTCTGGGCTCCTTGGTGCGGTCCTTGCAAGGCCATTGGCCCGACGATCGAGCAGTTGGCCGGCGAATACGAAGGCAAAGCCAAGATCTACAAGGTGGACGTGGACCAGAATCCCGATCTGGCGCAGCAGTACAACATCATGAGCATCCCCGCGCTGCTCCTCTTTAAGGACGGGAAAGAGGCCGGAAAGATCGTCGGCCACGCCGCCAAGCCGAAGATCGCAGACCTAATCGACCGGGCACTCTAAACCGCCGAGCGGGGCGATAAACTAGCGGATATGTCTAAACGCCCCGGCGCCTCGCTCGCCAAACGGCTCAACGAGGCCCGGCGCGTCCACATGCGCGGCGACCTTGCGCAAGCGGTTCGAGCCTACACCGAACTCTTTAAGGAGGCGCCCGAAAATCCGGAAGTGCTCCACCTTTTTGGAGTTGCCTTGGCGCAAGCCGGACGGATTATCGAGGGCGAGAAGTATCTTCTCCGCGCCCTTGAGCTGGCCCCCAGAAACGCGGATGTCCTGTTCGACGTCGGCGCACTTCGGGATGCACAGGGACGGCCGGGCGAAGCGCTCGCCATGATTCAAAGGGTCGTCGAGGCGGCGCCCGAACACATCGAAGGCTGGGCGGCGATCGGGATGTACCAGAGGGATCTGGCCAACTACCCGGTCGCTGCAGACGCCTATTCCCGCGCCTATCGGCTTTCGCCGGACCGGATCGACCTTGCGCTTCTGGCGGGGGAGCTTATGCCGCCCGACCAAGGCGCCGAGTTCCTCATTGAATGTTTAACGACTCACCCGGGCGAGGAGAAGCTTCTTCTGCCTTTGGCCGAACTGCTCATGCGCGGCGAAAGGATGGAGGAGGCGGAAGCGACTCTCCTGGCGTTACGCAACCGGCAGCCCGATTCGGCGATTCTGTCCCGCCATCTCGCGACAATCTACCTCCGGCAGAAGCGCTTGCCCGCCGCGGCGGCTGCCCTTTACGAATCCATCCAGAACAACCCCTTTGAGCCGGAAACCTGGATTCTGCTTTCCAATGTTCGGGATTCGTTGGGCGACGGCGACGGGGCGGTTGCGGCCATCGAGCGGGCAATTCACCTCCGCCCAGACGATCTCGTTCTGATCGGGATTCGTAGCCGGCTTCGTCAACATGTTGCGCGGGTGGAGCTTGAGTTGGAAGAGCTCGCTTCGCTTCCCCCGGCCATCCGAGCGACCAGCAATATCCAGATGATCACCGGGATGCTGCTTCCGCCGATCTTGGATTCGACGGAGCAGATCACCGCTCTGAGGGACCGCTGGATGGAGGTGATGGCGGACATCGAAGCTCGTCCAACTTTTATCCCAGCCACTTGGGACTCCGTGGGCTTGACGGGCTACTTCCTGGGATACCAAGGTCAAACCGATCGTCCTCTCATGGAAGCTCTTGCGCGGGCCACCCTCGCATCGTCGCCCCACCTTAACTACACCGCACCCAATTTAGAGCGTCGGGCAGGTGAGAAAATCAAGATCGGTTTTCTCTCCGCGTACATGCGCAATCACTCGGTGGGCCGCGTGCTCATTCATTTGATGGGCAATCTCGACCGGGATCGGTTTGAAGTAATCCTTTTTCAGATTCCAAATGCGAAGGGTCACGGCGAAGACTTAGCGCAGGCGGCCGCCGATCGCACCGTCCATCTAGCACCCCAGTTGGAGATGTGCCGGAAGGCGGTTGAAGCAGAGCAGCTCGACGTACTCCTCTTCTGCGACCTTCACATGAACTCTTTTGTCGATGCGCTTACCTTTTCGCGCTTAGCCCCCATCCAGGCCACAACCTGGGGCCATCCGGGAACCGGAGGACGGACGAGCATCGACTACTGGCTCTCGTGCGAGGATTGGGAGCCGGAGGGCAACGAGCGGTTCTACACCGAGAAGCTGGTTCGGTTTAAGAATCCCCCTTATGTTTCGAAGGAGGCCCCGACCGCCACAAAGCCGCAAACCCGCGCAGAACTGGGGCTGCGGGACGACGTTCGGCTTTACGGGTGCCTGCAATCTCCGTTCAAATTCCATCCCGACTTTGACGAATACCTGGGCGAAATCTTGGCGGCCGATCCGAAGGGGCGACTGGTTCTGACCTCGGGCGAACACTTCCGATGGGTCTCCCGACTGCGAAAGCGGTTTGACAAAACCTTCGACTCATCCCGAATCATCTTCCTACCGAAGCTCTCCTTTGGGAACTATCTCGACCTCCTTGGCGTGTGCGATGTCCATTTGGACCCGATCCACTTCGGAGGAGCGAACACGTCGTTCGATACCCTTAGCCGCGGGCGTCCGATCGTAACGTTCCCGGGCGAACAGATGCGGGGCCGGGTCACGTTGGGGGCTTACCGTCAGATGGGTTACCTGGATATGGTGGTCAACTCTAAAAAGGAATTCGTAGAGACCGCACTTCGGGTGGCCCAGGATCCGCGAACCGGCCGGGAGGCTCAGAAGGCAATTTTGAATACGAAGAAGGTTCTTTTCGACAACCTCGCGCCGGTCGCGGAGTTCGAGACTTGGCTGGAGAGCGTCGTCAAGCGGTAGGCCGCGCAAGTCACAATTTAGGCATGTCCGTCACCTTTGAAGACATCCTCGCCGCCCGAGATCGCATCGCGGGGGGGGTGGTCGAGACGCCTTGCGGCGAATCGCCGGCCCTGAGCGAGTTGACCGGATGCCGGGTGTTTCCGAAGGCGGAGTATCTGCAGCGCACCGGCTCCTTCAAAGAACGAGGCGCGCGAAACGCGCTTCTGCTGCTTCCGGAGGCTCAAAAGAAGATCGGCGTGGTGGCCGCCTCGGCGGGTAACCATGCGCTGGCGTTGGCTTACCACGGACGAGAGTTGGGCATTCCGGTCACCGTGGTGATGCCGACGGTCGCCCCGATCATCAAGCAGTCCCGGTGCCGTGGCATGGGCGCGAAGGTGCTTCTTCACGGCGACAACATCGGGGAGGCCAAGAACTTGGCTGACAAGTTGGTCGAATCTGAAGGCCTTGCCTACGTTCACGGCTTCGACGGGGCGGACGTCATCGCCGGGGCAGGCACGCTCGGGCTGGAGATCCTCAAGCAGGTTCCGGAGGCGGACGCGATCATCGTGCCCGTAGGCGGCGGCGGCCTAATCGCCGGGCTTGGTTTGGCGGTCAAGCGGCTTCGGCCGGAGTGCCTTGTCATTGGTGTGGAAACCCTCCGCTCGGCGAGCTACTCCGCGGCGATGGAATCCGGCTGCCCGGTGCCGGCCGTAGTGGGCGGGACGTTGGCGGACGGTCTGGCCGTTCCCTGTGTGGGCGCCCGAGCTTTTGAGATCGCCCAAAAGGTGGTCGACAAGGTCGTGACGGTGGATGAAGAGGCGGTTGCCCTGGCGATCCTGCGGTTGGTGGAGCTTGAGAAGGGCGTCGTCGAAGGGGCGGGAGCGACGCCGCTGGCGGCCCTGCTTGCCGACAAGCTGCAGGAGTTGAAGGGCAAGCGGGTGGTGCTTTGTCTTTGCGGAGGCAACATCGATCCCACGATTCTGGGACGGGTCATCGAGCATGGTCTTACGGTGGACGGCCGCCTTGCCCGGTTTACCGCGGTCATCTCCGATCGCCCGGGCGGTCTAGCCCGGTTGACGGGGGCCTTAGCGGAGGCAGGAGCAAGCATCAAGCAGATCGTCCACGAAAGGGCCTTTGCGAGCGCGGACGTGACCTCGGTGGAGGTCGAATGCATTGTGGAGACACGCGACCGGAAGCACCTGGAGTGCGTGCTGGAGAAGCTGGCCCAGCTTGGGATTCCTTGCCGGGAGAAGTAGGTCAGGGGCGATTCTTTACGAGTGCCGCGACGTCCGGCGCTCGTTCGGCAAGTCCCTCGATCACGCCTTGGCGATTCGCTTCGGGCTGGTTTTGGCTCATTTTCCAACTACCTTCCATCCGCTCGACCTTTAGGCGCAGGCCGACGATCGCTTTCGTGAGACCTTCGATATAGCCTTCCGGGGCTTCGTGAATGGTCCAGGGTTCGGGGCGGAAGGCTTCGTTGGCGCGGGAGAGACGGTCCAGGTGGCCCAAGAGCCAGGACTCGTCGTCGATCGCCTCAAGCTGGCCGTGGAAGTGGACGACGGCGTAGTTCCAGGTTGGAACCGCCTTGCCGTGCTCTATCTTTGTCGGATACCAGCCGGGGCTGACGTAGGCTTGAGGGCCTTGAAAGACGGCCATGGCCGGCCCTTCTGCTCGCCAGAGGGGGTTCGGGCGGGCGACATGCGCCTCTAGGACCAGTCCCGACTCTTCCTCCGAAACGAAGATCGGCAGATGGGAGGCCTGCAGATCGGGGGTGACCAGAAGCGCGAATCCGATCTCGCGGGCGGCGGCGACCAGTACCTCGGGGCGCTCTTCCCGGAAATGGGAGGCGGCGTACATCAGGGGTTTGCCGCGACCTTCGTCTTTGGGGCAGCGGCCTTCAGGTCCCTGGCTCGGTTTTTCCAGTTAATGACGACCGCCGGCGATTTTTTTGCTTGGATCCTTGCCCAGCCCGGCCGGCTCTTGGCGTCTAGCACGGTGACCCCAGCGAACTTGCCGGTGCCGGCGGGGACCCAGATGGGGCGACCGCGGAGGGCTTCTGGGATCTTTAGGGAGGCGATATCCGGCTCCTCGGAGGCGGTGGCGACGGAGGCGGGAAACTCTTTCGCATCGACCCCGTTCATGACGAGGGCGCGGGTCATCACGCGCTCGCCGTACACCTGCTTTGTCCAGAGCGCAAGGCCGATGAAGGCGTCCATCGATGCCTTGCTCGTGCCGGCCAGGAGCGCGGGGCGGGGGCCGTTGATGGCGGCGTCGGTCACTAACGGGTCAATGTTCTTGGCCTTCCAAGCGGCAATCCCTTCTTTGGTTGCGCCGAGCACGTCGTCGGTGCCAAGTTCGCCTTTGGCCATCGCCTCCGCGAGATAGGTCATGTAGATCTTCTCGCCCAGGTATCCGTTCGCCCAATCTTCGGGGTCTTTGAATCCGCCGACGGCGGGCAGGGTCGCGTGGCCGTACTCGTGGGCCACCTCGCGAACCATCTCGACGGGATCGGTGAAGGAGCGCAGATCGTAGAGGTAGATCGAATCGAGCTTGACGTCGCGCTCGGGCTGGTGTTCGACTTCGAAGACCTGCTCGCCACCCGGTTCGCCGCCGTAGCAGAGGAAGACGTTGACGACGCCCTCGAAGTCTCGGGAGTGTTGGAGACGCAGGCGGCTGACGTTATAGGCGTAGAGCCGCAGGAGGGTTCGGAGCACCTGCTCCGGCCGTTTGCTGCCGACGGTGGACTCCTGGCTCCAGAGGTCGATGCGAATCCGCTGGCCGCCATCGATCTGGCTGTAGCCGGTGGTGTTCCAATCGAACTCCCAGGCCTTGGGCGGCTCCCCGAATTTCTTCGGGGAGAGCCGGGGTTTGGCCACGCGTTCGACCGGCGTGAGCATCATCAGGGAGGCCGGACCGAGGAGGCTGTCGAGCATCGTCCGTCGATAGACGGTGCCCTCTGCCTGCAGGGCGACGAGCGCAATGAGCGGCAACATCAATAGTTATCATACGCCACGCCGAGGTACCGCTCGGCGTCGATGGCGGCGGCGCAGCCGCTGCCCGCGGCGGTGACCGCTTGACGGTAGATCGGGTCCGCGACGTCGCCCGCGGCGAAGACGCCGGGGATTTTCGTTTTGGTCGTGCCGGGTTCGACGAGGAGGTAGCCGACCTCGTCCATATCCAGCACTTCCTTGAAGAGATCCGAGTTGGGCTTGTGGCCGATGGCGACGAAAAGGCCGTCCACCTGAAGCTCGCTCTTTTCGAACGTCTTGGTATCCGTGAGCTCGAGGCCGGTCACCTTATGCGGATCTTCGGAGCCGTGGATATCCGTCACCGCCGCGTTCCAGATGATCTCGATCTTGGGATCTTTCATGACGCGGTCCTGCATGACCTTGCTCGCCCTGAACTCGCCCCGGCGGTGGATGAGATACACCTTGGAGGCGTGGCGGGTGAGGGAGTGGGCCTCCTCCATCGCGGTGTCTCCGCCGCCGACGACGGCGACGACCTTGTTGCGGAAGAAGAAGCCGTCGCAGGTGGCGCAGGCGGAGACGCCGAAGCCGCCGAACTTGACCTCGCCGGGCAGCCCGATCCACTTGGCGCTGGCGCCGGTGGCGATGATGACGGTCTTGGCCTGATGCTCCACCCCGTCGTCCGTCCAGACCTTGAGCGGCTTGCCGCTGAAGTCGACTCGGTCGACCATCTGGTCATGGATCTGGGCGCCGAACCGCTCCGCCTGCTTGCGGAAGAGGTCCATAATTTCCGGTCCCATGATGCCGTCCGGGAAGCCGGGATAGTTCTCGACATCCGTCGTTATCATCAACTGCCCACCCGGCTGGAAGCCGGCAAAAACCACCGGTTCGAGGCTAGCGCGCGCGTTGTAAAGGGCCGCAGTGTAGCCCGCGGGACCCGAGCCGATGATGATGACGTTGTGGACCATGTCTTACCTGCCAGCGTACCTTTCGGAGACCTGACAGACCTTTCTACGTGGATTTATTACCGATTGGTATGTTAATGGGGCTTTTGGAATGCGGTCGGTGAGCGGAGGGCTACTCGGCGCTCCATTGGTGAGGTCTCTCTGATGCGAGTGGAGGGTAGGAGGCACTTCCCCAAATAAAGGCAGTTTATTTAAAACAGCTTTTATATATCGTCGCCGTTTCCTGGGATTCTTACGGCGAAATCTCGTGATTTTTTTCTTTTTTGAAGATTATTTGGTATTAAAATTCAAAAACAGTTTATTTTTAATTTGAGTCAAAACAAGTGCATCCACGTCTACTATTTCACCCGGAGAGAACAGTCGGGTCGCTCCTCGAATGGCTTAAGGGCGCTCTTTGATGATGCACTCGCTGTAGCAGTTTATCTTCGCCTTGCCCATCAGGACCATCAGTCGCCGATTCACGTAGATCGCCGAGTGACTATAGACGCCGATCTCCGCTCCGTCCATGAGCGCGAGTTCCATCCTCGCCGAATCGACGTCTACAACTCCTTTGATACCGAGGATATACATCGGAAACTCCCGATCAACAAGGACCTTCGTGAAGCGAAGTCCTCCAATATTCTCCGAGACGAGAAGATCTCTGAACTTTTCCGAAATCGCAACAATTCCTAGCGGGCTACAAAAGACAAAGTCGGCCGGGAGGGGTCCCATAGCCTCATACTCCGTTCCCCAGAACCCATCCATTTCCCCGTGCTGTACCGCGCGCAGCTTATCGATGTAGCCAGGTATTTGCGGATATCGTTGCGGGACCTTAAAACCTTCCCCGCAGGGACTGATCAGCACCGATTCTCGCCCCCTCGGAGGCCTTATTCTAAATAACTTGCATTTAATCACTACTTAATTTTACCGCTTCGCATCGCCCTGGTGAGCCACTTCGCAAAAGTCAACAGATCATCGATGGACGCGTTGGGATGCTTATCAAGATAGTCTTGAAGATAATCAGCGTACCTACGGGCAGCCTTCTGATGGTCGGGGAATGACCACCACATTCCATGCTGAGGATCGTCTGCCGCCAGTACATCGCCAAACCTTGCGGCAAGATTTGCCCTGAATTCTTTGGCCTGGACCATTGGGTGGTGCGCTTGTCCGCCTGGAGGTATGTGGCCACCACTCTTCTGAATTAGTCCCTGCCTGAACCCACCACTGCCCTTCCTTGCTCCTAGCTTCCCGGCCTCCTCCGCCGCTCCCGCAGCAAGGCCTCCAAGACCTTCGCCTAGCGTGCCCATAACCCCAGCCATCGCCGCGGCTCCGGCAAGGACAGCCCCCGCCGTCGCACCCTTATGACTTTCCTCGCTCTTCTTTTTCCCTTTCGGACCGTTCTTACCCTTGTGATGCTTTAATGCTTCGTAGGCCATGAGTGCTTCGTGCACTGAGAGCCCAGAGGGGTCGATCTGACTCGTAGGATTGTTTTCGCAATAGGAATACCAATTGCTTCCGTCTTGCGCGGGATCGCGAGTTATGAAGCGGCCTGTTGCCGAATCGTAGTATCGATGACCTAAGAGTTTGAGACCAGACTCTTCATCCTCTTGATAGCCAAATGCTGAGGCGAAACCTTTCTGAGAACCAGATCCTCCGCTTATCGAAGTCAGCATGCCAAAGGCGTCGTATGATCGCGAATTTGTTACCGCCTGAGCGCCATCGGTGACCTTTGCGCTTGTCCCAATTCGGTCATAGTGCGAAAATTTCGAGACGCCCCCCGACCGCTCGGATATCCCAGGGACGAAGGTTGAAACTCCATCGTTAAGGACCGGCGCTTCAACGTCTATCCCATCTCGCTTGTAAGTACGGGCGCCAACGGTGCCCGTTTTCGACACTCGTGCGTTGGCACCGTTATATGCGTAGGTGGCATTTACGCCCAGGCTAGTGATGTTGATCAGTCGGTCTTCATAGTCGTAGGAGAGCTGGGTAAATCCTCCCGGCGATGAAACACCAGTTGTACGACCAGCCGCATCGTAGCTGTAGCTGTAGTTGCCGGTCGGACCACCACTTCTACTTAAGAGCTTGTCGCCCGCATCATAGGAGTAAGTCTCTGTGGAACCGTTGATGATCCGGCTGAGTCGGTTGCCATTGCCATCATAGGTATAGGAAACAGTTCGACCTGGCGAAGCCTCTCCAACTAACTGATCAATCGAATCGTAGGTGTAGTCGGTCCTGACTCCGTCGACAATCTTAAACGACAGGTTTCCATTTGCGTCGTACTGATACGCCTCAGACGAAATAACCGTGCTATCCGACTTCCGGTGAACGACGGAGTTGACTCGGTCCAATGAATCGTAGCCGTAGGTTGTAACGGTTCCATTTGGCAGAGCTTGAGATATAACTCGCCCGAAACCGTCATAGCTCCAAGACGTCGTTTCATTCTCTGGCATTTTGACGACACTTGAGACCAAATCATTTGAATAGTTCGTTTGCGTCGTGTCCCCCGCCGACTGGGTCAGCAGTGTTCTTCTGCCCCAAGAGTCGTACTGGTACGTCATGCTCCCCTGCGGGGTAGAAAGGGCGGTTGGACGATCGGCCAAGTCGAAGGAGTAGCTAGTAGTGCCAGTTCCGTCGATCATCGTAACGAGTCGTCCGTCCAGGTCATAGCTAAGCGTAGTTGGCGTACCTGTCGGATACTGGATCTGGGTTAGATTGTCGGCAGCATCGTAAAAACGATAAATTGTCTGTCCGAGCCCGTTTCGACGGCTGGTTTCGTTGCCTACACCATCGTATTGGTAGTTTTCATAACTATTGTCGGACAGGGTTAAACCAACGAGTTCGCCCCGCGATGCATAGCTGTAATACTTCGTGTTCCCGTTGCCGTCCTGATCCGTAATCAGTCGGTCACAAGCGTCGTAACTGTAGTGCTCGATCTGCCCCTTCGCGTTCTGTCGCGAGATCTGCCTTCCTTCCGCATCGTAGCTAAACAGCGTCTGATGCCCAAGCCAGTCGACGGTCTTTAGAATCCGCCCCATCGTATCGTACTGGAACTGACTGGATGCACCGTCGCTTCGAGAAATTGAGGAGACCCGACCCCATTCGTCGTAGTTCAGGGTATTGACACGCCCGCGACTGTCTAACGCCTGGGTGGGCATGTCGGGGGAATAAGTGTTCCCATAGGTAAGGTTGGTACTCCCGTAAGCAGAACCCGCGGACGCAATGTTTCCAAAGGCGTCATAGGTGGCAACATCCGTTGTGCCTTCCGAAGAACTGGAAGTCAGCAGTCCCGTGGTGTCATAGGTGTTTTCCTCGAGAATATTTCCTAGGCCATCTGTGACGCTCAAAAGCGCCCCTGTGTAGGCGTCGCGATTATAACTACTCACAGCGCCACGCGTATCTGTCTCAGACATCACGTCGTTGTAGGAGTTGTAGCTTGTGAGCGATTTCTTATTTGCCGCGTACTGAAGTGAATCTTGGCTCCAGGTGCAATTGCCGAACGCATCGTAACCAAAACGGTCAAGGTTGCCACGCTCGTCCTTGACCTGAACGACGTTGTAGTCGGCGTCGTAAGTTAACGTCTTGCTGTAGCCAGCTTCGTCTTTAATCGTCCGCAAAACGCCCGCGTCGTAATAGTCCGTGATCGTCCTATTGTCCGGCTTGGTCAGGACGGTATTGCTCGCGTTGTAGGTGTACGTATAGGTGTGCAGGAGCGGGCCGCGGAAAGTCTTCAGCCGCAAGTTGCTGTCGTAGGTGAACGTGTACGACTTGCCCATCGTATCGACCTCCGTGGTGATCGCCCCCGCGCCCGAGTAGGCGAACTTGTGCTGGTATGAGATGCCGGCGAGAGGGGGGAGGGTGATGGTTTGGAGGTATTTCAGGCCGGTGGCGGTGCCGTAGGTCATGCCGCCTTGCATGAAGGCCCAGACCTGTTGGGACTGGTCGTTCTTAACCGTGTAGATCCCTGCGACCTGCTGGGGGAAGCCGGTTCCGGTGGGAATGCTGAAGTTCGTCCAGTTGAAGGTGAGGCTGCGGCCGGAGGCGTCGGAGACTTTGTTGAGCCGGTTGCCCGAGAAGGTGACGGTGATGGTGTTGTTGAATCGGTCGCGCTTGGACATCAAGCGGCCGTTCGGGTCGAAGCTATAGACCATCTGGTCGGGCGTCCGGAGCGTGAAGGCGGTGGCCGAGGCTTGAGTCGCGAAGACGATATCGTAGTAGCCCTTGGGCGGATAGAATTTGGCGCCCCAGAGCGGGCCCGAAATTGTCGAGTCCTTCTGTCGAGTGAAGGTCAGTTTCTTGCCCGTGGGGTAGGTGACGGTGAGGTAGTCGCGGACGCCGTTGACGGTGTTGCCGGTGTAGGCAACGCGCATGTCGTAGCTGCAGCGCCAGTTCTGGCCCCAGCCGGTGTCGACGTTGTCTTGGGCGTTGTGATAGAGGGTGAGCCCGAATGGGAGGCCGCCCTTTGTCTTCCACCCGGTGATGGGCATGGTGGTCAGGCGGTTGCCGCTTTGGGTGTTGACGGTGCCGGGAGCCATCGTGGAACCGCCGCCGGGGCCGGTGCCTTCCCAGTTGTTGCCTTCGCCGGCGGTTGGGCCGTAGGCCGTTCCGGGCGGTTGCGGGACTTCGGGGCCGCCGGAAGTTGGCGGTGGTGTGGTAGGCGGAACGCTTCCACCGCCACTGGTTGTGCCGCCGGTCGTTCCGCCGCCGCTGTCAGTTCCTGGAGGGGTCGCGCCCTGATCCGATGTCGAGATTGCCTGCGACCTCGGAAGCGGGTCGGGACGGCCCACGAGGGACTGGTTATCACCGGTGTCCCCAGGGGAATACGTATCGATGGGCATGGTCGGCGAAGCCACCAGGCCCGCTTCCATCTTCATTGCGTCGTTGTAAGAAGCCAGCGTTTCCGGCGTCCAGAGCCCGCCCTGGTCAACCGGTTGAACCTGGGGCGCGGCGCCTTCGTCGACCGGCCCGGGGGTGTCGGTGTAGTCGCTCTGCGGAACCTGGGCGAGGATCGCGGCGGTTAGGCTGTGGATGGCGGTATTGAAGCCGGTGGAGGCAGAGGAGTAGCCGAGGACACCGCAAATAAAGATCGAGAACGACTGTCTCAGAAAGGAGGTACGCATTTTAACGTGGGCTAGGCAGCCACGACAGGATATGACGGACTCGTGTAAATTGAAGCCCGGGCCGAGAATTGCGACGCGAGCCGCAATTCCTATATGTTTCTAGAGGGACTTTAGGACTAAAACTTATAGATTTCTAAAGAAATCCAGGGATCTTCGCAACCACGGAGGTTGCGCCTACAAATCGCCTTAGGGCGATTTAAATAATGCTTTCGATAGACGCTCGGCCTAGGTCGGTTTCGCGCGTAATCGACACGCTTTGGAGTTGGCCATCTAACTGGTGAAGACGAACGGGAGCAGGCCAACAATCGGGTAGATCGGCGACGGAGATCGTGCCAAAGAATCCGGCGGGACGGGTTTCGCCCGTTCCAGCGTCGGAAATCACGATCGTTGGAGCGATCACTTGGAAGACGCCGACCTCGATTCCGTCCCCTGTCCTCACGTATCGAAGAAACTTGACCGAAAAGAGTTCGTCCGTTCCGTCACGGAGGATTCCGTAGGTTGCTCCTTCGACAAGTCGGTACATGGCTCCCTAGACTCGCGGCATCGTCTCAGACGCCGCCGGATGCGACTGCAGGTACGCCTGGCTGTCGAAAGGCTTTTCGCCGTTTCGGTGACGGTGATAAGAGCCATCTGGCTGCAGATCCCAAGCCCGCACGTTGTCCTTCAACGCCGGTTGGATGACGTTCTCCATCAGGTAGGTCACGATGCGGGGCTCTTCGATGGGGACGAGGGTTTCGATGCGGCGGTCTAGGTTTCGGCGCATCAGGTCGGCAGAGCCGATGAAGACGTCGGGTTGGCCGGCGTTGCCGAACCAGTAGATGCGGCTGTGCTCGAGAAGGCGGCCGACGACGGAGACGACGCGGATGCCTTCACTCAGATCCGGGACGCCGGGGCGGAGGCAGCAGACGCCGCGGACGATGAGCGTGATCTCGACCCCGGCGGCGTGGGCGGCGTAGAGGGCGTCGATGGTCTCCGGATCGACCAAGGCATTGAGTTTAAGGAAGATCTTCCCTTCTTTCTTTAATCGGGTCTCGCGGCGGATACGTTCAAGTATTCCGGTCCGAAGGTTAAAAGGGGCGACGAGGAGCTTTCGGTAGTTGGTGTGCTTGCTGAAGCCGGTGAGGTAGTTGAAAAGCTCGGAAATGTCCTGGCAGATCGCCTCGTCGTCGGTGAAGAGGCCAAGGTCGGTGTACAACCTTGCGGTGGAAGGGTTGTAGTTTCCGGTGCCGATGTGGGCGTAGCGGCGGATGCCGGACGATTCGCGGCGGACGGTGAGGAAGAGCTTGGAGTGGGTCTTGAGGTCGGGCAGGCCAAAGGTGACGTGGACCCCCGCCCGTTCCAGCGCACGGGCCCAGCCGAGGTTGTTGCTTTCGTCGAAGCGGGCGCGGAGTTCGACGGTTGCGGCGACCTGTTTGCCGGCTTCGGCGGCGACGAGGAGACTCTCGACGAGGGGCGACTCTTTACCCACTCGATACAGCGTGCCCTTGACGCCAACCACGGCGGGATCCTTCGCCGCGCTGGAGACGAACTCCTCGACCGAGCGGAACGAATCGTACGGGTGGTGGACCAGCACGTCGCCCTGGCGGATCGTGTCGTAGAGCTGCACGCCGCTGAGTGACTCGTAGGCGTGGGGGACGAAGGGCGGGAAGCGGAGGGTGGGCTTGTCGATTCGAGCCAGTTCCCAGAAAGCCTCGAAGCCGAGGATGCCGTCGATCGGGAAGAGGTCGGTGTCGTCCAGTTCCAAAAGACCGGCCAACCTTGCCTGCACTTCAAGCGGCATGTTGGCGGCGAACTGGAGGAGGACGGGCGCGCCGAAGCGGCGGAGACGGAGGGTCTCCTCGATGCTCGCCATGAGGTCGGCGGCTTCGATGGCGCGGGTCTCGACGTCCGCGTCCCGGATGACCCGGAATGGCCAGGCGCCCAGGATCTCGACACCGGGGAAGAGCGACTGGAGGTTGTGGGCGATCAGGTCTTCGACGAGAACATATTCGTATCGTCGTCGGCTGATGCGGACAAAACGGGCGACGCCTTCCGGCACCTTGACCCGGGCGAGCCGCGGCTCGGTCCCGCCGTCCGAGACCAGCACCGCCAAGTTCATCGAGCGGTTCGAGATGAACGGGACACTGGGCGCGGGATAGAGGATAAGGGGCGTGATCAGCGGGAAGAGTTCGGCGTTGAACTGGGCGTCGAGGGCCCGCTTTCGCTTGGTCGAAAGATCGGTGTAGCGGCGTAGGTAGATGCCGCTCTCCTCCATGAGGGGACGCATCTCCTCTTCCAGGATTCGGCCGGCGCGTTGACGCTGGGGGAGGGCGGTGCGGGCGATCTCGAGGAGCTGGCCGTTGGGGGTCAGGCCGTCGGGCGCCGCTTCAAGGACGCCGCTCTCGAACTGTTCGATGAGGCCGCTGACGCGGACCATGTAGAACTCGTCGAGGTTCGATTCGAAGATGGCGAGGAACTTGAGCCGTTCCAGGAGGGGGTTCGCGGCGTTGGCCGCTTCTTCGAGAACGCGGCGGTTGAACTGGAGCCAACTGAGTTCGCGGTTGAGGAATCGATTTTCTTGGGTCTTCAAACCGCGCCTCCCACAACGTTGCCCGCGGCCATTTCGAGGATCGCGCCCTCGCGGATGCCGAATTCACTGACCACGAACTGCTCCAGGCCGAACCGTTCCATTAATGCTTGGTAGACCATCGCGCCCGGGAGTAGGGTTGCCGCGCGCTTCGATTTGACGCTGAAGCGGCTGACGATCCGGTCGACCGGGAGACGGCTGGTGGCCCAAATCAGATAGTCGACTTCTTCGCGGGTGATGGCCTTCTCTCCGTCGGGATGGATGGCTCGCCAAAGACCGCGGGCGACCCCGCCGCTGGCGACGGCAACCGTCGCTTTGCCCTCGATGGTGCAGCGCTCCAGGGTTCGGGCGATGTAGGTCTCGGCCGCCCGGCGGGCCAGTTCGGGGGTGGGGTGGCGAAGACCCGATTCGGCGATGAGGCGTCCGGTGCCGAGCGGGAGGCTCTCCTCGGAGATAAAGCCCTTCTTTCCGATCTTGCCGATCTGGGCGGAGCCGCCGCCCACTTCGAACATCAGATCGGCGCCCAGGTTACGGGTGTCGAGGCCGATTCCTCGGAGCGAAAGCTCGGCTTCGCGGTGAGGAGGAATGACCTCGACCTTCACGCCGGAGTCGGCTTGGACCTTCTTGAGAACGGCTTCCGAGTTGCGGGCCTTTCGAATGGCTTCGGTCGCGAACACATAGAGCCCACCGGCGCCGCGGCTTTTGGCCATTCGTCGAAACTCGGCCAAGGTCTGTCCGAGCTGCTCGATTCCCTCTTTCGGAATCTCGCCTTTTCGGGCGACGATTTCGCCGAGACCCATCCACTCGTTATAGTTGTCGATCCGCATCACAAGTTCGCCATCGGTGGCCGCCACAAGGAGATGGGCGGTGTTGGAGCCGATGTCGGCGGCGGCGAATACGCGGGTCACGGATTAAGTGTGGCTTGTGGTTTGAGGTTTGTGGTTTGAGGGAGCGGTCAAACTAGGATTCTCATGTCACATCTCACCTTTCCCAGGCTGGATCGGGCGTTGCTTCTGGCGGCCCGGCTTCACGCCGGGCAGGAGCGGGAAGGCGATGCTCCGCTTCCCTATCTAACCCACCCGGTCGAGGTGCTTATGGCCCTGCGCTACGAAGGTGGGGAGACAGACCAGGATCTGCTGTGCGCGGCGGCTCTGCACGACGTGGTGGAGGAGTCCGGGGCTTCGATCGAGGAGTTGGCGGCGGAGGTTGGCGAGCGGGCGGCGGGGCTGGTGCGCGAGTTGACCCGTCGTGAGCCATCTGCCGAGGAGCGGGAGGGGCTGGACAAGGATGCCCTTTGGAGCCTCCGCGCGAACATGCTGCTGGATGAGATTCGAGAGATGAGCCCGGAGGCGCAGCGGATTAAGCTGGCGGACCGGCTGGCGAACGTGCGGGACGCGAAGCGGACCAAGTCGGGGCCGAAGTGGAAGCGATACGCCTGGCAGACCGAGGAGATCTTGAAGATCGTGCCGAAGGAGAGGTCTCCGGGGCTTTGGAAGGCGATTAAAGCGGAGCTTTAGCTAGCCCGTGAGCTCTTGACGCGCGACGTCCTCGGCCCGTAGTTCCTCCAACGTGGCGTCAAGGGTGGAGCGAAGGTTGCTCGTACCTTCGGGGAGAGAAGTCGTGGCTTCGACGCGTTCCGCGAGTTCGGTGAGTCGTTGGACGGTGTCTTCCATCTCAGCGAGGCCGGGCGCGAGGTCGCTGGAGCGGGCGGCGAGGAGAACGGTTCGTTCCAGCAGTTCAACCATCCCGGCGTCGGCGGCCGAACGGAGACGGTTAGAGCGTTCGTTCCGCGCGTCAGCAAGGGCGAGGGTCAGGCGGTTGTGCGCTTCGGCGCCTCGGTCCAGCAGCGCCATGGCCTCCGTCGGCGGCTCGGCGGGGGCGGTGTAGCCGACCCAAGTCTGTTCGGGATGGAAAGCACCGACCCGCACACGGCGACCGGGTTGCCAGACCATCGACCTCACGACGAGGGCATGGAGAAGGGCGCGCGCCTCCGGCGAGAGCGCAAGCGTCGCACCCTGTTTCCGACCGGCCGCCCGAAAGCCCAGGCCGATGCAGAGATTGACGATGCCGGCGATCCCGGGTCCGAGGGCGCCGAAGGCCAGTTCGGGCGGCCCGAAGGCGGCTGCGCCGATCCCCATTCCGGCGGCGGCGGCAAGACAAACGGCCCCAACGCCCGCCTGGATTTTCCAGGAGCGGCCCCACACGTTTTGCCCAAGAATCGAAGCGCCACGGGTGCGTAAAAATCGGTCGAGCGGGCTTTCCACCAGCTTCATTCTAGTCGCTTTGCGGCAGATCAAACCGTATAACCGCTAGGCTAAACCCCTGTACTTTTACCTTGGCACGGACTTTTTTATAACTTTTTTATGTTTTGATTATGAGCATGTTTTATGGCTCAAAACTGCCTTTTAATAAATGCTTGTTGCACGGAGAACCGAACCACTCTCTGACAGATATGAACAACTATAGTCGAAATAGCATATCACATCAGCGCAATTTTATTTGAATAAACCTCAGTTTGGTGCATAGTTGCGAGATGGGGTAAAACATCATTCGTCTGCAGCCAGGCAAGAGGAGGTTCCAAATGCGTAACTGCTCACTAAGCGTGAGTATCGTATTTTTTATGCTCACCGTCAGCGCGCTCGCGCTCGGTGTTCCTAAAGAAGAAAAAAAACTAAATACGGTCGTTAAGACCGAGAGCATCGCGATCCCTGCCCCGGTTCGTTTCGCCTTCAGCGATTCGGTCGGAACGGGAAGGCTCATTAAGAGGCAGGATGGAAGTCCTGGTTCTCTGAACCGCGTCTATCGGGTCACTCTGAAGAACGGCAAGCCCATCGGCAAGTCGCTCCTCAAGGAAGAGAGACGAGAACCCGAACCGACGATGTTCCTGATGGGTCGGTCTGGCTTTATCGCCAACCGCGGCTCCTACGTGAGGCACAAGGTGCTCACGATGTCGGCCACCGCCTACGATCCGTCGCCCGCCACTATTGGTCGAGGCGCTACTGGACGTACGCGAACCGGTCGCATTGCGGAATATGGCGTTGTTGCCGTTGATCCGCGGGTGATTCCGCTCAACACCATCGTTTATGTGGAGGGGTACGGCTTTGCGCTGGCCTGCGACACTGGCGGGGCCATTAAGGGCAACCGCATCGACCTTTGTTACGACTCCCGCTCCGTGGCGAACAGCTACGGCCGCAAACGCGTGCGAGTCCACGTCCTTCAGTGAGGTTAGACCAACCTGAAATCCTCCGCGCTTTTCTGAAGCGCCATGGTCTGAGGCCCGATAAGGGCCTCGGACAACATTTCTTAGTTTCCGCCGCCACCGTCGATTCGATCGTCGGGGCGGCTTCTGCATGTCTGGGCGTCCTGGAGATCGGACCTGGCCCCGGCGTCCTGACCGGCCCTTTGTCGGAAGCCGCGGAGCGTCTCGTAGCCTTAGAACTGGATGAGCGGATGCCGCTCCTCCTCAAAGAGTCCGCGCCAAAGGCCGAAGTGAGAGGCGAGGACGCCTTAAAGGCGGACCTCTCCGCCATCCTCTTGGAGTTGCCCGCACCACGGGCCATCGTCAGTAACCTTCCCTACTACATCACCGGCCCACTCTTAGCCCGCATCGCCGACTCGCGCGCCCACCTGGATGTGGCGGTGCTGATGATGCAGAAGGAGGTCGCGGACCGGATCTTGGCAAAGGCGGGGAAAAGGGAGCGTGGGGC
>FTBF01000046.1_pt1 | contig 40084 bp, 33 predicted proteins | sample 1639301 | NCBI WGS metagenome assembly FTBF01 (sample SAMEA3914864, study PRJEB12502) | metagenome | biome: forest; material: soil | place: USA | collected 2012-03-12 | depth 0.3 m
GCCCTCCGGATCGATCACGAACACGCCAAGGGCGCCCCCAACGAACTCCTCGAAGCCCTGCAAGAAGTCGCCCAAGAGGCCCGGATATGACAAAGCTCGCCATCTTCTCCGACGTCCACGCCAACCTCCCCGCCATGGAAGCCGTCCGCGCCTCGATCCAAGCCGCGTCCTTCGACGGCGTCTACTGCCTCGGCGACCTCGGCGGCTACGCCTCCCAACCCAACGAAATCCAAGACCTCATCGCCGCCATGGGCTGCCCCACCGTCCTCGGCAACTACGACGAAGGCGTCGGCTTCAACCGGGAAAGCTGCGGCTGCCACTACGTCAAACCCTTCGACATCGAAATGTCGGACATCTCCTTTTTCTGGACCCGCGAACACACCACCGACGCCCACAAAGCCTGGCTCCGAGAACTCCCGCGCGAGATCCGCTTCGAAGCCGAAGGCCACCGCATCCTCCTCTGCCACGGCTCCCCCCGAGACACCACCGAATACCTCTTCGAAAACCGCTCCGACGGCTACCTCAAACAATTCATCCCCGAAGGCAAAGCCGACGCCCAAGCCGACATCATTGTCTTCGGCCACACCCACGTCCCCTTCCACCGCGAAGTCGACCACGTCCACTTCATCAACACCGGCAGCGTAGGCCGCCCCAAAGACGCCAACCCCCAAGCCGGCTACTGCGTTCTCACCGTCGACGGCAGCCAAGTCACCACCGAGCAAGTAAGAGTCGACTACGACGTCGAACTAACCTGCCAAAGACTAACCACCGCCGGCCTCCCGGAATACTTCGCCAACTATCTTCGAACCGGCGGCTCCGTCAACGCTCAAGAATAGCAACCAAACGGTTCACTGAACCGAGAGGTAGCGACACTTCTGAACGCTTTCCCACTTGAGAGCGGTCCTCACCACATCTCGAACGATCGCCGACCGTCGATATCGGAAATTCCGTACTCATCCACAAGCTCCTTGAGTTCAATGAGCCGCCCAGCTTTTTGGAGGACGTTCGGATCCGTTGCCAAAGCGACCGCAGCTCGGCCGATGAGGCGCGGAGTGTGACATTTGAGTACCGAAGGATCACGCTCTGCGGCAATCCGTAACTCCTCCACGGTGAAAACGTCGAAGCACTTGAAGAACGCGCCCGGCAATAGTGACAGAATAGTGATCCCGTATTCGGACAGTTCCTTCGCCACGCAAAGGGCGATGCGGTTGACCAGCGCTTTCTCCATCGCGTAAAACTGATCCCATTCGTGATCGCTAATGTTCACAATCAGTCCCGAACCGGCCGCGGCCATTCTTCTTGCCGCAGCATGGGTGGCGATAATATGCGAGTGCCCCCCATCGACGATGGCCTGAAGTCCTTCGGCGAGATCGGTTTTGAGGAACGGATCGTTATGGGCGACTCCTGCCACAGTGTTGATGAGCAGGTCAAGCCGCCCGTGCTCGGCAAAGATGTCGTCGAACAATCGTTCTGTCTGCCCGATATCGGTATGATCCACCCGGACGGCGATTCCACGGCCGCCGTAGGCACTGACCATCTCCGCCGTTTCTTCGATTGTCTCGGGCCCATTGCGAGGTGAAGGGTTTCCCCGCACGCTCCGGCCCGTGCAAATCACGGTTGCCCCCGCCACCCCCAACTCGATCGCCACGCCCCGTCCCGCGTGACGCGTCGCTCCTGCAACCAGTGCTACCTTCCCGGCCAGAGGTTTCCGTTCGTTCTCCATCCTCGTCATCCCCTCACTCATCGCAGACTCAACTCACGTAGACAAAACTATACCAAATTGTGCTCTGAGGTTGGCGACCGGTTGTTTCGCATTGCCGCGCAACGCGGGGGTGGCTTTTGGTTGTAAATTTAACGCCTCCAGATGACGACAGGAACACTTCCCGTCAGGCGCTCCTCGCGAGCGGGATTTACCAAACAGAAGATCCCTGCCTTCCTTCGCGTATCGCTTGCCACCGCCCGCCCTTGGCGTAACACCGTCCGCTCACGCCGTCGTCTTCGCCGATTGTTCCCTCATTTTTTGTTCTTGCGCAAATATCGCCGCGCTCCTTAAACGGGTGTCAATGAACCCGGGAAAAACGTAACAAATCCTAGTGCGCGACGTTGCTCCAGAGAGGTTTGTCAAAGCGTGCGAGGAGGCCGCTTGGTCCGTCCGCCGCGTACTCGCCCTCCACGCCCAATTCCGGTCCCGCGAGGACCGCGAAGACCTGCTGCAAGAAGTCTGGATCCGCGCCTACCGCTCCTTCAACACCATCGAAGAGAAACGCTTCGTCGCCTGGTGCTGCCGCGTCGCCCAACGCCTCTGCCTCGACTCCTACCGACGTGACTCCTCACGCGTCAAAACCACCACTCTCGACGAGCTCATCTCCTCCCCCTCCCTAATCTGCCACGAGCCCTCCGCCCTCGACCAAATCCTCGACGAAGAGTCCCGCCAAGCCCTCGCCGACTGCTTCAGCCACCTCTCCGAAGACCACCGCCAAGCCCTCCTCCTAAGATCCGACGGCCACTCTTACGACGAAATCGCCGCCCTCCAAGGCGCCACCCCCGGAGCCGTCCGAGCCCGAATTTTCCGCGTCCGCACCGAAGCCAAAACCCTCCTCAAACCCGAACGCAACTAAGGCTCCTTGATCAACTGAACCACGCGAACCTCCCGCCCGGAGCCTCCCACCCGCTCCAAACAATCCCCCCGCTCCCGATGCACCAAAACATCCGCCCCCCACGGATCCCCTAAAACCTGCACGTAAACGTCCTCGATCCGAAAAGACAAAACCCGCCCATACTTGCCCTCGATAACCTTGAACGCTCTGAGACCAGACGGCGAAATACGCTCGCTTCTTTCACCGAGGCCACCCTTCAAAAGCCAGACATACGCATCGTTCACCGTCCGCCGCACCCCGATTTTCGGATAGCCGAGCAAGATGAGCGAACCAACGATCAAGCCCGCAATCGCTGGGAAAACAATAATTGCGCGCCTCATCGTCATTGCGATCTTGAATCGAAAACCACTATCCGCGGAAGCAGAAACCCTAGCTTCGCCCGTAAGGCCACAGTTCCTCCGGGTGGTTGCGTAAGTAAGCCATCAACGCGAGTCGCCGATCAGGCTTGCCGATAAGACCTGAGGGAAGAAGATTGGGCATAACCTCCTCAACGATTCGATAGATTCGCGTCCAAGTACTCGCTATCGACTTGCTTGAAATACTCCTCGCACTGACAAGCTGAACGTCCGTTAATCCCTGAAGCGCAAAGCGGAGAAGTTCGCGGGCGCCGGGCGGAAAGTGAAAGAGGGGCGTGCGATATTGGAGCAAACGAGCTAAGTGAAAGTTCTGCACCTCAAGAGTGCGGTGCAGATCCATCCGGAGAAGGTGCGGTCCGTCGCGCTCAAGGGAGTTGTTTGCCGCCCGCCAAGAAGGATAGGACGTAACAACCTCAAACCCGCTATTCATCGCCATTGCGGTGTTTTCGCGGCCAACCGTTTCTACCAAAATGCTCCGCAAGCGATTCCCGGAAAACTGGTCGACGAAATAGGACACGAGAAGCCCCCTAATTCGGATCGCTTCCGCATCGTCGAACGCTTCGTCAACTGCAAAGTGGGCAAGAAAGAGATCGAGCCCTTCTCCCGCATTCGCTCTTCCAATTTCCTCGTCATCGGGAAATGGCGAGGATATTGCCGTCTCCACATGGCGATGAAAGTATGGCGTTTCGCCTTCGAAGAGGCGAGCAGAGAACCAGGGCTTCAAAAGGATCCCGTTCAACACACCCACGATTCGTTCCGAGCGAGGCGGAATCGACTGAGTAACCACTGCGGAGAACGCGAACGGCTCGCGCAAAATGCGCCGGCACTCATAGGCTGCGCGCTCGAGTTCAAGATCCACGGCTCGATAGGCCATCCCCCCCATTTCAATTGCGTCGTCTTGAAGCCCGTGGCGCGTGGCTAGGAATGGCTCCACCGACATAGCGCGCCGGAGACTTGTCATAAGCACTATTTTAGAAGGTACTGCCTTCTATATGCATACACCGGCAATCGCTAGACTGGTTCCTGGCGACAAAGAGGTGTCAGATCGTGTTCCAGCACGTTAGCAAGACGTCCTCGATTCTCCTGTGTCGCGCAAGGTCCTCGAATGATTTCCAAAAAACAACGTTCCGTTTCCCTGATCGCTTGGTTGTCTTGCGTCGTCGCTCTTGGAGTTCTCGGATGTGGAGGCGGCGGTAGCAGTAGCGGTGGCACAGACGGAGGTGGCATAGCCGGCGGAGGTGGGGGCGGCGGATCGGAGCCCCCTTTCGGTCGGCAAGACACGTCAGTCTCACCTTCCTCTGCCGCAATGGACGATGGCGGGCACTATGCCTCATTTGGCCTTGCCGCCTCAAAGTCCGGGACCGCTCAGATCACCGTCACCTCTTCGGCCTTCGACCCAATGCTAATCGTGGAGAAGATGAATGATGATGGAACGTCGGAAGTCGTAGCGGAGGATGACGACGGAGGTGGAGGAACGAGCGCAAAAGCCACTTTCTCCGTCCTCTCCGGGACGCACTACACCGTAATCGCAACCGCGGCCACCGGTGATCCCAGCGGCGATCTCTCAATTACCTATTCTTCTGATGTGCTATCGCCGGATGGACGGGGACGATCTCTCGTGCCGGAAGTGAAGAAGAAGTGATGGCCGGCGCACAGCGCATCCGGACCCTCTTTGCGCTCTTTTTCGCACTGGCCGGGTCGCGCGCGATCGCCGCCTACGGGGATCAAGTAGGAACCTTCAACGGCGTTATCGCTTACTCCAACGGATCGGCAACCTACAACAGCGGAAGCCACAACACCGTGAACGGCTATACCACGGGCCTGAAATGGCAGTGCGTGGAATATGTTCGAAGATACTATTTCGTAGCCTACGGTCTCCAGATCGGCGCCGGTATGAATGCGGACGGCTTTTACGGCAATGGTTGGGGACTCACCAAGGCTGCAAACGGCGGGTCCACCCCGCCTGTTCCAGGGGCCATCTTATGCTCGAATAGCAATACAAACGGTCACATCGCAATCGTTCGGGAGGTAGGCCCGAACTACATCAAGGTAATCCAGCAGAACTGGAGCGAGAACTCAGACGACAATGCCCACCAGTTCTCGATGACGGTCTCCAACGGCACATATCGGGTGAACCAGGCCGGTTCTTACAGTTGGCAAGGCTGGCTCATGCCGCCGAACAGTGGCGGTACCGCCTCGACAATCGCTTGGACCGACGTACCGCAGGATGGTCGTTGGTACCGCTCGGACGAGCGTCTCGTCTACCACGTGGATGGAGATCGGCCAAACACGGTCCGTGAACTAATCGACGGGAACAACACCGCAACCTATGACACCAGTGACGGATACATCCGGTTGAGCTATGGCCCGACGGGGTGGCATTTCTACGAAACCGCCGCCCAGAATGCCGCGAGCGGTGGAAACTACGCATATACCGGTCGATGGAACGGAGGATGGGACCCAGATCCACCGACCGCCACGCGGTCGGGTGGCGCGGAGCCAAACGTTTGGTACCAGACATCGACCAGCGTCTCCTTTAGCTGCGCGGACGCCCTCTCAGGGATTCGGTACTGCCACTACAAGTGGGACGATGGAGCCTATTCCGAATGGGCACGGGTCGACAACGGCACCGTTCCACTCCTTCCCGGGAAACATCACCTATATGTTGAGGCGGAAGACAACTCCTTCACCGGATCAAATGAACTGGGGAATCGCTCGACCGTCGACCTTGGCGAGTTCTGGCTAGACACCACCGCCGGCTCCGTCAACGTATCGGCACGACTTGTCTCGACGGGAACCGCCACCCAAGTTGAGCTAACCGTTACGAATCCTAATCCCTCGCCCTTGAACAATGTCGGTGTGGACTTGGTCCAGTTCGGGTTCGCCAAGTCGAGCGAGCTTCCTTGGACGATCAACGATCTCGGAGGAGGGGCGACCGTGAAGAAAACTTTTTCATTCTCCACGGGCTTTGGATCAAACAAATCCATGCTGATCTCCGCAAATTACCATCTTGGCTCCGTCCAACGACGCATCCGAACCCGAGTTGCGAGATTATAATGAATTTAAGTTTTAGTTGCTTTTCGAATCCACGTCCCCTGGTCACAACCTGCCTGCTGACCACCCTCTTCGCCGCGGGCAATGCTCGTGGCCAAGGGATTGCGGGGCCCGATACCGGCTATATGGGCCACAATACCGCCTTCGGTAAAGCCTCCGGCGCGACGGCTCCCAGTTCCCGGGGAGTGAAAATCTTCGGGTACGACATATCCCAATTTCAAGGCACCGTCAACTTCTCCCAATTCAGTGGGGCGGCCTCGTTTGTGGTCATTCGCGCGAGCCGCGGTGCCCCAGATCCCGGCCAAACTTCCTCCCAGTACGCGGATAGCAAGCTCTCTCAGAACCGGGCCGGTGCCGAGCAAAATGGGATGGAAGCAGGCTTCTACCACTACGCTTACCCCGAGTACAACTCTGCCACCGCCGAGGCGGACTGTTTTGCGGACAATGTCGGCAGCCTTAAGACGGGACAATTCGTCGTGCTCGACTACGAGTCGAGCTGGACCGGAGACCGGGTTGCCTGGTGCAAAACCTGGCTCGATCGAGTTCAAGCACGCTTAGGCGTCAAACCACTCATCTATCTAAACCTTTCCACAGCGCGTGCATCGGACTGGGCACCGGTTATCAACGGCGCATATGGCCTTTGGATGGCACGATGGGACTACAATGCGAACGCGGATGCCCCGACCACTGCCTGGGCAGTAACGGCCATGAGGCAGTACAGCAATAACGAGCGGGCGGCCGGCATCAGCGGGGCGGTTGACGGCGACGTGTTCTACGGCTCGCTAGATCAACTTAAAGCCTATGGCTATCATGGAGGCGGAACGCCCTCCACAATCGCTTGGTCTGGCGTACCCCAGGATGGCCGATGGTACCGGTCGGACGAACACCTCGTCTATCACGTGAACGGCGACCGCCCCAACTCGGTTAAGGAATTGATCGACGGAAACCTAAGCCAAACCTACGACACGAGCGACGGCTATATCCCTCTCAGTAACGGGAGCCACGGATGGCACTACTATGAAGTTGCAGCCCAGAACTCGGCAAACGGAGGAAACGACGTATACACCGGCCGATGGAACGGAGGATACGATCCCGATCCGCCAACCGTTACCCGAACGGGGGGAGCAGAACCAAACACTTGGTATACATCGGCAACATCATCCGTTTCGATCAAGTGCGAAGACGCCCTCGCCGGAATTCGCTATTTCCGGTACAAATGGGACGAACAAGGCACCTTCTCTGACTGGATTCGCTCCGATAATCTCACTTCGCCGCTGCAATCCGGCAAACATCATCTGATCGTCGAAGTCGAAGACAATTCCTTCACCGGCACGAGTGAACTCGGTAACCGAGCCACCGCAGACCTGGGCGAGTTTTGGCGTGATACAGGTGTGCCAGACCTTCAGATTACGGAGCGAGTCGTCTCAACAGGCGCTCAAATCATAGTCGAAATCTCGATCACCAACCCAAACCTGTTCAGTGCCAGTAACGTCGGTTTCGACTTGATCCAGTTAGGAACGATAAAGTCGGCCGAGGGAGCATGGACCGTAGGAGACATCGCCCCAACGGCGACGATCAAGAAAACCTTCACATTCGCCCAAACATTCGGAACGAACAAGTCATTGCTTTTCTCTGCCAACTATCATGCCGGCAGCGTTAAGGGCCGCCTCCGAACCCGTCTTCCCAAACCATAACCTCGGCGCTTCAAGTGAGCGAATTTAACGAAGGTCTCATGCTCGCTCATTTCCTGGAAGGATCCGGAAATGAGCTTGGATCTCGTGGCAGCCGGGAAACGATCTGGCCCAAAGTGACGGAAGTCAAAAGCAAGCCGGGTCGTCTTCATGTCCACCCTAAAAAGTCACCAAAGTGATCGAAGAAACCGCCGAGACCCGTGGCAAGTAACCTATCTTCAACAACCTTGCGAGCCGTGAAGGACGTACAATACCTTCCATCACGGCCTGAAACCCTTCACGATCTAGCGCGGCGATTTGAAGCAAGGCTCGTGCTGCTTTGTTACCCCGAGTTCACTTCTTGGCGACTCGCCAGACCGTGTTCGAACCGTCGTCCGTTACCATCAGCGACCCATCCTTCGCCACCGCGACGCCGACCGGCCTGCCCCAAACGTTGCCCTCGGGCGTAACGAACCCCGTCATAAAATCCTCGTACACGCCGGTCGGAACCCCCTTCTTCAACGGCACCCGAATCACCTCGTAACCTACGCGCCGCGATCGGTTCCACGATCCGTGCTCCGCCGCAAAGATGTCCTCGTGATACTCGGAAGGGAATTGTGTTCCGGTATAAAAGGTCATCCCCAGCGAAGCCATATGCGACGTCAATAGGACGTCCGGCACCAGAACCTTGTCCTTCAATTCCGGGCGCGCTCCCGCATGCCGCGGATCCTGGTGCGAGCCGATGTAATACCAAGGCCAACCGTAGAACCCGTCCTCCTTCACCCGCGTAATGTAATCCGGAACGAGGTCGTCGCCAAGGCCGTCGCGCTCGTTCACCGAGGTCCAGAGATCGCCCGTGCTGGGGTGGAAAGCAATCGAGACCGGATTGCGAATTCCCGACGCGTAGATGCGCTCGTTCTTCCCTTCCGGCGTGAAGGCGAGAATGTCCGCGCGGCGTTCGTCCGGCATGTCGGGTCGCTCGTGAACGTTGGAAACGGAGCCGACGGAGACAAGCATCGTCTTGTCGTCTGGCGAGAACCTAACGTCCCGTGTCCAATGCCCGCCACCCGCCAAGCGACCGCCGCCTGGCAAGTCGCAAATGTGTTCGGGCGCGGCGGTGGCCTTCAAGTCGCCGTTGTGATAAGGGATCCGCACGACCGCGTCGGTGTTGCCCACGTACAGGTACTGCGGATTCGCGCCGCTCGGGTAAAACGCCAGCCCAAACGGCTGCCGTAAACCAGTTGCATAGACCTCCGTCACCTCCGGGTGGCCGTCCTTCATCCCGCGCAAGACGCGGATCTGCCCGGGCCGGCTCTCCGTGATAAACAGATCGCCGTTTGGCGCGGTGACGATCTGCCGCGGATTTCGCAGCCCGGTCGCGAATTCGGTGACCTCGAATCCAGCAGGAACCTTGGGCAAAGCGCCTTCGGGCTTCGGCACAACCCTCGGGAAATCCCTTGCCGACCCGGTCGCATACGGCTCCGGCAGGTCCGCAACCGTAATGTACCGCCTCGTTCCCGGCTGCTCGGAAGCGAAGTCCGCGAAAGCCGCTTTGCCCTTCAAAACCCCACCTTGGTTCTCTAGGGCGGCCGGCGGCGAAGACGGAGGCGCACCGATCGCCATGTCCCGCTGAGAACACCCGAGAACGATGGCGATCCCCAGCAAGACGCAGGTAACGAGTTTTCGGGAGTTGTGTACTTCCATTTCGGTTGGTCCTTGGTTCAATGGCTAACGAGTCTTCCCGGCTTTCGAGGCGAATTCGGTAACGTCCAACCGCGCCTTACGCGGATCTGGTCCCGAAGCCGCCGAGCCGTCGGGCCGAATTTCGAAAACGGAGTCCTTTTTCGGATCGTGGCGCGACCATGTCGGAAGCCCCGGTCTGTTAGGGTCCCCCGTCTTGGCGAAATTCGCCCAATAAGTGTTCATCATCCGTGCGACCGCTCTGTCTTGCGCGGTCGGGCCAGATCCCCATCCTGTTCCTAACGTGTCAAAGACGTAAGGAATCTCGCCCCCATGAGGAACTCCACTCGCCATTCGCTCCCGAATCGCTACCGGCGTGTAGGAGAACCGATACAGGTAGGCGGACCCACTCTTCTTCGCGAAAGCATCTGCCGTGAACCTTGCCGGTTCGGCTTGCACTCGGTCCGTTCCGGCCATGGTGAGCAAAGTTCTGAGGTCGGAAGTTCCGCTGGGGTCATAGGCCAGCTTCGCTTCAGCACTGCGATCGCCGAATTGGGTGAACAGCGTCTCCTTCGTATCCGCGTTAATGAAACCGACGAAGTCGGCGCTGTTCGACCCGATAATAAGCGGGACGTTCGCTTGACGGGCGTGCTCGTAGGCGCTTTGGGACGTCTCCACAACCAGCCGCCCATCGAGAATCGGCCCTGAGTAGGTGGCTGGGCCACCCGGTCCCTCGCTCTCCTGGCCGCCATCGACGATGTCGGCAACGCTCAAATCGCGTAACTTGGCCAACGCCCCCGTGTCCGTCCCCGCGATTCCGTGCTTCTGGGCAAAATGAACGCCAATAGTCTCCGCTTCCGCCATCGGACGCCCCGTAAGCACGCCGTCGCGGCCACCGCCAGACTCGCAGATCGCCTTCTGGAAGAGGCCACGCGAGAGCGGAGACGTTAGGAGAGCGTGCACGGAAACCCCGCCTGCCGACTCACCAAAGATGGTGATGTTCTTCGGATCGCCGCCGAACGCGGCGATGTTCTGTCGCAGCCATTTAAGGGCGGCGATCTGATCCATGTAGGCGTAGCAACCTTTCAATTCGTTCGGATGCTCTTGGCCCAGGGCCGGAAAAGCGAAGAAGCCGAGCCTCCCCAGGCGGTAGTTGATCGTAACCAAAATAACGCCCTGCTTGGCGAATTGCACCCCGGCCGTACCCGGCCCAGAGCCACTGCCCGCGACAAAGCCACCGCCATGAATCCACACCATGACCGGCAGCCTCGCACCTATCGTAGCTTTCGCCGGTCGCCATACGTTGAGGAAAAGGCAATCTTCCGATGAATTCGGGGAGATCGAAGTGGCCCCGCGCGAGAAGCCCGCTTGAGCGCAATCTGCGCCGAACATCGTTGCGTCCCGCACTCCCTGCCACGCCGCAACCGCCTGCGGAGGCCGCCAACGGAGTTCGCCCGTCGGAGGGGCGGCGTACGGAATGCCCTTAAAGCTGGAAACGTCGCCTTCGGTCATTCCGCGCACGAGTCCCGAGGTCGTGCGGACGATTGGCCCCGAAGACTCCTTTTTCTCAGATTGGCCCGCGAACACAACGCATACCGCGGCAAAACCGGCCATGGCCGGCTTCACTTCTTCGGCGGCGCCTCAACGCCCGAGAAAGCCAGCACCGCGTCGGGGAGCCGCTGTCCCTTGACCTCGATCGCCCGGACGGATGCATTCAACTCCGTGAGTTCGGCCGGAGAGAAGCGAGCCAGCGCCGCCCCGCTGTTGTCAAGCATGTGTGCCATCTGCGTGGTCCCCGGGATAGGCACGATCCAAGGCTTCTGTGCCATCAACCAGGCAAGCGCAATCTGGCCCGGAGTCACCTCCTTCCTTTTTGCCCAGCTCTTTACAACCTCCACGAGGGCAAGATTGCTCGTCAAGTTATCGCCCGAGAAACGGGACTCCGCGCCCCGGATGTCACCCGGCGCAAAACGCGTCCCCGCGTCGATCGCACCCGTAAGGAACCCCACTCCCAGCGGGCTCCATGGGACGAAACCGATCCCAAGCTGCTCGCAGAGCGGGATGACCTCCGCCTCTGCCCCGCGCCATACCATCGAGTACTCGTTCTCAACCGCCGTCACCGGCAACTCGGCATGAGCGCGGCGAAGCGTCCCGAGCCCCATCTCGCAAAGACCCCAGTGCAGAACCTTGCCCTGCGCCTTCAGCTCCTTGATCGCACCTGCCACATCCTCGATCGGAATCTGCGGATCCACGCGATGCTGGTAAAGAAGGTCGATGCGGTCCGTCCGGAGTCTCTTAAGCATCGCCTCTACCGCAACTTTGATGTGCTCGGGCTTACTGTTGAGGCCCGGAAGCCGCTGGCCCGTCTCAAGATCGATGTTCCAACCAAACTTGGTCGCGATCTGGACCTTGTCCCGGAAAGGCGCCACACCTTCGCCGAGGATACGCTCCACCTCCAGCGGGCCGTAGGCCTCCGCCGCGTCGTAGAAAGTGACGCCGCGGTCGAACGCCTTCCGGATGATGTCGATCATCTCTGGGCGGTTCGGCACCGTCGTCTGGTACGTCCGGCTCATGTTCTGGACGCCGATGCCCACGCTGGAGACCTCCAACTGCCCCAACTTGCGCCGCCCGATGGGTTTCGGCGATTCTTTGGAACCGGATACCGCCGCTCGCGCCAGCGCCCCAGAGGCGGCAAGACTCACTCCCAGTCCCAAAAAGCTGCGGCGATTGATCGCCCCTCGGTCGTTCGAATTCTCTTTCATATCTCTCCGGTGCCTCAGTGCTCGAACGGCCGTTCGCTCAGGAACTTGACCATGGCCGGGTCGCGGTGATCAAAAAAGAGGCTCTGACCGTTATCGAGAGCCCCGATGGCGTCCATCTCCTCGTTTTTGAGTTCAAAACCGAAGACGTCGAAGTTCTCCGCCATCCGCTCCTTGCGAACCGATTTCGGAATCGCGACGACTCCTCGCTGGATGAGCCAGCGGAGGATGACCTGGGCAACGCTCTTGCCGTGCGACGCAGAAATCCCGCTCAAAACTTCATTGCCGAAGACGCCGTTCTTTCCCTCGGCAAACGGACCCCAAGCCTCGATCTGCACGCCGTTTTCGATCAAGAACTTCTGGTTGTCGACCTGCTGGTGGAACGGGTGGGCCTCCACCTGGTTGACCGCCGGAACCACCTCGTGCTGCACGATGAGGTCCATCAGCCGATCGGGTTGGAAGTTACTCACCCCAATCGCGCGAATCCTTCCCTCGCGGTTAAGCTCTTCCATCGCCCGCCACGCTCCGTGGACGTCGTTGTAGGGCTGGTGAATAAGGAAGAGGTCCAGATATTCGAGTTGAAGCAGTTCAAGCGACCGCTCAAACCCCTTCCTCGCTTTCTCGTAGCCGGCATCGTTGATCCAGAGCTTTGTCGTTATGAACAGCTCCTCTCGCGGCACGCCGCTTCGCTTGATCGCACGTCCAACCGCCGCCTCGTTCCCGTACGATGCGGCCGTGTCGATGAGCCGGTATCCGGTCTCAATGGCGTCCACCACGCCGCGCTCGCATTCGTCGAGGTCTTTGATCTGGAAGACGCCGTATCCGAGAATCGGCATCTTCACTCCGTTGTTTAGGGTGATGTGAGTCATGGTCGCTTGGGACAGAACTCCAGAGCGTAGTAATCCCGAAGCTCCGTTTTCGTATCCTGCATGGTTAGTCTAAGCCGCCTGCAACGGCGATCATTAGGACAAAACTCCATGAAGTTTGGACGATCCTGGAAAGATGGCGACCACGGTCCGTTGACAAAGGAGTCGCAGGCTAACATAAACCTATGAACTCGTTCGAGGAGCGGATGGATCGAACCCAACGAGAAGAGTTGGTGCATCGGATCGGACGAGCCATCACGGAGGACGGCATTCGCCAGCCCATCGCCGGTTTGGATCTCTACCGATTTTCACGCCCGACCGAGCGGGTCCACGGCGTTTCGAAACTCTCGCTCTGCATCATCGCCCAAGGAGCCAAAGAGGTCTATCTCGGCGAGAAGAACTACGCTTACGACGCGGATCGCTACCTTCTAGCCACCGTGGAACTACCCGTTACCGGGCAGGTCGTCGAAGCCACCCCAGAACACCCATACCTGGCCCTTCGGTTGGAGCTCGACCCGTCACTCGTCGGCTCGGTGATGGTCGAAGCGGGCCTTCCTGTGCCTCGCGGGCACGAAGATGCGAAAGCCCTCGTCGTCAGCTGGCTCGACTCGGGACTTCGCGACGCCACCCTCCGTCTGCTACGTCTTCTTGACGCGCCTTCAGACGCAAGGGTCCTTCTCCCGATGGTCAAACGTGAAATCGTCTTCCGGCTCCTAACCGGAACCCAAGGGAACCGACTTCGCCACCTGCCGGGACACGGCGACACCTCGAACCGCATCGCCCAAGCCATCCAGCGACTCCGACATGACCTCGACCAGCCGCTAAGCGTCGAGGGTCTCGCGAAGGAACTGGGCATGAGCCCTTCCGGCTTCCACCACCATTTCAAGGCCGTCACAGACATGAGCCCGCTCCAATTTCAAAAGCAGATGCGTCTCCAAGAGGCGAGAAGACTCATGCTCAGCGAAAGCCTCGATGTCGGAAGCGCAGGCTACAAGGTTGGCTACGACGACCCTTCCTACTTTAGCCGTGACTACAAAAAACACTTCGGCCATCCTCCTACGCGAGACGCCGTTCGGCTGCGCGCGACGCTTCCTACGGACTAAAATCCCCGAGCGGATTCGTCGACTTTCGACCACTTCCGTATTGGCGATAAACTATTCGCTACCCTCGGCAAAAGTCATGATCCTCCCTCTCATAGTCGGAGGCGTCAGCCTTCGGACAGCCCCTCAAATCTCCCCGAGCATCCGCAAAAGAAGCCTATATTAACGCCAATGTGGGCCTACCGCGGTGCTCCCGCTTTCGTTTTCAACAAGGCCCTCAGCGACCATCCGACGAAACCTTCATCTCTCCTTCCGAAATACTCCCGTCAGGCAACCGGTCGCCCTTCTTAAACTTCATCCCGGGTTTGACCCCGTGATCGGGAGGTAAGGACGCCGGCTTAGTGAGGGCCCTATGCCGGCTCACTTGAGCGGGGCTGACATCGAACTCGTTGTGGCCGCATCCGATGGCGACAAGGGTAAGTAGTGCGAGAGGAACGTGTTTCATGACTTGGTTGCGAGGTGAAGGTTCTGCGACGAGTTGCCCCACGTCCGATAGAAGTCCATCGACTTCGCGTGGGAATCCAAAAACAGATAAAGGGCGGTGTTGCCCACATAACGAATCGGGTCGATTCGCATGGCGACGCTTACCGGGTCGACCTTTCCGGGCAGATCGCTGACGTTGAACGGCTCGATATCGATGAACGGCCACCAAGCGTAGGTATCCGGCGGCTTGGGAGAGTTTCCGATGTCCGTCCGGTCCGTAAGATAGATCGCCTCCGCCGGACGGGCGAAGCTGGACATCGGCCAACTGTAAGCAAGCTGTCCGTTCACGCAAAAGCTGGTGTAGCCCGGCTTAGCCAGGCGATCCTCCGGGCTGTACCAGACCGCCGCCGAACCAAGATAGGGCCCAAGCAACGCGTCAAAGCCCCTTTCCGTATCCGAACTGATCATCAGAATCGGCCCAAATCCCGGCCACGTGGGAAGCGAACCGAAACGAAACGGCAGCGTATCGTCGTTGTCGTTGAGATAAAGGTGCAAGGCCTTCCCGATCTGTTCGACATTCGAGAGCGCGGTCGTACGCTTGGCCGCTCCCTTCGCGGATGCGAACACCGGAAAGAGAATGGCCGCAAGCACCGCGATAATCGCAATGACGACCAAGAGTTCGATCAACGTAAAGGCGGCTCGCCGTTTCATGATCTAGGAAACGGCTCGGGAGGCAGCCCCGGTTCGCAATCTCATTTCCTTCTCATAACTCAGTGCTATCTTCCAGATAGGCCCATATGAGGATTCTGCTGGTTGAAGACGACCCCGACATGAGGGCGATGATGGTGCAGGGACTGACCAAATCGGGCTTTCTTGTGGACTGGGCGGCCGACGGCCACTCCGGCCTGCGGCGGGCCTTGGCGCGGCCCTATTCCATCGTCGTGCTGGACCTCATGCTTCCCGGCATCACCGGCGGGGAGATCTGTCGCACCCTCCGGGCGAACCGTCGCCAGACCCCGATCCTCATGGTAACCGCGCGAGACTTGGTCGAAGACCGGGTCGCCGGCCTCGAAAGTGGCGCCGACGATTACCTCCCCAAACCGTTCGACTTTCGAGAGTTTCTGGCCCGCGTACGCGCCCTCGTAAGGCGTGACCGCGTCCTGAAAGCGGGCACCATCCGCATCGCGGATGTCGAAGTCGACACCGCCCGTCGGATGGTAACCCGCGCCGGCCAAGTCGTCCCCCTCACGCGGACCGAGTACGACATCTTCGAGATCCTCGCCGCCCAGTGCGGCCGGACCGTTCGAAGAGAGACGCTTCTGGAGTTAGTCTGGCAGGACCCGGAACCGGGCTCCAACAAGCTCGATGTCGCGATCCGATCACTGCGCCGAAAGATCGATGCCAACGAGGCCGCCCCCCTCATCCACACCGTGTTCGGCTTCGGCTACACCGTACGGACCGAGCCGGAGACGACGACTTGAGAGCGATCCGCACCCGCCTGGTCATCTGGAACGTCCTCGCGATCGCCCTGATCCTCGCCGTCATGGCTCTAATGCTTCGCGCGCACCTCCGTCAGAACGCTGTGCTCCAAGTCGATAACGAACTCCGCGCCGAAGCCGAATCCGCACGAGTGACCAGCATGTCTACCGGGACACGCCTGCATCTACCCATCACCGGAGCTGCCGCCCGTAAGTCAGGCCGGGACGGCGCGAGCCGTCAGAGATTAGAACCAAAGCAAGTGGAGGACAATGCGGCCGAGATGATCACCCTCGAAGGTGAACCTTTCCTGCCCAAGCTCATCCCCGTGCCGCTGCCCACTCGTAGCGGCACGATTCCATTGGACATGGACGGCTATCGCGAAGCCGCGAAAGGAAACCCCTGGGCGGCCGATTTCCAACTCCACGGCCGCCCCTTCCGTTCGAATTCAATCCCCATCTACGCAAAAGGTCGGGTCGCCGCCGTCGTTCAAGCGGTCCGGAGCCTGGAGCCGACCGAAGCGATGCTACGCCGGTTCGATACGGCGCTTCTCCCGCTCCTCCCCGTCGCGCTCTTCGTCGCGGCCGTCGCCGGAACAATCCTCGTCGCCGGCGCCATGCGCCCCCTAAGAATCCTAACCGACTCGGCCCGCGCGCTGGAACCAAACGATCGCCTCCCGATCGTGGGCCGAGACGAATTCGCCGACCTCGCCGTCGCCTTCAACGATGCCTACGACCGAACGTCCCAGGCCATGGCAAAGCAAGAACATGCCCTGCGGCAACTCGAACGATTCACCGGAGACGCCGGCCACGAGCTGCGCACCCCCCTCGCCGTAATCAAAGGATCCGTCAGCCGGATACTGTCCGAGAACCGCCTACGGACGGACGAAAAAACCACCCTGGAACTCGTCGACCGCGCCGCCGATCGAATGACCCGCCTAGTCGCCGACCTGCTCCTTCTCGCCCGCCAAAACGCCGCCTCCACCCCCGCCCCTCATCAGCCCGTTCCCCTCCACCACTTGATCGAAGCCGCCCTCGCCACCCTTCCGCCGGACGACCGATGCCCCATAGAGTTGCAGATCGCCCCCGACCTAACCGTCCTCGGAGACCCCGCGACCCTGGAACGCGCCATCGCAAACCTCCTCGCAAACGCCCGCACTTACGCCCGGACGCGGGTTCTCGTAGAAGCAACGAGCGACGGCAACCCCATTGAATTAAAGATATCTGACGACGGCGAAGGCATCCCCCCGGAGCACCTTCCCCGCCTAGGCGAGCGCTTCTACCGCCCCGAAGCCTCCCGATCAAGAAACCAGGGCGGCGTCGGCCTAGGCCTAGCCATCACAAAAGGAATCATCGAATCCCACGGAGGCGAAATAGAAATCCATAGCCAACTCACCCTCGGCACCAACGTCTTTGTTCGCTTGCCGACGGCTTAAGAGTAGGTCCCCCAAGGTGCGGCTCCGCGGTATTCGATGACGGTGGGGTGGCTAACGACCGGGTCGAAAGCTCAGGCTCTACCGAACTGCTTGATCGCGATCTCCGTGGCCCAGGGACCGCCTTGATGAAGGCCCACTTGGATCATGCCGCTAGCTGTCGCGGTTCGCGCCCAGTCCCGCTGGAGTTCGCAAAGCAGGCTGATCCAACTGATCGGCTGCGCGCCTGCCTGTTCGATACGCCGAAGAGCGGCGTCGTGCGCCTCGATCGAGGTGCCACCGACCGCGTCGACAACCGGAAAGACTTCGTAGCCCTCGCGGAGGGCGTCGAGGGCCGGGAAAGCAAGGCAGACCTCCGTCCAGAGTGCGCACATAACGAGCTTTTTACGGCCGGTGTCTTTGACGGCAGCGAGGAATTCGACGTCTTCCCAGGCGTTGATACTCGTTCGATCCATCGATGGCGAGCCTTCCATCGCGCTCTTCAGAAGAGGCACGGTGTCCGGGTTGACGCCCGATTCGACCCCAACGCTTGTCAGGATCATGGGGATGCCGAACAGTTTGGCGGTTTCAACGACCGCCAGGATGTTCGACAGCAGCTTAGCGCTGTCCATCGACCGAATGGTGTTCATCTGCGGAGGCTGGTAGTCGATCACAAGAAGGGCGCAGTTCTCGGGCGTCAATAAAGAGTCGCTGAACGGATCGCGGCGGAGTTGGCTTGACATTGTTTGGTCTCTGGTTAAAGTGGAGTTTTAGCGATGAACGTAGGTCGTTCCGGTGGGGCCGTAGCCGGTGATATACACAACGACCGGCGTCTTCCCGGTTTGGGCAAAGTGCGGAACATCCGGCGGTTCGGTGTAGAAACTTCCCGGCGGGAGCGGTTTGAGCTCCTTCGCCTCATAGCGGGATCCGTATCCGAAGGACCAGATTCCGGAGACGACGGTCACCACGCGGTCGTCCGGATGGGTGTGGGCTTCGATCCGAGTGTGAGCCGGAACCCGTAGCTCGATGGTGTAAAGCCCACCCTTACTGGGGTCGCCTTTTAGAACGCGGGTCTGAATTCCCGCAAGACCCGAGGTCCCGGCACCCGCCCCCGTGGGAGCGAGCGACGCGATCTCCTTGGGCGTTAGCCGCGTTCTGAACTGGACGGTGTTGGTCCCTTGACCCATGATCGCATGGGTCATCCCCAAGGCTGCGACCACGGAAACCCCCGCCAAGAAGGTGCGCATCATTGCCCGCCTCGCAGGAACGGAATCAAGTAGGCCTTGATCTGTCCAGGACGCTCGTCCAGCATCCAATGCCCGGTGTTCCTCAGCAAAATCGACCGCAGGTCGCTGGCGACATCGACCGCCTGCGCCTTCAGCGCACCGCCCATCCCGTGGTCGCCCTCGATCGTGAGGACCGGCATTGGCAGTTTGCCCTTCCCCTGGAAGGCAACGTTCTGGTTGGCGTCGGTCGGGAACGCCTTGAAGTAACCCAGCGCCGCCGCCATCGCGCCGGGGCGAGCGTAGATTCGCGTGTAGATTTCCCGCTCCGACTCGTGAATCTTAACGTCGTTCGGATTGGCGGAGAAACTCATCCAGAAGTGGTCGAGGAAGATCCGCTCGCGCCCCTTGACCAACTTCAAGGCGATGGGACTATTCGGAAAATGGAAGTGCCAAAGGGCCGGGTTGTTGAACACCTTTTGCCACGTCTCCCCGATCCCCGGGATCGGCGCGTCGAGCAGAGCCAGCTTGCGCACCTCGTCCGGATACTGAGCCGCGTACGCATAGACCGCCATCAGGCCAATGTCGTGACCGACAAGACGAATCCGCTTATATCCAAGGCGATGGACAAACTGGTGCAATCGAACCGCGACCGTCTTCATGTCGTACACGCCAGGCATGAACGAGGAGCCCGCTAACCCGGGCAGATCCGGCGCGATCACCGTGTACTCCTTCGCGAGCGCCGGCATGATCGGCCGCCACATCCGTGCCGTTTCACCGAAGCCATGAACCAACACGACCGGCTCCCCCTTCCCGCCCTTGACGTAGTGCACGACTGCGCCGCTTCCAACGCTCTGGTTCCCATCGACAAATCCCTTGGGAGCCAACGACGACGCGAGAAGCGCAAGAACGACGCTCACGATCCGCTCTCCACGGCCTTCGCGGCCTCCTCGATGATCTTCGCAACCACTTCCGGTTTCGAGAGGAACGGAACGTGGCTGCTCTCAACTTCCGTGGTCTTCGCGTTCATTCGCTTCGCAAAGAACCGTTCGAGGTCCGGATGAATCGCCAGGTCGCTCTTGGCCACCAAATACCAACTCGGGATCGTCTTCCACGCCGGCTGACCCATCGGCGTCCCAAAGATCGCCCCGTTGATCGGCCCCTGCGCCGCCGCCATAATGCTCGTCTGACTCTCCGGCAGGTCCGCCGCGAAGATGGAGTGAAACTTAGAACGGTCGATCGCCAGGAACCCCGCCGAATCCGGTACGAGCGACGTTCCGAGGGGCGTCGGATACTTCGCGAGCAACGCCATCGCGGTCTCCTTCTCGTCGAGCCCGAAGGCGGCGATGTAGACCAACGCCTTTACTTTCTCCGTGGCCGCGCCGGAGATCACCATTCCTCCGTAGGAATGGCCGACCAAGACAACCGGCCCAGACTGAGCTTCGATCACGCGTCTGGTCGTCGCGACATCGCCGGCGTAAGACTCCATAGAATCGTGCACCGCCGTCACGATGTAGCCGTCTCGCTGCAGAAGCGGGATCACCTTGCTCCACGCCGAACCGTCCGCGAAGGCGCCGTGGACCAGGACGATAGAAGGCTTAGCCGCCGGATGCGTTCCGTAGAAAGCGCCGGAGAGTGCCGCGAGGGCAAAGACGCCCAGCGAAATCCTTGTTTTGAGGTTCATGCTCTTTCTCCCCGCGAACGCTATGTCGCGGTGAATGAGATTTTTCGCCCCCAGCGTTATCGAAACCGTTATCCGTTCGCCCCGAAAAACGTTGACCGATCCGTATTGGTCTGGAATACTGCCCTCCATGGGCAAGCCGGAACCGGAGAAAAGCGACCTGACCCTCCGGCTCTTCGGCCCTTTCGAGGCCCTCGTCGAGGGCGTTCCCTTGCCCCCGGTCCGGTCCCGAAAAATCCTGTGGGCCCTCGCCCTGCTGATCTTGCGCAACGGCCGCCCGGTGGACCGGGAATGGCTTGCCCGCACCCTATGGCCGGAAACCGACCTCACTCAAGCCCTGGCAAACCTGCGCCCTGCCCTAAGCGCCCTTCGGATCGCGCTAGGAACGCATGCGTATCGGATCGAATCGCCCGACCGCCGCACGTTGCGGCTAGATCTCGAAGGGGCCTTCGCGGACGTCGCCGTCTTCGACAAAGCGGTCGTGAGTCCCCGGTCGACGGACTTGGAACTGGCCGTCAACCTCTACCGCGGTCCCCTCCTCGAGGGCTGCGCAGAGGAGTGGGTCTATCAAGAGCGCGATTCTCGCGAGCGGGCCTGCATCGCCGCCTTAGTCCGATTAGGTGAGATCGCCACCCAGGGGGGAAACTTCGCCTCGGCGGCGGAGCATTACCGCCAGGCGGCCGCCCTCTCCCCCCTCGCCGACGCTCCTCGGCGAGGCTTGATGGAAGCGCTGGTCCAAGGCGGCGACCGAAACGGCGCCCTCGACGTCTATCGTCAGTTCGCCGACCTGCTACGCGCCGAGATCAATGCGGAGCCGGACGAAGCAACCTCCCGGCTATACCTTCAACTTCGGCGGCAGATCCGGGAAAACGAGCGCGACGCCACCCCTCGCCCCGCCCCATCCAAAACGTTGGGACACCTGCCCCACCCCATGGCCAACCTGGTCGGCCGAGAAGAGGAACGGACGGAAGTGGGCTCCGAAATTCGGCGCAGCCGTCTGGTCACCCTCGTGGGCCCAGGAGGGATCGGAAAAACGCGACTGGCCATCGAGGCCGCGAGAGAAACTGCAAAAGAGTTCCCCGACGGCGCCTGGTGGGTCGCGCTCGAAGCCCTCTCGAACGAGGACCTCCTCGAACGCCACATCGCCTCCGTATTCGACCTCCGGGAAGAATCGGGACGATCCTTGGCAAGCGTCCTGGCCGACTTTCTTCGGACCAAACACTTGCTGCTCGTGCTCGACAATTGCGAGCACCTCCTCCGCCCCACCTCACGCTTCGCGGACTGGCTGCTACGCGAATGCGGCGGCGTCAAGATCTTAGCCACAAGTCGAGAATCGCTCGGACTTTCCGGAGAGAGGATCTGGTCGGTGCCATCCCTGCCATTCCCCAACCTAGATCACCTTCCCCAGAGCCCGATCACCCGTCGACGAGTGCTGGCCGCTTACGAGAGCGTCGAGCTCTTCATGGAACGCGCCACCGCCGCCCACCGCGATTTCGCCCTGACCTCGAACAACGCCACCGCCATCGCCCAGATCTGCGCTCACCTGGAGGGCGTGCCGCTCGCGATCGAACTGGCCGCGGTCCGAACAAAGGCGATGAACGTGGACGAGATCGCCCGGCGCCTGGGGAAGGTCTCAGCCTCCTCACCGGCGGCCCGAATCTGCCCACACGCCAACGCAGCCTCCGGGCAACGCTCGATTGGTCCTACGGACTTCTGAGCGACAACGAGCAGCGAATTCTGCAGCGGCTCTCAATCTTCTCGGGCGGTTGGACCCTGCCGTCCGCCGAGCGGGTCGTCGCCGGCCGCGGGATCACGGAGCCGGACGTGATCCACCTCCTGGAGTCGCTAGTCGACAAGTCCCTCGTCTGGTTCGAGGACTCGCGCGGACGCTACCGCCTTTCGGAACCCGTCCGGCAGTACGCCTCGGAGATAGGCGAGGCTTCCGAAGATCACGAGGCCGTCAGGCAGGCGCACACCGATTGGTGCATCGAATTCGCGGAAACGGCGGACGCCCGCCTGCGGGGCCCGGAGCACCGAACGTGGATGGTCCGGCTCCTCGAAGCACGCGACAACTTCCGATCGGCGCTTGATCGGCATCCGTCGGTCCCCCTTGCTGCCGCTCTCAGCCGCTTTTGGCGTATCAAAGGAGACTACGGTGAGGGAATTCACTACCTCACGAACGCTTTGGCCCAGGCCGGTGAAGTACCGTCGGCCCTTCGGGCGAAGGCGCTCTCGGGGCTGGGCGAACTGTTCTTCGCCAGGTCGGACTATGTTAAGGCGAAACAGTGTTTCGAGGTCAGCCTGGAGTTGGGTCACGCGGGTAGCTTGAACCTGCTGGCGAAAGTCTCCCACGAGCAGGGCGACGACGACATCACGCTTCGCCTTGCCGAGGAAAGCCTTCGCGCGGCGAGACTTTCCGGCGACTCTTCCGAAATCGCGAACAGTTTGATGACGCTATCGTACGCCGTGCAATCCAGAACCGGCGGCACCTCCGGAGCCGAACTCCTTGCCGAAGCTCTCGCACTCCACCGCACGCTCGGGGACCAGATTGGAACGGCGTACTGCCTCATCCGATTGACTCACCTCTGCCGCCATAGCCAAGATCCGTCTCTAAACCAGCGGCAATATTTGGAAGCTCTCGGCATCTTCCAAGCCCTCGACGACCGTTCCGGCATCGCGACCACCCACTTTGGCCTCGCCCAAGAAGCGATTCGGGCCGGCAGTTACTCCGACGCGGTGACCCACTGGCGAGAAGCGCTTAGGATCTACCAGGCGCTCGGCGAACGCCGAGGAGTCGTGGTCACCCTAGCCTATTTGGGAAGGGCGCTCGCGAACGGCGGCGAACTGGCCGAAGCAAAAGAGCTTCTCTGCCAATCCCTCTCCCTTTGCCAAGTGGTAACCGCGAAAGGCGGCTCCATCACCAGCATTGAGTGCCTCGCCGTTCTCTTGACTCGCCTTCACCGCTACGACCTCGCCACCCAACTGATCGCATATTCCAATCTCCTCCGAGACGAAATCGGCACCATCCGAAGCCCCCAGGCAAACGCCGAATTCTCAGATCTGATGAAGGAATCTCTCAACGCGCTCGGCGACGAGGAATTCCAGAAGCAGTACAAAGCCGGCGAAACCCTAAACGAAACCCAAATCCTAACCCTGATGTCATCCGTGAACGCCATGGGATGAGCAGTAAGGTGAGAAGACGTACACGTTTCTAAAAGCTAGAGACAATATTGGAAGCGAACCCCACAACCAGCCAAAAGATTTGCCCGCCCGCATTGGAGACCACTCAAACCCTTACCACCGGGCTCCCGCCGAAATAGAGGACGCAGACGGCAAGATCCGAGAGGCTAGCCCATTTCGACTTAACGATGGGGCTCCAATTCCATGAGTATCCTCCTCGGAAAATAGCCAATGATATAATCGGCTATTCCTTCCAGTGGTCCTAGGAAGACGGAAGGAACTCCCAAAATGCAGATTAGAAAATCGAAAACAACGGCCCCTTTTAAAACAATCAACCTAGCAATCGCGCTCTGCCTTTTTCAAGCCTCGGCCTCCCAAGGACGAGCCGCCGAGCCAAACCAAAACCTCGACTCAGCCTCCAATCGTGCTGCACTTACCCAGATCGAGGATCTTGTCAACACGACCTACGTGGTCAAGGAACTTCGTCCCACAATCATCCTTAAGCTCGAAAAGGCATGGAAAGATGGACGGTATGAGACAAACGATCCAGACCTATTTGCAAGAAAAATAACTGAGGATCTTGAAGAAATCAGTCACGATGGACACCTCTATCTGAGCAACGATCCTGCCCGATACAGAGCGGAGATGGCCCCCGCCAAGAGTGATGATGGCCTTGAAGCTTTTCGCCGTAATCTGGTGGTCCGGACAAACAGCGGCCTTTCCAAAATGGAAATCTTGCCCGGTAATCTTCGCTACCTAAGAATTGACGCCTTTCGCTGGACACCAGGGATATCCCAAACAACGTATGACTTCGCCATTAACTTTCTAAAGGAAGGAGAAGCAATGATCGTTGAGTTCCCGCTTCTGCCTCACTCGCCAAAGCAGAGGTCGAGGCCTATCAAAGATTGTTGTCGTCCCCAGATCTGACACCAGATCAGATCTCCGAGTATAGGTGGAACATGCAGGTTGCTCAGGCACAGCTTCGCCCCATTGCCTTCAGCCGTGCGCACCTAAAGTCCTTCGTTGGTGACTATGGCGCGATTCGGATTAGCTTCGAAAATGGCACTTTACTCCTCAATCGTTCGGATCGTCCACGTTGGCAAAAGAACCTTCGCCTCGAGCCCGTCGGTTCTGACGACACGTTCCAAGTCCAAGGCACCGAAGACCTTCGCTTGAGATTCACGAAAAAGGGATTGGACCTGTTGCATGGAAGTGAAAAGGATCGAGAACCATTCGAGAGGAAGGGCACCGCTAAGGCGGGAAAACTTCCCACCCCGTAGCATAAATCAGTACCTGGGATGCTAACGCGAGGCTGTTTCGGAAAAACTGGAACAGCCTGAGTCTTTAATTTTTAATTTAAAAGCGTGCTGCCCACAATGGACGCTTTTCAAACTTTTCAGATCCTGCCACCCACACAATCCCTCCCCCGCCGCCCGGAGACTGGGTGACCGCCTTTTGGCGAGATAGTATCGAGCGGAGGTCAAAGTCCTTTCAAGGCAGTAGTTGGAACCGATCTCGATGAATATCTCCTTCACCAAAGACGAATGGTTCGGCCTCTGCGCCCTGGCGGACACCTTCGGCTTCTCGCCCCAAGGAGATTGCTGGAGCGCCGCGATGCGAGGCATTCTAGAACGAGAGGGCCAAGCAAGTGGCTTCCAATGGTGGGATTCCGCCATCTACATCTGCATCTCCCTAGACGCCGACCAGTCGGCCCTCTTCGCCAAAACCCTAACCACCGCCTCAGCCACCAGCACCCCCGACCTACTCGCAAACCTGGCCACCGAACCCGATCGCGCAAAGCTTCGAGCCATCCAAACCCTCCTCCCCTCTTTCCCCCACGGCAAAGTAACCGATCTCATCGCTCTTTCAGAACTCGGCGGCATCACTTGGACGATCACCGGCAAGCCACCCCCCGAGCCGGCCGTGGTCATAGTCCGTAGCAACGAACCCAGAAAAGCCTAGTCCGTCTACGCCAAAGGCCGGTCGCTGTCACCGGGCACAGGAATGACCACGGGTAGGCCGAGATAGTTCTTCGTACTGTATGATGTCTGGGCAATGAAGGCTGGCCTCCCCCTACTCGCCCTTTTTACGGTGGTGCTTACCGGCTGCGGAGGTGACGGCTCTTCGCCCTCCGCGGGCGGCGGGGGTGGTGGATCGATCGCGCCTTCGCTCCGGTATACGGCCTTCACCGACAGCGGTCTCCCGACCGATCTCAGCGGCGACGGTTCGACGGTCGTCGGCTATACCCAACTAGGCTCGGCGATCAATCCCGTTGCTTGGAAGTATCCCGACTACGTCCTGGCTTCCTTCTCGAGCGAGATCTCCTCAAGCGCTTATCTGGCGGCGGTTACCCCGGACGGTTCGCACTTCCTGGGTGTGTGGCACGCCGGTATCTTGGTCGGCCAACCCGCTCTCCTGACCCCGACCGGAACGGTCACCGTACTCGCGCTGCCCGCCGGAAAAACCGACGGCTACCCTATCGATCTGAGCGACGATGGCAAGGTCGTTCTCTGCCTCGATGCTCCACCGACCACGCCCTTCCACCCGCGTCCGTACCTGGTCAAAAACGGCGTGGTGACCTACCTGCCCTTGCCGGATGGCGTGACCACCGCCTACGCCTCCGCAATTTCGGGCGACGGCCACGTCGTGGTTGGCACCATCAACGACCAAGCCGCCATTTGGGTCAACGGCGGAGCGCCCGAACTGATTGCCGCCCCCCAAAGCGGCGCAAGAGACGTAAGCCGCGACGGAAACGTAGTCGTCGGCATCCAGCGGGACAGCTCTTCCCTCGGCTCCCATCCTTTCCGCTGGACCGCCGCCGGCGGCACAGAAGACCTTCCGGTTAGCCCGGACTACCCGAAGAGCGCGGTGGCGTCCGGGGTCAGCGAGGACGGTAACACCGTCCTCATCTCCGGCAATGCCGTCTCCGGCTCCGAAGGAATCCCGCAACTCTGGCGAAATGGATCCGGTACTCAAACCGTAGCCGACCTTATCACTGCGGCCGGTGGAGACGGTGCCGGATTCATGGGCGCAAGCCCCATCAAACTCTCCGCCGACGGACACTCAATAATCGGCCGCGGCCAACGCGGCACCTTCTCATCCCTGGCCGGCTCGTGGGTCCTGACCCTCCCGTAAGATCACTCTTTCATGTGATTTACACTGATTCTAGTTTCACATTCGGAGATCAGCCGTCCCTGATCATGCGCCCATTCTAGTCGCTCCTCGGGCATAAGGTCCGCAGTTGAACGAGGAAGGTTAAAAGAGAAGACGCTCTTAGCGTCTTCTCTAACCTGGAGATTCGTCGTCATGCGCCTGTCATAGCATTTCTGGGCTAAAGACACAGCCAGCCAACGAACCTACGAAGTTACAACCCATAGACCTTGGTGTTCACCGAAGCGAAAGACCGTATTGGCGGACGCGGTCCCAATCAGGGTTTAGCGTGAGAAACTCTGCGTCCCCCTTGTCAACGAATCGCACCCAGTCATAAGTTGCACAGCATCCTTCGTTCGGTCCTCCCACGATCAGACGCAGACGGAGCCGGTAAAAAGCGGGCGCCAAGACCTGACTCAGGTCGATGGTTGAGAGGCCTGGATTGTTCAAGGTGGCCGAGCGCAATGTGTTGATGACCTCACCCTTGGGACCTAGAACGTCGATGTCCAAATGCGCATAACCCTGAACCTGGCGTACCCGGGACATCAAGATGGGATACCGTGCGACATCGACGTTGGCAACTTGGGTGACGCCGCTCCACTGGTAAGAGTAAGGCCAGTTCGCCGGGACGCGGTCGAGACCCAGGAAAACGGTCCCTGGGATTGGCTGGGCAACGAACGCTTTGTTCTGCATATCCAACGTGCTCCAGTTGGAACGCGAATCCATCTCGTCGTGCCATCCCACGAACACCGTTCTACGGTGATCTTTCGTCGTTCCCGGGAACTGCCCTTGGGTGACCTGCGGCGTGAGCCCAATAAGGGGCGGCATCAGGAATGCAAAGATATTCATGCATTCTATGACGCATCAGCTCCGCCTCTACTACATCGTATTGGCGTACGTCACGGCCGAAAGGTGGATTCGAATCCTTTCTCTAGGCCCTAAAAAGAAGACGCAGCGGGCAAAGAGGAAAACGCCTCCAACGTGCTGCCCTCAATGGATCCGACCTCTCCTCCCTTCCGGGGCCAAGTTTAAGAGTTTCGTTTGCCCCCTAATCGAGACACAGCTCCTTTTTCCTTTTAGGCAGTTGGAACAGCCCGCCAGCTATGTCGTTTAAGTTGAGGCTGGCAATTGGGCATGCAGACGACCGAACCGAAGGCCCTGCGCCCACGATCTGGAGAAGCGCGCGAGCCGAGAGATACGACTCACTTAGAAATCCGTAAGGTTCGGCGTACGCAAAGAAAATATGGTTGCTTGCGTACAAGAGGGCTCGTGATTCACCGCGAGGTGAGGCTAGGCGGCCTACCCAGCCACCTTTCGAACCACCTGCACCGCTTGCCCGTCATAGGTGACCACCGCGTCGGCCTTCGCGGCGGGCCCGATTCCTGTCCCGTGGCCGCGCGACATCCAGACGACGCGGAAGGCGCGTCGCTTGGTCATGCCGAGGAAGGAACTCTTGCGGGTGCCGATCGTCAGGACGCCTTTGCGGTCATCCCAGCGGAGCGGGATCAAGGCGCGCTCGCCCTTCTCGTAGCGGTAGGTTTCGTTGTCGTCCTCGTAAATCTCGAACTTGGCGTCCTTGCCGGGATAGACGCGAATCTCGTAGGGCGCATCGGGCTTCTCCGTGGCGTACTGCACGGCGGGTCCCATAGGAAGGATGGAGCCGGCGCGGACATAGAGGGGCAGGACGTTCAGCGGACAGGGCTTCCCGACCGTCTGGCCGCCCTTGAAGCGTTCGTTCGTCCAGAAGTCGTACCAATCCGCTCCGGTGGGAAGGTAGGTCTGCACGACGCCGTCCACCGCCGGTCGCTTGGCGGCGAGCGCCCGCATTTCGCTCGGCGTCCGCCACCTAAGACGGAGCACCCTATCGCGCCCGGCTTGGTAGTAGTCGAGGCGTAGCGCTACCTCTTGCCCCTTTCGGAGAGTCACCTTGGTCCCTTGGTAGCGCGCGGCGGCCGCGTTCCAGTCCTGAACGACGAGCTTGCCGTCGAGCCAGAGCCGGAAGCCGTCGTCGCCCTCAACGCCGATCTCGTACTCGCCGTCCTCGGGCGCGACCAGCTTCCCCATCCAGCGGGCGGAGAAGTCGTCGAGCTTGCTCAACCCGGCGGGCGGGTCGGCGAGAGGCGGTCCGGGCCACGTGTGATCCACCTTCGGGTCGATCTGCTTACCCATCGGACGCTCAAAGTCACGTCCTTCAAAGTACTGGACCTCCAGCCCTGGCTTCCCGTCTGCGGTACGGAGCGCCTCCGTGGGGACGGTGGTCGCAGGGGGAGCGCTGGTGCGGTACATCGCCCGGGTGATCGGGTGAACGAGGAACGCGGGGCCGAACATGAAAGCATCGTCCGTCTTGCGGACGTTCCGGTCGTCCGGGAAGTCCATCGGCAGGCCGCGCATCATCGTGTATCCCTGGTTCGTGCTCATCCAGCCCATGCTGTATAAGTAGGGCAGGAGACGGTAGCGCAGGGTCGCCGCCTCCTTGAGCGAACGGTACACCTCCGGGTCCAGCGTCTTGAACACGTAAGGCTCGCGTTCGATGCTGGTGCCGTGGATACGGTAGATGGGATTGAAGATCGCGAACTGGTGCCAGCGGTCGAACAACTCACGATATTCGGGGTTATTCTCGCCGCCCGGATAGTTCACGAAGAAGCCTCCGGTGTCCTGGGTCCAGTAGGGCAGGCCTGCCATCGCGACGTTGACGCCGCCCGCGATCTGCGCCCGCAGGGTGTTCCAACTCGCGGTGGTGTCGCCCGACCAGGGCAGGGCCGCATAGCGTTGCTGGCCCGTCCAGGCGGAGCGCGTAAGGGTCAGGACGCGCTTGTCGCTCGTCGCCCGCTGCCCCTCGTAGGTGCCCTGCGTCGTCACGAGACTGTAGGGATTCAGGTAGCGGGTGAAGTCTCCCATCGCGTTCCGCCCCAGCCCCTTGATGTCGCGCTCGACCTCGGCAGGGTTGTGGCAAGCACCGCCCACTTCGACCTCCGTGCCATCCATCCAGAGAGCGTCGACGCCGACGTCGAGGAGCCCCTTCTTGATGTGCTTGAAGTAGATCGCTCGTCCCTCAGGGCTGTAGGCGTCATAGACCCTCGCTCGCTTTGAGATCCAGTGGAGCGGCTCGAACCGAAGACCCTTAGTGTCCAATTCGTGGGCGAGCTCCGTGTCGTTGCCGATCGAGGGCCAGATCGAGATCATCAGCTTCGCGTGAAGATCGTCGTGGAGCGATCGGGTCATCGCCGCTGGGTCGGGATAGCGCTCCTTGTTCCATGTCATACCGCTCCAGAGCCCGTCATGGTCGGTGCCCCAGTACTGCCAGTCCTGGACCATGTAGTCCATCGGAAAGCCTTCTTGGCGGAAGCGGCGGGCGACGTCGAGCAACTGCTCCTGCGTCTTGTAACGCTCCTTGCTCATGAAGAGGCCGAACGCCGCTTTGGGAAACATGGGCGCGGCCCCGGTCAGATTCCGGTAGCCCGCCACGACGCCGTCCATGTCCTTCCCCGCGATAAAGTAGTAGTCCACGCCCGCCGGGGCGCTCTCGGCCCAGAAGGTCGCCCCACCTGCGTCGTCGTGGAACGTGCTCTTGGAGTCGATGTCCCACATGATCCCGTAGCGCCGGGTGGAAACGAGGAGCGGAACGACGATACCGATGTTGGTCTGGACGAGTAGCACGTCCTGGCAGCGGTAGTCCATGTAGGGACGGTTGTACTGACCGAGGCCGTAAAGCGACTCGTCGGGAGTGAGCGCGAAGGTCTGCCGAACGTCGTAGGTCGGCTGGCCCGAGACGGACTTCTGCGTGAGTTCGGCGGGGTGCGCTTCACTCTCGCGTGTCAGAAGGGATCCATCGGGGCGGGTGAAGGTCAGGGCTCCGGTCTTCTTATCCACCAGGACGCTCAAAGCAGACGAGGCGACGACCAGGCGGCCGCCCGTATCCTTGAACGTCAGCTTCAGAGCCTTCGGCTTGGCAACGACGCTCAGGCTGGGATGCTCCGCGTAGGAGCGACCGAGGTTGGCGTTCACCCGGACGGCATTCTCCGTAAAGAACACGATGCGCTTGGTTACGCCGCCGAGGCGCACCTGAAGACCGTTCGGGATGGAAGAGTGCGAGAACGTCTGCGCGTGCACAGAGGGCTGGGCGAGAAGATGAAGGAGGTGGACCATGGCGTCGTTGCTCTTAGGTGAGGATAGCGACCTAAGAGCCGCCCAATATTGCAGAACCGTCCAGAAGGCTTGTGCTTTCGTATCGGGATGAAGGTTCGATCGATGTAATCTGCTTTCACCTCCGATGCAGGAACGTCCATTATCAATCGTGTTCGCAGGGTTGCACGAAGGTCGCGGCGACTTTCCGCCCCACCACCACGAGGTGTGGGAACTGGTCTACGTGTGCGATGGTGCCGTAGTGACGATCCAAGGGGGGGAGCCGATTCACTTGACGCCCGGGATGATCTTGGTCAACCCGCCACGGGTAGTGCATCAGGACGTCTACCTTCGCCCTTACCGACTGATCTACCTCTTCGTCGAAGGGACGGTCGTCGAAACCTGCGATCGGCTCCTCTACGACGACTCCGGACAGGCCCATGGGAAGGTATTCGACGCCGTGCTGCGCGAGTGGAACGCTCAATTCTCAAGCCGCGACGAGATGCTGGGGTCACTCGCCTTGCAGCTCGAGATCCTGATCGGTCGCAGCTCTTCGGAAGGCGCGCCGAGCGATCGCGACCGATGTCTGATCGAGGCGGAGCGCCTTCTCCGACTCTCCGTTGGAGCGCCCGTTGCATTGGAGCAGGTCGCGGCTCAGATCGGCGTGAGCCGTTCGTGGCTGTACCAAGCCTTTCGGCAAGCTTATGGCTGCAGCCCCCACGCGCATGTGTCGCGTTTGCGACTGGAGAAGGCCCTCGCCCTCCTACGCCACAGCTCTCACAAGATTGTCTTCGTGGCCGAGGAGTGCGGCTACGCCTCGGCAAGCCACCTCACCCACCACGTCCGAAGTGCAACCGGCCTCAGCCCGAGCGAGATCCGCGAGTCGGCCCGTCGGTCGCCACCCGCGCCCGCACATAATGGGCCGAAGGTCGAACTCGCCTCCACCCCGAAAGACCGATGACGATCCCGATCCTCCTGCCCTTCGCCTGCCTCCCGCCGTCCAGGAGGACCATGACTCGGCGCGAGCGGTTCGCCGGCAAGTGATTGAGCCGAAACGATCAACTTCCAGGGCGAGTAATCAAAATTCAAAACAGGTTTTCGCCGCTCTTGGGTCATGATACGAGCAAAATTTGCTCGTAGTGACTCCAGGGAAACCCCCTCATCTGAACTCAAAACGGCGTGCTGCCCACAATGGACGCTTTTCAAACTTTCCGACTATGTTTGAGCCTGGAATGAATTCAGCCAAACTTTTATTCCAACTGCTCTCTTTGTCATGCCCTGCTGTGGGACCCAGACTATTGAGCGAGATTCTCCTGTCGGAGGAATCTCGCGCTCAGTACTCCTTTCAAAACACCGATTAGCTACTTGGCGATGACGCTGCCCGTCATCATCTTCATCGGGCAGGCGAAGGCGTAGGTGCCGGCCTTCTTTACCGTGAACGTCACGACCGTCTTCTTCCCTTTGGTCAGGGGCTTATTGATCTTTAGCCCGTCGAAGATGACGGACGTGGCGCAGTCGCGGTTCTTCGTGTCGAAGGTGATCTGGACGGGTTGGCCCGCCTTGACCTTGATCGTTGACGGCTTGAAGCCGTGGTCTACGACTACGGTAGCCTTCTGCACCTTGGCTGGGGCGGGCGGCTGGGCGTAGGTGATGGCCGAAAAGGCGGCGAGGGTAACGAAGGTGAGTTTCTTCATGATGGGTTGTCGAGGCGGTCGGGGCCGGAGGTAACCGGCAGGGTCGAGGGTGGGGAAGCGAGGTCGGTGACGGGCCAGCTCCACTCGCGTCCGCGGAAGGTCTTGTTCAGCCACCGCACGAGGTCGTCGACGACGGTGTGCATGATTGGGATATCGAAGAGGCTGAGGATAGTTCCGACCAGCAGCCCGCCGACGACCGCCACCGCGAGTGGCTGGTAGGCGTCGAGGCCGGTCTTCGGCGCGATCGCGACGGGCAGCATGACGACCATGGTGATGCCCGCCGTCATCAGGATCGGACGCAAACGGTCGGGGCAGGCGCGGAGGATCGCTTCGTCGCGGGGCATTCCCTGGTCGCGGTACTTCGCCACGAGGTCGATCATCAAAACCGCCGTCGTGATGTCCATGCCGGTGAGCACGATGATGCCGAGGACGGAGACGGTTGAGAACGCGGCATGGGCGATAAAGAGGGCGAAAAACACCCCGGCCAGCTCCAAGGGCAAGGAGGCAAGCATCTGGAGGGGCTGCAGGAAGCCGCGGAACTGGACGACCAGCACGAGGTACATGAGGACGAGCGACAGCCCGAGGCTCTGCACCAGGCGGCGCATGCTGTCCATCATCTGCGTCATGTCGCCGCGCACCTCGACCCCGTAGCCGGGCGGAAAGTTGACGGCCTGGACACCGAGCTTTGGGTTGCCGCCATAGGCGTTGCTGACGAGGTCCATGACGGCGTCCATGGATGGCGGATGCCCCTGACGATAAAAGCCGCTCACGCCCACAACCCGCCGTAAGCCGTCGTGCTCAATCGCCGTCGGCGCTAGGTTCCGCTCTACGGAGGCGACCGATTTGAGAGGAATCTGCCGCCCGTCCGGCGCGGACAGATAAAGCCCTTCGAGGTCGCCAAACGTCTTCCGATCCCCCTCGTCGTAGCGCACGAGGATGGTATTTTGCCGTTGGTTCGGCATCCGATAGAACTCGTTCGTGAGCCCGCCGTGAAGAGCGTAGTACGCTTGATCGGCGATGCTCTGGGGCGAGAGGCCAATCTCCGCCGCCTTCTGTAAATCCACCTTGACCCGGTAGTCCGGCTGACCTAGCGTCCAAGTCTGCGCGGGCTGGTACAGCTCTCCTTTCATCGCGTTCGCCACCCGAAGGGTTTCGCGCCCGAGCTGGTCGAGTACCGCCAGGTCGGGTCCGTGAATGTTGATCTGGATCGGGGCTTGCGCCGCCGCCATGACGTCGGAGCCCATCTCCTTGATCTGCAGCCGGCGGATTCCCGGGATGGTGGCCAGCGCCTCGCGCTGGATGGAATCCATCACCTGCCAGATGGTGCGGCCGCGCGCGTCCTTGTCCGCGAAGGTCAGCATCATCGACGCCCCACTCACCTGCGGCATCTGGTAGCCGGTAAAGGATGGGTTCCAGCTCTCGAGCATCGACTCCGTGCCCAGCTCGATGCTCGCCTTCTGGAGTTCGGGATGCTTGAGCATGATTGCTTCCAGCCGCTTCACTGCCGCCTGGGTGCCTTCGAACGAGGTGCCCGGCTGCATCTCCAGGAACCCGTTCGCCTGCCCCGTATCCGCAAGCGGCATCATCTCGCTGCCGATGAAATAGTAGAATGCGAACCCGATAACCAGGGTCGCGGCCACCCGAGAGAGATTGACGAAACGGTGCTTGAGCGACCAGCCGATCGCCCGTGCGTACGCCTTCTCCAACCGGTCCAGACCACGCTGAAACGGGTCGAGTAAGCGGTACAGGAGCGCCAAGCCGGGCCGTTTCCGATCCTGGTTCCGTGCCGATTCCGGCCGGAGGAGGTTGGCGCAAAGCAGCGCGGTCAACGTGAACGACACCAGCATCGAAGCGATGAGCCCGAAGATGAGCGGCCAAACGAGCTCGATGAACATCAGCCCGACGAGGCCGCCGGAGAAGAGCAGCGGCACGAGCGCCAAAACGATCATCGCCGTCGACGCGATTACGGCGAGCCGCACCTCCGCGATGCCGTCGATCGTCGCCTGCTTCGGCGACTTACCCATGCGAAGGTGCCGCTCGACCGCGTGGATGTCGATCACGCTATCGTCCACCAGTCGGCCGATCGAGAGCAGGAGACCGATGAGGGTGCCGCTGTTGAACGTCATCCCGAACGGGAGCATCATCAGGATGGCAAGCGCCAAGGACGTTGGCAGCGTCACGAGGGCGATGAGCGTGCCCCTCCACTCGCCCAGAAAAAGGAGGACGGCGATTGCCGTCAATCCAATCGCGACGGCCAGCTCGTGCCAGACGTTGTCGAAGAGGATGCCGACGAAGTGGGCGTTGTCGTAGGCCGTTTCGAAGTGGAGCCCGGGATTCTCCCGCTCCAGTTTCTGAACCACCTCCATCACGGCGGGGGCGACCCGTGCCGCACTCGCGCCAGGGTTCTGGACGACGGAGACCTCGATTCCGGACTTCACTTCGCCCGCCTTTCCCGGGGAGTGGTCGAGATAGTCGTAACCGCTCCGCCGCTCCCAATAGCCGTCAATCACCCGGGCGACGTCGCGGACGTAGACCACCTTTTGGGGAGACCTCGTCGAAGACGTAACGGGTGCCTGCGATTCGGGCGGCGAACCCATTCCACCGCCCATCCCACCTGCGGATGGTGGCGCCGAAGCAACTGTGCGGGTCGTGCCGCCCCGGGCGGCGATGGGAAAACCGAGAACTTCCTGGGCCGACTTAGCCCGAGAGTCCATGCGGACGATCCCTTCCGTCGCGCCGCTGGTCAGGGTTCCGCCGGACGCACTCACATTTGAACGGTCGATGGCGTCGCGAAGATCGAGGATCGACAGGCCGTAGCCCGACAGTTTCGTGCGGTCGGCCAGAACCTGTAACTGGCGGCGGAACCCCCCAAACGGCACGACGGAGTAAACGTCATGGACCGCCTTCAGCCGGTTCACCACAACATTGTCCGCGAACTCGCGAACCCTGGCCGGCGTCCAGCCTTTCGCCTCGTCCCCCCGCAGCGAGAGGGAAAGGACCGGAAGGTTCAGGGGGTCGATCGGTATCACGAACGACGGTTTCAGGTTCGCCCCGGTGGCGGGAAGCTGGGCCTGCACGACGTTCATCAAAGACTGAACGTCCGTGACTGCACGCTGCATGTTCGTCCCGTAAGGAAACTCCAACGTCACGATCGAGAGCCCGTCTTGCGAGGACGAGCGGACGTACCGGAGCCCCTTCACGTTCACCAACCCCTCCTCGATCGGCTTGGAAACCTGGAGCTCCATCTCTTGCGAGGAGAGACCAGGCATCATCGTAACCACCCCAACCATCGGACTCTCGACGTACGGGGCGAACCGCCGCGGGATGAGTTCCGTAACCGCAAGCCAGGCGGCAAGGACGATCGCCACGAAGAAGGCGATCACCGCATACGGGTGCTCGATGGACCAGCGATGGATGAGGTGAAGCGGGTTTTCGCGCTGCGAACCTTGGGTCACTTGACGATCACCGAGCCCTTCAGCATGTTCATGCCGCAGGCATAGTTGAGCGTGCCGGTCGTGCTTGCCGGCAGCTCGATGGTTACCTGCTTGTTCAAGGGGAGATCGCTCGTGATCTTCAGCGTCGGGAACACGACCTGCTTCGCGCATGTATTGTCCGTCTTGCGAACGAAGATGAAGCGGCGCGAGCCCGTAGGAAGCGTTAGGGTAGCCGGGACGAATCCCTCTTCCGTGATAGACACGGTCGGATCCGCGTCTTTCGGAGGAGCCGGAGAAGGTGCGCTCACGGTGTCACCCTCCGAAAGCCCGGATGCCCCCGTGACCACGACGCGCGTACCGGCCTCCAGACCGGACCGTATCGAGGTGAACTCTCCCGAGCTTTCGCCTAGTTCAACCGTGCTCCGAGAAACGGTGAAGCGATTGGGCTGACCGGAAACGGGCGAAGCGACCCAAACGAAGGCGGAGGTCGCTCCTGCCTGAACCGTATTTCCATCCGCGACGGACGACTGTATCGCAGCCGACGGCACGACGAACTGGGAGCCTTCCGAACCTACGGAGAACTCCAGCGAAACAAACTGTCCTGGGAGGAACCCCTTGTCGCGGTTAGCGAGAACGACTTCGACGGTTCCCGTTCGCGAGACGGGGTCGAGGGACGGTGAAACCGAGGTAACGGCGGCGGACAGCACCGCTCCGGTTCCGTCCGCCCGCTTGACGGACACCGGAGTTCCGACGTGGATGCGCGCAAGGTCGGCGGTGGGCACATTCGCCTGTAGGCGGATCGGCCGGACCTGCGCCACCCGAAGGACCGTTTGGCCAGGAGAGACGAGCGTCCCGGGGCTGATCGCGCGCTGAGTCACAATGCCGTCGATCTCCGAGCGAATCTCGGCGTAGCCCGCCTGAGCCGCCACTCCCTGCAAAGCGGCTTGAGCCTGGGAAACCCCTGAGGCCGATTGCGAGATCTTCTGGCGAGCCGCCGATGCTTCCGCCCGCGCCGTCGCGACATGGGCATGGTGCGCGAGGAGGGCGGCCTGCGCCTGATCCACTTTTCGCTGAGCGGCAACCACGGTGGACGCCGAGCGCCGGACCGACGCCTCCGCTCCTTGGACTTTTGCGTGGGCGCTTCGTACCTGCTCGCCCGCTTGACGGGCCGCCGCTTCGCTCTTCGATGCGTCCGCCCTTTCCCTTTCGTATTCGTCCTTCGAAATCGCGCCCGCGGCAAGCAAGGCCGATTCTCGCTTCATCTCCTCTGCCCAATACTTCTGATCCGCCGCGGCGGAGGCTGCGCGAGCTTGGGCGTCGCGTTCGTCGGCTTGAGCCGAGGCGACACCGGCAAGCGCCGATTCCCGGTCGTCGCGGGCGGCGGAGAGGTTGGCCTTTGCCTCTTCGACCGCGCCTTCGTACTGGCCTCGTTCGGCCTCCGCTTGGTCGACCATGGCCTGGGCCTGACGGTACTCCGCCTCCGCCACACCGACACCCTGCCGCGCCGACTCGACCATTGCCTGGCTCTGGGCCACCTGGGGCGCGAGCTGCGAGGTATCGAGGCGGGCGATTACCTCGCCCTTCTTCACGGCCGTGCCAACATATGCTGGCATCCAAACGATGACGCCGCCCGTGCGGGCATTCACGTCCTGTTCGACGAATCCCATCGCTTGGCCGGAATACCGGACCGTTGCGCCGAGCGGTCGCTTCTCGACGGTGGCCAGGGTCACGGGCAGAACGCCTTCCGGCGGAGGCATATCCATCGTCATCGTCTGAGCCTCGATGGGCGTCATTGACCCCGACCGGCGGAAGTGGTTCACGGCGTAGACGGCGACCGCCACGACGATGCCGAGAACCGCGATGGCTCCGACGGCCTGCGGATTCAGCGCCCTTCGGGCATCAAGCTGCTGGCCGGTTTTGCGCATTCTCATAAGGACAAACACCGCCACGCAGAGCCCGAGGGCCCATGGCCAAAGAGCGAGAACCGGCGATCCGCCCGAAGCCTTCGCGACGGTCGTTTTCCCCGTTTCCAACGGAATGGTCGCCGTGCCCGAACCAAGGGGGCCGGCTACCGAGATCCGCGCGTCGTACCCACCCGCCATCGAGAAAGACTGGGTGAAACGGTAGTGGCCGGGAACGCCCGTGGGCGCCGCCATCTGCTCCCGCTCGCCCATCGCCATGTTCGGCATCTGGGCGATGGCCTTGACGGTGACCCCGTCGACCGGTTTCCCCGAGCCGTCGGAGACCGCGACGTCGAGCGTAGCCTTTCCAACGGGCAGAACCGCCGGGTCGGAGACGATCTCCACCCGGTACGGCCCCGCCTGACCTTGGACACAAAAGGCGAGCGCCGGGAGCAAGGAAAGAAGAATGGCGGCGAGGCGGATCGGAAGCCTCACTTGGACGCCTCCTTAAGAAGCGGGAGCCCTGCAGCCCGCCGAAGACGAGCCTCGGCGATCACCCAGTCATAGCGAGCCTGGGCGAGATCCGCCTTGGCTCTCGTAAGGGCTTGGAGAGCGTCGAGCTGCTCCAACAGAATGCTCTTTCCGTTCTCCACCCGCATGGCAGCGACCTCGTACGAAGCCTTCGCCGATTCAACCGAGGCGGCGGCCGATCGAACGTTCGCATCCGCGGTCGCCCGATCGACATACGCCTGCCGAACCTCACGCTGGACATTGAGGTCGCTCTGACGAAGATTCGCCGCCGCGCGATCCCGTATAGCGCGTAGCTTTGCCGTCTCCGCCTTACGACCTCCTCCGTCGAAGATGGGAACGCTCAACACCAAACCGAGACTGGCTCCGCTCGACATCGGCTGCGTCCCCGCATCCGCCATCGCGACGCCGTATAACTGCGGCCTCTGCGCACCTTCGGCCGCCCGAACGTCCGCTTCTGACGACCGAAGCCGCGCCTTCGCCGCCATCAAGGCGGCGCGGTTTTTCGCCGCGGACGCGACGTAGCTTGCAAGTGGCTCGGCCACACCCGGATCGGGCAAGGGATCTGCCAACGAGATCTCGGAGTCAAGATCCACACCGAGAATTGACTTGAGTTCAAGCATGGCCTTCTCCCGCTCGCCCCGGGCCGTTGCCAAGGCACGTTGTCCCTGGGCAAGCTCCGCCTCGACCCGCCGGACCGACGCCTCGATGCCCTTGCCAGCATCGACCTGGGCCCGGGTTGTTTTCACCATTTCGCCGTTTGCCTCGATTCGGGCCGTCTCCGCGGCCTCGTTTTCGGTGGCGAGAAGGGCGCGCAAATAACCGTCCATTGCTGCCAGAGAGGCGTCCGTTTGAGCCTCCCTAAGATCGAAAATCGCCGCCGCTTCAAGGCTGTCCGCGGAACCCGCCATCGCCTCCAGCTGCCCGCTCGTGAAAAGTGGAAGCATAAGCGTTAAGTTCGCGTCGAGGAAACCCCCGGAAGGGGTGAGCAGGTTGTATGCGGGATCCACCCGCGGCGCGGAAGGATAGATCGAGCCGTAGCTTCCGGCCGTAGCGAAGCCGTTCGCCGACAACGCCGGGAGCCGCTTAGCTCGCGCGCCTTTGGAGGCTTCGCGCGCCGCGACCAGATCCGCCGCGCTTCCTACCGCCGCTGGGCTGTTCTGCGCGGCGAGTTCAATCGCGCGGGAAAGAGACAACGGCCCTCCGATGTGAGCCACGGATTGGCCGAGGCTGATGCAAGCGGCCATCAGGGCGGCGAGGGACGCGGCCAAACGAGTGGCGACGAAGAGGTGGAAAGGATTTCTTAAGATGGGAACGCTCGCGAATCTGGGTCGGTGACCCGGACGCGACGCGTCCTAGGCCTCTGACGAGAAGGCGCAAGCAGGCGGAGCACGGCCCGGCGGACATGTGCGATCGGTCTGGGGCGGCGGTCCCGAATCGGTGCCGACAATCCCGGACTCGGACCAAACGATTCCAACGGGCGCAACCAAGATGTCGACTTCCGTCAGAATCGCCGGAGCCAAACTCGTTAGGGGCGCCTTACCGACGCTCGGAGCCGTTGCCGGCGCAACCGTAGTTGCCTTCGTCCGGACCTCGCAACGGCAGTCACCCTTGCCAAATCGAGCCGAATGGACTTTCTTGCCCGCGCAGCATGCGAATGACGCCGTTGGATTCGGCATCGTGCAAAGCGTCTTCGCCTCCTTCTGAACGCAGCAAGGC